>Ga0307410_10001008_pt1 | contig 12202 bp, 8 predicted proteins | sample 322Ometagenome_3_FD_203707 | JGI IMG/M metagenome (GOLD analysis project Ga0307410, IMG submission 203707) | Maize rhizosphere microbial communities from greenhouse at UC Davis, California, United States - 322HYB-O-3 | ecosystem: Host-associated > Plants > Roots > Rhizosphere > Soil | place...
TCTTAACGCCCACGGAAGCCCCGATCCGTGTCGCGCCGGCTTCAAACATGGCCCGGGCATCGTCGATACCCTTAACCCCACCAGATGCTTTTACACCAAGCGCACCACCGACAGTTCGCCGCATAAGCGATACATCCTCGACTGTCGCCCCTCCTTTAGCAAAGCCCGTGGAGGTCTTAACGAAATCGGCTCCCGCGTTCTTAGACGCGACGCAGGCTCGAATCTTCTCGCCGTCGGTCAAAAGTGCTGTTTCGATGATCACTTTGAGAAGGACGCCGTTCTCGTGTGCAGCATCTGCGACGGCGCGAATGTCATCTTCGACGGTACAGTCATCACCCGATTTCAAGGCTCCGATGTTGATCACCATATCCACCTCGCGCGCACCGTTAAATATGGAACGGCGAGCCTCGAATGCCTTTACATCCGGCAATGTGGCGCCAAGCGGAAATCCGATAACTGTGCACACGGGCACGTTCGAACCGCGAAGGAATTCCGATGCTTTTTTCACCCATGCGGGATTGACGCATACGGATGCGAATCCGAATTGAACGGCTTCGTCGCACAATCTTTGAATATCGGCCTCGCTCGCCTCGGGTTTTAGGAGGGTATGATCGATAAGGCTTGCCCAATCGTGTGCCGTGGCGGTTTCACCGAGCACCACGCCGATTCGCTCGGCACCCGCATCGACGATCCGCTGAACATCGGCCGTACAGAACGAAGGACAATTTTCGTCATTTCCAAGTTTGGACAAAACCAGGTCCGTGATCTGTTCGACCAGCTTTTCGTAGTTTCCGTTGGTCATTTCCTGTATTCGCGATCGATCGAATCAATTTTACCGACACGATTTTTGTGACGATCTTCGCTGATTTCTGTGGTCAAAAATGCGTCTACGATTGCTTTGACTTCGTCGAAACTATTCTGACTGCTCCCAAGCGATAGTACATTCGCACCGTTGTGTTCCCTTGAATTTTTCGCAAGTGCCGGCGAATAACAGGCTGCGGCCCTGACACCTGGGACCTTGTTCGCCGCCATCGCGCTTCCGATCCCGGCCCCATCCACCAGGATCCCGGCGTCGACCTGACGTCCAGCAACTGCTTTGGCTACAGGGTGCGCGAAATCCGGATAATCAACCGCATCGGTGGAGTTCGTTCCAAAATCTCGCACCTGAACGCCTAGGCCGCCAAGATACGCTTTGAGCTGTTCCTTCAATGGGAACCCGCCGTGATCTGCTCCGATCGCAATGCTTGTTATCTTAAGGCCAATATTTCGCGATTCTTTCGTTATCAGCATCAAGCCTTTATCCGCGACAATGTCCCTCGCCAACGGGGTGAACTTGGCTTGTCCGGAGACTCTTAACCGCGAGCCTGGTTCAAGTCCGCGAAGATCATCTTCGGTTATTAAGGACTTAGAGGATTCATCACGGTCCCAGGTTCGATCGTTCTTTTTACGAAGGGAATTCACGATCACGTGTTCCGTGACGGCAGAGACTTCCGTTTCGGCAGGCACACTTTTGAGAACCTCCCTGACCAAGGCCCGAACTTTCTCGCGTGCATTAGGATCAACTGTTGCCATTCGGTGAGGTTTGTAAATCAATCGATGATTGAATAGTATTGCTAAAATTTACTTCAATCAAACCTGAAAATATGTCACCCGGAACATCCAGCATGGAATACACGGAATTTACTGATCCGAATCTAGAAATTCTTTATAGCCCAGAACAGATCGCGGCTCGAATCGTAGAATTGGGACGCCAGATTACCAGTGATTACACCGGCAGGGACCTTGTGCTTGTGGGTGTCCTAAAGGGTTCTAGCGTTTTTCACGCTGACCTGATGCGGGCGATAGACCTGCCGCTGACGATCGATTTCATGGCGGTTTCAAGTTACAAAGACGGGACGAAATCGACGGGTGACGTCGAAATATTGAAGGATCTCAGCAATCCTATCCGCGACAAAGATGTGCTCGTCGTCGAAGACATCGTGGATACGGGCCTTACGCTGACCCGGCTTCTGGACATTTTGGATTCGCGTGGCGCTAACTCGATCAAACTTGCCACCTTGCTCGACAAACCGGAGCCGCGAATCAATAAAGAATTGAATATCGATTACACGGGCTTTGTCATTCCAAATAAATTCGTGGTGGGATTCGGGCTCGACGCGGCAGGTCGCTATCGCAACCTGCCGTTCATCGGTGTTGTAAAGGACCCGGAAAAGATCTAGGAGCCAGTGTAATCCACAGAAGGATCATACCGACGGCGGCTAGCCAGTAGACCCTTAAACATAAAGAAAAGTGCCAATAGGTGGAATCCAAAAGCCGGGTAGTTGCTGTACCCGAGCGAAACGATCGCGTCGAATATATAAAGGAACATGCCCACGATGAAGGCCACGTCACCGCCCTTGCGGGTCAAATAACCAAATGAAGCGACAATGCCCGCAAGCCCGAGATTGATAGCGAGACCCGCAAGCCTTTGAGATTCCGGTCCGGCTGCGACCAAATGTGAATCCACATATTGGGTTGTCCCGAGCCCAAAGAATTGGCTCGGTAGGCCAAAGTAATACACGATCACTGAATTCACAACGGCAAGGATCGCAACCCAAAGGAACCAATTCGCTCCGAGCTGCATTTCCCTTACTTTATAGACCTCTTTGACGGGCCCGCGAACACCTGCAGTTGTTGCTTGCATATGCTTAATTACTCCTTGAGGTAAGATAAGTATTTCACACTAATATTATCACAGTTATTAATCCGACGGCTCAGGGTTTGGCCGGGCAGGCGCAGAGATTTCGACTTGGTCGATTTTGGTTGATAAGAAGTTGGACAGCTTATGAGCTTAGTCGACGGGAGTCTTCATTTTAAACGCTGAAGCGCCGGTATTGGCGAAAAACTACCGCTTGATCAGACCGTTCAGTAAGAGATCGGCGAGTCGGGCTGACTTTTTCTCTATTTCGGTCCGTTCGCCGAGTTCATAGGCGCTTAGGCTGTAGGGAAGTAAGGCATTTGTTGCGTCAAGCAAGGTTCGGCCGGCCTCGACCGGATCTTTGATCTTAAAAATCCCGGTCGACTTGCCATCGGCTAAAACCCTTGCGAACAGGCGGGCTTCTTCTTCGAAATAACGCTTTCGACGTTCAAGCAATCGCGGCCGAAGTTGGGCGAGAAGTTCGTTTAAGCTTTGCGAATAGTGCTGAACGCTGTCGAACCGTAGCATTACGCGCTCGATCAGCATTTTGCGAAGCCGCGTTTCGGGTGACCCTTTGGATTGGGAGATCACGAATAGCTGTGCTTTCAGGCGCTCGATGATCCTATCGATATGCGACAGTGCGATCTCTTCTTTGCTCTCAAAGTGAAGATAAACGCTTCCCTTGCCGATACCTACTTCTTTCGCAAGGTCTTCGATGGTCATCTTCTTATAACCGTATCTTGCAAGGAGGCGGTCGGTGGCGTCCAGGATCGCGTCGCGAGTCGTTTTAGGCAGAGCTGCGTCTTTCATGTTGTGACCAATGACCAAAACGTAATTCTAGTCATTTAGCGCCTTAATTACAAGGTGTGTTCTGTAAAGTTACTCAAAATTGGCCGGGACGCCGATTCAAAGCCCGGCCATTTCCCACTTTCTTACTGTGTCATTGATGAGGGCCGCAACCTTGTCGGTTACCTTTTTGTAATAAAGATCGGCCTTAGCTTGATCGAATTTCGGGTAGCCCTGCCCTTTCTGATAAAGTCCAATAGACGAAGGGAAAGGCACCGCCGACCAGGTTCCGGCCGCTGGGTAGGCCGTCGCGAGGTCGTCGTTGTATAGATTTTTGTGAACAAGCGTCGGGTCGACTGCCTGTATGAACGCTGTTTCGTTTAAACCCGCGTGACCGCCATCCTCGCCGAAAACTTCCTTGGTCTCATCGGATGCAAACGACCACCAATTGATCACGAGCGTTCTCACTCGTTTTTCGACCGCGACTTCAGAGGCTACCGCTTGTAGAACAGCGGTCTGTCCGCCGCCGTGGCCGTTCATTATAATTATGTTCCGAAAACCGTTTTTGGCGAGGCCTTCGAGGATCTGTTTAACAAATGGCCGGTAAGCAGCCTCGCTGATCTGAAACGCGCCGGGATAAGCCTCCATCGAACCGGTTATTCCGTACGGTAAAGTTGGGGCGATTAACGCATTCGTCCGCCGGGCGATCGTCTTTGCCATTGCGGTCGGCGCGGTGTTGTCCGCACCGTTATTCACGACACCATGCGGCTCAAGTGTCCCGGTGGGCAAGATGACCGTCTTTATCTTGGAAGGTACGACTTCCCTAAACTCCATCCAGTTGATGCGGTCCATTTCGCGTGTGGATACGAGTTCCTTTTCTGCCTGGGGGAAAGTGTTTAGGGTAAAGATAAGGACAGACAGTACGAGCAAAAGAAAACGATTCATATCTGCGATCTCCGGTTTACGATCGAATTTCATCGAGCTTCCAGTTTATGTATTTCCTGTCGAGCTGAATTTGAAAGTTTTATTTGTAACTTACTCAAAATATTTCCGTCCGGACAGCTTGGCCGGGAAAAGGTCGTCAGACTGTTCTTCGGTCTTTTTCCCGTAACCAAGTTCCTTCATCAATTTTGTCGGTGCGTTGCGGATCTGCATCGGGACAGGAAGATTGCCGAATTTTTTGGCATCTTCCATCGCGGCCTCAATCGCGTCGTTTGCACTGCGATCTTTTGAGGCATTCGCCAGATAAGCCACCCCGTGGGCAAGATTCAGCGTGCATTCCGGGAGGCCAATTGTTTCAACTGCACGAAAAACCGCGTTTGCGACCACCAGAGCGGTAGGCTGCGCCAGCCCTATGTCTTCGGAAGCAAATATGACCATTCGGCGAGCGATGAACTTCGGATCCTCGCCGGATTCTATCATCCGGGCAAGATAATACATCGCGGCATCAGGTTTGCTCGCACGCATTGATTTTATGAACGCGCTGATGACGTTATAGTGCTCTTCGCCTTTTTTGTCGTATCGGAGAAACTTCGACTGAAGTGTCTCCTTTAGAGTTTCGATCGTGATCCGATCGTAAAGTCGTTTCGTATTTTCAATCATGGTGATCGCTTGGCGGGCATCACCGTTGGCCATTTCAATTAGCCAAAATTTCGCATCGGCTGGGACATCCATTCCGGTTCGGTCGATGATTGCGGTCATTTGCTCTACGTTAAATTCTTCCAGAACAAAAACGCGAAGGCGTGAAAGCAAAGCCGGGATCACTTCGAAGCTGGGGTTCTCGGTAGTGGCACCGATGAGCACTAATTCGCCGCTTTCGACGAACGGGAGCAGAAAATCCTGTTGAGCCTTATTGAACCGATGGATCTCATCGAGGAAAAGCACCTTGGGCTGATCGAGGATCGATCGTTCTTTAATGATCTTTCGAATATCCTCTTTACCGGCGGAGACTGCGGACAGCTCGTAGAAAGCCGCATTGATCGCGTTGACGTAAATGCGAGCGAGGGTCGTTTTACCGGTGCCGGGTGGGCCCCAAAGTACGAATGAAAAAATGTGCCCCTGCTCTATCGCGACGCGAAAAGGTTTTCCCGGACCAACAAGGTGTTCTTGGCCGACGTAATCGTCCAATTTCTCAGGCCGGATACGACTTGCGAGCGGCTCCATAAGGGTTATCGGTAAAGGTTAGCACGTATCGGAAAACTTAAATACCGCTTCCAATGGCGGTCTTCAATGGTAAGACCGTTCCTAAATCCCGCCTTGAATGGTATGGCTGATGTTGTTAAATCAGGCGACTGAGTAAGAGTTATAAAATGTGCTCTAGTATAATAAAAACGGCTATAAGACGGTGCTCGGGCGAGAAAGTGTGAAGAAATAATGATTTTCCACTTGCATTGATTGGTAAAACCAATTATTATTCCTCAAGTTTTTAACCCCAAATCTGGTCTATCTTAAAATATGCAGGAGCACGCGATGAAGATGTACACCTTTTTGCGACGAGCAAGCCTTTTGTTGGCGTTCGTTATGATCGCCGGTGCGGGAGCGGTTTACACACAAGAATTCCGCGGGAGTATCACGGGAACCGTTTCCGACCCGAATGGCGCCGCCGTAGCCGGGGCCACGGTTACCTTGAAAAATGTCGAGACGAACATTACGCAGACGGTGACCGCGAATGATAGCGGGGCATACTCGTTTCCGCTTGTCCAGCCAGGGAAATATTCCGTCTCCGCTACCGGAAGCGGATTCAAGACATCGACGAGGGAGAATTTCCCCGTTAAGGTGGACGATCGATTGACGGTGGATTTCGCGTTAGAGATCGGGACTTCCGCTGAGGTGAACATTGTAGCCGACAGCGAACTCCTTGATCGCGGAACTGTCACTATTGGTACGTCAGTAAGTCAACGACAGATCGAGGAATTGCCATTGGCTGAAGGAGCCCCATACACGCTCGCGACGCAGGCGCCGGGAATCGTGTACACCGGCGACCCGAATTTCCAAGGCCCAACCGCTAACGGAAACCTAGCCGGATTCCGTTCGAATGGAACGGCCGGCAACCAGGTGAACGGGACAGGCGGCAACGTCGTCAATTTGGACGGTTCACCGAACCTAGCATACGACGGCCAAGTGGCTTTTACGCCTCCGTCGGCCGCGACGCGGGAATTCAAGGTGCAGACGAACAGTTTTGATGCTCAGATGGGTTTTACGGCCGGTGCGACGGTAAACGTTGCTACCAAGAGCGGGACGAACGACTTTCACGGCGAGGGATACTTTTACGATCGGGACAAGAACCGAACAGCGAACAATTTCTTTAATAACCGGGCGGGCCTCGAACGGCCAGAAAGAAAATACAACAGGTATGGCGGCACTATCGGCGGCCCGATCATCAAGGACAAGACTTTTTTCCTGTTCTCTTATGAACGACAAAAAGATAATGTAGCTCAGACCACCACATACACCGTACCGACGCTGTTGATGCGACAGGGAAATTTCTCGGAACTTCCCTACGCGATCTACGACCCGGCAACAGCAGTATCGCGGAACAGTTCGTGCGCCGCCGGGAGTACCGGCACAACAGTGTGCAGGACGGCTTTCGCCGGAAACATCATAAATCCAAATCGAATCTATGCACCGGCCCTCGCGTTTATGCAGTATTTCCCCGAGCCTAATCTTCCGGGTGTCGAGGACAACTTCATAACTGACCAGAATCTGATCCGTCCCTATAGATCGTACCTCGTCAGGATCGATCACAACATCAACGAGAAGAACGCGATCTTCGGTAAGGTGTATCACAGCCGTAATACGGAAGACCGGTACAATCTAACTATGGCGCCGGATTCCATTTTTCGGGGATATGAGAATCGGCGAAATCTAGGGGGCAACGCTACCTGGACGTCTACGCTCACGTCTAACCTTGTACTTGACGTTCGTGGAAGCTGGTCAAGGTTCAAGCTTAGAAGATATCAAGAGGATCAACCCACAGCGGCTGATCTCGGATTTACGGGCATACCGTCTGAACGGCAGGACAATATCTTCCCGCGTTTCGATTTCACGAATTTCTTAACGGTCGGCTCGCTTCGGTCGGATTACAATGATGGCCGCGAACGCCCATTCGAGATGTTCACTTTTCAACCGACGCTAACCCAGATTTGGGGCAATCATTCGATCAGGTACGGGTACGATTTCCGCCGTCTCCATGAAACTTTCGACTATCAGGGAAATGCGTCGGGGCGATTTCAGTTTCAGGGCACCTATACAATGCAGGCGTCGAACTCGGGAAACACAGAACGCGACAGAGTCGGCCGAGACCTCGCGTCGTTCCTGCTGGGGCTACCTGTGGCGAGCAGCAACAGTGCCATCGACAATCCGCAAATCTATGATGTGTCATCGAAATATCACGGCTTCTTCGTTCATGACGACTGGCGTATTACGCCGAAGCTAACTTTGAATCTGGGTTTGAGATACGAGTATGAGACCGGGTTTGCCGAGAGCGAAGGCCGTATGGTGATCGATTTCGACCGTTCAGCCACGAGCCCGATCCAAGCGCAGGCCCTTGCCAACTACAATTCAAACACGCCGGCCGGCGTTCCGATTACAGCATTCCAAAACCTGGCAGGCGGTTTTATTTTCGCCAGCGATGCTTCGCAGGCAAATCAAAAATCGGATACCAACAATTGGCAGCCGCGAATCGGTTTTGCCTATGCTCCGGATGGCAAAACTGTGATCCGGGGAGGTTTTGGAATTTTCACGGCACCGTTCCAACTCGTTACGCAAAACGTGGTCTTTCAGCCCGGGTACTCCACACCCACGCTTTTTGTGCCGAGCACGAACAGCGGCCTGACCTTTATCGCGAATTTAGCTAACCCTTTTCCGGGCGGGATAGTACCGTCGCCGGGCGACTCGCAGGGCCTGATGACTTTTGTCGGACGCGATCTGACCGCGGTCGGGAACAACGGCCCCACGAGTGTGGTTCTGCAGAATGAGCGTGAAAACGCAAACTACACTCGGTTCGTGATCGGTGTGCAGCGTGAGTTGTGGGCGGGGGTTGCGGTAGAAGCAACCTATGTTTACTCGAAAGGTTCGGACCTTGCGGTTAACCGTGAGCTTAATTACATATCTCGCGAATGTGTGCGGGCCGGCGGCACTACTCCTTGCCTGATCGACCTTGCAACCGCGAATCCTGCGACCCTTGTCGCGGACATCACTGCCGCGAATACTTACCTAAATGCTAATGTTGCAAACCCATTTCGGACGCTGGTGCCTGACAGCGCTACCTGGAATGCCGCAACAATTCAACGCAGACGATTGCTGACGCCTTTTCCGCAGTTCGGCAATGTATCGGTTACCGAATACGACGGTTCGAGCGATTTTCATTCGATCCAGCTTCAGTTCGTGAAGCGGTTCACCAAGGCCTTGTCAATGAACGGCTCGTATACCTGGTCGCGTGAACATTTAACGAATCAATACCTGAATCCGCAGGATTCAGAACTGACTGAATACATTTCGCCGAACGAGCGTCCGCATCGCTTCACGTTTTCGGGTATCTACGAATTTCCACTAGGCAAGGGCCGTACATGGGGTAATGACTGGCATCCGGTTGCCGACGCGATCCTTGGCGGATGGCAGGTTCAAGGCCTTTACGAATGGCAGAGCGGTGAACCACTTTTGCTCCCGAACGTGTTTTTCAACGGCGACATTAACCAACTGGAAAGCCGGCTTGGTAAAAAGAATGAACAGGGCCTGCGGTATGGTGTGGACGTCCCTGCTTGGGATATCTCCGGATTCAACGTCAATGGGACGGTGCCCGGCGTTGCTAACAATTTCACCAGCAGCAGTGCGGTCACGTTGAGGAACGTACCGTTCACGGTAGACGGACTGCGAAACCAACGGTTCTTGAAGTTCGACGTGGGTATGTCGAAGAATTTCCGGATTCGAGAGGGGATGAAGTTTCAAATCCGCGTTGATGCTATCAATATTCTGAACAGGCCGTATTTCTCCTCTCCGAATATTACCCCATCGAGCGGAAGCTTTGGATTTACGACTGCACCCGTTCGGCAGCCGCCGCGTGATATACAGATCGGCGGGCGGTTTACTTTCTAGTCGGCCCCGGGAAGTCCGGCTTGATAGAATGCGTCGCATGAGCGATCTGTTTACAGGAACTTGTGCGGCGCATTTCTCTCGATCTATTTATTGCTTTCGAACATCGAACTTAGGGAACTTCAGACGTGAAATTGATTTGCTACAAATTCGCCTTATTAACCGTCCTGACAGCGGGGCTGACCTCGGTCGCCGCGGGTAAGGATTGCGAATATACGGTCGCTGCCGATGGTTCCGAGAATTTCCGGACTGTTGCGGAAGCTATCGCGAAAGTGCCGATCAATAATAAAGCCCGCTGCTCGATCACTATAAAACCGGGGGTGTACAGCGAGCAGATCCGCGTGCCCGCGGACAAGCCCTACATTTCGTTTATCGGCGAGAATGCCGAGAAGACGAAACTGACCTTCAATATCTCCAACAAGGACGCCGGTTCGACGTCCGCCGCATACGCCACCTACATCGGGGGGCACGATTTCCACGCGGAGAATATTACCTTCGAGAATTCGTTCGGAACGGGATCGCAGGCCGTGGCCGTTTTGGTTGAGGCCGATAGGGCGGTTTTCAAGAATTGCCGCTTTTTGGGATGGCAAGACACCCTCTACGCTAAGAACGGGCGGCAATATTACCGCGATTGCTACATCGAAGGGCACGTCGATTACATCTTCGGACAAGCCGCGGCGTTGTTCGAGAACTGCCGAATCCATAGCAAGGGGGACGGCTACATTGCCGCTCCGATGCGTTTCGCGGCGGACGAGCCGAGCGGTTTTGTCTTTCTCAATTCCAGTCTGACCAGCGAGAACACGTCAAAAGGTGTTTACCTTGGCCGGCCCTGGCGCGACTTCGGCCGCACGGTTTTCATCAACACAAAAATGGACGCCGCGATCCGGCCAGAAGGGTGGCACCACTGGGAACCTCAAAGGGAAAATACCGCATACCTCGCCGAATACGGATCGACAGGTAAAGGAGCGAACGCGGAAGGACGCGTCGCCTGGGCACGCAAGCTAGGTGATGCGGACGTTAAACAATTCTCGGTCGAGTATTTCCTCGGCGGCCGCGATGGATGGGACCCTTACAGATCCGACAACGCATGGCTGGAGCGCACGCCGCCTGTTTTCAAATTGGTTTCCTGGGGCGATGTGCTGAAACAGCCGAAGCTGTGGTACGCCGTAGACGAAGCGACCCGCATCGCGAACCAAGTGTTGGTTTACCAACGGGACAATGGCGGCTGGGAAAAGAACGTCGATATGGCGGCGATGTTGACGCAGGAGGAACGCCAAAAATTGCTTGCGGAGAAATCGAGTTCGGACACAACGATCGACAATGGGGCGACCACAACGCAGCTTCAATATCTTGCAAAGGTAATCACAGCGAAGAACATCGATTCTCACAAGGCGGGCTTTTTTAAGGGCATTGATTTCCTTATCGGGATGCAGTACGAAAATGGGGGCTTCCCGCAGTTCTATCCGCTGAAGAAGGATTATTCGCGTTATATCACCTACAACGACAACGCGATGATCTACGTGTTAAAGCTGCTGCGGGATATTGCGAAGAAGAAGGAGGATTACCTTTTCGTTGACGAGGTGCGACGTCTGAAGGCGGAAAAGGCGGTCGAGCGAGCGATTCCAGTTTTGCTCACGACCCAGGTTGTTATCGGCGGTGAAAGAACGGTCTGGGCGGCACAGTATGATGAGAGGACACTGAAACCCGCATCTGCGCGGAAGTTTGAGCCGATATCGTTAACGGCCGGTGAAAGCGTCGGGATCGTGAAGTTCCTGATGCTTGAGTCAAACCCATCCGCGGAAACGGTCGACGCGATCGAATCGGCGGTGAAATGGTTCGAATCGAACAAGTTGAACGGCATCCGATGGGAGAGGAAGAACGGCGAAAACGGGGTGGTCAAAGACAAGAGCGCCCCGCCGATCTGGGCACGGTTTTATCAGATCGAAACGATGAAGCCAATATTCATTGGCCGGGACGCGGTCATTAAATACGATGTGTCGCAGATCGAGGCTGAACGTCGTAACGGATATGCCTGGTATGTCGATGGGCCGCGCGATCTGATCGACGAGGACTATCAGAAGTGGAGATCGAGGATCGCCGGAAAGGTGAGGCAGCCCCCGAGGTGACTCACACGGCTAACATGGCTCAGGGGTGACCCAGAGGTGCTAAAAGTGAGACGGCGTAGGTCGGGCCGTTTGGGACGCTTGAATGAAATTGGGACGTTTCCAGAAAGATATGCAGGAAAGACGGGAATTTTTGAAGGTTCTGGTCGGTGGAACTGCGGGGGCGGCGTTGTTTCCGAATCTGGCCTTTGCTCAGTCGGACATATGGAAGACCGAGTATCCGCGGATTCTTTCGAGAATAAAGCCGCCAAAATTCGCAAACCGTGACTTCCACATTATAAAGTTCGGAGCTGAGGCGGGCGGCAATGCAGATTGCCGCGATGCAATCAACAAAGCGATCGAGGCATGCAGCAAGGCCGGGGGCGGGCGTGTCGTTGTTCCGGCGGGTGTTTTCCTTACCGGAGCGATCCGGCTGCGGTCGAATGTGAACTTGCACGTCTCAAAAGGGGCAACCCTGAAGTTCTCGACCGACCCGAAAGCGTATTTGCCGATCGTCCATACGCGTTGGGAAGGGATGGAGTTGATG
>Ga0307410_10001010_pt1 | contig 12189 bp, 9 predicted proteins | sample 322Ometagenome_3_FD_203707 | JGI IMG/M metagenome (GOLD analysis project Ga0307410, IMG submission 203707) | Maize rhizosphere microbial communities from greenhouse at UC Davis, California, United States - 322HYB-O-3 | ecosystem: Host-associated > Plants > Roots > Rhizosphere > Soil | place...
TCCATCGAGATCTTCTTGCTGGAGATCGCTTTTACCTTGCCTTCGAGCACCGCGCCCTTGACGGTCACGCGGTCGGCGGCGGCGAACGAGGGGACGAGCAGAAGGGTGGCGACGAGCAGGCGGATCACGGCAGTCTCTCCTCGCGTTCAGTCGTCGGCGGGCACGACGGGCGGGAGTGAATAGCTGCCGTCGAGGACGGGGGGAAGCGGCTGGTAGACCCGCGCCACGAGCAGGAGCGGACCGGGTCGCACCGGCAGCCAGTTGGCGCGGCGCACAGGATCCTCCGGCGCATCGCTCGACACGAAGATCTCGAGCGCGCCGCTCGGACGCAGCCGCAGGTCCTCGCTCGCGCTGCCGATCGAGTAGCGGCCGGTGCGCGTGTCGAGGAGCCGCCGCGAGTCGGCGGTGTACGCGGCGATGCTCCAGAACGCCTCGTTCGGCGGCAGGCCGTCCCCCTCGAAGCGGATCACGTAGTCGTTGCGGCCGTCGAGCGGGCGTCCGTCGCTGTCGGTGGTGGCCTCGGCGCTCGCGATCTCGGCCGGGATGCTCGCGCCGAGGCCGCCCGCGGCGGCGGTCGCGCGCAGCAGGTAGTCGTCGCCGTAGGCGCCGAGCGTGGGTGGCGCGCTGCTCCAGCCGTTGCGCGCGCGCTCCGGCGCCACGCGCAGCTCCTGGATCGTCTTGTGCGCGTCGCGCGCCGCGGTGCGCAGCCCGTCGACGAGCGGCCGCGGCAGCTGCGCCGGGTCGAAGGCGGCGTTCGGCCCGAAGCCGGCGCGGTCGAACAGCGCGAGCAGCGCCGCCTCGTCGGGCCGCGCGCCGATCCGAGCCAGGCGCTGCTGGACGACGCGGAAGGCGTCGAGCGTCCCGCGGCTCTCGTTCGTGGCGCGCACCGGCGGCTTCGCGCTGGTCTGGGGCTGCGCGCTGGCGTGGGCCGCCGCCTTCGGGTTGCGCTGATAGACCTCGAGCGGCACCAGCTTGAACTGCGCCTGGTAGCGCGCGTGGAAGTCCGCCTCGCTCTTCCGGGTCGCGGCGATCCGGATCAGCAGCCACACGATCGGCGTCGGGATGCGGAGCTCGTCCATCACGCCGGGCGGCCGCTCGCCTTCCCAGTCTTCGTGGGCCACCAGGTACCAGCCGCCCACGCTGCCGACGGTGCGCGACGACAGGTATCCGACGTCGTTCGTGAACGAGTCCTCGAACTGTACGTGGTACCAGTGGCCGTCCATCGGCGGGATCCAGAGCAGGTAGGGCTGCGGCTCGAGGTCGAGCCAGGCCGACGAGTGCAGCGCGTCCGGGTTCGGCGCGGTCAGCCACGACGTCTCGTGCGTCGGGAGCCGGCCGCCCATTGCGTGCGCGATCACGCCGCGGGCCCCCGACATGTCCCGCGCCAGCCCGTGCGTCTGGCGGTACTCGGCGATCGCGAGCTCGAGCAGCGGCGCGCCGTAGACGTAGCCGAGCGTCCCGACCGCGTGGCCCCAGTCGCGCAGCGCCCGGTCGTAGGCCTGCTGTCGGTCGGACTCGAACGGCTGCTGCGCCGTCGCGCTACCGGTGGCGAGGATCGAGGCGAGCGCGAGGGCGAAGAGGGCGCGGGCCGGCACGGGGGCGTGAGCTATACCGCAAGCCTCGGGAGGACCGCACGTGACGTTTCGCGTGATCCAGTGGGCGACCGGCGGCGTGGGCCGCGCGGCCATCGAAGGCATCCTCGACCACCCCGAGCTCGAGCTGGTCGGATGCTGGGTGCACGATCCGAAGAAGAGCGGGCAGGACGCCGCGGCGCTGGCCGGCCGGCCGCCGTGCGGCGTGCGCGCCAGCAACGACGTGGACGCGATGCTCGCCACGCAGGCCGACTGCGTGCTGTACAGCCCGCGCATGGCCGACCCACTGCAGCTCGAGCGCATCCTCGCGTCGGGCAAGAACGTGGTCACGCCGCTCGGCTGGTTCTACCCGTTCCGCAGCACGAACGTGGCGAGCCTCGAGGCGGCCTGCCGGAAGGGCGGCGTCACGCTGCACGGCACCGGCATCCACCCGGGCGGCATCACGGAGCGCTTCCCGCTGGTGTTCTCGGCGCTGTCGCGGGCGATCACGCACGTGCGCGCGGAGGAGTTCTCCGACATCCGCACCTACGGCGCGCCGGTGGTGATCTCGGAGGTGATGCTGTTCGGCAAGACGCCGGAGCAGGCGAAGACGAGCCCGATGGCGAAGCTGCTCGGCGCGGGCTTCCTCCAGTCCGTGGACCTGCTCGCCGACGCGCTCGGCTTCGCGCTCGACGCCGAGAAGAGCACGTTCCACGAGCTGGCCGTGGCCACCCGGCCGATCGACTCGCCGATCGGCGCGATCGCGCCCGGGCGCGTCGCGGCGCAGCGCTTCACGTGGCAGGGCACCGTGCGGGGCGAGCCCGTGATCACGGCGCGCGTGAACTGGCTGATGGGCGACGCGCACCTCGAGCCCGACTGGCGCTTCGGGCCCGAAGGCGAGCGCTTCGAGGTGGAGGTGACGGGCGACCCCTCCGTGAAGGTGACCTTCCACGGGCTCCATCCGGAGTCGATCGAGGCGGGTCTCGCGCGGAACCCGGGCATCGTGGCGACGGCGCTCCACTGCGTGAGCGCGATCCCGGCGGTGTGTCGCGCCGAGCCGGGCATCAAGAGCTACCTCGACCTGCCGCCCTACGCCGGCCGGGCCGCGCCGCAGCTCGCCGGGCCGCGTCGATGATCCTCGACCGCTTCAAGCTGACGGGCCGCGTCGCGATCGTGACGGGCGCGGGCAAGGGCATCGGACGCGGAATCGCGCTCGCGTTCGCGGAGGCCGGCGCCGACGTGGCGCTGGCAGCGCGCACGCGCGCGGACCTCGAGGCCACGGCGGCGGAGGTGCGCGCCCGCGGTCGCCGCGCGCTCGTGGTGCCCTGCGACGTGATGCAGACGCAGGCGCTCGACGCGCTCGTCGACACGACGCTGGCCGAGCTCGGCCGGCTGGACGTGCTGGTGAACAACGCGGGCGGCACCGGCCCGCGGCCGGCGCTCGCGACCAGCGAGCGCTACTTCGAGAACGCGCTGCGCTTCAACGTGACGAGCCCCTTCCTCCTCACCCGTCTGGCGGTGCCGAAGATGGTCGCGAGCGCCGGGGGCGGGGCCGTCGTCAACATCTCGTCGCGCTCGAGCGACATGGTGCAGACGGCGTTCGTGGCCTACGCGGCCGGCAAGGCGGCGCTCAACATGGTGACGAGGAACCTCGCCGCCGAGCTGGCGCCGAAGGTGCGCGTGAACGCGATCTCCGTGGGCGGCGTCGACACCGAGGCGCTCGCCGTCGTGCTGCAGGACGAGCGGGCGCGGCGCGCGTTCGAGGCGGGCACGCCGATGGGGCGCCCCGGCACGGTGGAGGACATCGCGGCCTGCGCGCTCTACCTGGCGTCGCCGGCCGCGAGCTGGGTGACCGGCAAGGTGTTCCAGGTCGACGGCGGCACCGAGTCGCCCGCCATCCGCGTTCCGGTTCCGCCGCTCTAGCTGGGGCTACGAGCGGCGGGCGGCCGCGATCACGAACGCCAACACCAGCAACGTCAGCAGCGCGGGTTCGGGCACCGAGACCCCGCCGCCGCCGTACTCGATCACGAGGCGCGGCCGCAGCGCGGGATCGACCGCATCCGTGGCGAAGAGCTTGCCGCCGTTCGTGGTCCCGGGCAGGAAGAGGAAGCCGTAGTTGGGGGCGCCGTCGACCCAGGACTGCACGATCGCGGTGACGTCGAAGGAGACCGCGAGCGGCGGAACGCATTCGACGGCGTCGGAGCACGGCCCGTGGAAGATGGACAAGAGCTGAGCCGCGTCCCAGAACACGCCCGCCGCATCGAGGATGTTCGCGCCCGGCCCGAACGGCCGGTTGTCGACGTGGTCGAGGAGGCGCGTGAGCTGTGCGGCGTCGAAGGGGTTGCGCACGTAGCCCTCGAACGTGGCCGACAGGACCGTGGTGCCCTCCGGCACGGCGCTCGGGCCGACGATGTCTCCGAAGACGACCCAGGCCCAGCTGCCCTCGGGCTGCGAGGCGCTCGGGAGATCCAGACGGATCTGGTCCTGAGTGATCGTCCCGTCGAACGAGTGGGAGCCGTTGTCGGCGCTGGCGTAGCCGCCTACGCCGTTCTGGAACGAGATCGTCGTCGCGGCGGCCGGGACTGCGATCGAGGCGGCGAGTCCGAGCGAGGTCAGCAGACGCAGCGCGAGCATGGAGTCTCCCCGAGCGCGTGGCTCTTCGAAGGAGTCGCGCGCCGGGCGGTTGGGTGACGGGCACCAGCGCTCGTATTCCATGCTGGCGCCGGCAGAAGGCCCGCAACGAGCGCTGCTATCGTGGCGCCGATGCACGCGCTCGTGTTCGAGAACAGCATGCCTCGCATCGTGGCGACCAAGCTGCTCTCGGCGCTGACGCCGAGCGCCTTCGTCGGCCCGCTCGCGCCGCTCCAGCTGCGCGAGATCCCCGAGCCGGCGCTGCCGGCGGACGACTGGGTCGTGCTGCGCACGCGCCTGTGCGGCGTGTGCGGCAGCGACACCAAGCAGGTCTACCTGAACGGCTCGTTCGACAATCCGATGACCGCCTGGATCTCGTTTCCGCAGGTGCTCGGCCACGAGGTGGTGGCGACGGTCGAGCGCGTCGGCGCCGGGGCGGGGCGGCGCAGCACCGGCGAGCGGGTGGTGCTCAATCCCTGGCTCTCCTGCGCGACGCGCGGCCTCGCGCCGTGCGAGTGGTGCGAGCGCGGCGATCTCGCGCAGTGCCTCAACTTCCGCGGCGGCCACCTCGCGCCCGGCATCCATCACGGCAATTCGCGCCAGGCCACCGGCGGCTTCGCTCCGCTCCTGCCCGCCCACGAATCCCAGTGCATTCCGGTGCCGGACGAGATCAGCGACGAGGCGGCCGTGCTCGCCGACCCCTTCAGCGTGTCGCTTCACTCCATCCTTCACTCGCCGCCGCCCGCGTCGGGCGGGTGCGCCCTGGTGTACGGCGTGGGCACGCTCGGGCTGTGCGCGATCGCGATCCTGCGCGCGCTGCACCCAACCGTGCGCGTGCTCGCCGTGGCGCGCTTCGCGCACCAGGCGCGGCTCGCTTCGAAGCTCGGCGCGCACGCGGTGCTGGCGCACGCGCCCGCGCGCGGCGTGATCGAGGGCGTGGCGAAGGAGACCGGCGCCGAGGCCGTCCAGCCCTGGCGGGGCCTGCCGGTGCTGAACGGCGGCGTGGACGTGGTCTACGACACGGTCGGCAAGCCCGACACGCTCGAGGTGGGCCTCCGCGTGACGCGGAGCCGCGGCCGCATCTCCGTGACGGGCGTCGAGGCGCCGCGCCGCTTCGAGTGGACGCCGCTCTACTTCAAGGAGATCGCGGTGATCGGCTCGAACGCGTTCGGCGTCGAGCAGATCGGAGAGCGCCGCCAGCACGCGATGGAGTGGTACTTCGAGCTGGTCCGCACGCGCGGCATCGACCTCACGCCGATCTTGACCCATCGCTTCGCGCTCGCCGACTGGCGGCGCGCGTTCCGCGCGGGCTACGACCAGGGCGCCAGCGGCGCGGTCAAGCTGCTCTTCGACTACCGCGTGCGATGAGCACCGCCCCGAGCGCGAGGAGCCCCAGCACGCCGGGCTCGGGCACCAGGGTCACCACGAGGCGCGGACGCAGCGTCGGGTTCGTGGTGTCGTCGGTGCCGATCAGGGAGCCGCCGTTCGTCGTCTCGGGGATCACCACGAAGCCGAAGTTCGTGGCGCCGTCGGCCCAGGCCTGCACGATGGCGGTGACGTCCCACGAGATCGGCTCGGGCGGCTCGCAGAGGCCGCCGCTCACGCAGCTGGCGTGCGCAGCCGAAACGAGCTGCGCCGGGTCGTCGTCGTAGAAGGTGCCGGCCACGCCCGCGGCGCCGAAGTCGGCCGGGCGGTTCGCGATGTCGTCGAGCAGCCGGCCGATCGTCGCGGAGCCGAAGGGGTTGTCGACCCAACCCTCGAGCGTCGCGGAGGAGATCACCGAGCCCGCCGGGATCGCGCCGGCGTCGATGATGTCGTCGAAGAGGATCCAGGCATACGAGCCCGCCGGCTGCGTCATGCTCGGGAGGTCGACGCGGATCACGTCCTCGCTGGTCAAGCCGTCGAACGAGAAGCTCCGATTGTCCGCGCCCGTATAGCCGGCGACCCCGTTCTGGAACGAGATCGTGATCGCGCCGGCCGGCGCCGCGCCGAGCACGAGGGCAAGGGTCAAGGAGATCGAGCCCAACCACCCCGACATCGCATTCCTCCCAGAAAACACGTCAAAGTCTCGACAGAGAGGTGGTTTCTCGGGCCTCTAAGTGGCGCGGGTCTACGGCTCGGAGTTGCGTGTGAAATCTACAAATCGCGGGCCGGTGGTGGCGGGACGACCCAGTTTCGCGCTGCCCCGTCTGCGAGCGGCGCCCGGGAGGCGGAGCGCAGTCGAACCGCAGGAGCGCGATAAGATCCCGCGCAGCCGGAGATCTGGAGGAGGGAAGCGATGCATCTGCCCATGAAAGGCGTGCGCGTGCTCGAGGTGGCGCAGTTCTGGTTCGTGCCGTCCGCGGGCGCCGTGCTGGCGGACTGGGGCGCGAACGTGATCAAGGTGGAGCACCCCGAGCGCGGCGACGGCCAGCGCGGCCTCGGCACGAGCGGCATCTCGACCGAGATCCGGGGCGTCGACTTCCTGGTCCAGCAGCCGAACCGGGGCAAGCGGAGCCTCGCGCTCGACTTCGGCAAGCCCGAGGGCCTGGCGCTGCTCTACCGGCTCGCGGAGAAGAGCGACGTCTTCCTCACCAACTTCCTGCCGGACGCACGGGCGCGGCTGCGCATCGACGTCGCCGACATCCGGCAGGTGAATCCGAACATCATCTACGTGCGCGGCCACGGGCAGGGCGCGCGGGGACCCGAGGCGCACCTCGGCGGCTACGACGCCAGCTCGTTCTGGTCGCGCGGCGGCATCTGCGACGCGCTCACGCCGCCGAACGCCGCGCAGCCCACCAGCCAGCGCGCGGCCTTCGGCGACGGCATCGGCGGCATGACGATCGCGGGTGGCATCGCGGCGGCGCTGTTCCAGCGCGAGCGCACGGGCGAGGCCGCGGTGGTGGACATCTCGCTGCTGAACACGGCGATGTGGGTGCTCTCGCCCGACATCATCGCGTCCGGGCTGCTGCCGCCCGAGATGAAGTCGCTGCCCACCATGACGCGGAAGAACAACTTCAATCCCGGCGTGAACAGCTATCCGACCAAGGACGGCCGCTGGCTGATGCTCGTGATGCTCCAAACCGACCGCTACTGGAGCGACTTCTGCGCGCGCATCGGCCGGCCGGATCTGGCCACCGACCCGCGCTATCGCGACATGAAGGCGCGCTTCGAGAACCGCGAGGCGTGCATCGCGGAGCTCGACGCCGTGTTCACGAGTCGCACGCTCGACGAGTGGCGCGAGGCCCTCGACGGCATGGAGGGGCCGTGGGCGCCGATCCAGAAGGCGCGCGAGCTGCTGACCGACCGGCAGACGCTCGCCAACGGCTACGTGCAGGAGGTGGACGGCGGCAAGCGCGGGCGCTTCCACCTGGTCGCGAACCCGGTGCAGTTCGACGAGACGCCGCCCACCCTGACGCGTGGCCCGGAGTGGGGCGAGCACACCGACGAGGTGCTGCAGAGCGAGCTCGACCTCCCGATGGAGGAGCTGCTCGAGTACAAGGCCAAAGGCGTGATCCTGTAGGGAGAGAGAACGGGGTCGGACTTTGGATTCGAGATTCCCCCGCCGGGGCGAATCTGGAATCTAGAGTCCGACCCCGCCCGCGGCGATGCGCTGCGCGAGGGCGTCGCGGAGCTTCCTCCGGTCGAGCTTGCCGCTGTCGGTCATCGGGATCTCGGCGGCCGTCACGAAGAAGGTGTGGCGCGGGAGCTTGTAGGCCGACAGCTCGGGCTTGAGGCGCGCGTGCAGCGTGGCGGCGTCGAGTGCAGCGCCGTCGCGCAGCACCACTGCGGCGGCCACGTTCTCGCCACGCTCCGGATGCGGCACGCCGACCACGTGCGCCGACAGGACCTCGGGCATCGCCGCGATCAGCAGCTCGAGCTCACGGGGTGCCACGTTGGCGCCGCCGGTCTTGATCATCTCGCCGAGCCGGCCCTTGAAGAACAGGTGACCCTCGGCGTCGAAAGAGCCCGCGTCGCCGGTGTGGTAGTAGCCGTCCCGGTCGAAAGCGTCCTCGCGCTCCACCTTGTAGAGGCCCTGCATCACGGAGTAGCCGCGCGCGCAGATCTCGCCGAATTCGTCCGGGCCGAGCGTCCGCCCCGTCTCCGGGTCCACCACCTTGTGCACGACGCCCGGCACGGAGCGGCCGAAGGAGCCGCGCAGCTTCTCGGGCAGGTCGCCCTCCATGCGGTCGAAGGTGTGCGGCCCGCACGTCTCCGTCATGCCGAGCGAGTTGGCCCGCAGCTCCGGGTCCTTCGGCCGCGCGCTCTCGGGCAGGAGGTCGTACATGTTCCCGGTGCGGATGCTCGACAGGTCGCGCGACGCGAAGCTGGGATGCGCCGCCATCGCCTTCCCGAAGTGCGGCCAGCCGGCCACCATCGTGATGCGTTCGCGCTCGATCAGGTCGAGCGTCTTGCCGGGCTCGAACACGTCCTGGCAGTAGAGGCGCGCGCCCACGTGCATCGCCGACACCAGCGTGAAGCAGAAGCCGCCCACCCAGAAGAACGGCATCGGCGAGTAGATGCGGTCTTCGGGAATCAGGTCGCGGAAGCCGTTCAGGTTGTGCGCATGGCGCAGCACCGTGCCGTGCGTGTGGATCGCGCCCTTCGGGTCGGCGGTCGAGCCGGAGCTGTAGATCACGACCATCGGGTCGGCCGGCCGCACCTCGCGCTCGACCTCGGCGAGCAGCGCCTCGTCGACGGCGGGCGTGGCGTCGGCGAGCGACTCGAGCGCCGCGGCACCGCCCGAGGTCCAGGCGCGCTCGCTGCCGTCGCTCTCCCAGACGCGCACCTCGCGCAAGTACGGCAGCGCGCGCAGGTGCAGCGGCGCGCGGTCGTGGCCGGCCAGCTCGGGCGCGAACTTCTCCAGCCGTTCGAGGTAGTCGTTGTTCAGGAACCGAGCCGCCGTCAGCAGCGTGTGGACGTCGGCGTGGCGCAGCACGAAGCCGAGCTCGCGCGCCTGGTAGAACGTGTTGAGCGGCACCACGAGCGCGCCGATGCGCGCGGCCGCGAGCCACGCGAGCACCCAGTCCGGACCGTTCGGCAGCAGGATCGCGACGTGCGTGCCCTTGCCGACGCCCGACGCGAGCAGCCCGCGCGCGAGCTTGCGCGAGCGCCGATCGGCCTCGCCGTAGCTGAGGCGCGCGTCGCCCTTCACGATGAACACGCGCTCGGGATCGCGCGCGGCCTTGCTGCGGATCAGCCCAGAGGCGGTGCACTCGCTGTCCGGAAGGGTCATGTGATAGCCTGCCGCTCCCGTTTGACGATCCGTCAACACGGTTAGCACGGGGACGGCATGGCGGGCGAGAAGTTCGACACCACCGACGTCGATCGCTGGATCGGTGTTCCGCTCGGCGGGGCGTACCTCAAGGACCCCATCGCCCCGAACGACATCCGGCGCTGGGCGCAGGGCATGCAGAACGCGAACCCGCTCTACTTCGACGAGCAGTACGCGGCGGCGGGCCGCTTCGGGCGCCTGGTCGGACCGCAGTCATTCGCGATCTGCACCGACGACAGCCACGGCGCCGCGCCCGCCATCCAGGGCCACATCCCCGGCACGCACATGCTGTTCGGCGGCGACGAGTGGTGGATGTACGGCCCGCGCATCGAGCCGGGCGACCGCATCCGCCACGAGCGCATGCTGTTCGACTACAAGGTCACCGAGACGAAGTTCGCCGGCCCCACCATGTTCTCGCGCGGCGACACCACGTACGTGAACCAGCGCGGCGAGATCGTCTGCAAGCAGCGCTCCACCTCGATCCGCTACCGCGCCGACCTGGCGCGGGAGAAGGGCCAGTTCATGGGCCAGAAGGAGAAGAGCTGGACGGACGACGAGCTCAAGGAGATCGAGAAGCAGAAGTTCGAGTACTACCAGAGCTTCCTCGACCTCGCGCACGGCCGGCGGCTGTTCGTGAAGAAGGGCGACAAGCTCCCGCGTCGCCCGATCGGCCCGCACACGATCATGAGCTTCACCACCGAGTGGCGCGCCTACCTGATGACGGTGTGGGGAGCCTTCCAGGACAGCGGCGGACCGACTTCCCTGTGGAACGCGGGCTGGCTGCCCGAGATGAGCCGCGACCGCGAGGGCGCCAAGATCGACCCGACGCTGAGCGACGGCCTCTACCACGGGCCCTCGCGCGGCCACGTGCAGGAGCGCTACGCGCAGCTGATCGGCCTGCCGCGCGGCTACGGCTACGGCGCGACGATGGGCGCCTGGATCCTCGACTACCTCGCGAGCTGGGCCGGCGAGTGGGGCGAGATCGTGCACAGCAAGATGTCGTACCGCTCGCCCGCCTTCACCGGCGACGTGACCTTCATCGACGGCGAGGTCGAGGAGCTCACGGAGGAGCGACGCACCGGCCAGCCGCTCGCGGGCGTGAAGGTGGTGATGACCAACCAGCGCCAAGAGGTGATGGCGAGCGGCACCGCGGAGGTGCGGCTGCCCACGGAGACGCGACCCGCGCGCTAGGAGGCTCGGTGCAGGTCTCGCCGGCGCTCCAGCTCCAGCCCGACGCCACGCGCTACACGCTGCCGCGCTTTCTCGACGACGTGGCGGAGCGCCACGGCCCGCGCGTGGCGCTGCGCTTCGAGGGGCAGAGCATCACGTACGCCGAGCTCCGCGCCGAAGCGCGCCGCCTGGCCGCGGGGCTGGTGGCGCGCGGCGTCGGCAAGGGCACGCGCGTCGCGCTGCTGCTCGCGAACCGGCCCGAGTGGGTCGTGGCCGCGTTCGGCGCGGCGCTCACCGGCGCGGTGGTCGTCCCCGTCAACACCTTCGCCACGCCCGACGAGCTCGACTACGTGCTGCGCCATTCCGACGCCGCCTGGCTGCTGCTCCAGCCGAACGTGCTGAAGCACGCCTTCCTCGACGACCTGCTCGCGCGCCACCCCGAGCTCGCGAGCGCGCAGCCCGGCGCGATCCGTTGCGAACGGCTGCCGCAGCTGCGGGGCGTGGTGGCGCTCGGCGCGGAGCGCGCGCGTGGGGCGGCCGAGCCGTGGCACGCGCTGCGCGGCGCGCACGACGTGCCCGACGCGCTGCTCGACGCGATCGCGGCCGAGATCCACCCCGCCGACGAGGCGCTCGTGATCTACACCTCCGGCACCACGGCGCGCCCCAAGGGCGTCGCCCACCGCCAGCGCACCCCGGTGATCCAGGGCTGGCGCTTCGCCGAGCTGATGGGCCTGTCGCCGGACGACCGCGTCTACACCGCCTATCCGTTCTTCTGGACCGCGGGCATCGCGATGGCGCTCGGGGCCACGCTCGCCGCGGGCGCCACGCTGGTGCTGCACGAGATCTTCGAGCCGGGCGAGGCGCTCGCGCTCGCCGCGCGCGAGCGCGCCACCTCGCTCCAGGTCTGGCCGCACCAGGCCAAGGCGATGGCGGAGCACCCGGACGCCGCGCGCCACGATCTGTCGACCGTGCGCAAGATCGAGTTCGGCTCGCCGCTCGCGAAGCGGGCCGGCCTCGAGAAGGACGAGTGGGGCATCTACGCGTCCTACGGCATGTCCGAGACCTTCACGCTCGCGACGGCGGTGCCCGCCCACACGCCGGCCGAGCGCCGCAAGGGCACGAACGGGCCGGCGCTGCCGGGCACCGACGTGCGCATCGTGGACCCGCACACGGGCCGGGAGCTCGCGCCGGGCGAGAAGGGCGAGATCGCGGTCAAGGGTCTCACGCTGATGTCGGGCTACGCGAAGGTGGAGCCGGAGCTCTATCTCGACGCCGACGGCTTCTTCCACACCCAGGACGGCGGGCACCTCGACGCCGCCGGCGAGCTCCACTGGAGCGGCCGGCTCTCGAACCTGATCAAGACGGGCGGCGCCAACGTGTCGCCGCTCGAGATCGAGGAGCGGGCGGGGCGCTTTCCGGGCGTCCGGAGCGCGCACGCGGTCGGCGTCCCGCACCCGACGCTCGGCGAGGCGATCGTGCTCCTCGTCGTGTCGACGCCCCAGGCGAGCATCGATGTGCGGGGCCTCGAGGCCTTCCTGCGCGAAGCGCTCTCCGCGTACAAGC
>Ga0307410_10001011_pt1 | contig 12185 bp, 12 predicted proteins | sample 322Ometagenome_3_FD_203707 | JGI IMG/M metagenome (GOLD analysis project Ga0307410, IMG submission 203707) | Maize rhizosphere microbial communities from greenhouse at UC Davis, California, United States - 322HYB-O-3 | ecosystem: Host-associated > Plants > Roots > Rhizosphere > Soil | place...
GTGCCGCCGCGTTCCCCATCGAGGACGATCAGCCGTTGATGAAGCTGTCGTTGATCGAGCAGGCTGCCGGACCCAAGATGACGATGAACAGGGTCGGCAGGATGAACAGGATCAGGGGCACCGTCATGATCGCGGGCAGACGCGCCGCTTTTTCTTCCGCGCGCATCATGCGCTGGTGACGGAATTCGGCCGAGAGCACGCGGAGGGCCGAAGCGAGCGGCGTACCGTATTTCTCGGTCTGGATCATGGTCGTGACCACGCCGCGCACCGCTTCCAAATCGACGCGGTTCGCCAGGTTTTCGAAGGCCTGCCGGCGTTCGGCGAGGAAGCCCAGCTCAATCGCGGTCAGGCCGAACTCGTCACCGAGTTCCGGATAAGCCTTGCCGAGCTCCCGCGAAACGCGGCCGAAGGCTGCGTCGACGGTAAGACCGGCTTCCGCGCAGATGACCAGCAGGTCGAGCGCGTCGGGAAGGCCCTTGCGGATGGCGTGGCTGCGCTTCTGGATCTTGTTCTTCAGCCAGATGTCAGGCGCCTTGTAGCTGCCGCCGACGACACCGGCGACCGTCATGTAGCGGCGCAGCCAGGACCAGTCGGGGAACATGCCGAAGCCGTAGAGCGCCACCACGGCGCCAAGGCCGAGAATGACTGGCAGGACGAAACGCGCCAGAATGATGAAGAAGGCGAGGTCCTTGGTCCGGATACCGGCCTGCATCAGCTTCTGCTGGGTCTTCTTGACCTGGTCGTCCTGAAGCATCTTGAACTGGCCCAGGAGTTGCCGGACGTTGTCGGCCGCCTGGTTGCGGTTCGCGAGCTTCTTGCGCTTGTTGGTCGACGCGACGATGCCCGCCTTGAGCTGCTCGCGGCGCTCGTTCAGCGCCTTCACGCGGCGAGCCATCGGATCCTTCACGGTCGTCGCGGCATAGATCGCGATGATCACGGCGAAGGTTGCGACGGCGCTGAGCATCGTCGCGATGTAGATGACATCGAAACCGAGGATCGTCGGGCCTGAGGCGGGCGCAGCCTGCATGTCGTCCTATGCCTTCCCTTAGATCTCGAAGTTGACCATCTTGGCCATGATCAGGGCACCGATGCCCATCCAGATCATGCCGCCAAGGCCTGCGACCATCAGCCGCTCGTCGCTGAAGAAGCCCGCCATATATTTCGGGTTGATCATCCAAACGAGCGTGAACACGATGAACGGAAGCGAGCCGACGATGTAAGCCGACGCTTTGGATTCCGAGCTCATCGCTCGGATCTTCAGCTTCATTTGCGCGCGCTTGCGGAGCACGTCGGCAAGGTTCGACAGAGTCTCGGCGAGGTTGCCGCCGGTCTCACGCTGGATGGCCAGCGTGATGACGAAGAACTGGAACTCCGCGGTGCCAAGGCGATCCGCCGTATCCTGGAGGGCAGCCTCCATCGTGCGGCCGATCTTCATCTTGTCCGCAACCATGCGGAACTCGATGCCTACCGGCCCCGGGATTTCGCCGGCGACGATGCCGAGGGTCTCGGTAATCGGCAGACCCGACCGCAGACCGCGGACCATCAGCTCGATCGCATCGGGGAAGTTCGAATTGAACTTGTTGATGCGGCGATTGATCATCTTGCCGACCACGAAGTGCGGCACGCCGATGCCGACGAACAGGCCGACCAGCAGCGACAGCAGAAGCGGTGCGCCGCGGAACTGCAGTCCGACCGTGACCATCGCCACGACGCCGACGCAGATCATCGCATATTTGCCGAGCGTGATGTCCTTGCCCGTCATCTCCAGCCGCTTGCGCAGCAGGGCCGGCTTCGGGATCAGCGTCGAGGCAATGCCTTCGATCTTGTTCGAACGCTCGGCGAAGAGCTTGCGGATCTGCGCCTGCGCATTGCCCGTGATGACGTCGCCGTGACGCTCGCGGATCAGCTCGACCCGCCGCTTCACCGACTTGGAGGCGGAAGGGCCGCTTAGCGCGAAGAACGCAAGCGCAAGAGCGCCGACGCCGCCGATGATGATGAGGTACAACAGCATTCTTGCCTTCGCCTCTCACTTTCGCCCGCCCGGCGCCTGGTGGCGCCGTTCGGTCAACCCATCCGCTTAAGCGGCTTTGTCCTTCGGCTTCGCGAGCATCGACTTGAGATTGTCGACGAGCGACTTGGCGCCTGGGATCTTGCTCTCGCCGGCGGCCGCGCCTTCCTCGCTCGCGTGGCTGAGGACGACCGTCGACAGCTGCGTGAACGGAGCCGACATCTTTCCGCTTGCGACTTCCGCCAGCGGCTTGCCGAGCTTGGCAGCCTGGGCGGCCAGCTTGGCGTCGTACGGGAAGACGATGTCCACCGGACGTTCGATCGACTGCTCGAAGTCCTTGCGGCTGATCTCAAGAGCGCCCCCCGAAGGCACGCCGTTCGCGACCACGACGACTTTCGTCTGCGGCGCGTTCGACTTCAGCCAGGCAAGGACGCGGATGGTGTCGCGCGTGGCGGCGAGCGTAAGCTCGGCCACGACGACCGCGACGTGCGCGTCGTGCACCAGGTGCGGATACTGGATCAGCATGTGGCGCGGCAGGTCGAGAACGGTCGACTCGAAAGCGTTCCGCATCTCTTCCTGAAGCTGGAAGAAGGCGGTGCCGTCGGAGACGAGCGGCTGATTGATCGGCGCCTCGGCGGAAAGAACCGAGAGGCGCTCGTTCGCACGGACCATCGCGCGCTCGATGAACAGACCGTCGATGCGGCTCGGATTCTCGATCGCGTCGGTCAGACCGCGGCCCGGCTCGAGGTCGAGCGCGAGCGCGCCGGTGCCGAAGTGCACGTCAAGGTCGAGCAGCGCCGTCGAACGGTGCGCCTTCTCGCCGAGCAGCCAAGCCAGCGAAGTCGCGATGGTCGAGGCGCCAACGCCACCGCGCACGCCCATTACGGCGGCCATGACGTGCGGCTTGTCGGCCTGCGCTTCGCCGCGCGGACCGGACAGGATCGCCTGGGCATGCGCGAAGGTGTCGCGGAGCTGATCGACCGTGAACGGCTTCAGCAGATAATCGTGGATGCCGCTGGCGACGAGGTCGCGGTAGAGGCGCACGTCGTTGACGGTGCCCGCCGCGATCACGATCGTCCCCGGCTCGCAGACTTCCGCAAGCGCGTTGATGTCGTTGAGCGGATCGCCGGACTCGCTGAGGTCGACGAACAGGATGTTCGGGCTCGCCGACACCGACAGCGACTGCACGGCGTTGCGAAGACCGCCCTTGTTCACCTTCTCAGGCGACCAGCCGTGCTCCACTGCGACCGGCCGAAGCATATCGGCAGTCGCATCGTCGCAGACGAAGGCCGTGAAAGGATCGCGCAGACCAGCGCGCGCCTGGAACGGAGCATTCATTATTTGCCCCCCTTGGTAGAGACGTCCTGGAGGCCCTTCGAGCCCGTCGGAGGTGTCGTGCGGTAAAGGATGACGGCCTTGGTGCCCGCCGCGGTGCTGCCCAACGCGCCTTCCTGGCCGCGAAGCAGATCTTCCGGATTGGCGACCTGCATCGCAAGGTTGGAATTCACGCCGCAACCGAAGTTCGACATGGACCGATTGTTGTAGTTGGGCTGCGAAGGCACGCTCCAGTTCGGGCATCCCGGAACTTCCGCGCGAGTGCGGCTGACGATGACCCGAACCGTGCCCGGCGCGACAGCACCGGCAGTGACCGGAGCGCCGTTCTGCAGGATCATGCCGTACTTGCCGGCGACCTGCGCGACTTCGTGGCGCGCACTGTCGGCATAGGGCGCGTCGACGAACACGGAGTCGCCGTAGCCAAGGTCGAGGCCGCTAAACCAGGCGTCGAGGCGAGCACGCTCGGCCGGCGCAAGAGCGCCACCGGACGCTGCTGCGTCGAACACATAGTCCGCGCGGGTGATGACCGGCGCGTTGACCGATTCCAGTCCGCGGTCCGCGAGGTCCACGTGCGGCTTATAGCTGCAGCCGGCGAGAGCCACCGTTGCGAGCATCAGGAGACCCAACTTCGAACGCATTGCAGCATCCTTCCTTTGCAAGCCGCGGATCACAGTTTGAAACCAGGGGCGGCCGCGGCGCCGGCGACGATGCCGGGAGCCGGGGCTGGGACCCGGGTGCGCTGACCGCTGACACCCTTGAAGTTCTGGCCCTCGATCACCTGCTCGACGTCGGTCGGAGCGCGGTAGCCGTCGACCGGCAGCGCCATCCGGCCCGACACCGGGCGGACTAGGTACGGGGTGACGATGATCACCAGCTCGGTTTCCTGGCGCCGGTACTTCGTAGAGCGGAACAGGGTGCCGAGGATAGGCAGGTCGCCGAGGAACGGCGCCTTGTTGATCGAGTTGCTGTTCGTGTTGCGAAGCAGGCCGGCGATCATGAAGCTCTGGCCCGACCCGAGCTCAACCGTGGTCTCGGCGCGACGCGTGGTCAGGGCCGGAACGACGAAGTTGTTGAGCGTGACGCTACCCGCATCCGAAAGCTCACTGACTTCCGGGCGGACGCGCATCGAGATGCGGCCGTCCTGCAGGACGATCGGAGTGAAGGCGAGGCCGACACCATATTGCTTGTACTCGATGGTGACAGCGCCGAGCGACTGCGACACAGGCACCGGGAATTCGCCGCCGGCGAGGAAGCTGGCGGTTTCACCGGAGAGTGCCGTCAGCGTCGGCTCGGCAAGGATCGAGACCAGGCCGTCCGTCTGCGCGAGATCGAGCGAGGATATGAGATCCATGCCGAAGAACTTGCCGACACCCGAGAGCGTCGTGCCGAGCGGGTTACGGATCACGCTCGCCGGTTCGCAGTCCTTCACGCAGGTCACGGGCGGCAGATGGATGCCCTGACCCTGAGCCACGCCGAACCTGAAACCGCCGTTCGTGGCGGCGAGGAGGTTGACGCCGACCTGCTTCATCAGATCGCGGCTGACCTCGGCAACACGCACCTTCAGGGTGACCTGGAGCGGCGTAGCGACCTTGAGGCGGCTCACCGGCACGATAGTCAGTGCCGCGCCTTCCTTGCTGATGTCGACGCCCGGGTTGAGGGCCGCCTTCACCAGCATCTCGGCCTGGGCCGCATCTTCGGGCGAAGCTACGGTGCCGTTGATCACGGCAACTTGGCCAACGGTGCGGACGTCGATGTTCGACTCCGGCATCGCCTGGTGCAGGATCTCGTTGATGTTGCTGATGTTCTGGTTGACGCGGACGTTGGCGCCGTAAACGACCGAACCGTCCGCCGCAGTGGCGATGATGGTCGCTTCGCCGGCTTCCTTGCCGAACAGGTTAATCTGGCGCGGGCTGTTGACGTAGACGTCGGCAACCTTTGGGTTCGAGGTCCAGACGCTCGCGACGCCGCGCGGCAGATTGACCATCTGGCCTTCGCCGGTGTTGAGCAGGACCTGCGTCGAGGGACGATAGGCGCCCGAAGCATAAGCCCGGGGCTGCCCGCCTTTAGCCTCGGCCGGCGCGGCGACCGCGACCAGGCCCACGGCCAGCGCGGCGAGCGCGGTACCGAGGCAGGCCCGGCTGTTGGTGTTGCGAGTCTTCATCTTAGCGAGCTCCCACTGAGACCAGTGTTAGTTGACTGAATTGCCGCGAACGACGCGGACACCGCTCGGACTTGCCGAAGCGGTTGCTCCACCTCCGGCACCCGGAGCGGGAGCCGCCATTGCGACCTGCGGCTTGGACGGGACCGAGCGGCGCTGGAAGCGCGACACGTCCCCACCCGTGCTGAAGGTGGTGTTGTTGTCGATCGGACGATTGGCAGCCGCCATCAGCATCTGCTTCTCCTGAGCAGGGCTGGCACCGGCGGGGACCTTGACGTCGCCGGCGGCAACCGCACGTTCCAGCTCCGAACCATTGTCGGCGATCGAACGGAGCGACAGCGACAGCGTGCCGAGGCTCTGCGCGACAGCGATCTTCTCTGCGATGCGCGGCGTCACCTCGAACGTGACGTTGGCGAAAGTCTTGACCTGCACCTTGCCGTCCTTGTCCTTGTTGTCGATCCGCTGATCGGTCGCCAGGACGCGAACGTTGCGGACGATCGTCTCGGTGACCTTGAGCGCCGGACCGTCGCCGCCGCCTTCAACGTTCTGCGTCAGCATGAGGTCGACGTGGTCGCCGGGGAAAACGAAGCCGGCGACACCGGTCGACGCGTTCACGGGAACCGTGATGGCGCGCATTCCGGCACCAAGCGCAGCGGCGAGGAAGCCGCGGTCTTCGGGGCCGACGAGCGAGCCGCGAGTGACCGGCTGGCCGGCGGTGATCGGATAGCGGACGACCTGGCCCATCAGCGTGCCCGGCGCGGAGTCCGGAGCGCCTTCGACGTAATAGGCCTCCTGCATCAGCTCCTTCGGCCAGGGCTGATAGCTGAAGCTGTCGGCATCGATGATCGTGCCCACGGGAAGCGCCTTCTTGGCGACGAGCACCTTCGGGCCGACCGGAACCGCAGCCTGAGCGGCAGCCGCCTGCGGCGCCGACGCGCCAGTGAACATGTTCTTGGCCATGATGGCGGTGACTACCGCAATGACCAGAGCTCCAACGAGCAGAGCGAGCTTCTTTACATCCATGGCGCGATCGCCTCCCCTAGTCGGGCCTTTTCAACTGTCTGAGACATCTCAGGCAAAATGGTTAAGATATGGTTGGGCTAGAATTACGAGGCCGCCGAATGCGATCGCGACACCGTACGGAATCTGCGGTCTTCCCTCTCGGCGCTTCATGCGGTGCCAGAGAACGACGACCAAAGTCAGGATGCCGCCCGCGAGCGACATCCAGACGATGAATTGGAGCGTGGAGGCCGGCGGAAACCACAGTGCCAGGGCGGCAGCCAGCTTGACGTCACCGCCGCCCATCATGCCGACGTAGAACGCCGCCGCGAACACGGCGAAGACGCCGATGGCCGTCCCCAGCTGGATCGCGACGCCCGGCCAGGGTGCAAGGGAGATCGACAGCCAGTAGACCGGCGCGAGCAGGGCGACCGCGAGGTTCAGCCTGTTCGAGATCGTGAACGTGCGCATGTCGATCACGGCCGCAACCACGAGCAGCCCGGCAAGGCCGATCAGCAGCAATTGAGTAAATGTGCCGTTGAACATCATGCGAGCTCTAGAAGGTCCGGCTTTCCAATTCGTAACCGGCGGGCCAAAGGGCCGGCAGGCGAATGATTAACTTGGACATTTTGATCGTCGGAGGCGGCATCGCCGGCGCCAGCCTGGGCGCCGAAGTGGCCTCGAAACGTCGGACGCTGATCATCGAAGCGGAAGAGCATTGCGGCTATCACGCGACGGGAAGGTCGGCTGCATTCTTCCTCGAAAGCTACGGCGGCCCGGTCGTCGCAAGACTGGCTGCGGCGTCGCACGATTTCCTGGCTGCTCCCCCCGATGAGTTCGCCGAACAGGGGTTTTTGCGCCCCCGCGGCGCGCTTCATCTGTCCCGCGGACAGTGGCCGGAAGTGCCTCCCGGGGTCAATGCCCGGAAGATAGGCCGGGAGGAGCTAGAGCAAAGAATTCCGGGGATAAAACCGGATTGGGTAAGGGCTTTGTTCGAACCCAGCTGCGCCGATATCGACGTTGCCGCGCTACATTCGGCTTACCTCAGGAAATTCCGGCGAGATGGCGGGGAGTTGATGACCCGCGCACGCCTCGTAGCGGGACGACGGAATGGCGATCAATGGGTCATCACACTGGAAGACGGATCCGAGCTCAGCGCGGCCGTGATCGTGGATGCGGCGGGAGCGTGGGCGGACAACGTTGCGACGAATTGTGGCGTTTCGCCGCTGGGCATTGTCCCCAAAAGGCGGACGATGGTGCAGCTGCGCGTCGGCCGGTCCGGCCTGAAAGACCTGCCGCTGATCAACGACGCGGGTGGCAATTTCTACTTCAAGGGCGAGAGCGACCGCTCCATCTGGCTCAGTCCGCACGACGAGATCGACTGCGAGCCATGTGACGCCGCGCCTACGGAGTTGGACGTGGCGACGGCGATCGAACGCTTCGAAGGGGTGGTCGACTGGCCGGTAGAACGCGTCGAGCGGACCTGGGCGGGGCTCCGGACCTTCGCGCCCGACCGCCTTCCGGTCTACGGCTTCGACTCAGAAGCGCCGGGTTTCTTCTGGTGCGCGGGGCAGGGTGGCTTCGGCATTCAGACTGCTCCCGCCGCGGCAAAGTTGGCCGCGGCGCAATTGTTGGGGGAGGAAACGGAGCTAGACCCGACGCCTTTTTCGCCGCTTCGATTTCCGTGAGTCTGTCATCAGCGGAGACGTCAGCGCCGCTGTTTGTCGGCCTCCGCGCAAGCAAGTGCATCGACGCGGTCGTTTTCCGGATGGCCGCTATGGCCTTTCACCCAGTGCCATTCGACCCGATGGGGAGCCGCCGCCTCGATCAATTCCTGCCATAGCTCTGCGTTCTTGACGGGCTTCTTGTCGGATGTCCGCCAGCCGTTGCGCTGCCAGTTGTGGACCCAGCGCGTGATGCCGTCGCGAACGTAATTGCTGTCCGTATGAAGGTGTACGCGACACGGCCGCTTCAAGGCTTCCAGGCTTCGAATCGCCGCGAGCAATTCCATGCGGTTGTTGGTTGTGAGCGGCTCGCCGCCGGCGATTTCCCGTTCCTTGTCGCCCATGCGCAGGAGCGCGGCCCAACCGCCCGGGCCGGGATTTCCCTTGCATGCGCCGTCCGTGAAGATCTCGACGAGCGGAAGTTCGGTCAGGCGACGAGCTCGCGCGGGAGCTTGAACGTCATGCGTTCGGGCGAATGGTCTGCAATTTCCTCGGTGACGTCGAACCGAGTGCGAAGCGCGTCCAGCAGCTCGCGCACGAGGACTTCGGGGGCGGAGGCGCCGGCGGTGATCCCCAGCGTGCGAGGCTCGCCGAGCCACTCCCAGTCGAGGTCGGCGGCGCGCTCGATCAGGCGCGACGGAACGCCCATCCGCTCCGACACCTCGGCAAGCCGCAAGGAGTTGCTGCTGTTGGGAGCGCCAATGACGATCATCCGGTCGCACTCCATGGCGATCGCCTTGACCGCAGCCTGCCGGTTGGACGTCGCGTAGCAGATGTCCTCGCTCCGGGGTGCACGGATGCCCGGGAAACGCTGCTTCAGCGCCTCGACCATGGCCGCCGTATCGTCGACCGAAAGGGTCGTCTGCGTGAGGAATGCGAGATTTCCGCTGTCCGGCAGATTGAGGTCGGCGACGTCCTCGACCGTCTCGAGCAACGTCATCGATCCGGCGGGCACCTGGCCGAAAGTGCCGATCACTTCGGGATGGCCCGCATGACCGATGAACAGGATGTGCCGTCCCTCCTCGATCAGGCGCTGCGCCTGGCGATGCACCTTCGACACGAGGGGGCAGGTCGCATCGACATAGGTAAGACCGCGATCCTGGGCCGCGGCAGGCACCGACTTCGGAACCCCATGAGCGGAGAAAACCACCGGGCGGTCGTCAGGCACTTCGTCGAGCTCGTCGACGAAGATCGCGCCCATGTCGCGCAGGCGCTCCACCACGAACTTGTTGTGCACGATCTCATGGCGAACATAGACCGGGGCGCCGAAGCGCTCGAGCGCGAGCTCGACGATCTGGATCGCGCGATCGACGCCGGCGCAGAAGCCGCGCGGCGCAGCGATCAGCACGCGAAGAGGGTGAAGTGAGCTGGTGGGTTCAGGCACGGTGCAGGCCATGTAAGGCATCGCTTGCAGCCTTAGAAGGGGCTTCCTATGAACGCCCGGCATTCCGCACCCGACCTTCGTAAGGACTGTCCGTAGTGAAGCTTCGCCTGGCCGCCATACTTGCCGTGACCCTGCTCAGCGCCTGCAGCCACAAAGGCGAATTCGTGGGCGAGGGCGGCCTTGGCGTCTATGCCGTGCGCAGCGCCTGCCCGATTGCCGGCATCCCGGCCGCGACCGGGGACATCACTTTGTTCGATCCGGCGGGAAGCACGGACGCGCGGGCGATCGACGTTTCGGCCGCGATCTCGGACATCCAGCCTTACTGCTCGGAGACAGGCAACGAGGTCATCTCGACGACGACCTTCACCGTCGTTGCGCTGAGGCGCGATGCAGGTCAGGCCCGGCAGGTCGTCCTTCCCTATTTCAATATCGCGCTGCGGGGCGGATCGAACATCGCAGCGAAGCAGATCGGCCAGGTCGTGCTGAACTTCCCCGCCGGGAACGTGCGCGCGCAGGCCCAGGTCCAGGCGACGATCCGGGTCAATCGTGGCGCCGCGACGCTACCGGAGGATGTGCGCCGGACGCTGACCAAGCCCCGCAAGGTGGGTCAGCAAGAGGCAGCCGTCGATCCTCTGACGGATCCCGCGATCCGCACGGCAGTTGCCAATGCGACCTTCGAACAGCTGATCGGCTTCCAGCTCACCCAGGACCAGCTGCGCTACAACGCAACCCGCTAAGGGATCGGCGAAACCCGCGTTGACTCGGCTCGCGCGCGCGGCCAAGGCTCCGCGCGTCGCCGGCGGGCTCGCCCGTCGGATGGCTGCGCGGGAGAGACCCGCCGTCGCCTTCGGGCTATGGCGGGCGCCGAAGGAGCAACCGCCCCCGGAAACTCTCAGGCCCAAGGACCGCGCGAGCCAGGACAGTCTGGAAAGTGTCCGCTCGCTTCGGCGTCGCGGGCCGCCGAAGGGGCAAAGCTCTCAGGCGCTAGCGACAGACGGGGGCGGCAGGTCGAAACCGGGACGGGTCGAGGCTGTCGCTGTCCGTCCAAGGAGCGCTAAATGAGCCGAGAAGTCCATTCAGGTCCCACCGATCAAACCCGGGCCCGTGGAGAGCCGTACAGCGGCGATCCCGAAGGTGGCGCAGGCACCGAGCCGCAGCCGCTCGAGAAACTGGCGCTCGATTCGTGGCACCGCGCCAAGGGCGGCCGGATGGTCCCGTTCGCAGGCTACGAGATGCCGGTCCAGTACGAAGGCATCATGGCCGAGCACCTCTGGACGCGGGAGAACGCGGGCCTGTTCGACGTTAGCCACATGGGCCAGCTCTTCCTGCACGGCCGTTCCGTGGCGCAGTCGCTGGAGCGGATCATGCCGGGCGACTTTCAGGCCGCCAAGGACATGAAGCCCAAATATTCGCTGCTCCTCAACGAGGAGGGTGGCGTCCTCGACGACCTGATGGCCACGCGCCGCGGCGACGATTTTTATGTCGTCGTCAACGGCGCGACCAAGCACAGCGACATCGACTACATGCAGCGGCGCCTGACCGACGTATCCATCGATTACATGCGGGAGCAGGCCCTGCTGGCGCTGCAGGGTCCGCGTGCAGCCGAGGTGCTCGACACGGTCATCCCGGGCGTTGCCGAGCTCGGTTTCATGGAAGCCGGGCCCTTCCGCGCATTCGGCCATCCGCTGTGGATCAGCCGGTCCGGCTACACCGGCGAGGACGGGTTCGAGATTTCCATCCCGGCTGTCGCAGTTGAGCAGCTAGCGGAATGGCTGGTCAACGATGAGCGGGTGAAGCCGATCGGCCTTGGCGCGCGCGACTCTCTTCGCCTCGAAGCCGGGCTTCCGCTCTACGGCCACGACCTCGACGACAAGATCACGCCGGTCATGGCTGGCCTGAACTTCGCCATCAATAAGCGCCGCCGCGCCGAGGGTGGCTTCGCAGGCGCCATGCGCATCCTCGCCGAGATCGAGAATGGGCCGCCACAGCTGCGCGTGGGCCTCGATGTCGAAGGCCGCCAGCCGGTCCGCGAAGGCGCGCTCATCCTCGACGGCGAGGGCAATGAGGTCGGCAGGATCACGAGCGGCGGCTTCTCGCCGTCTCTGCAACGGCCAATCGCCATGGGCTATGTCGCAGCTCACCTCGCCGAAATCGGCACCGCGCTGAAACTCGAGCAGCGCGGCAAGCTGTTCGACGCCAAGGTCACCGTCATGCCGTTCGTTCCACACCGCTATCACCGCAAGGGAGCCGCCTGATGAGCTTGTATTTCACGCGTGAGCACGAATGGGTCCGGGTCGAAGGCGACACCGCGACTATCGGGATCTCCAACCACGCGCAGGAAGCGCTTGGCGACATCGTGTTCGCCGAAGTGCCGGAAGCCGGCCGCAAGGTGAGCAAGGGCCAGGAAGCGGCCGTCGTCGAGTCCGTGAAGGCGGCGTCGGACGTTTACGCGCCCGTCTCGGGCGAGATCGTGGAAGGCAATCAGGCGGTCGCCGACGATCCCGCGCTGATCAACAGCGACCCGGAAGGCGAGGGCTGGTTCTTCAAGCTCAAGCTCGACAATCCGGGCGAGCTCGA
>Ga0307410_10001012_pt1 | contig 12170 bp, 10 predicted proteins | sample 322Ometagenome_3_FD_203707 | JGI IMG/M metagenome (GOLD analysis project Ga0307410, IMG submission 203707) | Maize rhizosphere microbial communities from greenhouse at UC Davis, California, United States - 322HYB-O-3 | ecosystem: Host-associated > Plants > Roots > Rhizosphere > Soil | place...
GTTTTCGGAGTAGCTGAAAACTGATACCTGGTAACTGATAATTCATCGAATGAAAATATTTCTTGTGGTTTTGCTTTTTGCGAGCTCGGTTCTCGCTCAGATGAGGACGATCGCGGTGACGATCGACGATCTGCCGGTGGTTTCGACGAGGCGTACGATCGAGAACCGGACGGAGATCACGAAGAAGCTGTTGGGGCACATCAAGAAAGCGAAAGTGCCGGCGATCGGATTTGTTAACGAGAACAAGTTGTTCGTGAACGGCGTCCGCGACGAGAAGGAAGTCGATCTGCTGCGGATGTGGCTGGACGCTGGGTTGGAACTTGGCAACCATACGTACTCGCACAGGAGCGCGGATGCGATCTCGGTGAAGGATTACACTGACGACATTCTGCGCGGCGAGGTGGTCACTAAGGAATTGTTGAAGGCGAAGGGGAAGGAGATCAGGTTTTTCCGGCATCCGTTTTTGCAGACTGGCAGCGATATGGCGGTGAAGACCGCGATCTACAAATTTTTGGCGGAGCACGGGTATACGGTCGCCCCGATCTCTTTCGACAACGCGGATTATATTTTTTCGAGGGCATACGATCTTGCTTTTGACAAAAAGGACATGGCGCTAATGAAGCGGGTCGGCGAGGCTTACGTTCCTTATATGGAAGCGAAGCTCGACTATTGGGAGCGGCAATCGATGAAGATACTGGGCCGCGAGATCAGCCAGACGCTGCTTATTCACGCGAACTTTATCAATTCGGATTATTTTGACGATCTCGCGGCGATGATGAAAAAGCGGGGTTACAAGTTCGTTACTTTGGAGAAGTCACTCAAAGACGAGGCGTACCGGCTGCCGGACAATTTCACGCGGCGTGCGGGGATTTCCTGGCTGCATCGGTGGACGCTGGACAAGGGATGGGACTTCGTTGTGCCGGACGAGCCGAAGGTACCGAAGTTTGTGCTGAAGGCGTCGGGTTTCGAATCGGAATAAATGAAACGAGCTGAGATCGTGATAATCGGCGGCGGCGTTGTTGGGGCGTCCGTCGCTTTTCATTTGGTGGAGCGCGGGGCGAAGGACGTACTGATTTTGGAGCGCGAAACGGAGCAGGGGCGAGGCTCGACCGGGGCGGCGACGGGTGGGATACGTGCGCAGTTCGAAACGGACATCAATATAAAGATGTCGCTGTATTCGATGGATTTCTTTCGGGAATGGGATTTCGACTGCGAGTACGAGCCGAAGGGTTATCTGTTTTTCGCCACGAAGAATGAGGGGCTCGACTACTTAAAGCGTAACGTCGAGAAACAGTTGCGATTGGGTGTGAAAGATGTGGAGATCGTCGACGCGGACGAGATCGGGCGAATCGTGCCTGGGATGAACTGCGATGATATCGTGGGCGGAAGTTTCGGAAGGCATGACGGGTTCATAAATCCACTGATGGTGATGAGGGGTTTTACTGAATGCGCGGTTCGTGGCGGCGCGAGACTGAAGTTCGGCGTTGATGTTTTTGGCCTGCGGGTCGAAGGAGGCAGGCTGACCGGTGTTGAGACGTCAGAGGGTTTGATCGAATGCGAAGCAGCGGTGATCTGCACCGGTGCGAGGGCGGCCGAGCTTGCATCAGGAGCAGGGGTCGACCTGCCGGTGGTTCCGCAGCGGAGGCAGATCGTTTGGGCAAGGACGTGTGAAGAGTTGCAGGCGGATCTGCCGATGGTAATCGACATCGGAACGGGGTTTCATTTTCGGCCGGCGAGGGATTTTAGAGTTGAGAACTCATCACAAGAGGGAACCACCCCGTCGGCGAAACGCCGCCGCCCCTCCTTCGTAAGGAGGGGAGTTTTTGACATCCTGTTCGCGTATCCAGATCCGGATGAGCCGAGTTCGGTGAGGACGGATTTTGAGGATTCGTTTGTGGATAAGGTGTACGAGCGGGCACGCGGTCGGGCGAAGTTTTTGTTCGAGGCTGAGTGTGTACGGGACAGGTGTCGGGCTGGACTTTACGAGAACACGCCTGACCATCACGCGATATTGGGCGGGTGCGAAGTCGGGGGATTGTACTTCGCTAACGGTTTTTCAGGGCACGGCGTGATGCATTCTCCGGCGACCGGGCGGGCTTTGGCGGATATCATATTGTACGGCGAGTCGGGAGTCCTGGATGTTTCGTGTTTATCGATCGAGCGGTTTCAGAAGGGTGAACTTCTTCACGAGACAGCGTTTATTTAGAGGTGTTTTCACCACAGAGATCACGGAGGGCACAGAGAGAGAGAAGAAAAGCCTCTTTAATGCCGAGTTTTCAGAACCTAAATTATTCTCCTCCGTGTGCTCTGTGCTCTCTGTGGTAAATTTTCTTAATGGTTACTGCACTGGTTCATCATCCGATCTACGAGAAACATAATACGGGGCCGGGGCATCCGGAGATGCCGGAGAGGTATCGGGTAGTCATCGACTCCTTAAGGAGCGACGAAGAACTATGGCCGACGTTGAAGGAGATCACGCCGGAGAAGGCTTCGCAGGGGTTGGTGCAGGCGGCCCATACTAAGGAACATTTCAAGCGGGTTGAAGGGGCGTTCGCGAACGGGCTGGATCGGCTGGATGCGGACACCGTGATCTCGATGCGGTCGTACGACGCGGCGATGTTCGGGGCGGGCGGTGCGATCGCGGCGGTGGATGCTGTGATGGGCGGCGGAGCGAAGAATGCGTTCGTGGCGGTGAGGCCGCCCGGACATCACGCGACCGCCGAACACGCGATGGGGTTTTGCCTTTTCAACAATGTGGCGGTCGCGGCCAGATACGCGCAGAACAAGTACAAAGAAATAGAGAACGTCGCGATAATCGATTGGGACGTGCACCACGGCAACGGGACGCAGGGGATATTTTATTCGGACCCGACGGTTTTCTTTTTCTCGATGCACCAATATCCGTGGTACCCGGGGACCGGATCGCGAGGGGAGATGGGACAGGGGAGAGGACTGGGGACGACACTGAATTTGCCGGTGAAGGCGTTCACGAAAGCGACGGATCAGACGGCTGCGTTCGATGCGGCGGTGCAGGAGATAGCGTCGAAGATGAAGCCGGATCTGATATTCATCTCGGCCGGATTCGACGGGCACGAAACGGATCCGCTCGGCCAGCTTCAGTTGGAAGATCCCGATTTTCGATCGATGACGCGTACGCTTATGCAGTGGGCTGACGAGGTTTGCGAGGGGCGGATCGTGTCGTGCATGGAGGGGGGATATAACCTCAACACGCTCGGCGAAACGGTTAAGGAGCACGTTGCGGAACTGAGCGCGGGGTGATTCTTTCTCTGGGGTTCGCGGCTGTGTTATTATCATCCCCATCCTAAGGACAAAATGGAGTAACGAACACGATGCCGGATATCGAAACCACGTGCGTGCAGTGTAAGGAGACGTTCATCTTTACCGAAAAGGATCAGGAGACGTTTTACCAGCGGAACATGGCCGCGCCGCAGCGGTGTCAGAAGTGCCGTTCCAAAAAGGCGGCAACGGGGGAGAACGCTCCGACGCGTTTTGAGATCGTATGCGATCATTGCGGCAAGAAGGATCAGGTGCCGTTCCAGCCTAAGGTGGGGCGTACGGTCTTATGTCGTGAATGCCACGAGGCGTCGCGGTCGAAAGCTCGGTTCGCATAGCCAAGTCAACAAAGTGTAAAAGTGAAAGAGTGAAAAGGTTGGAACGCCCGGCGGCTCTGACTTTTTCACTCTTTCACTTTTAAACATTTTCACATTTATGGCATTCGAAACAGTTTTGTACGAGTTGGATGGAACGGTGGCGACAATATCCATGAATCGGCCCGATGCTCTCAACGCATTGTCGCTGCAATTGAGTAAAGATCTGAAGGCGGCGATCGAGCAAGCGATTGCGGATGATGCGCGCGTGGTGATCTTGACCGGGTCGGGCCGGGCGTTTTGCTCGGGCGGGGACCTGCGCGAGATGAAGGCGATGGGTGATAGGGAAGGGAACATCGAAGCATTTCTCGATTCACCGCTGAAGGCTCTGCACGACGTGATCCTGCTTATCCGCGAAACGCCGATGCCATTTGTCGCGGCGGTGAACGGCGTTTGCGCGGGGGCGGGAACCAACTTTGCTTTGGCGTGCGATCTAGTTCTAGCAGCAGACGATGCGACCTTTAACGAAGCGTTCGTGCGTATCGGTCTATCGCCGGATTGCGGCGGGACGTTCTTTTTGCCGCGAGTGATCGGTGAAAAACGCGCGGCGGAGGCTTTCATGCTGGGAGGGACGATCGACGCGAAGCGGGCCGAACGGATAGGGATGATCAATCGCGTTGTGCCCGCGGCGGAGCTGCTGAACGAAGCGACAAAACTTGCGAAGCAGCTGGCGGCGGGGCCGACAGGGTCTTACGGGCGCATAAAGAGAATGCTGAACGCTTCTTTCGGAAACGATCTCAGAGCTCAGCTCGCCCTGGAGGCTGAGTGCCAGTTGGAATCGGGCAGGGCGTCGGATTTTAAGGAAGGCGTTGCCGCGTTTTTTGAGAAGCGTCCCCCGAATTTTTCAGGAAACTAGCTTAAATTTCAATTAATTTATCGAAACGCGGTTGACAGCGACCGCGTTTTTCGTTTGAATGGAGTGAAGCTGAAATTGAAAATCGTTTTCAATAAGAAAAAGAGAATGGATTTCCGCGGCAATAATTTCAATTCATATCGAGGCGGGTAAAGGACCTGATTTTTGCAGGCCATGCCGCTTTTGCTTTTAAGGTAGAGAGTCATGAAGAGATCGCGAGCGAGGTTTTTGACGGTGATGTTCATCGTGGCGTCGTTGGTTGGCACGGTGCTGGGGCAAGCTGCCGGGCGGCAGAGCGCCGAGTTGAAAGGGGTCGTGACGGACGAGGCCAAGGCGGTCATTCCGGGTGCGGCCCTTTCGCTTTTTGGAGAACAGGGGAGAATTCGCGATACGGTTTCGGCGGAAGACGGAGCATTCTCTTTCGGTGAACTGCCCTTAGGTAAGTACAGGCTTCTGGTGCGAAAAGAAGGGTTTGCGGACCGAGAACTTTCGATCGAGCTGGACGGAAAAGTGAAGGATTCGGAGTTGGTCCTTTCAACCGATGGCGTGAGCGAAACAGTGACGGTGGTAATGGACAGTGCCGAGGCCGCGGTCGAATCGACACTGAAGTTGCCGGTGACGATACACGAGACGCCGCGGAGCTTGAGCGTTATCGGGGCGGAGCGCATACAGGAGCAAAATTTCCGGCAGGTTTCGGATGTCCTGAATTACGTTCCCGGAACTTCGCAGAACAGTTATCGTAACGGAAGCTATCATTTCTATTCGCGCGGTTACCGGATGGGGCCGGAAGACACCCGGGTTGATGGTTTTTCGGGCGTGAATGTCGGCAGCGGCGGTTTCGGAGCGAGCACGTTCGGGGTGGAGGAGATCGTGGTCCTACGAGGCCCCGCCAGTTTGATCTATGGGCAGACGGGTTCGCCGGGGGGGCTGATCAATCTCGTGACGAAGCGGCCCAAGGAGCAGTATCGCACCCAAGTGGACCTGCGCACGATGGGGTACCAAGGAAACGGCGTTTCGCTCGGTGAACGGCCGGGTTTCGGAGTAGATGTAGATTCGACCGGGCCCATATTCGGGAGCGACCGAGTATTTTATCGCGCTTTGGCGAGCGTGGAGCAGATGAACTATTTTACAAAGGACACGCTGGACCGAAATCAGTATCTGAACGGATCGCTGACCTTCAAACTTGATCGCGACGGGCGCTATCTTTTAACGCCGAGCGCTCAATATGTGCGGTACTACCGTCCTTTTGGCGGCGGCGTCGTGGCTTCACCGTCCAGCTCGCTGTCGTCGGCCCTAACGGGGCCAGCTGCAGTTGGTGACCCGATCAATGCTCCGATCAACGAGAATGAACTTTCACCGCTGGATGTGAACATTTTCGGCGGGCGCAGGATCGAAGAAACGGCGTGGGCGGGCATCGATTTCCGGGGCGTAGTGACTGAAAAAGTACGCGTCAACGCGGCTTACCGATACGTTTCGTTCGACACGGATATCAACTCATTCACTCCGCAGGCGACAAGCGCAGCGCAGATAAATCTGCTTCGAAACGACGGCCTGGTCTCGCGTGTGCAGGCGAAAAGCCTGACGAACCGCGAATACAACAACATCAACACGGACGCCTCGTATCTGTGGTTGAACACCGGATGGGTACGCAACACGACAATGGTTGGGTTCTATTCGCGTATTCTGAATTCAAGAACGACAACGCCTTCGGGGGCGATTCCGACGGCCCAGTCGCCAATAAATATCTATACGGGAATCGCAGCGACGCCGCTGGTGGACAGCTTCCCAGCTGTTGTGTTTGGGGCGTGGGGGCGCGACCTTATTTGGAACACGTTTGTGCAAAACAGCACCGCGCTCGATAACGGGCGATGGCTCATCAACGTCGGGCTCAACTATGGCCAGAACGATCCGGCTTCAGGAGCAGTGAGGAAGAGCGGCGCGATCCCCAACGCCTCGGTCGTATTCAACGTGACGCCGGAGCTGGCTTTGTACGGAAGCTACTCGACGAGTTTTAATCCGGTCGATCCGACTTTGCAGGACGAAAGCGGGCAGATCGGTGCGTTCGACCCCACGATCGGCAAGAATTATGAGGCCGGTGTGAAGTATGATCTCTTAAATCGGCGAGTGAGCCTGACGCTTGCGGCGTTTCAAAATCAAGTCGACAACGCACTGGTGCAGTCTGACCTCGGCGTAACGAACCCGAACGGGCAGCGTTATTACATTCCGGCGGGAACGCGCAGGGCACGCGGGTTTGAGATGACCGGTGACTTCCAGGTTCGTCAGGATCTGCGGTTCTCGGGTGGAGCGTCTTATACGGCGGCGATATATAAGGGATTTCCGGCAGGGACGGCCGTATCGTCGTCGCCGATCCCGAATTCGTGGGCGGAAAAGACCCCGCACTGGTCTTATAATTTTTACACGAGATACGACCGCAGTGAGGGTTATCTGAAGGGGTTTGGTGCCGGATTCGGGATGTCATGGCAGGGGAAACGCCTCGGCAGCAACGGGGCACGCACGCACGCTTCGCCGGACCCGTTAGTGCTGCCGGCGTTCACTAAAGCGGACGCAGCATTATTTTACCGACTAAACAAGTTCGTCAACTTTGCGTTGAATGTTGACAACGTTTTCGACGAAGTCATATTCGTAAACGCGTCGGTCGGTTCGGCAATAGAGATCGCGGCGCCGCGTACGATGACGTTGAGGACGAGTTTTAATTTTTAAACGATGAGCAAATTCAGGGACGTAATATTCTGGCTGCATCTGACCGCCGGCCTGTTGGCCGGCGTGATCATTTTTATAATGTGTGTTACTGGCGCGCTGCTGGCGTTTGAGCGGCAGACGATCGAGGCCTTCGAAAGCGATGCACGTTGGGTGAAGGTTCAAGCCGGGGTGACTCGTGTTGAGCCCGCGAAGGTGCTTGCGAAAGTGATCGAAGCCAGGCCGGAGGCGAAACCGTCGGCCATCGCGATCAAAAACGAGGCGGGGGCCGCGTGGGAGGTATCGCTCGGGCGCGAAGGTGCGGTTTTCGCGGACCCTTATACCGGTAAGATGACCGGCGAAAGCAACAAAGGCGTTCGAGCTTCGATGTCGATGCTGAGGGATTGGCATCGGTGGGTTGCGCTGTCGGGCGATCAGCGTCCCATAGGGAAGGCGATCACGGGGGCGAGCAATTTGTTGTTCCTGTTTCTGGCGATCTCGGGGATATACATCTGGTTTCCTCGAAATTTGGTCTGGAAGGCGGTAAAGCCGGTGATATGGTTCCGCAGGGGACAACACGGGAAGGCTCGAAATTTTAATTGGCACAACACTATCGGGTTTTGGACGTCGCTGTTTTTGATAATCTTCACGCTGACGGCTACGGTGATCTCTTACCAATGGGCATCGAATCTTTTATACACTCTGACGGGTAATGATGTGCCGCAGCAACAGGGGAGCGGACCCCAAGGGCAGCAACAAGGGCAGGAGGTTCCCTTCACAGTTCCTGAGAATGTGAACGCGGTGTGGGGGCAATCGGAACAGCAAGCTCCAGCATGGAGGTCGATCTCGCTGAGGCTGCCGGTGACGAACAATTCGGCCGTCTTCACGATCGACGAGGGGATCTACTGGAATATTTTTGGACGCTCGACGCTTACGATAAATACGGCCGATGCGTCTGTGAGTAAGTGGGACCCATACGGCGAGCGAAATGCGGCGGCGCAGCTAAGGTCCTGGTTCCGGTTCACGCACACCGGCGAGACGGGCGGGATATTGGGGCAACTAATCGGGATGATCGCCTGTGTTGGGGGAGCATTTCTCGTTTGGACGGGATTCTCGCTTGCGTTCAGGCGGTTCGGTAATTTTCTGAAGCGAAGGAGAAATCCCGAAGCGGCGATCTGAGTCCTTTTTGAACTGCATTTCGCGTTTATATATACGGCGGTGAAACGTTTTTCGCGTTTCCCGCCGTTTCGCTTATTCTTTCAATCTGTCTATGCAGTCGCTGACCTACGGACAACTTCTTCGCGGTAATCGAAACTTCCGAAATTTGCTTTACGGGCAGTTCATTTCGGAGCTCGGAAACTGGTTCAACTTCATCGCGGGGTTGGGGTTGGTGCGTCTGGTTTCGGAGGCGTCACCGACGGCGGCGGGAATATTTTTTCTCTGCAGGGTGCTGCCGTTCGCGGTTGTTTCGCCGATCGCGGGGACGTTCGTCGATCGATTTTCGCGGCGGCAGGTGATGATCTGGACGGACCTCGCACGCGTCGCGGTCGCGTTGATGTTCCTGTTTGTGACGAGTGCGGAAAATCTGTGGATCGCGTACATCGCGACTGCTTTGCTTTCCACTTTTGGAGCATTTTTCGACGGGGCGAAGAACGCGGCGACTCCGAATCTAACGGGCCGAGAAGGGCTGCTCGCCGGTACGGCCCTGATGTTCTCGACCAGATTTCTCTTGATGGCGATCGGGGCTGGCCTGGGCGGTTGGGCGGCTGCGATCTTTGGTTACGAGGTCGCGTTCGTTATCAATGCCGTTTCTTTTCTTGCCTCCGCGTTCACGGTTTGGCTGATCCCGGAGGAAGCTACGCGGGATCGTGAGACCGGGGAAATGATGGCGGACAAGTCGGCGCGGCCGTCATTCATATCTGAATTGCGGGAAGGGCTGCATTACACGGTGGTCAATCATTTCGCCCTTACCATTCTCCTGATGAATATCATCTGGGCGGTCGGCGGCGGCGCGATAAACGTAGTGTTCGAGCGTGTCGGCGGGATCCATTTCGCACAACTGGAAGGCTGGAACCCGGACATGGCCGTGGGATTGCTGTGGTGGGCGTCCGGATTGGGCCTCGCGTTCGGGATGCTGATCGCGCACCGAACGTCTATCTATTTGGACCGCGACGGCCGACATTCATGGTTTATCGGGTGGGCGTTGATCGTCCACGGTGTTTTATTTTCAGTTGCGGGTTTTATGCCGACGCTTTGGCTTTTCGCATTCTTTACTTTTATTTCGCGAGCCTTGATCGGGGTTGAATACGCGGTCCAGGAAACGCTCTTCCAGAGATCGCTGCCGGACTACATCAGGGGGCGTATTTCCACGCTCGACAGGGGTGCGGAGCTGACAGTTTTCGGCGTTATGAGCTATATGTCGGCGGAGCTGATGTACTTCATCACACCGATGACGCTGACCGTGATATCGGGGGTGCTGTCAGGCTTCGCCGGCGTGGTCTGGTTTTGGCGCCAGGGAACGACGAACGATAAGATCTCCGAAGCTCAGCCGCATTCGGCGACCGGCTAGGCGGTGATGATGATGGCCTTCTTGCCTGTAAGCTCGGAAAAATCTTTCGTGTAGATCGCGCTCACCTGACGGTATTTTCCAATCACTTCGGCGATCTCCTGAGACGAGACGAACCCGGATTCGACGTGGCTGATCGCCCAGTGCTTTATGTGAGAGGCCCTGTTGAGCAGGTCGTCGATGAGGCGGATGTACTGCGATTTGGTCTCGACCGAACGCGTGAGTTTCACCCACGGCGACGCCTCGAGCTCGGGCCAGAAATCCGACGTTCCGCGAAGCCACTCTTCCGCCCAGGGGCGATTCGCGTTCGTCACAACCTCAACTTTGGGCAAGCGCAGGAACATCGCTTCAGCGGTCGTTTCCGCGACGAATATCTCGGGCGACTTGTTCTGGCAGGAATGTTCCCCGCCGACCGATACCGGCTCCGGCATCGTCGACCACAGCCGGCGAAAGGTGGTCGAGAGGGGCTGGCGGAGTTCGCGGGTCTCGTCGGTGAAAGAGAGGGAATAATCCCCTACGGCCCTCACCAGGTTGACCGCCAGAGCGTACTTCAACGGCGAATTGAGCCGGTCGATGTTTCGCCGGACATTGTCAAACCACCACGAATCGACCTCACCGAACAACGAACGCAAGCCGGAATTTGAAAGCTTGTACCCGGGAACGTAAACGTCTTCCAACAAAGTACTGACGTCGTCTTCGGTAAGTTTTTCGGATCTGTTTGCGATGACCGCCAGCGACCGCTGCCAGTCTGACTGGAGCACGTCGTTCGCCGCGACGCGGACGTTTCGGCGTTTAAGATAGTTCCCGATCGCCGGGTCGCCGGTTAACGGGATCGCTACGGAAGAGAAGTTCAGCCGGTGAAGAATGCTTAGCTCAAACGCGAGCCAGCCGGAAGGTGTCGTTGTGAACTGCATCGGGGAATATGATACGGAACTTGGGAGAGTCTAGGAAGTCGGGGTAAGTCCAGACAGTCTAGGAAGTCTGGGATTTTCAGATGGTCCAAGCAAGCTATCAGCTTGCAAGCGTCCAGTTCTTAAGTGCTGTTTGAATTAGATATTGAGGGAGAGAAAAGTTTTGACCAGAGCGGGATCGAATTCGATGGCGGCGTATTCGGTCAGGTACCGGCGCGCTTCTTCAGCGGATCGGGCCTTGCGGCGTGGGCGGTCGTCAGTCAGGGCCGCGTAGGAGTCCGAAAGCCTAAGGATACGGGCACCGATCGGGATCTCTTCGCCGCGGAGGCGATCCGGGTAGCCTTCGCCGTTCCACCATTCCTGGTGCCAGCGAACGAGGAGCTGGACGCCTCGGCCGAATCCACGTTTGGCGGTTTCCTGTTCGCCGATGACCGGGTGGCGCTGCATGTCGAGGCGTTCGATGTCCGTCAGGATGCGGTTCTCGCGGATATAGCCTCGGTTCATCGCCATTTCGCCGATGTCGTGAACAAGGGCGGCTTGCTGAAGACTGAAACGGTCTTCGTATGGCATTCCGAGTTTCGTGGCGATCGCGTCGGCGATCTCGGCGATGCGGAGACCGTGCGCGTGCGTATACCCCTCGAACTGGTCCATCCGCGATGAAAGATCGAGAAGTTTTTCTTCGAATACTGCGCGTGCTTCCGTACCGTGCATAGAAGCTAAAGGATAAAGGATAAAGGATAAAGGATAAAGGGCGGAAGGTGTGGTAGGGGCAGAAGTAGTAAAGGTGGTATTTCCCGCAAAGACGCAAAGGGGCGGAGACGGTGAAATAAGGTGAGGTGATTTCAGGCTACGCCTTTAGATTAGCGAGTGCGGCGAGGGCTTCTTTATTGTTGGGGACAAGTTCGAGAAAGCGTTTGAGCTCCCCCTCGGCACGTTTCGCCATCTTCATTTCGACCAGGAAATCTACGAGCAGCATGCGGACCTTTACGTTCTTAGGATCGAGTTTAACGGCGGTTTGAAGTTCGCCTTCGGCTTTGTGGCGATGTTTGTCGTCCACCTTCGAAAGGGCGGCGCCGAAGTATGCGCGGTAGAGGGCGTTTTGTGGACTGTAATGCACGGCCCGGCCGAGATAGGCGGCGGCAGCCTCGTATTCCTCTTCGTTGAGCATATTGAGGCCTTCCTCAAAGCTTTCGAGGCCCTGCTCTGTCTTACGCGCACCGACATCGGATACCTCCGGCTGGCCGGCCGCACGGCGTTTCTCGCGTGCCTCTATCTCTTTATACATCCGGGCGTTATAGGCTCTGCGCGAATCCGGCGACTTTAAGGTTTCATGAGCGTGGGCGAGGACGGTAAAGGCCGACTGAATCCGCTTGAGCATCGGCTCCGATTCGCGATGGTGGCGGTCGGGGTGAAACATCTTCGCGAGCGAGAAATATGCGTGCTTGATCGCGGTCGCGTCGGCATCGGCCATTACG
>Ga0307410_10001013_pt1 | contig 12166 bp, 9 predicted proteins | sample 322Ometagenome_3_FD_203707 | JGI IMG/M metagenome (GOLD analysis project Ga0307410, IMG submission 203707) | Maize rhizosphere microbial communities from greenhouse at UC Davis, California, United States - 322HYB-O-3 | ecosystem: Host-associated > Plants > Roots > Rhizosphere > Soil | place...
CCTTCGCACACGCGCGACGATCACGTGCCACCGCCACCCTTCCTATCGTCTTCTCTTGTTACATCAAAATGGGGAATGTCCCCGTTTATCTCACGCCAGCGCCGCCACTATCTGCGCCCGCTGCTTCGCATCCGGCAACCGCCCCACTCCCGCACCGATGTTGTCCACCAGGTTCCGGATCTTTCCCGTCGCAGGAATCACGCAAGTGACCGACTCATGCGCGAGGACGAACTTGAGGAACACCTGCGCCCAACTACTGGCGTCGAACTCCGCTGCCCACGGCGGCAGCGGTTTGCCTTCGACCTTGGCGAACAGGTTGCCGTCTTCGAAGGCGCGATTGATGATCACCGCCACGCCCTTGTCGGCGCACAGCGGCAGCAGCTTGCGCTCCGCCTCGCGCGTCACCACCGAGTAGTTGAACTGCACGAAGTCGATCTTCTCGCGCTCGACGATGGCGATGAGATCCGGATACGAACTGGTGGTGTAGTGCGTCACACCTATGTACTTGATCCGGCCTTCGGCCTTCCATCGGCGCAACGTCTTCAGGTGCACGTCGAGATCCACTAGGTTGTGCACCTGCATGAGCTCGATGCGCGGGTGTTTGAGCAGCGACATCGAACGTTGCATCTGCTCGATGCCCTTCTGCTCGCCGTGCCCGCCGGACGATGGTGTCCACACCTTGGTGGCAATGAATGCCTGGACTTGTTGCGCGGGCGTCAGCAGATTGCCGAGTACCGACTCCGCCGTGGAATACATCGGCGAGGTATCGATGAGCTTGCAGCCACTGGTGAAGAAGGCGTCGAGAACTTCACGCAGCGGTGCGCGCGCGGCTTCATCCGTGCCGACTTCGAAAGGCCCTGACGTGCCGAGCCCGATGGCGGGCAGCAGCTCGCCGCTGGACGGGATCTTGCGCTTGAGCATCTTGCTGGTGTCCAGCGGTGCACCATTGGGCGGGTGCACGTGGGCGTGTTCCGCCTTGTGAGCGCTGGCGACTCGGCTTGCCGCGCTGCCAACCGCTGCCACGCCGGTGATGGTCAGAAACTTTCTTCGGTCCATTGCGCCTCCCGCGGACGATTTGATCAGATCAGCGTCGCGTCGGTTCCCACGATCGCGTCACTGCCATGCAGGCAGACATGTTCGAGAGCGAGTACCTGCGGCAGGACCTGCGCGGCGTAGAACCGCGCGGTGGCGAGCTTGCCCTGGTAGAACTCCCGGTCACCGCCGCCGGCCGCCAGCCGGGTTGCCGCGATTCCCGCGGAACGGGCCAGCAACCAACCGCCGATGGTGAGAGCGCAGAGCTTGAGAAACGGCACCGACACCGCCATGGCGCGGTCCGGCGAACTCGCGAGCGACGCGAGCAAAGCGTCGGTGGACTTGCGCAATCTCGCCACGGCATCGAGAGCCGCTTCGCGCACCGTCGAGACATCGGCACAGCTGGCGTCGAGCGCGTCGAGCGTCCGCTGCATTTCATCGAGCAGCGTGCGCAACGCGGCGCCGCGATCGCGACCGACTTTGCGCCCGATGAGATCGTTCGACTGGATTCCGGTGGTCCCCTCGTAGATCGCGGTGATGCGCACATCGCGCAGCGTCTGCGCGGCGCCGGTCTCCTCGATGTAACCCATTCCGCCGTGTACCTGGATACCGGTGGAGGCCACTTCGATTCCGTTCTCGGTGCAGAAGCCCTTGACGATGGGGATCAACAGATCACCGCGTGCCTGTGCCGCCGCGCGCACCGCGTCATCCGGATGAGCCTTGCCGATGTCCAGCTGATGGGCCGCGTACAGCGCCATGGCGCGCGAGGCTTCCACCGATGATTTCATGCCGAGCAACATGCGCTTGACGTCGGGGTGGCCGATGATCGGCGCGGGCGAGGAACTGGTTCCCATCGAAGCCGAACCTGCCACCTTGCTCACCGACATCGGTGGTTTGCCCTGCACGCGGGTACGCGCCCATTCCACGGCCTGCTGGAAGGCACGCTCGCCCTGCGCATATCCCTCGAGCCCGACCGACAGTCGCGCGGCATTCATCATGACGAACATGTATTCGAGGCCGCGATTCGGTTCACCGACCAATTGTCCGAGCGCACCCTCGTTTTCACCGAACATCATCACGCAGGTGGGGCTGGCATGGATGCCGAGCTTGTGTTCGATGGACGCGCAGTAGAGGTCGTTGCGCGCGCCCGGCGAGCCATCCGGGTTCAGCGAGAACTTGGGCACCGTGAACAGCGAGATGCCACGCACGCCAGGCGGCGCGCCGTCGATGCGCGCCAGGACCATGTGGATGATGTTGCTGGTGAGATCGTGCTCGCCGTAGGTGATGAAGATCTTCTGGCCGTAGATGCGGTAGTTAGGTCCGGCCGGCACCGCGCGGGTACGCACCTGCGCAAGATCGCTGCCAGCTTGCGGCTCGGTGAGGTTCATCGTTCCGGTCCACTCGCCGGACACCATCTTCGGCAGGTAGAGCGACTTCTGCTGCGCCGAGCCGAAGTGCTGCAACGCTTCGACGGCGCCCTGCGTCAGCATGGGACAGAGCTTGAAGGCGAGATTCGCAGACGCCCAGAGCTCCTCCACCGCGGTGCCCAGCACCGTCGGCACGTTCTGGCCACCGAACTCGGTCTCGGCGCGCAACGAGGGCCAGCCGTTTTCTCGGAATTGCTGGTAGGCCTCCTTGAAGCCGGCAGGCATGGTCACGCCATCGGCGGACCAGCGCGCCCCCTCGCGGTCACCGCTCTTGCAGAGTGGCTCCAACACGGTTTCCGCAAAGCGCGCGGCTTCGCCGAGCACGGCATCGCTGGTCTCATTGGAAAAATCCGCGAAGGCAGGGCAGGCCCGCAGGCTCTCCGTGCCGATGACCTCATCCAGTACAAACCGGATTTCCTTGACCGGTGCGCGATACATCTGAGATCTCCGACGAAATCAGTGGGCCAGTGCGGGGACGATGTTGGCGGCGGCGAATTCCACGAAGCTGCGCACGCGCGGATCGTTCTCGAGACCGGCGGGGAATACGGCATACAGTGGCGCGGCCGACGGCGCCTGCCAATCAGCCAGTACCTTACGCAGCTTGGCCGTCGCAACCCCTTGACGGCAAAGGAATTCCGGGAGGAGCCCGATCCCCAGGCCTGCGACAGTGGCGCTGTGCAGCACCGCTGGATCGTCCACGGCGAGCTTCGGTCGCACCCGCACTTCAGCCCGGGCCGATGCCTTGGTCATCTGGAAGCGGTACTCGGAGCCTTCGCCGGCCGGCGTCAGCAGCGCGTGGTCGCGCAGACCCTCCGGGCGGTCCGGGGCTGGATGCTTCTGCAGATAGGCAGGGGTCGCGCACAGAACGGCTGGCGGCGCACCGAGCAATCTCGCGCCAAGCCTGGGGTCGTCATTGGCGCCGGCGCGTATCGCCACGTCCCACTCGGCGGATCCGCTGCTGTCGAGGACAACGTCCAGCGCGATGTCAGGGAAGCTGTCGAGAAAACGCGGTACCAGCGGCGCGAGCAACACCCGGCCATAGGTCGGGTCGGCGACCACGCGCAGGGGTCCCTCGCGAGAGATAGAGAAGGTCTGTGCGAGCTGGCGTACCTTCTCGACCTCGACGCCAATTACACGGGCGTGCGGCAGGACGGCTTCGCCGGCAGCGGTCAGGAAGATGCGCCGGGTGGTGCGTTTCATGAGCTGCACGCCCATGGATTTCTCGAGATCCGCGATGGCGCGGCTGACGGCGACCTTGGGTACTCCGTAGGCGCGTGCGGCGGCGGAGAAGCCGTTCAGCTCGACCACGCGTGCGAACACGGCGAGCTGGGCAGGGGTCCAGAATTCACTCATGGGCGCACCAAAGGTTACGATGGCGCGCGCATTGTTTCATTTAAGTACCTAAAAAGGAATCCCGATGCAGAGTCCGATGCATGCGATGAGTCATGGCGTGTTCAAGAAGGCGCTGAGCCAGTTGCTGCACCTCATGCAGACCGGTGCGGCGAGCGCGCAAGCACGCACCTTCGACGTGGGCGTCCTGGTGGGATCGCGACTCGCTCCCGACATGCTTCCCTTCAACCGCCAGATCCAGCTCGCGAGTGATTTCGCCAAGAACTCGATGGCCCGGCTGGCCGGCGTCGACCCCCCGAAGTTCGAGGATGTCGAGCGCACCATGGATGAACTCCTCGAGCGCGTCAGGAAGACCATCGAGTACATCGATACCGTGTCGCCCGCCCAGCTGGAAGGCAGCGAGACGCGGGACATCAAGGTTCCGTTGCGCGACCGGACCCTGGAATTCAAAGGACTGGAATTCCTGCAGGTCTGGGCCCTGCCAAATTTCTTCTTTCACCACGTCACGGCTTACAACCTGCTGCGCCACAACGGAGTGGCGATCGGGAAGAAGGACTTCCTCGGCCGCTGAAACGAAAAAGGCCGGCCCCCCGAATGGAGCCGGCCCTTTCGAATCAACTCACCAGAATCGCTTGCAGTGGCCCAGTGCCAGGCCGGCGCGCAGCAACAGCGGCGCGGTCTGCTTGGGTACGTCCAGCTGCAGGATGCCCAGCGCGCACATCGTCACCCGGCGCGGAATCGCGATGGTGATCAGCTGCGGCGCACTGACATTCAGGCCGTCGCTCACGGTCGCCAGCACCGTGTAGCTCGAGCGGTTGAAGTCGATCAGCAAGGGACGCTTGATCTGCAGGTCCCCGCTGGCCGCGGCAATCGTGAACACCGAGGATCCCGTGCCACCCACCACCTTCCAGTTGGAGAAGGTCGTGAAGTCAGGGTCGTTCGCGTCATCGCCGTCGATGGCGTCCAGGTCGCCCAGCGTGTAGCGACTGCCGTCATCGATGTTGAACGCCTGGCCGGCGACCACGGAAGGTGTGTTGTCGTTGACGTTGGTCACTTCGATCGTCACGGCGCCCGGGGCGCTGCGCGTGTAACCGTCGTACACCGACACGGTGATGGTGTGTGAAGTCAGCGTCTCGAAGTCCAACGTGGCGCCGGCCGCGAGGCTCACGACTCCGGTCGCCGGGTCGATCACGAACTTGCCGCTGGGATCGGAGTCGATCCGCCACTGCGAGAACGTGGTGCCGGTGTCGGCATCGGTGGCCAGCACCGCACCGATGGGTGAGCCGGCTTCCGCCGATTCCGCCACCGACAACGCCTGCGCGGCCACTTCCGCCTTCGCGTTCTGCACGTAGCGGATCAGCCATTGCAGTGCCGGGCGCTCACCGCCGTTCTGGTACAGCAGCCAGTCGCCCTGCTGGTTACGCCAGTGGAAGCCCTGCACGTAGCCCCAGATGGTCACGCCCTTGACCGCCGGATGCTCCCAGAACACCGGGAACACGCGCTGGTAGCTCGCTAGCTGGACTTCGTGATTGAGCACGCCCTGGAACACACCATCGAGATCGAACTCGGTGATGTAGATAGGCAGGCCCGTGGCGGCGAGGCGATCCAGATTGTTGCGATGATTGGGCATCGGCGCCGCTTCGGTGGTCGAGAAGGCATGCGCCTGGTCGCCGATGGCGTCGATGAGACCCCGTGCCTTGAGCAGGTTGATGATCTCGATGAATCGGGTCGTCGCATTGCCGTCGTTGGTGATGCTGTAGTCATTGAGGATCAGCTCGGAGTCCGGGAAATACTCCCGGGCCATTTCGAATGACTTGATGACCCAGTCCCATCCCGTGGTCCCCGCGCCGCCCAAGGCCGCCGCATAACTCGGGATGACGTGCAGTGGCTCGTTGACCACGTCTATCTGCTCGATGTCCGGGAAGCGTTCCGCGACGGCCGCGTACCATTCGCGGATCTCCTCCAGCTGCTCCTCGGGCGGCAGCGCGGCGATCCAGCCCGGTGCCTGATTGGCCCAGACCAGCGTGTGCCACTTGAACGGGAATCCCCTGGCCTTGGCGAGCGCATAGGACTCGTCGGCCTGTGCCCAGTTCATGACGTCGCGAGTGCCTTCCACGGTGCCCCATTTGCCGCCGTTCTCGGGCGTCACCTGGTTCCAGTAGTTGGCGAAGTTGAGCGATGCCAGCCCCGGGCTCCACGCCGCGCCGAGGAATTTCTCCTGGCCCTGGGCGATGGGCGGATCCGTGCGCGTGTACGGAGGCGGCTCGGGCGGCGGCGGCGGCGGGCAGGTACCCGTGGCCGATTGCGCGTTGTCGAGATTGCTCACGGTGTAACAGACACCCGCGAGGCCGAACGCGAACTTGTCCATGCGCATGCCGTCTTCGCGCGTGCCGAACTGGAAAGTCTGCGTGAGTGCGCCGGCTGGCACTGTCCACGACGCCGGACCCTGGCTTCCCGTGATCTTCACCCACTTGAAGACATTGACGCCGGCATTGCCGCCGTTGAGGACCGTGGCAGCCGGGTTGGTAAAGCCGGTGTTCGAGTCGTTCTGCAATGCCCACTGGTTGGCCTGCTCGGGCACCTTCTCGCCGAATCCCTGGCCGAAATACCAGCTGTCGTCGTTGGGGCCGTCAGTAGTTGGACCACCGAGTCCGACGCTGTATCGCGCGTACAGCTCGTAATTGCCCGCGGCCGGAAACGTAACCGTGTAGGTGCCGATGTCCGGCGCCGCCGGCGCCGTGGTCCGGTTGACCGTGGTCGTCACGAAAGTGACGGCGCCATCGACACCGGTCGCGATGTTTGCTCCTAACAAACCGGACTCCGCTTCGACGATCACGGGTTCGGTTTGCGCGAATGAAGTTACAGGAATGGACGCAAGTAGACAGACGCGCAGCAGCGCGCTCCCTGGAATTCTCATTGTGTTTCCCCTTCGTTTGTTGACCGCAGCGCTAACCACTGTCGGCGCCCGAATCTAGCCCACGTTCTGTCAAATCGGTAGCAGCAACCTCCCCTACTTCGGAGGTGATTCTTTTCCCGACCATTTCCCCAATGTGACCCACTGCGCGAATGAGAAACGCATTGGACATAACGGCGTCAAAACCGCTCATGGGCGCCTCGGGGAACGGGAGCTATGTCACGGCGGGGTTTTCGGTGATTTGCGACTCTTGCCCCTCAGTTCGCGCCTCTTTTCGCAGTCACACATCGCGAGGGCGCGCCGGGGAAGCATCGGAATGCAGGCGAGCGCTAGTGTCACACCGAGCGGCGATTCCAAGGCCGCGATTGGAGAGGCCCTCAAGCAGGCGCTTTCCGGTAATCGGCTGCAATCGATTTCCCTTCACGATGAACGTGGCGACGTGTTGTGGCTCGACGAGGGCGCGCTGGGCCCCGACGAGCACAACCTGGTGCTCGACGCCGTCTCGGCGCTGAATGCCGCGGCCGACAAGGCGGTTCATTTCGTAAACATCGGTGATGGCCGTGCGGCAGCGTTCCTGCCCGCACGATCACCACTCAACGATCTGCTGGGCATCGCGATGATCATCGCCGATGCCAAGTTCCTCGATTCCAAGGGCGCCGCCAAGTTCGTCACGCCCACCACCACGAATCTCATGCGCCGGCTGGCTTTCCTTCGCCGGCCGCCGTCACCCGCCGCACCGGCGGTACCTCCGGCACCGGCCGCGGGTAAAGTAGTTAGCCCGCCGGCCAGGCCGCAGGCTCGCCCGCCTGCCCCTCCCGCGCCGCGTCCCGGTGCAGCTGTCGCTCCGGGCGCCCGTCCAGGCTCTCCGCCCACCGCCCAACGACCCGCGTCGCCCGCGCAAGCCAGGCCCGCCGCACCTGCCGCTGCGCGGCCCGCGGCACCGGCCCGCCCTGCATCACCTCCTCCGAAGGCTGCCCAGAGTGCGCGCCCCGCGGCACCTCCCGCGGCAACCCGCCCCTCGCAGCCGCAGAAGCCGCTGGCGCAACCGCAACGGCCTTCCGGCAGCAGCGACACGGATTCGATCGCGTTCGAGATCTCGGATATCGATCCCAAGGCGTTGTTGAAAGGCAGCCGCCCGTCAGCAGCCGAGCCCAAGCGTCCCGACCTGCGCGTCGTCCAGACCGACCGGCTCCCGAAGTTGGAGCTCTCGCTCGAAGGCGACCCGGTTCCCCAGCTGATCCAGGACGAACCGATCAGCGTCGATGAAGTCGTGGAAGCCGTCGAAGACATCAGCGCCGAGGAAGTGACCACCGAGGTCGAGGCGCTCGCCGACGAATTCGAGACGCCGGCGGATGCCGACGGCGACATGTTGGTCGCGCCGGAATACGTCGAAGAGACGCCGCAACTCAGCGCGGGACCGGGCCAGTTCGAGTTCTACGGCCAGATCTTCGAGCTGCACGTGCAGCAGCTCATCAAGCTCAAGGGCACCGGCGGCACGCGCCGCTTCGAGGTGCTGGTACGCGATGCGCATGCCGACAACGAGTTCGGCGTGGCGCCCGATCGAGTGTTGCAGGACGTGCACGACCCAAGCGCCAACTCGGACCTCGATCGCATCGTCGTCGAGCAACTGGTCGCCTGGATGGGAGAGAACCGCGGCGTCTGGGAAAACGAGCCTGCCAGTTTCTCGGTGAACGTGGGCATGGGCACCATTGCCGATCCCAAGTTCTCGAGCTTCGTGGCCACCACGCTCAAGAGTCAGAAGGTACCCGCCAAGGCGCTGGGCTTCGAGATCAGCGAGAAATCCTGCATCGAGCAGGTCCGCGATGTCGACCAGTTCATCCAGGCCTGCGAGAAGATCGGTTGCCACGTGGTGCTGGACGACTTCACGCTGCATCACAGTTCCATGCGCTGGCTCGGGTCGCCGGCGCTCAAGTTCCTCAAGCTCGAGCCCAAGATCACCAGCATTGCGATGAAAGAGCGAGTGCCGCAGGCGATCGTCGTCGCCATTGCGCAAGCCTCCAAGGTGCTGGGACTCTCGTGCGTGGCGAAGCGGGTGGACACACCCGCGGTGCGCGACTGGCTCTCGGCCGTGGGCCTCGACTACGCCCAGGGTTTCCTGCTCGACCAGCCCCGCGCCCTGATCAAACTCGCCGAAGAGCCCCGGAAGTAGGCACCCCGCAAATTGGGACGAGCCGAGTCCGCGCCGCGCCAGAACGTTTGTGAGGCGCGCCGGGGCATCGTACCTTTGGACCGATGCCCGGCTCGCTAGACCTCGTGGTGAAGAATCGCAACGCCCTTTTCTGGACGCTGCAGATCAGTGGCTGGCTGGGTTACGCGATCACCCAGTATCTCGGCACGCTGCTCTACGAGAACAAGTACGAGCACATGCACGGCTATACCGCGGTCATCCTGGTCGCGGCGGTGAGCGGATTCCTGCTGAGCCTGGAATTGCGGTACATCTTCCGCCGCCTGTGGCTGCTGTCGCCGCGAGTGATGATCCTCGGGGCGTTGCTGAGCTGTTATCTGTTCGCCCTCGTCTGGCGCGTCATCATCAATGGCGCCTATCTTCAGTTCACCAGCGATTCGATGGAATGGGTGATGAAGTCGCCGCTGGAGTTCTTCAGCAATGCCATGGCGTCCACCTACCTGCTGCTGTGCTGGACGGGCCTGTACTTCGGTTTCAAGTACTACGATTCGCTGCAAACGCAGCGCGAGGCCACGCTGCGCGCCGCGGCGCTCGCGCAGGAAGCGCAGCTCAAGATGCTGCGCTACCAGCTCAACCCCCACTTCCTCTTCAACACCCTGAACGCGATCTCTACGCTGATACTGGACAGCGAAAACCGCACCGCGAACCAGGCGGTGATGCGGTTGTCGGAATTCCTGCGCTACACGCTCGACCAGGACCCGATGAAGAAGGTGACGCTGCGCCAGGAGATCGAGGCCATGAACCTCTATCTGACCACCGAGAAACTGCGATTCGGCGACCGGCTGAAGCTCGAGTTTGCCGTCGAGGAGCGCGCACTCGAGGCGCTGGTGCCCAGTCTCCTGCTGCAGCCACTCATCGAGAACGCCGTGAAGTACGCCGTTTCGCCTTCCGAGCAAGGCGGGTCGATCCGCGTCGAAGGCCGCGTGCGTGGCGTGATGCTGGAGCTGGCGGTCGCCGACGATGGCCCCGGGCTCCACACGGGCTCGGCGCCGGGTGCGGGACGCGGCGTGGGTCTGCGCAACACGCGCGAGCGGCTCGCGGTGCTCTACGACGACAAGCATCGCTTCGCGGCGCTCGACAACAAGCCGGGCTTGCGGATCGAGCTCGGGCTGCCGCTGGAAACGGCTGCTCAATAAGAGATGCAGGGGGTCATGAACATCCCGCGCAAGCTGCGCACGCTGCTGGTGGACGATGAGGCGCTGTCACGCCGGGGCCTGGAACTGCGGCTGCGCATGGCCGCGGACATCGAGATCATCGGACAGTGCACCAACGGCCGCGAAGCACTCGCCGCCATCCGTGAGCAAAAGCCCGACCTGGTGTTCCTGGATATCCAGATGCCCGGTCTTTCCGGTTTCGACGTGCTCGCTGAACTGCAGCCTCATGAACTGCCGATGATCGTATTCGTCACGGCCTACGACCGCTTCGCGGTGCAGGCCTTCGAGGCACGTGCCATCGACTACGTGCTCAAGCCGGTGGACGACGCACGCCTTGCCGCAACGCTCACGCACGTGCGCGAGCTCATGGATCAACGTGCCGCGGTGGCCGAACGCAATCAGCTGGTGCACCTGCTGGCGGAACTGCGGGGCAGCGGTGAGATCGAGACGGGAGAACCTGCCGTGCCACAGACCCCCAACTGGCTGCCTATCCGCAATGGACGGGAAACGGTTCGAGTACCAGTGCAATCGATCGAATGGGTGGACGCGGCAGGCGACTATCTCTGCATCCACGCCAGCGGTCACACGCACATCCTGCGGGCCACCATGCGCGAAATGGAGAACCTCCTGGACCCGAGATTGTTCCAGCGGGTGCACAGATCCACCATCGTGAACCTGACGCGGGTGAAGTCCCTGCGCGCGCACATGAACGGGGAATATTTCCTGCGGCTCGAAGGCGGTCAGGAACTGAAGCTCTCACGTACCTATCGCGACAAGGTGGAGTACTTCCTCAAGCGCCCTCGCGCGCATTGATCGGAGTCGGTAGATAGTCCGCGGCCGGATCGGGATGCCGGCCGCCCTGGCAGGCGCCGCAGCTGCAGACGCCGTCGCGCACCTCTACGCCGGGTGCATCCAGGATCGTCACGCACACCAGCCTGCCGTCCACCAGCACGGCCATCGGCGTGGCAGGCTGCGCCGCGGGCTGGAGCTGGTACTCGGGTCCTTCCGATTTGGGCACCGACATGAGCACCACGCCGCTTACAGCAGCTGAACTTTCACGGTTTGCCCGGGTTGAAGACGTTCGGCTCCCCGCACGACGATGCGATCACCCGCCTGCAGCGTGCCGTCGATCTGCACCTGGTTGGCATGTCCGGGGCCGATGTTCACCGCGACACGTTCGGCGGTGTTGTCGGATTTCACGCGCATCACGTAGCTGGCGCCCTGCCGCAGGATCACCGCGTCGCGCGGTACCGTCACCACGGCCTTGAGGTGGCGCGGCGCGATCTCCACACGCACCGGCGCGCCGACCCGCCAGGAGCGATCGGTGAGCGCGATGCGCAGTTCCACCATGCGCGAACGCTCGTCGCCCACGGGAATCACGGCGCGCACCGTGCCGGAACTTTTCCGATCGCCATCGATGAGCTGCGCCACCGCCCCGGCACCCACGGCATCGGCCATGGTAAGCGGCGCGCGTGCCACCACTTCGAGGTCGCCATCGTTCACGAGTCTCAGCAGCGGCGTGCCGCTCGATACGAATTCGCCCGACTGTTGCAGGCGTTCGGCCACGATACCGTCAAATGGCGCACGTACTGTCGCGCGATTGACGTCCAGCCGCGCGCGATCTCGCGCGACCCGCGCCTGTTCCACATCCTGCTCGGCCATGCGCTCGCGCGACGCTGCCTCGTCGAGCTGGCTCTGCGACACCACATTGCTGCCCAGTGTCTGCAACCGCTTGCGCTGCGTGGCGAGCAGATCGAGCTGGGCCTCGAGCCGTTTGACGGCAGCTTCGTTGTCGCGCAGCGCGAGCATCAGGCGCTCGGTATCGATACGTGCAATGGCCGCGCCCCGCTTCACCGCGGCGCCGGGCTCGGCGATCCATGCGAGCGTCCCGCCCACCTCGCCGGAGATGCGCGCATCGTTGCGGCTGATCACGGTGCCCGTTGCGGTGAGATTGGCCGCGAACTTTTCCATACGGGCTTCCGTCACGACCACGGGCACGGGCGGCTCGTCTGCCGCGGCGGCACCATCCATCACGGCTGTTGCGAATGTCAGGGCGAGGAACAATCCGTGGCGTTTCATGTGG
>Ga0307410_10001015_pt1 | contig 12157 bp, 12 predicted proteins | sample 322Ometagenome_3_FD_203707 | JGI IMG/M metagenome (GOLD analysis project Ga0307410, IMG submission 203707) | Maize rhizosphere microbial communities from greenhouse at UC Davis, California, United States - 322HYB-O-3 | ecosystem: Host-associated > Plants > Roots > Rhizosphere > Soil | place...
CAGGTTCTGTCGAGTTGATCACTCCTGATGACGACTCCGGGATGCTGGCCGCGACTGGAACCATCAACGGCTGCCGGGTAGTCGTCTTCTGCTCAGACGCCACCGTGATGGGCGGAGCAATGGGTGTCGAGGGCTGCGACGTTGTGGTGCGGGCGTACGAGCGTGCCATGCATGATCAGCTGCCGATCCTCGGAATCTGGCATTCCGGTGGCGCTCGCCTGGCCGAAGGTGTGCTGTCACTGGATGGCGTCGGTCGGATCTTCCGAGCCATGACCCAGGCTTCCGGCAAGATCCCGCAGATCTCGGTCGTGCTTGGCTTCGCGGCTGGCGGTGCGGCGTACGGGCCGGCGTTGACCGACGTAGTGATCTTGGCTCCAGAGGGGCGGATCTTCGTCACCGGGCCCGACGTCGTGCGTTCGGTCACCGGCGAGGACGTCGACATGCTGCGGCTGGGTGGTCCAGACACTCACGGTCGTCGATCAGGGGTCGTGCACGTTGTCGCCGACGACGAAGCGCACGCTATCGAGCAGGGTCGGGCACTTGCCACGCTGTTCGCCAGCCAGGGTCAGACGGCAATGACAGTGCCTGATGTCGATCTTGCTGCGTTGCTGCCAGAGTCGCCGAAGCGCGCCTACGACGTTCATCCACTGATCAATGGCCTGTTGGACGAAGGCTCGACAGTGGAGCTGCATGCCCGCTGGGCTCCCAACATCACCATTGCGTTGGGCCGGCTCGGTGGCCGCACGGTCGGAGTGATCGCCAACAATCCGCTCCGCCTCGGAGGCTGCTTGGACGCGCTAAGTGCGGAGAAGGCAGCCAGGTTCGTCCGGATGTGCGACACATTCGGGGTACCGCTCGTCGTGATCGTCGACGTGCCTGGCTATCTGCCAGGTGTCGGGCAGGAGTGGGATGGCGTAGTGCGTCGCGGGGCAAAGCTGCTGCATGCCTTCGGCGAGGCGGTGGTACCTAGGGTCACCCTAGTGACGCGCAAGGCGTACGGCGGCGCGTACATCGCGATGAACGCGCGCTCCCTCGGGGCCACCCGGGTCTTTGCCTGGCCGGGTGCTGAGGTCGCGGTTATGGGACCCATTGCCGCCGTCCGGATTCTGCACCGGCGCAAGCTGGCTGAGGTTGCCGACGACGTACGGCCCCAGCTGGAGGCCGAGCTCGCCACCGAACATGAGCGCATCGCCGGTGGAGTGGAGAAGGCGGTTGAGATCGGTGTCGTCGACGAGATCGTGGCGCCCGCTGGCACTCGATCGGCCGTCGCTGCCGCGATTCGAGATGCCGACACCGGCCAACGCGGGGCGCACACCAACATCCCTCTTTAACGGCGTTGTAAGAGCGTTAGACGACCTCGTGCAGCCAGCGGACAGGTGCGCCATCACCTGCGCATCGGAAGGGTTCGAGCTCTTCGTCCCAGGCGCTGCCGAGCAAGCCGTGGAGCACATCGACGAGGTCTTTGCCGCTGACAGCCGACATTGCTACCGCATGCTTGATTCGATCTTCGGGAATCATGATGTCGCCATGGATTCCGGTGATGGCATGGAAGACGCCGAGGGTCGGAGTGTAGGAATAGCGCTCTGCCTCGGTACGTGAGGTGGCCTCCTCGGTCACCTCGAAGCGCACTCGCTGCCAGCCCTTGAGGGCGCTCGCCAGTCGCGCCGCGGTACCGGTCGGTCCGCTCCATGAGTACTCGGTTCGATAGCAGGCACGTTCGATCGGCTGAGGAATCCAGTCAACCCGAATGGGCATACCAAAGACGCCGCCCACGGCCCACTCGATGTGCGGGCACAGCGCTGACGGCGCGGAGTGGATGTACAAGACTCCACGGGTGGTGCTCATGCCAGATCCTCCAGTGCGAGACCAAAGACAACTGAGGGCTGCCTTCCCCTGCATCCTCAGGTTGCGGTTTCGCTCTCGGGATCCGTTGTGGTCCCTATCTTGCACCATTGGCCACATCAGCAACAACAGCTAGGCGGCAACTCGCGGAGCGCGCCGGCTCGACGTCGACCTGACCCGCACCGGCGAAGACGGCGTCGCATACGGCCCGCCCGTGGGCTCGCCCTGTCAGGATGGCCAATATGACAAATGAGTCCGAGACGATCGCCCTCGCCCTTCGCGACGGACGGATGCTAGAGACGATCGTGTCGGGACCGCCGGACGGCGTACCGCTGGTGTGGCACCACGGCACGCCGGGCTGTGCGCGGCAGTTCCGTTACCGCCAGAACGAGACGCATGCGCGCGGGCTGCGCTACATCACCTATAGCCGCGCCGGCGCCGCCGGATCGACCCGACGTCCCGGGCGCTCGGTCGCCGACGTCGCCGCGGACGTGGCCGCGATCCTCGACCACCTAGAGGCCGACCGCTGTCTGGTGGGCGGCAACTCCGGCGGCGGACCCCACGCCCTGGCCACGGGCGCGCTCTTGCCGGATCGGGTGGCGGCGGTGCTGTGTGTGTGCGGTATCAAGCCGTCCGTCGGCGAGCCTGACTTCCTCGACGGCATGGGAGAGGCCAACGTCGAGGAGTTCGAGCTGGCGCTCCAGGGCGAGGAGGCGCTCCGGCCGTTTGTGATGAAGGACCGCGCGGGCATCATCGACGCCCAACCTGAGGGGATCATCGAGACCCTGGCCACGCTGCTCCCCGAAGTCGATCGTGGCATCCTCCGGGGTGATGCCGGGTTGGACATCATCCGCGGACTCCAGGGCGGAGTGATTGAGGTCGACGGCTGGATCGACGACGACCTGGCCTTCACCCGCGACTGGGGCTTTGATCCGCGCAAGCTCAGCGTCCCGGCCTACATCTGGCAGGGCAGCGCGGATCTGATGGTGCCCTTTCACCACGCGCACTGGCTGGCGAGCAACATACCCGGCGTCGTATCCCACCTCCTCGACGGCGAGGGCCACTTCTCGGTGCTGGTCGGCCGCTTCGGCGCGATGGTCGATGAACTGCTGCCGCACCTCTAGTTAGCAGAGGGGCTTAGGCGCGCTGAGTGCGCGCTAATCGACCACGCCAAGGCACTCGTCTGGGCGATAAGCGCGCACTCGATCCCCAACTGAGCTACGTACCGACGCCGCCGGCTATGGACATCTCCAGCTCTGACGCCACCCTTAGATTGACCGTGTGCGGATTGCGCCTTACGGGTCTTGGGTCTCCCCAATCTCTGTCGATCACTTGATCGGTTCTTCAGTGGGACTTTCTGCCGTACAGATCGACGGAGATTATGTCTACTGGCTGGAGTCTCGAGCCGACCAACGCGGGCGGGTGAGCCTGTGGCGGCGGCTCCTCTCCGGTGGTGAACCTGTCGAGGTCACTCCACCACCCGCGTACGTCCGCGACCGAGTGCATGAGTACGGCGGCGGCGAGTACCAGGTCTCGGGCGGCATGGTCCTGTACTCGGAGTTCACTGACGGCCGTCTCTATACAGTCCGAGACGATGGTCAGCCGTGGCCGATCACGCCGGAGGGCGGATTCCGATTCGGCGATATTCGGATTCATCCTGACCGTGGCCTTGTTCTTGCCGTACGCGAAGATCACTCCGGCGTTGCCGAACCGATCAACACCATCGTTGCTCTTGATCTTGACGGACCGAACGTAGACGGGGGCACCGTGCTCTGCAGCGGCGCCGACTTCTACTCAACCCCTGAGCTTTCGGCCACCGGGCGCTTGGCGTGGACCGAATGGCATCACCCGAACATGCCGTGGGACTCGACCATCATCATGATCGGATCTCTGAGCGATGCTGCGATCACTGAGACGCAAGCTATCGCAGGCGGTCCGAGCGAGTCAGCAGTGCAGCCCCGCTGGCTGGGCGAGGAGTTGATCTTCATCTCCGATCGTACGAACTGGTGGAATCTCTACCTGTGGAACGACGGCCGGGTGCGTGCACTCTGCGAAACAGACGCCGAATTCTGCCCAGCGCAATGGGCGCTCGGCCAGCGGCCGTACGCGATCATCGATGATGATCATCTGCTGTGCACCCTGAACCGCAGCGGCGAACAGAGCATTGAAGTCTTGCGGATCTCCGAGGGCACACTCGAGCCGGCAGCCTCTCCTGGTCTCGCCGCGACGTCACTGGATGTCGGTCGCCACCGTGCGGCTGCGGTGCTCAGCTTTCCCGAGCGACCCGCCGCATTGGCACTGCTGGACCCCGACCGAGCGACGTGGACCACAGTGAGGTCGTCCTCAGAGATGATCATGGATCCTGATTCGGTTTCACTCGCTCAACGGGTCAGTTGGACATCTGACGGCCGTCAGGTCCACGGCTATTTCTATCCGCCGACCAACAGTGAATGCGCAGCACCTGCTGGCACCTTGCCACCCATGATCACGCTGTCTCATGGTGGTCCAACCGGATTCTCAACGCCCGATTTCAAGATCGGATACCAGTTCTGGACATCTCGAGGCTTCGCGATTCTCGACGTCAACTACAGCGGCAGTACAGGATTCGGCAGGGACTACCGAGATCGTCTGAAGGGCCGCTGGGGAGTCATTGATGTGCAGGATTGCATCTCGGGCGCCGTGTCGATGGGCACCCAGCGGTTCGCCGATCCAGCTCGGCTGGCCATCCGGGGTGGTAGCGCGGGCGGCTTCACGGTGTTGGCCGCGCTCACCACCTCAGAGGTCTTCAATGCCGGCATCAGCCGGTATGGGATCGCTGACCTGGAAGCGCTGGCGAAGGACACCCACAAGTTTGAGTCGCGGTACCTCGACAGCCTGGTCGGACCCTATCCAGAAGACCGCTCCGTCTACTTCGAGCGCTCCCCTATCAACCATCTAGATCAGCTTTCGGCGCCGATACTGCTGCTGCAGGGCGCCGAAGACATGGTGGTGCCGCCACAACAGGCCGAGATGCTGGCCGACGCAGCACGTCGTAGACAGCTACCCGTTGCCTTGATCATGTTCCAGGGTGAGGGCCATGGCTTTCGCAGAGCGGAGACGATCAAGGCGGCGACCGAGGCGCAGATCTACTTCTTGGGCCGGATCTTCGGCTTCGAACCAGCGGATCGAGTGCCACCGATTCCCATCGAGAACCTTGACCGGATCGCGCGCCGGCGCGCTGAGGAGTAGGGAGGGGATATGTCTTTCGTCCCCGAGTGACGACGAAGTCGGCGGCGCCGCCGATCTGCAGGAGAAGCCGATGAAACGCCTCAAGAAGAGGGGTGATTCTCCGACCCAGGCGTTTCGTCGGATCGGACGAAGACGGCGGCTCCCCGGCGAACATCGCAGCGAGCGGAGCGAGCCATTAGACATAGCGAGCGCCAGCGAGCGGAGCAACGGCTTTCAAAGCGCGATCCGCGCGGAGCGAGCGCCAGCGAGCGGAGCACTCAAAATGGCCGAAGTCGTGGCAGCCAGGCTCGCACCGTAAGGCGATACCGCTCATATTCATCTCCGTAGCGCCTCAGCAGCACCGGTTCCTCGTACCAACGGACGAACGCAGCCGTGATCACCCAGAGCGCTACGGCGTACACCAGCAAGCCAAGCGAGCCGAAGATCATCGCCTGCCCGAGGACCGCAGTGATCACGGCGAGATACATGGGGTTGCGCACAAAGCGGTAATCACCGCCCACGACCAACCGCTCGGGCGGAGCGACCGGCGCGGGCGTGCCACGGCCCTCCATGACGAAACGCGCAAAGGCACGAACCAGTACGACGATCGCCAGCACTAGGAGTACGCCGCCCAGAGCCATCCGGATAATGGCCAACGGCGACACCGGTCCGCGAACTTGCCATCCGCTGATCAGCCAGGGCACCAGCCCTGCCACTAAGCCAGGCCCAACAACAAAAAAGACAGCGGTACCTACCCCGGCCGCCGATCTCTGCACGAAAGGAGCCTAGGTCGACATCCACTCGGTGTCTGGCGAGGATCGGGGCCCGAAGATCGCCTGGCCCACCCGTACGGTCGTCGCCCCATACTCGATTGCCAGCTCAAGATCACCCGACATCCCCATGGAGAGCTCGTCGTAGCTGCCCGCACAATCACCGCGACCTTGCAGCCGTCGTTGCAGATCACGCATACGTTCGAAGCAGGCTCGAACCTGTCGCTGGTTGTCCGATAACACAGCCAAGGTCATCAGGCCACGCACTCGCAACGTCCCATATGCCTTGAGTGCGATGGCGAACGGCTCCACTTCGTCGGGTGGCAGACCAAACTTTTGCGGTTCATCCGATGAGTTGACCTGCAGGAAGACGTCCAGACCGCGGCCCTGATCATCCAACGCCTGGTCCAGCGCCGCGGCGACCTTGACGCTGCTCAGCGCGTGGAATTCCGAAGCGATAGCTGCTGCTTGTCTGGCCTTGTTGGTCTGCAGATGGCCAATGATCGCCCATCTGAGGTCCGGGTGATCGGCGAAGTGCCTCGCCTTGTCTGCCGCCTCCTGAACTCGGTTCTCCCCGAGTAGTCGAACACCGGCCTCGTAGACCTCGGCGATCAGCTCCATGCTCTGGCCTTTGCTCACCGGTAGCAGCCGCACTTCGCTCGGATCGCGCCCTACTCGAGTGCACGCCGACTTGATACGAGCCTCCACCGCGGCCAGGTTTTCCGCCACGCTCCCCATGCCTGCACCTTAGTCTCGCGCGGGCGTTGCCGGGCGAGTTGTCCGAGGTCGACGACGCGTAAAGGGGGACGACCTCTCGCGAACTCGCTTTACGGCCAACGGGCGCCGAGAGAGATCATGCCGAGTGCGGCGAGGATAGCGAAGCCCAGTCCGAAGCCGGCATACCGAGAGGTGACCTCACGGTCTACCTTTTCCTTGCCAACCGAGCTTCCAATATCGCGATAGACCTCCTTGAGCTCCCCCGCCGATGATGCCGTGTACGCCTCACCACCACTGATCTTGGAGACACGCGCCAGCTCAGCGCGATCCACTGGGACTGGCTCTCGCCTGCCACCGATGTCGATGTACCCGTCAGGTGTTCCATAGGCGATTGTGTAAATCGGGACGGATTGGGCTCGTGCCGCCATGGCGGCTTGATCCGATGGCCGGCCCACCTGTGTCTTACCGTCACTGAGCAGCACAATCCGCGCCGGCGCGACAGCCTTCGGATTGTCCGGATCGGGTGGCACCTGAGCCAGCGCGGCAAGCGAGGTGTAGATGCCCTCACCGATGGCTGTCGAAGCCTGCGGACGTAAGGACCGAATTGCCGCGGTCACCGAGCCCCGATCCAGGGTAGGAGGCACCAGAGTGGTCGCGGTCCCGGCGAACGTCACGAGCGCAACATTGAACTTCGGCGGCAGCGACGTCACAAACTGCTCGGCCGCGGCCTTAGCAGCGTCCAGCCTGTTGGGATCGACATCCTTGGCCTCCATAGACAAAGACACGTCGATGGTGACCACAATCGTTGCCCGTTCCCTCGGCACCGAGACCTGATCTTTTGGCTTGGCAAAGGCCAGCGTCAAGGTGAGCAGGCTGAGAATCGACAGCCCGACCGCCAGGTGCCGCAACCAGGTGCGATCGCGCGGGATCACCAGGTCGAACATGGTCTTGCCCATTTGCTTGCTGCGGTTCCGCTTCCGCTGCACCATCCAGAGATAGAGCAGGACCAGCGAGGGGATGAGCAGGAGCAGCCAGAGGCGCTGGGGAGCAAGAAACGACAGGAGCGGAATCATCCGTGCCGCCTGTTTCCGCGAAGGTGGTCAGAAACGACATGGATTCGGTCAGATCCGTTGTCGTTTCCGACCACTTTCTTAAAAGAGAGATCCATTACGGCCACTTTGCCCCGAGGGAGATAGCCCCTAAGGCGGCTAGCACAGCGAGAGCCAGGCCATAGCCGGCAAACCGGGCGGTCACTTCACGGTCGGCCTTTTCGTAACCGACATCGGATCCGATGTTTTCGTACACCTTCTTCAGCTGATCAGCGGTGGCCGCGGCGAAATACTCGCCGTTGGTTGCCGCGGCGATCCGCTTCATCTCTTCATGGTCGACCGGTACGGGTTCTCGCTTGCCCTCAAGATCGACATAGCCGTTTTCCGTGCCGTACGCGATGGTGTAGACCGGCACCTTGGCGGCCTTCGCCTCTGCGGCAGCCTGCTGCGGCGCACGACCCGCGGTGTTTGAGCCATCGCTGAGCAGCACAATGGCTCCAGGCGCGATCGAATTTGGATTGTCCGGATCCTTCGGAGCCTGCTGCAAGGCACGAAGAGCCGTCGTGATTCCCTCGCCGATGGCAGTCGAATCCTGGAGCTGGATGCTGTTGATCGCGTTCTCGACAGTGTGGTGAGCGGTAGTCGGTGGCACCAAGATCGCGCAGGAGCCCGCCATCGAGACCACCGAAACGTTGTACTTCTCGGGCAGCTTGGTCACAAATTCGATCGCAGCCTGCTTGGCAGCATCGAGCCGAGTCGGTTTGACGTCGGTCGCCTGCATGGATTGCGAGGCGTCGATCACCATCACGACAGTGGCGCGCTCGCGCGGCACATCGACTTGGGTCTTCGGCCGCGCGAAGGCCGCGGTCAATGTGATCAGACTCAACAGTGAAAGCGCCACAGCGAGATGACGCCGCCACTGGGACTGCTTGGGCACGACGACATCGAGCATCGAGGTGTTGGTGAACCGCATACCGCGGCGGTTCTTCCGCAGGCTGGCAAAGACGTAGGCCAAGATCAGCAGCGGGATGATGAGCAAGATCAGCAGCCGATTCGGCGACATAAACGCGAGCTGCGCAATCACCTGCTGCGGGAGCAGCGGCCAACTCATTTCGTCACTCCCTGTGGCGGGGCGTGCAGCATGCTGGCCACCCGACGGTATGCCAACACAAATCGGGCGATGTCTTGTACCCAGTCTCGATCGGTCCGCAACTGAATGTGCCCGACACCTGCACGACGAAGTGAGATCCGGATTCGTTCCCGCTGCGCTGCGCTTGCCGCGTCCATTCTCGCTCGCGCATTTGAGTCACCAGTGTTGACGTAGCGCTCAAAGTCGGTCTCGGGATCGCGGATCAACATGTCACCGACGTTGGGGAACTCAATCTCCCTCCGATCGACGACCTCGACCGCCAGAACCTGGTTGCGCACTCCCAACCGTCGCATCGAGCGTTCCCACTGCGGCTCCACGTTCGGGTCCAGCTCATGATCACCAGGAGTCAGGAAGTCCGACACCACGACTCGCAGTCCGCGTCGGCGCTGGAGCCGCGATAACTTCTCCACACTTGCCGCCAGCGTCATGGGACCTGTGGCGTGGTCAGGGACGAACGGCTCGGCCAACATCGTGCGCAGCAAGCCATACAGGGCGGACCGGCCAGATCTGGCAGGAAGCCGACGCAGGCTTCCCGGACGCAGGATGAAGCCGCCGAATCGATCGCCCATCTTCTGGCTGAGGAAGCCGATCGTTGCAACTGCAGCAATACCGAGGTCGCGCTTGGTGACTCCTTCGGTGCCCCAGTTCATCGACGGAGTGACGTCGAGCAGGGCCCACACTTCGAGCTCTCGATCGGCGATGGTGTCGCGAACGTACGGCACGGTGGTGCGCGCAGTCACCGCCCAGTCAATCCTGCGCACATCGTCCTCGCCGGGAACGTAAATCCGGGCGTCACTCATATCCGAGCCAGGTCCCGGCAGCAGCCCGAGGTGATCCCCATGCAGGAATCCCTCCAGGCGGCGGACAATGGTCAGCTCCAACCGACGTAGTGCAGCCTCTGGTGCCAACTTGTGCAACGGAATCGTGGCGCGTGTCGGTGCGCCGACTACCGAGGCAACCGCGCCCATGCTCTCCTCAGGAGACGCAAACTGAAGATGACCACCATTGGCTGGCGGAAAATTCGGACCGGTGGGCGGCGGAAAGCTGGGTGAACCAACGGGCTGACCGCCTGGCGGCGGGTATGACACGGAAACCTCTAGCCGAAATCCGAGTGGTTAGGCATGGACTGCTGATATGACGCCGAGGGCGGTGCGTAGGTGTTGCCCGACGGTACTGAGCGGCCGGGTTGGCTCTGATGGTTCGATCCGGCCTGCTGGTTCCACACAGGTGTGGGGGGCGGCACCATCGCCACAATCCGTTCGATCACCTGGGCCGGTTCGATGTTGTCGGCAACGGCATCGAAGCCGAGCACGACGCGGTGCGCCATCACGTCCTTGGCTACTGACTGGACATCGGTCGGTAGCACGTAGTCCCGACCGTGGATCAACGCCAGCGCTCGAGATGCAGCCACTAGGCCTAGCGTGGCACGGGGGCTGCAGCCGATCTGGATGACCGAGGTGAGGTCTGGCAGATTGAATTCGGCCGGCGTACGCGTCGCCAGAACCAGCCGCACGATGTACTCGGCGACGAGATTATGAACGAAGACTTCCTCAGCCTGACGCTGCAGCTGAAGAATCATCTGCGGATTCAGGACAGGCTGTGATGTTGGAGGATCGACGCTCATCCGGCGGAGGATCTCAAATTCTTCGTTTCCGGCTGGGTACGGAACATCGACCTTGAGCAGGAAACGGTCACGCTGTGCCTCGGGCAGCGGATAGACACCCTCGGACTCAATAGGGTTCTGGGTCGCGATCACGATGAAGGGCTGGGGCACCGGATAAGTCGTGCCCCCGATGGAGACCTGCTGCTCAGCCATCGCCTCCAGCATCGCTGCCTGCACCTTCGCGGGGGCGCGGTTGATTTCATCCGCGAGGAGGAAGTTCACGAAGATCGGCCCGAGCTCAACGTCGAAAGTTTCCTCGCTTGCCCGGTAGATGCGGGTGCCAACGATGTCGGAGGGAACCAGGTCAGGAGTGAACTGGATCCGGGCGAACTCACCGCCAACGACGGTGGCGAAGCTACGTACCGCCAGCGTCTTCGCGACACCGGGCACGCCCTCGAGCAGGCAGTGGCCTTGGGCGAGGAGTGCCACCATGAGCTGCTCCACCATGTGTTCTTGCCCGACGATGACTCGCTGGACTTGAGCTATGGCGTCGCCGAGTAGCTTCGAGGCGGCCTGGTTTCCGAGCTGGCCAGAAGTCCGAGCGGCAGCGCGCTCCTCGAGAGGCTGGCCAAACGACGGACTACTCACGCGCTCTCCTGTGACTCGTCAATAAAGCGTCTGTGCCAACGGCACACGGCCCGATCGCCCCCCACATTCGCCGGACACCGAGCCATTCTCGCAGACGCAGGACTCCAGGCTATGAGCCTGGACAAACACCCAGCTGTGACAGAGATATGAACAAGCTGTGACCTCGATTTGCCTCTGCAGCCACTGAACAGGCCTCTTGACCCGAGCGTTTTGACGTCTGTGCTGCGACACGACCCCAGGATGTGCTGATGAAAACGGCCCTTTGAACGCCTCCGTTGTGAAACGACCCCTCGAACCCACATGCAGCCGCTGAGCTGTCGAAGATCTAGATGCCCTGTGCGGGCCGAATAGACTCTGCGTGCCCCGCATGATGCTGTGGTCAGCCTTCCTCGCAGGAAGGCTGTGAGATGGAGAGTGATGTCGACCACCGAGCCGCCGAATCAGGCACCGGATCCTTCATGGCCGACCCCTGAGGGGCCTCCCGATCAAGGCCCTACCGGTCAAGGCGCTGACGACGTATGGGTCCCGGTGACGCCGCTGTTGCCGGAGGATCCACCGAAGGTCGGCGACTTTTGGCTCGACGCCCGGCTTAGCGCAATGCCGGCAGGTATCGCCTTCACCGCTCACGACGCTGCCAATACGCCCGTAATGGTGATCTTGCTGGCCGAGGGCGCGGCGGCCGATGCCGCGGCCCGCGCCCGCTTCGCGGGCGAGATCAATGCGTTGCACATCGACACGGTGCTGGAGCGTGGTGGTCATGGACAAGACACTGGGCGGCTTGCTCGGAAATTCCAGCAGGCCGATGAGGATCCCGTCGCTCCCGACGACCGATTGGTCGCCCCATGGGCGGCGCTGACCTATGACGGTTCGCCCGCCGCCGCAGCCCAAGCCAGCCGGATCCTCGACGCAGTACAGATCGCGACGCTGCCGCCGCAAGGTGTCCCATCGGGCCCGGAGTACCAGCAGTACTGGATAGATCGGGTACGCCCCGGACTAGCGCGACTCTGGCCATTGCCGTGGCCGGGCCGCTTCGACAGAGCCGGCTGGCGGACGATCTTGGTGTCCTGGTTGTTGATGGTGCTGCTTGCCGCGCTCGCCGTACTGATTGCGATCTTGATCTTCCGCAATCAACCACCACAATCACCTCCGCCACCGACGGGTAGTTCCGCCC
>Ga0307410_10001016_pt1 | contig 12153 bp, 13 predicted proteins | sample 322Ometagenome_3_FD_203707 | JGI IMG/M metagenome (GOLD analysis project Ga0307410, IMG submission 203707) | Maize rhizosphere microbial communities from greenhouse at UC Davis, California, United States - 322HYB-O-3 | ecosystem: Host-associated > Plants > Roots > Rhizosphere > Soil | place...
AAGGAAACGAGCGGCTGCTGATCGAAGCGGCGCAGCGCGACCGGAGCCGATTCGCAGAACTATACGAGCAGAACTTTGAGCGCGTGTACGCGTTCATCGCCCGCCGTGTCAGTACTCGCGAAATCGCAGAGGATCTCACGTCCGAGGTCTTCCACCATGCGCTCGCCAAACTCGACACGTTCGAGTGGCGCGGTGTCCCATTCGCGGCGTGGCTGTACCGCATCGCCGCAAACGTCATCGCCGATCGCTGGAACCGCGCGTCAACGCAGCACGAGGTTCCGACCGACACTCTCGACGAGCAAGGTTTCGACGACGACACCGAGCGTCGCGCCATGCTCTTCCAGTTGGTCGATAGCCTGCCCGACGATCAGCGCACCGTAGTCGTTCAGCGCTTCGTCGAGCAACGCAGCATCGCCGAGATCGCACGCGGCATGCAGCGCAGCGAAGGCGCGATCAAGCAGCTTCAGTTCCGGGCCATGCAGTCCCTCAGAGCGCGAGTAAGGAGCAAACATGTCTAACGTATCGCTTTACGATGAACTCGACCGCGAAGTAGAAAGCCTGCTCTCCGGACGCAGTACCAACGGCATGCATACTGGCGAACTCGCCGACATGCTCCGAATCGCCGGTGATCTCCGCCACTTGCCGCGCCCGGATTTCAAGGCCCAACTCGCAGCCGATCTGCGGATTCCGTCAACGCCAGAAGCCGTTCTCCCCACCCTCTTCGGCGCCGGATACGGCAACTACCCCATCCACAGCACGAACTTCGTGGCATCGTTCGCCCTACACATCGCAGCCATCGCTCTCATCGCCTGGTCAGGCGTGTGGTTCGTGCAATCGCGCAAGCTGATGACTCCGAGCGTACAAACCGCAGTCCTCACCGACATCACACCCTATCTCCCGCCAGCGCCAACAGAAGCCGGCGGTGGAGGTGGCGGCGGCGACCACGACAAACTCGCTGCCACTCAAGGCGCGCTCCCCAAGTTCTCGAATGAACAAATCACGCCACCCGTGGTGGTCGTCCGCAACAGTGACCCCAAACTCGCCGTGGCCCCTACGGTAGTCGTCCCGCCAGACATGCGTCTTCCCCAAGTTGGCCCGCTTGGCGATCCGCTCTCCGGCATCTCGGGCCCTGCGTCCAACGGCATCGGTTCAGGCGCAGGCATCGGCTCCGGCGCCGGCGGAGGTATCGGCTCAGGCAGAGGTCCCGGCGTTGGCCCAGGACATAGCGGCGGCATCGGCGGCGGAACTTACCGCGTCGGCGGAGGCGTCAGCGCTCCACGCGCCATCTTCAGCCCCGACCCGCAATACTCCGACGAAGCTCGCAAAGCCAAGCACCAGGGGATCGTAGTGCTCTGGTGTGTCATCGGCCCCGACGGCCGCCCTCACGAGATGCGCGTCGCGCGCTCCCTCGGCATGGGTCTCGACGACAAGGCTCTTGAAGCCGTCCGCACCTGGCGCTTCGAGCCCGCGCTCAAAGACGGCCGCCCCGTAGCCGTGCAGGTCAACATCGAAGTGAACTTCCGCTTGTACTAACAAGAAAAGAGATTACTTGAGGGTGCCCCATTCAAGCCCGAAGTTGGCTTGAGTGGGGATGTTGCTGTTGACCTCTGCGTGGTTGTTGATCTGTGGCTGTTGTGGTTGCGGGGTGCCCCATTCAAGCCCGAAGTAGGCTGGGTGCATTACGGGTGCCCCATTCAAGCCCGAAGTTGGCTTGAGTGGGGATTGATGCAGTTGCCGTTGCCGTTACTCACAACTCACGACTCACGACTGACTTTCAAGCCACTGATCCAATTCTTTTAAACAAATCCGCCTGCTCAGCCGCACTCTCGCACCCGATCGTGAACGAATCCAGCAGGTTCAGTCCTAGCGCGTACTTCAGCGCTTCATCCTGACGGCTGGTCAGCGACCCCTGCCCCAGGATCTTCATCCCGATCAGTCCAATATTCTTGGCCTTCATTTCTTTCATCACGCTCACGACCACATCCGGATCATCGTCCATGTGCGACCCGATCGGGTTGCTGCGCACCAGGTCAACATCCACCCAGTCCGACTTCGCCGCCGTGCGCAGTGCCTCAATCGAGTGGCACGACACACCATGCGAGCGGATCACACCCTTCTGCTTCGCCTCGCTCAGCACATCCATCGTGGCACGATACTTAGTCGTCCAGTCCCCATCGGTAACGCAATGCATCAGCACAATGTCAAGGTAATCGGTGCCCAGTTCGCGGCGGAAGCGGTCCAGGTCGGCGCTCATGCCCTTCGCGTCACGATGCCACGATTTCGTCATCACCGTCACCTTCGAGCGGTCCGTATGCTTCAGCGCCTCTTTCACGTGCGGATGGCTCCCATACGAATCGGCCGTGTCGAAGAACCGCAGCCCATTGTCATAGCCATTGCGCAGCACGCGGACGAACGCATCCTCACCCATGCGCGTCTGGTTCGAACTCCCGCCCGAGCCCACCGTCCCCGACCCCATCGCCAGCCGCGACGTCTGAATGCCCGTCTTCCCCAGCGTCACCGAGTCGGTAGCGGAGAACTTCTTCCCCAGCGGCGCCGCCAGCACCGTCGCCGCACCATCGGAGATGCGGTGTCCAAAGACTTCATAAAGGGCGCGCGCGCCAGCCAGCCCCATCATTGACCCAACAGCCGTGCGGACGATGAACTCTCGACGATCCATAAGGCCCCCTATTGTATGCGTAATTGGACGAACGGGAGCGGAAAGCGGTTAGCTTCTTTCGCACTCTTAGAAGCTGTCTCTATGCAAGTGATAGGTGCTACATTCTTCACTTACGTATGGATGCTGCTTGGCCATCTCTCCTACTCGTAGGAATTGCTGCGATAGACAACATTCTATTCATCCTGATCTATCACCAGGTTGATCGAGAGCGGCAATTAAGCTGGCCTGTCTGGCCGAACGAGCTGCTAAAGCTCTGGCACCTCCACCGCTCGATGTACCCGAACAGCGTTCTCAGAGCACTGTTAGCGGCCGGTTTCATTGTATTCACGATCGGTTCGCTCGTGTTCTTCACGTTCCTGCTGTGGTGAGCCAGTACCCCACATCGGGCGCGGCTCTTCGCTGCCAATGCCACAACAGCCCGCAGGGCGGAACATGCTAGCCCAGTACGGCAGTGGTGGGTACAAAACCTGGGCGCAGCCCCTTCCTCGCTGCCGCACGCGCTCTCGTTTTGTTCACAACTCACTCACAGCTCACAACCGCTCTCTTCGCAAACACTCTCACCATTTCGCGACGGTACTCCGGCGTGAGCGCCGAAGTCGTGAGCGGCTTCGCCACTTTCGCGGCGAGCTCGCCGATGACTGTTCCGACGTGCTCATCTGCCGCGCGTCCAATGAGGGCGTTCGGCGCGTGCTCGATGAGCTGCGGCGCGGGATTCACGCCGGTGATGGCGACGCGCGCGTTCTGCACGACTCCGTTGCGAAGCTTGAGCGCGGCAGCTACGCCCGCGAGCGGATAGTCGATGGAGCCGCGAATGCGCAGCTTCTGGTATGAACCGCGCCATCCGGCACGCGACTCGGGAAGAAAGACGCGCGTGAGCATTTCGTTGCGCGCAAGCTTCGAGCGAACAACGCCATCGTTGACGTAGAAATCGCGGAGCTTCATGCGGCGGAACTTTTCGGGAGAAACGATCTCGATTTCCGCGTCGAGGCACAACAGTGCAGGAGGAGTATCAGCGGAAAACGCCGCCCAGCACTTCGAACCGCCGGGAGCGACGTGGCACAGGTCGCCATCTTTCTTGATGCAGAAGCCGCAACTCTTGCGCCAGGTAAGCGACTGGTTGTACCACACGCAGCGCGTGTCGAGGCAGATATTGCCGCCAAGCGTCCCCATGTTGCGCAGGATGGGCGAAGCCACCGTGATTGCCGCCTCGCGCAGCACCTGATAGTTGCGCCGGAGAAACTCGGAATCTTCGATTGACGTCAGCGTTGTGAGCGCGCCAATCTCAACGCCGCCGCCGGGAACCGCGCGAATGCCGCGCAGCTCGTCAATGCCGCGAATATCCATCAGGTAAGCAGGAGCAAACAACTGCTGCTTCATCGAAGGAATCAGGTCGGTTCCGCCGGCAACGATCTGCACATCAGCGCCATGCTTCGCGAGATACCCGACGGCTTCTTCGACAGTTCGCGGCCTGAGTAGCTTGAACGAAGGAAGACTCAATCGTCACCTCCGAGGTTCGCAGCTTCCCTTCGCGCTGGATCCTGCGGATGACGCGCAGGCCCCTTGCCGCGGTACCACGTTGCGCCTCCGTGCTCGCGCAACTTTGCAGGTTGTGTGGGATCGACCGAACCAGTCATCTCGATCTTCTTCAGGTTCTTCTTCGCGCGCAGGGCGGCAAGCACACGCTCGGGCGAAAACGGAGTCTCGCGCAAGCGGATTCCGACAGCGTCGTAAATTGCATTCGCAATCGCAGGAATGGTCGCGGCGAGCGAGCCTTCACTGGCTTCCTTCGCGCCGAACGGTCCTTCGGGATCGATGCTTTCAACAATGATCGCTTCAACCTCAGGAGATTCGGTAGATGAAGGACTACAGTAGCCAAGCAAGCCAGGATTCATCAGCAGCCCATCTTTCCACACCATCTCTTCCTGAAGCGCTTGTCCAAGTCCCATCCAGACAGAGCCAATCACCTGCCCTTCGACAGAGACAGGATTCAGCGCCCGACCGCAATCATGCGCAGCCCAGATCTTGTGAACTGTCACTTGGCCTGTATCTTCGTCAACGCTCACATCAGCGACTTGCGCTGAATAGGAATACGCAGGCGAAGGACCGACTCCAGCGCCCTTGTGCTTGCCGCCGCGAGCTTCCATCGGCGGAGCGTAAGAGCCAGTTCCGGTCAGCGCGCCTTTCGTGTCGATGGTCGCGACCACAGCTTCTTCAAAACTCATGTGGTCTTTCGGGCCTTGTTCCTTGCGCTGCTGCAACACCGATCCTCGCAGGATCTGTCCATCAACGCGCCCGCGCGGAGCGTCCCGCTCGTCGAGAATTTCGGTCGCCGAGCGGTCGCCCTCAGTTTTGAGCGCACCTTTCTTCCACACGCGATCGTCCCGCATCACTACGTCTTCTGCTGTGCACTGCATCTTGCGCGCAACGGCAGCAACGATCTGCTGCTTCACGCTTTCGGCCGCGCGCAACGCTGCGTTGCCGTTCATGAACGTTACGCGACTGGAATACGAACCGATGTCGATCGGAGTGAGATCGGTATCTGCGGCAACCACGCGCACCCGAGTCATCGAGCATCCGAGAACTTCGGCAACGATCTGCGCAACCATCGTGTCGGAACCTTGGCCGATGTCGGAAGCTCCGGTGTAAACGACAACTCCACCATCGCGATCGATCTTAAGGTTCACGGTCGAATGCGGCATGTCGCTGCGGATGATCGAGTTCGCCGCTCCGCTGACGTAATGACTGCAACCGATGCCGAGACCTCGACCCTTCGGCAGCTTGCCCTTGCGCTCGTACCACTTGGAACGCGTGAAGACTTCGTCGATGCACTCAGGCAAACCGTAACTCTGCACGCGCAGACCATTTACGGTGACACACGGAGGCTTGAGCAGGTTGCGACGGCGAAGCTCGACAGGATCAACTCCGATCTTCGCTGCGATTTCGTCGAGCTGCGACTCGAACGCGAAGCGAACATTAACCGTTCCGTGACCGCGCATCGCGCCACACGCAGGCTTGTTGGTCAGCACGCGGAATCCGTCGTAACGGATGTTCGGGATGTCATACAGCGCCCCGAGCAACGCACCGGAATACAGGATTGTGACGACTCCGTAGGAGCAGTAAGCACCTCCATCCTGAATGACCTTGCAGGCGACGGCGTGAATGCGACCATCAGGCTTCACGCCGGTCTTCAGGTCGATGATCGTGCGCGGACGCCCGCGATGCGCCCAGAAGACTTCCTCGCGCGTGTAGGTAATTTTGACTGGGGCTTTCGAGGCGCGAGCAGCGACCGCAGCGATGATCTCCAGCGGTATGATTTCGCTCTTGCCGCCGAAGCCTCCGCCGACGAGCGGCTTGATGACGCGGATCTGCGACATCGGCAGTTCGAGCACGAGCGAGAGCTTGTGCTGGAGATAGTAAGGAACCTGCGTTGAAGACCAGACTGTCAGCCTTCCCTGCTCGCCAGTATGCGGATCGATCTCGAAGGACGCGAGCGTGGAATGTGGTTCCATCGCGGCATGAGTAACTTCGTTGGCGATGTAACGCGCTTCGTGCACAGTCGAGCACTCGGCGAACGCAGCGTCCGGATCGCCGAAAGTGTGGTGATAATCCTTCTCGACGTTGTGCGGCTTCTCGGGATGGATGAGATCCGTTTCGGCCTTCATCGATTCTTCCGGATCGAAGTACGCAGGTAAAGGCTCGTACTCGACCTCGATCAACTCCAGGGCGCGATCGGCGATCTCCTCGGTGATCGCCGCGACGCAAGCTACGTTGTCTCCGATGTAGCGGACTTTCTCGACTGCGAGAGCAGTTTCGTCGTGACCGACGGGAAGAATTCCGTACTTGTTGGGGGCGTCAGCGCCAGTGACGATGGCAATGACTCCGTCGAGCGCACGAGCCTTCGTAGTGTCGATTCGCTTGATGCGTGCATGCGGCAGAGGAGAATGCAGAATTCTGCCGACCAGCGTCCCCGGAAGCGTGATGTCATCGGTGTACTTGCCCGAGCCAGTGGTCTTGCCGGCAGAATCGACCATTGCGATTGCCTTGCCGATTACGGAGAATTCGCTCATTGAGCCGCTCTCTGCGCTTGCTTGGATTCTTCGAGTCCGCGAACGAGCACGATGTTGGGATCGAACGCGCGATTGCGGATGGGGATGATCGCCTGGTACTCGGGAGAGTCGTACCATTCGCGCGCGCGGGCTAGCGTCGGAAACGCCACGACTACTGTGCGCACGTAATTCCAGTGTCCAGCTTTTGTTATGTGATCGGGTTCGACAGCAACGTACTTTCCGTTGAACGAGGCGATGATTGGCTTGACCTTCGTTGCGTATTCGTCGAAGGCAGCCTGATCTTTGGTCTCCGGAATTGTGACGATTACGAATGCCATGTCATTCGCCTGCAACGCTCGCGAGCTTGCGTCCTTTTTGTTCGGCTTCGATTGCGGCCTTGATGGCTTGATACATCTGTGTGTATCCAGTGCAGCGGCACAAATTGCCGCTCAACGCTCGACGAATTTCGTCTTCACCTGGTTCGGGATTGTTAGCGAGCAGCGCGCTCACGGTCATCATGAAGCCTGGAGTGCAATAGCCGCATTGCGAGCCGCCCCAATCTCCATAGGCTTTTTGAATCGCGGCGAGCGAACCGTGTTCGGCGATACCTTCGACGGTCGCGATCTCCGCGCCCTGATGTGAAATAGCAAGCATCGTGCAGGCGAGCATTGGAACGCCATCGATTTGGATTGTGCATGCGCCGCAGGAAGAGTCGTCGCAACCGCGCTTGCTGCCTGTGAGACCGAGGTCCTGGCGCAAGACGTCGAGCAGAAGCTTGTTGGCCTCGATTGCGAGCTCGTGCGTTCGACCATTGACACGGAGTTCTATAAGCTCTTTCTTCATTGCTAACCTGCGACCCTCAGCGGCTGAAGCCGCCTGTTTCGCGTTTCCTGTACGGCGCAGCTAAAGCTACACCCTTTCAAAGATTCTCGGTCAATACATCGGAATTTTGGGATCGACGGTTCGCGACCACGCGTCGATGCCTCCGCGCATGGATTGCACCTTCTCGAACCCTTGTTGACGCAGCCATGAGGTCACGTTCATGGAACGCACACCATGGTGACAATACACCACGATGTGATCGTCAGGATCGAGTTCCTGGTGAGCGCGCGTCGGGACGTCTCCCATCGGGATGTGCGCGCTGCCTTCGATGCGAGCGAACTCGCGTTCCCATGGTTCCCGGACGTCGAGGAGCTTGATGTCGCTCGCTTGTTTTGCTTCTTCGGGTGTAATTTCCCAGTCCATCATTGATTAGTATCCGTAATCGGCAGCGGCAGCGTACGCGTGCTGCTTTACTCCAAGTTCAGCGACGCGCGATGCGCCGAGTTGGTTCGCGTATTCGCGGCGATCTTTGACCGCGAATACCCAACGTTTGGCCCATTCATCGAAGAATTCCTGAGTTTTGGATTGCTCGTGGTATTGGCGGAAGAACGTGTCGTCGCGCTTATAGTACCCCTGCACCGGAGATGGATGCGCGCCGAAGCGCTCTTCCACTACCGCCGAAACCAGGAAGCCGGGAATCACAGTTCGATTCGGATCGCTGGCGATCACTTCAGCGGAGACGATTTCTTCAGCGATGACGATTACTTTCTTTGCGGCGCGAACGGCTTCAATCATGACACCGAAGTTTCCCCAGCAGTGCGCGTTGCCATGTTCATCCGCGCGCTGAACGTGGACGATTGTTACGTCGGGCGCGAGTGCGCGAACGGCGTGTAGTTTTTCTCCGCTCTCAAATGGCGAATTGATCTCGGCAAAGAACGGGTTGTCACTCGCGACATCGCTGCCGAGGGCAGTTCGAGTGGGCAAATACGGAAGGCCCATCGCAGCGGCTTGAAGCGCGAGTGCGACTGTGAAGTTTGTCAGGTTCGTGACCTCGACGCGTCCGTTTTCGACCTCGCGGCGGAAGTTGTACGCCGATCCCATCATGACGTTGCCAACCCATGCGACGATGACTTGCTTCACGCATCCAGCGCCGATCATCTGGTCGAAGAGGATGTCGGAGATCGGGCCGATGAGCGTGAGGTCGCGCTTGCGCTGGCGCATGATCTCGTGACCGGCGGCGAACGGGATCATCTGCTCCATCTGGCAGCCTAGGGCAACGCTCGCGCCGTCGGGAACGTGCGCGGCGATGGCATCACGCATTGTGAGAACTTTCGACATCTTCACCACAGAGACACAGAGGCACAGAGGCACAGAGAAACAACATCTACTTCCCCTTCCACACAGGACGCCGTTTTTCCAAGTATGCCTGGATGCCTTCTTGTGCATCTTCGGTCTTCATTAATTCGTCGTGATAAATCTGTTCGGCGCGGGCGAGGCCTTTGTCGAAGTGCATGGCATCCCAGGCGTAAAATGCTTTCTTCGTGACGGCGAGGGTCGCGGGACTGAGTCCACGCAGGCGCGAAAGCGCATCGTCAACGAGCGTTTCGGGATCGGCGGCGGTGCCATTAACGAGACCCATCCACAGTGCTTCTTTGGCTTCGACGCTGCGCGCGGTGAAGATCAAGTCGGCCGCGCGCCTTGGCCCGATCACGGCGGCGAGCGCGGTCACGGCGACCGGCGGATAGCATCCGAGCTTGATCTCGGGAAAGCCGAACACCGCATCGTTCGAGCAATAGACGAGGTCGCACACGAGTGCGAGTTCCGCGCCTCCGCCGAGACAGTGGCGTTTCACGCTGGCGATCGTAACCTTTTTAGAAGTGATGACGCTGTGGATGACGCGATGGAAGCGGCTCAGCATGGCTTCGACCTGGTCGGGCGTGTGGATCGAGACTTCGACTCCGGCGGAGAAGGCGCGCATGGTTCCGCCGATAACGAGTGCGGAAACCTCCGGTTGTTCTTCGACCTGGACTAGCGCGGACAGCAACTCGTCCATCATCGGCATGTCGATGACGTTGAGCGGCGGATTGTTCAGAGTGATCCGCGCGACGGGCGGCATAATGTCGAGTTGAATTTTGGTGTAGTCCATAGCTGCCAGCTTCTAGCTACTAGCTTCTAGCTTCTAGCGACTTCCTATCGGGTTTTCGGTTTGGCCAGCAGCTAGTAGCTAGCGGCTAGCAGCTTACTTTGTCCAGAAGCCTTCCTTATCGTACTCGCGGATGGCGCGCAGTTCAGCAACGGTCGGTTCCGGAGTATCTTGCACGTCATGGGCGACGCGAAGGTTCCATCCGGTGTTTGCGATGACCTCTTCGACGGTTACGCCGGGATGGACGCTGCTCAGGAATGCCTCTCCGTCTTCAGAGAAGCGAAGGACCGCTTTCGTTGTTATGCAGGCTGACGGGCCACCGCGGGGCAGGCTTACGCGATCGCGCCATCCGGATCCGTCGCCGTTGCCCGGACTGGTGATGTACGAGACTCGTTCCGGCAGGCGACGCTTGGAATGCTCCAGCAAGACGACGAAGCGGTGCGCGAGCGATGCGATGTCGCACGCGCCTCCTGATCCCGGTAAGCGCGTCATGCCGTGGGAGCCGCGGACTTCGGTTGAATTCAGGTTTCCGAAGCGATCGACTTCAGCCGCGCCGAGGAATCCGAGATGTACGCGCCCGGATTGCAACAGGCCCATGACACCCAGCATGTCGAGGCACTGTGTGGCTCCGAGAATGTTGGGAGGGTCGGCCATGGTGTAGATTAGCTCGCTGGCTGGTGTGGTGCGGATTACGCCATTCTCAAATAGGCCGACGGTATTGGGAGCGTGCGTTCTCTTGGCTACGACGAACGCGATCAGCGGCAGACGCATCCCCACGAAGACGACTTCGTGGTCACGGATTTCGCGCGCGGCGGCGGCGACCATGAGTTCGCCGAGGGAGTAGCGTTGGGCGGCGGCGAGTTGGGGTTCGGATGCTTGCATAAGGGTCATCGGGCACCGGTCATCGGTCATCGGATGTTCACAAACCGGTGACCGACAGCCGACGACTGGTGACTACAGATTGATCGCCGACTTTCTTGGCTCGCCTATTGTTGCAAGCGGATCACGTCCGCCCTCTTTCGGAACGATCCATTTCTTCTCACTGCCGAGGATGTCCAGCAGCAGCTTCTTGTCTTCGGGAGTCGGCAGATATTCCTTCAAGTGCTGCTCGTACTCGCGGTCGCCGAGCGGCTCGCCTGTCTTTGCGTGGAACTTTTGTCCGGCCCAGCGGCCGATGTCGCGATTGAACTTGATGTTGGGAGCATAGAGCGGCTCCGAGCCCGGAGCGAGGTACGTGTTGAACTTTTCTATCAAGCCGGCAACTTCGTCGCGATAGAGCTGGCGGTTGTAGTCGTTGATGTCGTCGAGCTTGGCAGCGGTCTCGTTCTTCGGCTCGTCGTAACGGCCCTTGACTCCCCAGACGTAGGCCCAGTGCGCGGAAGACGAGTTGTCCGTACCGAACAGATCGTAGGAAGTCGAGATCCACTTGTTGAGATATTTCTGAATAAGAGCCGGAGGAATGACTCCGGCTTCGACTACGCGGCGAAGGCCGTCGTTGCCGGTGCCCATGTGGAATGCTTCTTCGCGCAGCATGTAAGACATCGAGCGGCCGAGCGGCGCGAAGGCGGAGTACTTCAGCATCTGGAGTTGGAACTTGCCATCGCGGTCGACGAAGTCGGTGTAGGTGTAGAAGTCGAGCCAGTTGTCTACGTCTTCATTGAACGAACCGAGCAGGCGTTTGTTTTCGAAGGCCCGGCGCTCGAGCATTTTTTGCGCTTCGACCTTGCCGGAGCTGCCGAAGTACTCGACGAGCAGCGCGCACATCTGCCATCCGTGGCGCATTTCTTCGATCATGACGCGGGTGAGCGCCTTGCGGTCCCAGTCGGTCGGCGCGGACTCGAACAGGTTGCGCTGCTGCTCGACGGAGGCGAACTCGGTATCTCCCTGGTAAACGACCATATTGAGCAGCGCGTCGCGGATTTGCTGGGTGGGGATTTGGCGAAGGTTCTCCCACTTCTTGCGCCCTTTGTAGGAGCCGAACTGGATTTCGTCGGTTTCTATCGCACCGAATAGTGTGTCGAAGTTGAACGAAGCGATCTCATCGCGGTTGACGCCGATTTCGCGGCGCCAGTCCTCGAAGAGGCCCACCCAATCGCCGAAATTACCGATCTTGGTTGTTGACGCCATTGCTCACCCCAAAACTGAATTACAGATTCACGTACACGCTTTTTACTTCCGTGTACGATTCGAGCGCCTGCGCGCCCAGTTCCCTGCCGAAGCCGGACTGCTTGTATCCGCCGAACGGCAGTGCCACGTCAAAGATGTTGTAGGTGTTAATCCACACTGTGCCGGCCTTGAGCTTGCTGGCCATGCGGTGCGCTTTGTGAATGTCGTTGGTCCATACGGCGGCAGCGAGGCCGTAAGGATTTGCGTTCGCAACGGCTGTGATTTCGTCGACGTCTTCGAAGACGATGGTGGCAAGCACGGGGCCGAATATTTCTTCGCGCGCGATGGCCATGTCGTTC
>Ga0307410_10001018_pt1 | contig 12147 bp, 13 predicted proteins | sample 322Ometagenome_3_FD_203707 | JGI IMG/M metagenome (GOLD analysis project Ga0307410, IMG submission 203707) | Maize rhizosphere microbial communities from greenhouse at UC Davis, California, United States - 322HYB-O-3 | ecosystem: Host-associated > Plants > Roots > Rhizosphere > Soil | place...
GAGGCCGGCCGGGCCATTCTCGAAGGAAATCCCGATTCGCCTGGGAGTCTGGGCATCGCCATCTCCGAAGCGGTCGAGGATGCCGCTGGGCGGGGCGACACGGCCTACGCGCTCGGAAGTGTTCTCAACCACGTTCTCCTCCATCAGACGGTCATCGGCCAGGAGGCGCTCGCACAGATGGAGCTTGCGGGCGCGTTCCCCGATGTCGTGATCGGCTGCGTCGGCGGTGGCTCGAACTTCGCCGGCCTCGCGTTTCCCTTCATCCGGGAGAAGATCGCCGGCAAGGAGATCGACGTGCTCGCCTGCGAGCCGGCGGCCTGCCCGACCCTCACCCGCGGGCCTTTCGCCTACGACTTCGGGGACACCGGCCAGCTCACGCCGCTCGTGCCCATGCACACGCTCGGCCATGACTTCGTCCCGGCCGGGATCCACGCGGGTGGGCTGCGTTACCACGGCGTCGCGCCGCTCATCTCCCAACTGGTGCTCGACGGCCTCGTGCGCGCCGAGGCCTATGGGCAGAACGAGGTGTTTGCGAGCGCAGTGACGTTTACCGGAAGCGAAGGGATCATCCCCGCGCCGGAGTCGGCGCACGCGATCCACGGCGCCGTCATGACCGCACTGGCGGCCGACGAGGAGGGCGTCGAGCGGACGATCCTCTTCAACCTCTCGGGGCACGGGCACTTCGACATGGCCGCCTACGACGACTACCTGGCCGGCAACCTCGAGGATTTCGCCCTGCCCGAGGACGAGATCCAGCGCGCGTTGGCGGCCATCGAGCCGCTCCCGAAGCCCGCCTAGGCGAAGACGTCGGCGCCGCAGCTGAAGACGAGCGCGGCCTCGACCTCGTCACGTGCGACGCCCGCCAAGGAGGCGTGGCCGAGGTCGGCCTCGACCCCGGGCCACTCCTCGAGCCCGATCGCCTTCGCGCCCTCGGCCGAGCCGATCGCGAGGAGGTCGGGCACGGGAATGACGTTCCGCCGGAGCTCCTGCCGGCGCGCGATTCCCTCCAGCTCGCGCACCTCTTCGAGCGGGTCGAGCCGCACGTTCGAGTCCGAGCCGATGCAGAGCGGGATCCCGTGCTCGCGGACGCGGGCGACGGGAAGGAAGCCGTCACCGAGGTTCGCCTCGGTGAGGGGGCAGACGCAGATACGGGCGCTCGACTCGGCAAGGAGCGAGAGCTCGTGCTCGTCTGCATGCGTGCCGTGGACGATCGTCGTCTGCGGGCCGAGGCAGCCGGCCTGCGCGAGGAGCTCGATCGGCCTGACGCCATGCTCTGCCAGGCACTCCTCGATCTCCTTCGGCTGCTCGTCCGCGTGCACGTGGAGCACCAGGCCCTCGCGCTTCGCGTAGGCGCCGATCTCCTCGAGCCAGTCGGCCGGGCAGGCGCGGACGGAGTGGGGAGCGACGCCGACGTAGGCACCCGATTCCCGCAGCTCCTCAACCTGTTCGAGGTAGGCCGACACCGACGGCTGCCTGAAGCGTTCGAGGCCACCGCGCCCGTAGGCGGAGAGAAGAAGGACGAGCTCGATCCCCGCAACGCCAGCGGCTTCGACAGCTGCTTTCGCCTCGGGAAGGCCGACGTAGTGGAACTCGCCCACGGCCGTGTAGCCGGCCGCCCGCATCTCCCGGTACGCGTCCTCGTACGCGGAGCGCACCCCCTCGGGGGTCAGTCCCTCCGCCAGTTCGAGCATCGCCTCGCGCCAGGCCCAGAAGTCGTCTCCCTGTGCGCGGCCGCGCATCTCGCGCTGGAACGCGTGACTGTGAGCCGTGACGAATCCGGGCATCGGGTGCCGGTCGGACATCCGCGCGAGGCTACCATTGCCCCACCATGGCGACACGAGCCGTGCCCGCGCCACTCGCGCAGCTGCCGAACGCGCTCACCATCCTCCGCCTGGTGCTCATCCCGGTGTTCGTCGTCCTCGCCGTGGACGCAGGCGGGAATGCGAGCTGGCCGGCCGGGATCGTCTTCGGCGTGGCCGGGATCACGGACCAGGTCGACGGCTGGCTCGCGCGCCGGTGGGAGGTCGAGTCCGAGTTCGGGAAGTTCGCCGACCCACTCGCCGACCGGCTGATGATCGACATCGCGGTCATCCTGCTCTTCGCCTACGACCGGCTCCCCTGGCCCGCCCTCGTCCTCATCGTCATCCGCGACGGGCTGCTCGTCCTCGGCACGCCGCTCGCGCTTCGGCGGGGCTACGACTTCTCGGTCAGCTTCCTCGGCAAGGCAGCGACCTGGGTCCTCTACGCGTCGATCGCGTTCATCCTCGTCACCGACGCCGGCACGAATTGGCCTCTCTGGCTTTTCTGGACCGGTGTTGCGCTGGCATCGCTGGCGGGAATCCTCTACGGCGTGGCGGTCTGGAAGGCGGTGAGGGAGTGAAGGCGGTCGTGATGGCGGGCGGCGAAGGCACGCGCCTGCGCCCGCTCACCTCGAATCAGCCGAAGCCGATGGTCCCCATCGTGGGCAAGCCGTGCATGGAACACATCGTCGAGCTCCTGAAGGAGCACGGCTTCGACGACATCGTCGTCACGCTCGCGTTCATGCCGCAGGCGATCCGCGGCTACTTCGGCGCGGGGGAGAGCCAGGGTGTCTCGATCCGCTATTCCGTCGAGGAGTCTCCTATGGGCACGGCCGGCTCGGTGAAGCTCGCCGAAGGGGTGCTCGACGAGCCTTTCCTCGTCATCTCCGGGGACGCGCTCTGCGACATCGACCTCGGCGCCCTCGTCCGCTTCCACCGGGAAAAGGAGGCGCTGGTCACGATCGGCCTCAAGAGCGTCGACAACCCGCTCGAGTTCGGGATCGTCGTCACCGACGACGAGGGGCGCATCGAGCGCTTCCTCGAGAAGCCGTCCTGGGGCCAGGTCTTCACGGACACGATCAACACCGGCATCTACGTCCTCGATCCCGAAGCGCTGCGCCACGTGCCCGAGGGCCAGCCGTTCGACTTCTCGAAGGAGCTCTTCCCGCTCCTCCTCGAGATGGGGCGCCCCCTCTACGGCTACATCGCCGATGGCTACTGGCAGGACATCGGCAACCTCGACCAGTTCAGGCAGGCGAACTTCGACGCGCTCGACGAGAAGGTCGCCCTGAACGTCGCCGGGATCAAGCTGCGCGGCAACGTGTGGGTGGGGGAGGGCGTCGAGCTCGCCGACCTCGAGTCGGTCGAGGGGCCGGCGTTCATCGGGAATTACTGCCGTATCGCGCCGCAGGCGTCGGTCGGCCCGTACTCCGTCCTCTCGCCAAGCGTGACGCTCCGCGAGCACGCGCGCACCACCCGATCTCTCGTCGACTCATCGACCTACCTCGGCCGCAGCGCGCTCGTGGAGGGCGCGATCATCGGGAAGTCCTGCGACGTGAGGCCGCACGCCCGGCTCCAGGAGGGCGTCGCAGTCGGGGACAGCTGCACGATCGGCGAGCAGAGCGTCGTCATGCCGGGGGTCCGCATCTATCCGTTCAAGGAGGTCGAGGCCGGCGCGCTCGTCGACCGGAACCTGATCTGGGAGTCCAGGCTCGCCTCGCGGCTCTTCGGCCGCGATTCGGTCTCGGGCCTCGTCAACGTCGACCTGACCCCGGAGACGGCACTCCGGGTCGGGATCGCGCTCGGGACGGCCTTGAAGCGTGGCGTGCGGGTCGTGACGAGCCGCGACGGCGCTCCCGCGAGCCGGCTGCTGAAGCGCGCCGTGGTCTCCGGGATCACGTCCACCGGAGTCGGGGTCGCCGACCTCCACGTCATGCCCGCCGCGGTCAACCGCCACTTCCTGAAGAGCGAGGGTCTGGGCGCCGGCGTGCACGTGCGTCCGAGCACCGCCGATCCCGAGATCATGCAGATCGAGTTCTTCGAGCCGCCGGGGATCCAGGCAACGCCGGAGTTCCTCAAGGAGATCGAGAAGCACTTCCAGCGGCAAGAGTTCCGCCGGGCCGCGCACGACGAGGTTGGACAGATCTATACGCCCACGCGCGCGGCGGAGACCTACGCGGACGATCTTCTGCGAACGCTCGATATCGACGGGATCAAGTCGCGCGGGTTCAGGATCGTCGTCGACTTCGCGCACTCGGCGGCCTCGATCATCCTTCCGGTCGTGCTCGGGCCGCTCGGCGTCGAGGCGATCGCTGCTCATCCCTACGGCGGCGAGCTCACCGCCGACTCGAACGACGGCGTCCGCGAGACGCTTGGTGATGCAAAGCGGCTCGTCTCGGCGGTCGGGGCGGACCTCGGCGTCGTGTTCGACCGTTCGGGCGAGCGGATCTATCTCGTCGACGAGCAGGCTCACGAGGTCCCGGTCGAGCAGGAGCTCCTGCTTTTCCTCAGCCTGCTCGCCTCGGACGGGAAGAGCGGGACGCTCGCGCTCCCGGTCACGGTGACGAGCCTTGCCGAGCCGCTCGTCAAGGGATCGAAGCTCGAGGTGACCCGGACGCCCGCCTCGCTCTCGGCGCTCACGCGCGCGTCTGCCGACAACGGCGTCGTCTTCGCGGGCTCGGTGGGCGGCGGCTTCGTCTTCCCGGAGTTCCTGCCCGCCTACGACGGCGTCGCGAGCCTGTGCAACCTGCTCCAGCTCCTCGCTCCGGTCGACCGCCCGGTCTCCGAGCTCGTCTCGGGCCTTCCGCAGTCCACGGTCGTCCACCGGCAGGTTCGCTGCCCGTGGGCCCGCAAGGGCGCGGTAATGCGCGTCCTCACGGAGCGCATGAAGGGGAAGAAGGTGGACACACTCGACGGGATCAAGGTCTTTGAGGACCGCGGTTGGGCGCAGGTGCTCCCCGACCCGGACGAGCCGCTCGTGCACGTCTACGCGGAAGGGAAGACGCCCGAGGACGCCGCGACGCTCGAGGAGGAGTTCCTAAAGCTCGTCGAAGAGATCGTTGCCGGCACCGAGGACGAAGTCGAGGTGGCGTAACCCTCAAGTCCAGGTTGAAGGATTGGCGGCCACTTGCCATACTTCAGGGGCCCCTTGTTTCCTCATCGATCGGAGTTGCCTCGTGGAAGCCCTTCCTGACCTCGATTCCCTGTCCGACCAGGAGTTGCGCGACCTGATTCGCGACCTCATGGACGAGGAGCGCGAGGTCTCGTACCGCCGGCGCATCCTGCACGGCAAGATCGACATCCTGCGCGCAGAGCTCCAGGCGCGCCTGAAGAAAGACGTGGGGGAGGGCAAGAGCCCGCTCCACGACATCGACGTCGACAAGCTGGCGGAGATCCTCGCCACGAAGGCGTCCCCGTCGACCGAATAGGGCGCCGTGAGCCACGTCCATTGCCCCGAGTGCGGCTTTCAGAATCCTGAAGCCTCGAATTACTGTTCCAAGTGCGGAGCGCTGCTCCCGCACGACGAGCCGGGCGCGCACACGACGATGACGTTCACGCCGGAGGACATGACCGAAGACGACTCGCTTTCACTCGCCGACCTCCGCATCGAGGGCCCCGCCCTCGTCGTGCGCTCCGGCGGCGGCCGCTCAGGCGAGACGTACGCGGTCGAGTCCGAGCGCCTCGGCATCGGGCGCGGGCCCGAGAACGAGGTCTTCCTCGACGACGTGACCGTCTCCCGGCGGCACGCGGTGCTCGTGCACCGCGACGACGGCTACTACATCGACGACGAGGAGAGCCTGAACGGCACCTACGTCAACCGCCGCAGGGTCGAGAGCGCCAAGCTCGAAGACGGTGACGAGGTCCAGATCGGCAAATACCGCCTCACCTTCCTGGAGAGCTAAGTGCCCCTCCACGCAATCGAACCCATCCCCGTCGACGGCTGGAAGTCCGCATCGGCCTACGTCCTTGGCCGCCGCTGTTTTCGCGCGTCGACGGTGGGGGCCGATCACCTGGAGTGGCACTGATGGCCACCGTCGTCTCCCGAGTCGAGCCCGACGGGCCGCGAGAGCGGCCTCTCACGATCGGCGCGGTCTGCCGGCGGCTCCAGGACGAGTTCCCGGACATCTCGATCTCCAAGATCCGCTATCTCGAGGACCAGGGCCTCCTCGCGCCGCGGCGCACACAGGGCGGCTACCGGCTCTTCACCGAGGACGACGTCGACCGGCTCGAGACGATCCTCCGCCTACAGCGCGACGAGTTCTTGCCGCTCCGCGTCATCCGCCAGGAGCTCGCAGCGCCGAGGCGTAAGCCACGGCCGCGCATGGGTCTGGGCGAGCCCGAGCAGGAGCTCGACTTCGACACGCTCTGCGAACGGACCGGCGCGACGCCCGCCTTCGTGCGCGACCTCGAGGACTACGGGTTGCTCGATCCCGCCGTGGAGGGTGGAGAGCGGCGGTACCCCGACCGGGACGTGGAAGTCGTGACCGCATGCCTCCAGCTCTCCCGCTACGGCGTCGAGCCGCGGAACCTGCGCCCGTTCAAGACCGGAGCCGAGCAGGAAGCCGCGAAGCTCGAGCAGATCGTGGCGCCAAAGCTCCGCTCGCACAATCCCGATCGCCACCGGGCAGGCCTCGAAGACCTCCAGACGCTCGCCGCGCTCTCGCAGGAGCTCTCGCAGCTTCTCTTCTGGCGGGCGGTCCGCTCCCTCGTGCGGTAGTGCCCTAGCGTGGCGGTCGACCTCACGTCGAAGATCCGGGACATCCCGGATTTCCCCAAGCGGGGAATCGTCTTCAAGGACATCATGCCGCTCCTCGCCGACCCGGAGGCGCTGCACGAGACGGTCGAGCAGCTCGCCGAGTTCGCCGAGCCCCGGAAGCCCGATCTCATCCTGGGCGCCGAGGCACGCGGCTTCATTCTGGGAGCCGCGCTCGCCTACCGGCTCGAGTGCGGGTTCGTCGCCGCGCGGAAGCCGGGGAAGCTCCCCTGGCGGACGGTGAGCGCGAAGTACGCGCTCGAGTACGGCTTCGACGTGCTCGAGCTGCATGCGGACGCGATCGCAAACGGGGCGCGCGTGCTCATCCACGACGATCTTCTCGCCACGGGCGGGACGGCGAAGGCGAAGGTCGATCTCGTGGAGCAGCTCGGCGGAGAGGTCGTCGGCCTCGCATTCGTCATCGAGCTCGAGTTCCTGCACGGCCGTGAGAAGCTCGACGGCTACGACATCTGCTCGCTGATCAAGTACTGATCCGTACGAGGTCTGACGTTTTCCGTCTGACCTGCCGATAAATAATCCCGGGATGTACGACGGAATGACCGGGCACTACACCTTTGCGTGTCCCGTCACGGGTGAGGTCAGCCTGCCGCTCTCCGCCTTCAGGGTCATCGACCGCCTGCCGGGCGCCGCCCATCCGGCGGTCTACAAGATCACCTTCTCGTGCGAGTGCAGGGACGAGCACGAGGGCCTCGTCGCGCACGACGACCTCGACTGGGCGCCGCTCGCGGGCGGAGACGTCTCGTTCGTGAACATGATGACGTCGAAGCTCGAGTCCGCCGCCGCCGACCTCCTGGAGCTCGCAGCGACGCAGATCAGGGTGGGGGAGTGGCCGTGGAGCTTCTTCTGCTACCCCGAGGAACGGGCTCGCCCGGTGTTCCCCTCCTCGTTCCGCGCGCTCGGGGCCGGGGAGGACCGCATCGGCCTCGCCGTCCAGTGCCCCTCCTGCTCGCGTACGTCCGTCAACCTCGTCACGCATCGGCACGTCGACGTGCCCTTCTACAACGACCGAAAAGTGGACGTCGTCGAGCACATCTTCTCGGGCGACCGCGAGACAACGCTCGAGGCGTTCCGCTCAGAACTCGACTCAGGGCGTTTCGACGCCCGCCGCCGCGACCTCGCCGCGTAACCGAAGCGCGGTTAGAGACGTTGCTCCAAGGGGAAAATCTCCCTGGAAACCGACGGAGACGAGGTGACGAAAGTGGCACTTTTCCGTAGACGGAGCGACGAGGACGTCGCCGCCACGGAGGTCCGCCGTGAGGAGACGGACGTGCGCGGGTGGGGCAGCCCACCGCTTGTGCGCGCTCTCTTCACGCTCGCTGGGGTCGCGGTTGCCGGCCTGCTCATCTGGCTCGCACAGACTTTCGACCTCACGAGCACAAACGGCTTCTGGGCGGCAATGGGGCTGATCGCAGCCGCAGGGCTCACACTTGGGCTCTCCCAGCTCTTTGGCGGCTGGACGAAGTGGGGCCTTCCGGTCATGAGCCCCGGCGTCTTCCTGCTCGCCTTCATCCCGACCGCGATCGTGGTCGGCTGGATTCTCCTCGCCACCCAGCCCGACGGCGGCTGGCAGCAGGGGAGGTTCTCCGGCTGGAGCTCCGATCTCGGGATCGCCGGCTTCGTGAACGATCTCGGCACCCTTCCGGCTGCCCTCGCCATGGGTCTCGGCATCGTGTTCGCGTTCACGTTCGACACGACGGGCCCGCGGACGCGCGAGGTCGAGGAAGAGCGAGTCATCCCGGACGAGGACGTCCACGACTACGACGACCGCGAGGTCGTCACCCCCGCACGGACGACGGCTACCACGACGGATGACGACCGCACGATGGTCGTCGCCGGCGATTCGCGGCCCGAGCGGGTGGAGATCAGCGATCCCGAGAGGCGCGACACGCCGTAACGCGGGATCGCATCCGACGAAAGAGGGGGCGCCCATTGCGGCGCCCCTCGTCGTTTCGAGACTGTTCACTCGCGCCAGGGATTTCCGGATCGGCGCGGAGCACCGATGCAGACCGCATGGAGATCGCCGCCCCGGGATCCACGGGCGATACCCGCGGAGCTCCCCGCCTCCTCGAGCACTGCGCCGTCGTCGAACGGTTGGTCAGGGCCGAAGGCAGAACCGCTCGCGCGCGCCTGGAGGAAGAGCTAGGCGGCCATCTGGCCGGGCTCCTCTGCCGTGCACTCGTCCAGCGGCAGCCCTCGCGGGCGCTCGTCTTCGCCCTCTAGGGATTCAGCTGGTCTGCGCCGCGCAAGCGGACGTAGAAAAAGATGAGGAAGCCCGACAGGATCCCGGTCACGAGCGAGGTCCCCTGGGAGATCCCGATCGCGAGCATTCCGAGGATGATGTAACTCCCGAGAACGAGGCCCCAGACGAAGGCCGTGAACCCGGGGCTGAAGGCTGGCGCTCGGAGATGCATGCGGCAGGAACTTTAACTTGCACGCTCGCCGGCGAGTGGGCCGGACCAAAAATATTCACCGAGCGGGTGGCACTTTCGTCCACCTCACCGACCGACCTTCCGCTTCCGCGTACTGCCGCCCGGTGGGGCTTCGACCTACTTGTGCTCCCTGCTCGGTGCAAGCGGCAATCTAGGGGGTAGCCCGGTGCGATGCAAGGAGTCCAAAAGGCGAAAATCCGCAATTTGCGGAAAGTTCACTTTTCCACATTTTCCACTGCCTCGCAGTGGGTCTGTGGGTAGGTCTGTGGAAGGCGGCTAGCCTAGCGGAAAACGGAGATGAGGGTGCCGCCGGCGACGACGAGGATCGCGGCGCCTGCGAGCCTCGCTCCGACTACTTCCGTGCGCCTGAAGAGGAGGACGGAGAGCGTCACGCCCCAGAGCGACTCCGTCGCGACAAGGGGGGAAACGACCGTCACGCGGGCCCGGTAGTACGCGGCGAAGAGGCAGACGTAGGAGAGACCGAAGAAGACTCCGCCGACCGCGAACGGCTTCCATGCGATCCGTTGGGCGTCCGCGCCTAGTCGTCGGCCGCGGGTCGCGGCGAGGAAGAGAAACGTGCCGAGCGCCCCGGCCGCCATGGCAACAGCCGCGCCCTTGACCGAGCCGCTCGAGGTCTCGCCGGAATACCAGCGGACGAGGTTGTCGCGGCTCGTGAAGAGGAGGGTGGCAGCGAAAGCGATCGCGATCCCGCTCAGGCGTACGTGTTCGGGCCTGGTGGGCTCGCTGACGAGGATGAGCCCCGCGGCGACCACGAGAAGCCCGCCGATCACGAGCGGCGCCTCGATGGGCTCCTGGAGGAAGGCGATCGCCATCACCGCAGCGAAGAGCGGGGCGGTCCCGACGACCACGGATGTGCGCGAGGGCCCGGCGTCCCGTACCGCCCGGGTGAAGAAGAGCTGCGAGGCACCCGGAGCGATCAGCCCCGCGAGGGCGAAGAAGACCGCGTCGCGCAGCGTGAGCTGCGTGCGCTCTCGGTCCACCAAAGCGGCGACGGTGGCGACGAGGGCGGCCGCGGTCGTGCAGACGAAGGCTCCGAGCTCGGCGTCGGCCCGCCCTTCCCGAAGCCCGAACCGGAGCGCGACGGTCATGGCGCCGAAGAGCGCTGCGGAGAGCAGCGCGAGAACGACTGCGAGCACGGAGGTGGGGAGCTCGGACTACCGGTCGGCGAGGGCGCCGCGCGTGTAGAGACCGGCGGCGTTCCACAGCAGATATCCCTCTGCACCCGCGTCCCGGGCCGCTTCGATCTGGTCCTGGACGTCGGCCAAGGTGTACGTGCGCCCGAGTGAGAAGTCCTGGAGCCAGGGGACGATCCGCGTGTCGAGGCCGGTGAGCTGGCGGTCGAAGTCCCGGAGGGCGAGCCCGACGGTGCGGCCGGGTTGCGCGTTCGGGTCGGGCAAGTTGTACTCGCCGGGCCCGAAGTGGGAGGGATAGACCATTGGGTAGATCGTGTCGAGGTACTGTCCGAGCTTCTTCGGGCGCTGCCCGATGCCCATGTTCCGGGTCGCGCTCAGGCCGAAGACGTCCGCGGAGACGCGCACGCCGAGCGGCTTGAGCCGGTCGCCGGCGTACTTGGCGAAGCTCGTGATCACGGCCGTCTTCGACTCATTCGTCTTCCCGGGGAAGACCGCGGCTGAGAGATCGCCGTCGGTGGGGAAGCGCACGTAGTCGAACTGGATCTCGTCGAAGCCGGCCTTTGCGGCCGCCATGCCGAGCTGGACGTTGTAGTCCCAGACGCGCTTGTCATAGGGGTTCGCCCACCCGAGCCCGGCGACGGTCGTCCAGACGCCTCCGGAGCTCGTCCTGATCGCGTAGCGTGGCGCGTTACTCGTCAGCATCGGGTCCTCGAAGCAGACGATGCGCCCGATGAGGTAGACACCGGCCGCGTGCGCCTTCTCCGCCACCTCGACCGGGTCGTAGTAGTCCTTGGCCGCGTCGACCTCGCGCGCAAGCGCCACCTTCGGCTTGCGGAAACCGACCTCGCCGTTCTCGTCCTTCACGTCGAGCTCGAGCGTGTTCAGCCCGTGGCTCGCGAGCGAGAGGTACTCGTCGATCTTCCCCGGGACAGATGCGAGCGCCATCGTCACGTGCACGCCGCGAATCTCGTCCGGATAGGGTCGAGGCTGGGGCTTCGGCTGCGTGGGCGCCGCCTGTGTCGTCGGCGTCTGCACGCCACCGGCTCCGGCCACGTGCGCATCGCGCTCGGTGAGGAACCGCGCGCCGAGGGTCGTTCCGGCCGCAGCGAGCGCTACGACTGCAAGGGCGGCGGTCCTTCGTATCGCGCGTCGCCTCCGGGATTGTCGACGCCGGCTACGGAATCTTTCGTTCGGGTCAACAGGCTCCAGAAGCATGAACCCCGGCACGCTAATTGAATCTGCGTGTTTGCCGCAAGAACTACGAACCCGTTGACGCAACACTTTCTGTTGCGCTACGCTTCGGCCATGCCCGTTGCCACAGCCCTCAAGGTGGAGGCCCTGAGCAAGGACTTCCATTCGCAGCGAAAGCTCGCCGCCGCGCTCGGCGTCAGCCCGGCTCAGGTGAGCCGCTGGCGGCACGGACAGGGAATCGATTCGGACAACGCGGAGCGGCTCGATCTGCTCGAGCTCGTCATGTCCTCGCTCCTGCGCCTCTACGAGCCCGAGACGGCGGAGAAGTGGCTCTTCGGCCTCAATCCGCTCTTGCGCAACCGGCGTCCGATCGACGTCATCCGCCAGGGGCGGCCAGAGGAGCTGCTCGCGGCAATCCGTCAGGAGCAAGCGGACTCCTACGCGTGATCCTCTTCCGCTGCCTTGCGTGGGACAAGGCCGCATCGCCACGCGCACGGGGCGGCCCGCTCTGGTTCCCGCGGATGCTCCAGGGCAACGGACGCCACGACAACCCGGAGCTCTACGGCTGCCTGTACGTCTCGGTGGAACCCGTCTCGGCGGTCGCAGAGCAGCTACAGCGGCTGGCCGGCACGTCGCTCGAGAAGCCCGACCTCGTGCGGCGCGGCCTGCTGCTTGCGCTTGCGGCCATCGTCTTCGACGAGCGCGGCGAGCTCGTCGACCTCGACGATCCGGCTGTGCTCGTGGGGGAGGGTTTGCGCCCGTCGCAGGTCGCCACGAACGACCGTACCATGACCCAGGCC
>Ga0307410_10001019_pt1 | contig 12147 bp, 14 predicted proteins | sample 322Ometagenome_3_FD_203707 | JGI IMG/M metagenome (GOLD analysis project Ga0307410, IMG submission 203707) | Maize rhizosphere microbial communities from greenhouse at UC Davis, California, United States - 322HYB-O-3 | ecosystem: Host-associated > Plants > Roots > Rhizosphere > Soil | place...
GCGCAGCACGCCGAGCAGGTGGAGGCCCATCGCGACGATCACCAGCCCCGCCAGCTGGATCGCGCCGACGCGGAGGCCGAACACGTTCAGCTCGAAGCCGCGCAGGAAGCCGCCCAGCGCGGTGGCGGAGGCGCCGAGCAGGACGAACACGGTCGAGAAGCCGGCCACGAAGCCGGCGCTCCCGAGCCGGATCCGGCCGCGCAGCCGCTTCAGGTCCTCGACCCCGCGCAGGTCGTCGATCGACACGCCCGAGACGAGCGACAGGTAGCCGGGCAGCAGCGGCACCACGCAGGGGGAGAGCACCGAGATCAGCCCGGCCCCGAACGCGGTGGCGATGGCGCCCAGCGAGATGCTCTCGCCCGTCATGTCCCTCAGGATGGCGGCGCGCCGCCGAGGCACCAAGCCCCGGCTCGAGGCGGCCTAGAAGCCGCTGTTCTCCGGCGGCGTGCCCCAGTCGTCCGCGGGCGGCGGCGTGGTGCGGCCGATGAACTCGAGCGGCCGCTGGCCGGTGAAGTGCTCCGGCAAGATCACGTAGTCGCCCATCACGGAGCTGTCGAGGATCCTGCGCGCTACGTCGATGTCGCCGGCCGTCACCGCGTAGCCGAAGCCCGCCGTCACGGTGCCGATGCACATCAGCAGCAGCTTCGTGGGGCCGTAGAAGACGTTCGTGAATGCCGACGCCGCGCCGAGCCCGACGTGCTTTCCGTCCGCGGCGCGCGCGGCCGCGGGCTGGATCGAGACCAAGCCGGCGACCACGAGCGCCGCCGCCACTCCGCGCACGCGGAGCGAACGATGCACCAGTTGCATATCTCCCCCCTGTCACAGCGGCCCGTCCGGCAGCGCCGCCCCATCGGCGCGGATTCTCCGTTCTGGCCGCAGCGCGCGCAAGCCCCGCGCGCGGCGCGCGGACTAGAACCGGCGCCGCGAGTCGAGCAACACCGTGACCGGGCCGCTGTTGACCAGCGCCACCTCCATGTGTGCGCGGAAGCGGCCCGCCACCACCGGAACGCCCGCCTTGCGCGCGGCGTCCGCCACCGCCGAGACGAGCGGCTCGGCCTGCTCGGGCGGGGCCGCCTCGAGCCAGGAGGGCCGGCGCCCCTTGCGCGCGTCACCGAGCAGCGTGAACTGCGACACCACGCCGAGCGTGCCGCCGCTCTCCAGCAGCGAGCGGTTCATGCGCCCTTCCGCGTCCGCCAGCACGCGCAGGTGCACGAGCTTCTCGGCGAGCGCCTCGGCGTCCGCGGGGCCGTCCTCCCGCGCGACGCCGACCAGCGCGAGGAGCCCCTCGCCCATCTGCGCCACCTCCTGGTCGCCCACCCGGATGCGCGCCTCTCGCACGCGCTGCACGACCGCGCGCACCTAGAGCGCATCCTGGCGGGCGAAGCGGCCGCGGTAGACGGCCTTGCCCTCGGCCCGCAGCACCACGAGCTGGCAGATGCGAACGCCGGCGTGGATCTCGAGCGGGTGCCCCGAGACGTTGCTCATCTCGAGCACCTGCCGGTTCGAGACGCCCGGCTGCACGAAGGCCGAGGTCACGTGGATCATGAGGCCGAGCCGCGCGAAGCGGCTGCGTCCCTCGAGCAGGCCGCAGAGGGACGGCGACAGCGTGATGCGCTCGCGGGTGATGCCGTGAATGGTGTCGCCGGGCGCGAGGACGTACGGGCGGTCGAGCCGCTCGACGTGCGTGTAGTCGCGGAAGTCGGCGTCCTCGCGGATCGGGATCGGGTCGGGGCCGGGCGACAGCACGCGGATCTCGTCGCCGAGCGTGAGGTCGATCGACGCCGGCCCCACCGCGGTCGGGTCGAAGGGGTCGAGCGCGAGCGCGCCCGCCTCCATCTCGGCGAGGAGCGCGTCGCGCGTGAGCACCGCCATGGCGCGCACGATAACGTACGCGCGTGCGGCACCCCTACTTCGAAGTGCCCCGTCCGATCGTGTTCGGGCACCGCGGCGCCAGCGGAGAGGCCCCCGAGAACACGCTCGTCGCCTTCGAGCGCGCGCTCGCAGTGGGCGCGCAGATCGTCGAAACCGACGTGCACGTGACGCGCGACGGCGAGGTGGTGGTCGCGCACGATGCGGACGTCGCGCGCACCACGGATGGCGCCGGCCGCATCGCGGAGCTGCGCTTCCGGGAGGTTGCGGCGCTCGACGCCGGCTACCGCTTCAGCCCCGATGGCGGCGCCAGCCATCCCTTCCGCGGGCGCGGCATCCGCATTCCCACGCTTCGTGAGGTGTTCCGCCGCCTTCCGCAGACACGCTTCAACGTCGAGGTGAAGGCGAACGATGCGCGGCTGATCGAAGGCGTGGTCCGGCTCGTCGCCGAGCACGAGCGCGCGCACCTCACGCTGCTCGCCGGCGCGGAGGAAGCCACGCTCGCGGCGGTGCGCGCGGAGCTCGCGCGCCGCGGCGTGGCGGCGGCGCTCGGCGCGTCGGTCGCCGACGTGCTCGCCTTCGTGCGCGCCGCGGTCGGCGAGGGTGTCGCGCCGAAGGCGCCGATGGCGCTGCAGATCCCGCCGACCTTCGCGGGCGAGCCGCTGGTGACGAAGGCGCTGGTCGACTTCGCGCACCGCCACGACGTGCAGGTGCACGTGTGGACCGTCAACGACGAGGACGAGATGAAGCAGCTCCTCACGCTCGGCGTCGACGGCATCATGAGCGACTTCCCGGGGCGGCTCCGCGCCGTGGTGGACGCGCAGCGTGGCGCCGGGCGCTGAAGGCGAGCCGGCCGCGCTCTTCGAGGCGGAGCGGGGACGCCTCCTCGCCGTCGCCGGCCCGGTGCTCGACCTCGCCTGCGGCCGCGGCCGCCATGCCCTCGCGCTCGGCCGCGCCGGCCGCGTCGCCATCGGCCTCGACCGCGACCGCGCACGCCTCGCCGAGCTCGCGCGCGCCGCGCGCGCGGGCCACCTGCCCGTCCACCCGCTCCTCGCAGACGTCGAGGCGAGCGGCGCCATCCCGCTCGCGAGCGCGAGCTGCGGCGCGGTGCTCGTCTTCCGCTATCTGCACCGGCCGCTCGCCTCCGAAATCGTGCGCGTGCTGCGCCCGGGCGGCCTGCTGCTCTACGAGACCTTCACGCGAAGGCACAGAGAGATCGCGGAACAACCCAGGAATCCTGCGTTTCTCCTCGAGCCCGGCGAGCTGCCGAAGCTCTTCGCGGCGCTCGAGACGCTGCGCGCGGAGGAGGCGGTGGTGGAGGCGCCGGCGCCGGAGGCCGTGGCCCGGCTCGTCGCCCGCAAGGCAGGCCCGGGACGCCCCGACTGACCGCGAGACGGGACGCACGCGGATGCGGGCCGCGTGAACGCGACGGGCCGAGGCAGCGCGTAGGAGCGGCTGCGCTTCAGGCGCCCTCGAGCCGTGCGAGCGCCCAGCGCGCGTGCTCGGCGAGGAGCGCGTCCGCGCTCGCGGCGTGCCGGCGCACCGCCGGCAGCAAGGCGGGATCGCCGCTGTTGCCCGCGGCCACCAGCGCGTTGCGCAGGAGGCCGCGCCAGCGCGCGCGGGTGAGCGCCGTGCCGCCGGCCGCGTCGCGAAAGGCCGCCTCGTCGAGCGCGAGCAGCCAGACAAGGGCCGGCGCCTGCCAGGCGGGGCGCGGCGCCAGCGCCGCGCGCATGCCCGTCTCGTCCGGCGGGACGCGCCGCTTCGCGCGCACGTTCCACGGACAGACCTCCTGGCACACGTCGCAGCCGAACACCCAGCTCGACTGGGGGGCGCGCAGCGCCTCGGGGATCGGGCCGCGCAGCTCGATCGTCGTGTAGGAGAGACAGCGCGAGGCGTCGAGCACGTAGGGCTCGGGGAAGGCCGCCGTCGGGCAGGCGTCGAGGCAAGCGCGGCAGCTGCCGCAGTGGTCCGGCTCGGGCGCGTCGCTCGCGAGCGCGAGATCGGTGAGCACCACGCCGAGGAACAGATACGAGCCGAGCGCGGGATGGATCAGCAGGGTGTTCTTGCCCACCCAGCCGAGGCCCGCGCGTGCCGCGAGCGGGCGCTCGAGCACGGGCCCGGTGTCGACGTAGCTCCGCGTCTTTGTGCCCGGCGCGAGCGCGGCGATCTCGCGCTCGAGCGCGCGCAGCCGCGCGAGCAGCACGTCGTGGTAGTCGTCGCCACCCGCGTAGCGCGCGAGCTGGCCTTGGCAACCTATTGACGCCGCGACCGACGACGAGGCAGCCCGGCCTTGTGACGCCGCGACCGACGACGCGGCAGCGCGTTCCCGGATGCGGGCGGCGTGGGGGGCCGCGTCGCTGCGGGGCTCGGGCGCGAGGTCGCCGGGGTCGTAGACGAGCCCCACCACCACCACGCTGCGCGCGCCGGGCAGGACGCGGCGGGGGTCTTCGCGCTCGGCGGCCCGCCGGCCGAGCCACGCCATCTCGCCCGCGTAGCCGCGTGCCAGCCATTCGCGCAGGAACTCGGCATGGGGCGGCGCCTCGGCGGGCGCGATGCCCACCGCGTCGAAGCCGAGCGCGCGCGCGGCGGCGCGCACGCTCTCGCTCGGATCCTCCCGCACGACCCGACCTTACCTTGCGGCGGCGCACCCGCCTGCCACTCTCCCGGGCGCCGTGACCGGCCGATGGACCCCACCATGCAGCCGCCCGTCTTCCTGATCGGCGCTCCACGCTCCGGCTCGACGCTGCTCGCGCGCATGCTCGGCAGCCATCCCGCCATCTTTGCGCCGGCCGAGCCGCACCTGATGCCCCCGCTCGCGCACCTCGGCTTCCACGAGCGCGTCGACGCGGCGCCCTACGACCCGGTCATCACGCAGCAGGGCCTGCGCAGCTTCGTTTCGCTGCTGCCCGGCGGCGAGGCCGACTGGCTGGCGGGTCTCCGCCGCGCGACCGACTACCTCTACGAGCGGGCGCTCGCGCCGTCCGGCCGCGCGCTGTTCCTCGACAAGACGCCGGCCTACGCGCTCGTGCTCGACTTCCTCGCGAAGCTCTATCCCGACGCGCGCTACGTCGTTCTCACGCGCCACCCGATGGCGGTGTGGTCGTCGTACGTCGACTCGTTCTTCGACGGCGATGCGCAGGCGGCGTACGCGCGGAACCCCATCCTCGAGCGCTACGTGCCCGCGATCGCCCGCTTCCTGCGCGAGCGGCCCGCCGCGCTGGTCCACGTGCGCTACGAGGCGCTGGTGAAGGACCCGGAGGCGGGTCTGCGCGAGATCTGCGCATTCCTCGGCCTCGCCTACGAGCCAAGCATGGTCGAGTACGGCCGCGCCGAGGAAGGCGCCCCGCAGGCGGGGCGCGGCCTCGGCGACCCGATCACGGTGAACCGGGAGACGCGGCCCACCACGAGCTCGATCGCGAAGTGGGCCGAAGCGCTGCGCGCCGACGCAACGCGGCTCGCGCAGTGCCGCGAGATCGCGGAGCGGCTGCCCGACGACGACCTCGCGGTGTGGGGGACGCCGGGCCCCGAGCTGCGCAAGACGCTCGCCGAGCTCGCGCCGGCCGGCAGCGGCCCGCCGCGCGCCCGGCTGACCCGCTACTCGCTCGAGCGCCGCCTGCTGGTGCGGCTGCGACGCAACATCCACCACAACGCGCTCGGCCGGCTGGTGCGGCGGGTGCGGACGGTGTGCGACGTGCTGCTGCGCTAGCCCGCCCTCCGCCGCCGGGCGCAAGCGCCGCCCGGGTGCTAGAACCGAAGGCATGCCGAACACCGAGCTTCTCGACAGCCAGGCCCTGCCCTCCTCCCGCTGGGAGACTCCGCGCGTCGAGGTGATCTCGCTCTCCTGCGAGATCACGGCCTACGCGCCGGACGGCGGCGAGCCGCTCTTCTAGCCATCCCTCCGCGGAGCCGCTGCGCGGCGCCTGCGCCTCAGCGGGCGACGACCGGGTGCTCGTCGCCGAGCCAGAGCGGAGAGCTCGCGAGGTCGATGAAGCGCCGCTCGTCCGCGAGCAGCTCGGCGCCCGCGCGCTGCGCCGCCGGCGTCGCGAGCGCCGCTTCGAAGGCCGCGCGGTCCTTCCACCAGAGCTCGGCCACGCCGTCGTAGGGCTCGGGTGCGCCGCGGCTGGCGCGCAGCGCCGTGCCGAGATCGTCGTGGCCGGCGTGCACCTGCACGTAGCGCTCGATGCCGAGCGCGTCGGCGTGGCGCCGGACCAGCGGCGCGTGCGTCTCGCGCCAGTAGCGCTGGAACTCCTCGCGCGAGAGCGCGGGCAGGCGCCGCAGGCAGAAGGTGAGCTTGAACATGGCTGCCTCCGCTTCGGCGGAGGAAGCTACCGCGTCGCGCGCGCCAGCACGGCCCGGAAGCGCGCGTCGGTCAGCAGCGCCAGCGTGTTGCCGCTCTGGACGTTCGCGTGCACCTCGGGGTCCTCGAGCAGAGACACCAATGCGGGATCGTTGCGCAGCTCCTGGACCCGCGGCCCGACCTCGGCCAGCGCGACCACGAGCTCGTTCTGGAAGGCCTGCGGGTCCTCGGCCGCCTCGGGCGATACGGCGCCGATCTCGGCCAGCCGCGCGCGGAAGGCTCGGTCCCGGACTAGGGCGCGCGTCACCGGCCGGGCGAGCGCCGCGCGCACCGCGCCGCGCTCGACGTCGTGCCAGAAGCCGCCGTCGCGCTGGAGCGCGATCACGCGCGGGTCCTGCACCACCTGCTGGAGCGCCTCGAGCGTGGCGGCCGGCCGGCTCGCGAAGCCCACCGCGAAGCGGCCCCCGGCCGTGTCGTCGTCGGTCGCGAGACGCGCGCCCGCGCCGAGCACGTCGCCGCCGAGCGCCGGCAGCCGGGCGCCGGAGAGATCGGGCAGGCTGGGCTGCACGCCGGCAAGCCGCGCGCCTTCGGCCAGGCCCGCCAGCCAGAGCAGCGGAAGCGCGAACAGGGCGCCGCGCAGCGCGCCGAACACCGCGCCGAGCGCCTGCGAGGCGGGCGGCGGCGTGTAGTCGGTACGCAGCGCGCGGATCAGGAGGCTCAGCACGAGCTGCACGCCGAGCACGCCGATCGTCCCGGCCACCAGCGCGCCGGCCGTGTCCGACCAGCCGGCCTCGCGCCCGAGCGCCGGCCCGAAGGCCCACGCCGCAGCGAGCCCGCCGGCGTACGCGACCGGCAGCGCGATCAGCCGCACCCCGGCCACGCGGGCGCCGGAGCGCGCGCCGAAGCCCGCCAGGAAGGCGATCAAGACCACGACCAGGGCGTCGAGCCACATGGTGAGGATCCAATCGTCCGGCGGGCGGCTCGGCTTGACTCGGCCACTGCAGCGGGCCGACTGCACCCTGTCGCCTGTACGCTGCACCCCTGCGCCGCCTGGCGCCCCGAGCCCGCGCCTCGGGGCTCCGCGGCGCCGGCACGCCGATTGCTACCGGGGCTCGGGCATGCGCTGCCGAGCGAATGCGAGCGGATGGAGCGAGGACGGCCTCATGAATCGCGATCAGCGGGACGAGCGGCGCCGGCGGCGGCGCGACGAGATCCACGCCCGGCGCGCCGCACGCCGCGCGGCGTACGGCTGGGAGCCGCCCGAAGGGGAGGAGCCCGAGCCCGACCCCCGCACGCCGCTCACCCCGGAAGAGCGGGCGCTGCGCGAGGCGCGCGCCGCCGCCAACCGCAAGATCGGCTTCTTCGCGCACCTCGTGCCGTATCTCACCGTCGTCATCTTCCTCACCTTCGTGGCGGGGCCGCGCGCAGCCGGCATCGTCGCGCTGGCCTGGGGGATCGGCGTCACCAGCCATTTCTTCGGCGCGATCCTCGCGCCGCGCCTGCGCGATCGGATCCTCGAGCACGAGGTCACCAAACGCGTCCACGCCGACGTGTCGCGCGAGCGCCGCAGCCTGGTGGACGCGCACGCCCGTCACGTCGAGCAGCTCGCGGCCGGCGTCGCGCACGAGATCCGCAATCCGATCACGGCCGCCAAGAGCCTGGTGCAGCAGATGGGCGAAGACCCCACCGCGCGCGAGAACGTCGAGTACGCGGGGGTGGCGCTGGCGGAGCTCGAGCGCGTCGAGCGGAGCATCTCGCACCTGCTCCGCTTCGCGCGCGAAGAGGACATCGCCTTCGGCGAGGTGCACATCGACGAGCTGGTGGACGCCGCCCTCTCCACGCTGGCGGAGCGCAGCGCCGCGCTCGGCGTCGCGGTCGAGCGCGAGGTCGCCGTGCTGCGCCCGCTTCGCGGCGACGCCGAGAAGCTGCGCCGCGTGCTGATCAACCTGATCGGCAACGCGCTCGACGCCTTCGCGGAGGCCAAGACGCCGGCGCCGCGCCTCTCGGTGCAGGCCGGCGAGAACCTGGCCGGCAGCGAGGTGTGGCTGCGCGTGCGCGACAACGGACCGGGCATGGACGCGGAGAAGCTGGCCCGCATCTGGAGCCCGTTCTACACCTCGAAGGCCACCGGCACCGGGCTCGGGCTCGCGCTCAGCAAGAAGGTGATCGAGGCGCACGGCGGCGCGATCGACGCGGCCGCAGCGCCGGGCGAGGGCACCGAGTTCCTGATCACCCTGCCCCGCACCCGCCCGGCCGGGGAGGCGCGATGAGCGCGCCGCGCGTGCTGGTGGTGGAGGACGAGGCGGGCATCCGGCTCGCGCTCACGGGCCTGTTGCGCCGCGAGGGCTACGAGGTGGTGCAGTGCGAGCGCGGCGCCGACGCGCTCGCCCAGCTCGAGGCCAGCGAGTTCGACTTCGTGCTGACGGACCTCGCGCTCGGCGACGGGCCCTCCGGCCTCGACGTGCTGCGCATCGCGCGCGAGCGCCAGCCCGAGACGCCGATCGTGATGATCACGGCGCACGGCAGCGAGAAGATCGCCGTCGACGCGATGAAGCTCGGCGCGGAGGACTACGTCCCGAAGCCGTTCGACAACGACGAGATCCGCCTGGTCGTCCGCCGCGCGCTCGAGCGCACCCAGCTGGCGCGCGAGAATCGCCTGCTGCGCGCGCGCGTCGAGCGCGAGTTCGGCATGGGCAACCTGGTGGGCCGCGGGCCTGCCATGCGCGCGGTGTTCGAGACGATCCGCAAGGTGGCGGAGACCGATCTCACCGTGCTGATCCGCGGCGAGTCGGGCACCGGCAAGGAGCTCGTGGCGCAGGCGCTGCACGAGGCGAGCGCGCGAAGCAAAGGGCCCTTCGTGGCGGTGAACTGCGCCGCGATCAGCCGCGAGCTCGTCGAGAGCGAGCTGTTCGGCCACGAGAAGGGCGCGTTCACCGGTGCCGACGCGCGCCGCGTCGGCCGCTTCGAGGCCGCGCACGGCGGCACCATCTTCCTCGACGAGATCGGTGACATGGCGCCCGACACGCAGGCCAAGGTGCTGCGCGTGCTCCAGGAGCGCAGCTTCGAGCGCGTCGGCGGCGCGAAGCCGATCGCGGTCGACGTGCGGGTGGTCGCCGCCACCCACCGGGACCTCGAAAAGGACGTAGGCGCCGGCCGTTTCCGCGAAGACCTCTACTACCGCCTCAAGGTGGTGGAGATCCGCCTGCCGGCCCTGCGCGAGCGCCCCGAGGACCTGCCGGCGCTCGCCGAGCGCTTCCTCGCGCAGGTGGCCGAGCGGCTCGGCCGCCCGAAGAAGCGCCTCGGCCCGGGCGCGCTCGCCGCCCTCGCCCGCCATGCCTGGCCGGGCAACGCGCGCGAGCTGCGCAACGTGATCGAGCAGTCGGTGGTGCTGACGCCCGGCGAAGAGATCGAGGCCGCCGACCTCGGGCTCGCCGGCGAGGCGCCGGCCGCGCGCGGCGCCGCGGGCGAGCTGCCGTTCGCGGATGCCAAGCGCGCGGCCGTCGAGGGCTTCGAGCGCGAGTTCCTGCTGCGCGCGCTGCGCGCGAACGGCGGCAACGTGTCCCGCACGGCCGAGGCGATCGGCATGGTGCGCCAGAGCCTCCAGCAGAAGATCCGCGAGCTCGGGCTGCGGGACGAAGACTGGAACCGGTCGGACTGAACCGAGCCGGCGCAGGAGGAAGCATGACGAAGCGAGCTGGAATCCTCTCCCGCCTCTCCGGGCTGCTGCGCGGCGGCGCGAGCAGCTGGATGCGCGAGCGCGAGGAGCAGAACCCGCGCGCCGTCTACGAGCACGCCATCGCCGAGCGCGTGCGGCGCTACCAGGAGCTGAAGCAGGCGGTGGCCGGGATCCTGTTCATGCGCAACAAGCTCGAGGCCGAGGTGGGCGAGCGGCGCACCGAGCTGGCCCGCACCCACGACGACATCCGGCGCGCGGTGACGAAGGGCGACGACGAGGTGGGGCTCGCGCTGATCCGGCACAAGCAGCTGCTGCTCGGCGAGACCGAGCGGGCCGAGCGCGAGTGGAGCGGTCTCGCGCGCGAGGCCGAGGAGGCGAAGGCCAACCTGCTGCGCTTCCGCGAGGAGATCCGCGTGCTCGAGCGCGAGCGCGGCCGCACGCTGGCCACGCTCGCGAACGCGCGTGCGCGGCGCCGCCTGCGCGAGGCGTTCGACGGGCTCGCCATGGACGCCGACATGCAGGCGCTCGAGAGCGTGCGCTCGCACGTCGCGCAGCTGGCCTCGGAGGGAGAGCTGGACCGCGAGCTCGGCGTGTCGGACGACACCGGCCGCCGCATCCGCGCGCTGCGCGCGGATGCCGAGCAGGAGGCCGCGCGGCGCGAGCTCGACGCGCTCAAGCAGGAGCTGTGCCCCCGCACGCTCGCGCCGCGGGCGCTCCCGGCGGCGGCCCCGGCCCGCTGACCCGGCGCCGCGCGCGCCGTATGCTCGGACGCCGCGACGGACCACGAGGAAGAACGTCCCGGATGCGGGCGGCGTAGGGAGGCTCGAATTGAGCGAGGTGCTGCGGGTCGAGACGTCGGAGGGCATCGCCACCCTCACCCTGAACCGACCCGAGGCCAGGAACGCGCTCGACCGCGCGCTGCGCGATGCGATCCGCGAGGCCTTCGTGGCGCTCGCGCGCGACGAAGCGGTCGGCGCCGTGATCCTCACCGGCGCGGCTCCGGCGTTCTGCGCGGGCCTCGACCTCAAGGAGCTCGCGCAGCCGGGCGCGGACCGCGGCAGCGACCGGCCCCAGGAGACCGCGCACGACATCGTGCGCGCGATCGAAGCCTTCGATCGGCCGGTGATCGGCGCGATCAACGGCGTGGCCGTGACCGGCGGCTTCGAGCTGGCGCTCGCCTGCGACGTGCTGATCGGCTCGCCCGAGGCGCGCTTCGCGGACACGCACGCGCGCGTCGGCATCCTGCCGGGCTGGGGGCTGTCGGTGAAGCTGCCGCGCCTGGTCGGCGTGGGGCGCGCAAAGATGATCTCGCTCACCGGCAACTACGTGAGCGCCGAGGAGGCGGAGCGCTGGGGCCTCTTGGCGCGGGTCGTGCCGGCGGCGGAGCTCCTGCCCGCCTGCCGCGCGCTCGCGCGCGACATGCTCTCGTGCGACCCGCGCACCCTGCGCGGCTACAAGCGACTGATCGACGAGGGCTACGGCACCACCGCGGCCGAGGCGCGCCGCCACGAGGCGGCGGTGTCGACCGAGCACATGAGGAGCGTGTCCGCCGGCGACATCGCGGGCAGGCGCCTCGGCGTGGTCGCGCGGGGCCGCGAGCAGACGCGCTAGGCGCCCGGGCGGCGCCGCACGCGCAGCTTGGCCGGAAGCTTCAGCTCGCCGTGGCCGAGCTCGGCGAGGGCGTCTCGCAGCGGCGCGGGCAGCTCCTCCGCGGCCACCACCACCTCGACCATCCAGTCGGCGGCGAGCGGGTGTGCGGCGGCCCGCGGCGCCGGCGTAGCGGCCTCGGCCACGCTCTCGAGCTCCTTCTCCGCGTCGAGCGGGGCGAGGTCCTCGTCGCTCGCGAGCAGCACGTCCTCCTCCATCATCGCGAGCGGCGCGTCGTGCAGCACGGTGACGTGCGGAGGCTGCGGCGCCGCGGCGGGGGCGGGCGCGCTGCGCACCACCGCCTCGAGCGGCTCGTGGTCGATCACGAAGGTGAGCGTGAAGTCGTCGATCGACACCACGTCGCCCACCTTCAGCAGCCGCTCCTTGGTGCGCTCGCCGTTCACGGCGAGACCGTTCGCGGAGCCGAGGTCGAGGACGCGGACGCTCTCGCCCTCGCGCACGAAGCGGGCGTGGCGGCGCGAGACGCCGGCGGTCGGCAGCACGAGGTCGCAGGTGGCGCCGCGCCCGACGATCAGCTCCGCGCCGCGGAGGGGCGCCACGCGCTCGACCTTGCCCGAGCGCTCGACGATCAGGCCGGCGTGGCCGGAGGCAGCCGCCGGCGCCGGCTCGGGAGCGGCGGGCGGCGCGGCGGTCGCGA
>Ga0307410_10001020_pt1 | contig 12145 bp, 6 predicted proteins | sample 322Ometagenome_3_FD_203707 | JGI IMG/M metagenome (GOLD analysis project Ga0307410, IMG submission 203707) | Maize rhizosphere microbial communities from greenhouse at UC Davis, California, United States - 322HYB-O-3 | ecosystem: Host-associated > Plants > Roots > Rhizosphere > Soil | place...
ATGTAACCCATCTCCACGGCGTGGGCGTAGAGGTCGGCCTGGAGCTGTCGTCGAGCTCGAAACAGGCGGGATTTCACGGTTCCGATGGGTATCTTGAGCGTCTCCGAAATTTCGGCGTAGCTCATTCCTTCTATATCGCTGAGCGCGAGCACTTCCCGGAACTCGGTAGGAAGCGCATCGATTGCCTCGATGACCTTGGCGTCCACGATCTGCGAGAAGAAGTTCCCCTCGGGATCGGTGTCCTGAATCGAGCGGTACAGGGCGTGTGGCTCTACCGCTTCCAGATCCATGGCCACGGGCTCGTGCTTGCGCCGACGATAGTCGTTGATGAAGGTGTTGCGAAGGATGGTCAGCAGCCAGCCTCGTGCATTCGTCCCCGGGCGGTACTGCTGCCAGGAGCGATATGCCTTGAGCATGGTGTCCTGCACCAGATCTTCCGCGAGTGTTGGATCGGCGGTCAAACGGAGTGCGACTCGGTAGAGCGTGTCGAGGTGGGGGAGGGCTTCCCCATCGAACGAACGCGCGGCAACAGACGGCTCGGCCATGGCGGAATGTATGCAAAAGGGGGGAACGATGGAACGATCGAAGTCTCACTCCCTGGCTACCTGCCGCACTGCCGCCCTACCGCCATACCATCTTACCGCCTAATTTCTGCCCCGAATCCCGTGCCTAAACCCACCGCAGCCGCGCTCATCCCGCTCAGCCTGCTCGAGGCCCTCCGCAACCTGGACACTCCGGTCGAGGACGGCATGGACGAGCTGGCCGAAGAGATCGCCGTCCGCCGACTTGGTCTCAGCCCAACCGTAGCCGCACAGATCCAGCGTTACCGCCAGACCGCGGAGCGCGGAGGGACGGTAGACACGGATGAAGTCCTCTCAGTGCTGCGGTTGGTTGGCCGGCGGCCCGATGCGCCGCTGGTGTTCGCCGACGCTGGCCGGCGGGCAGCGAGGTACGCCGCAAGATCACGGGGCCGTCCCTCACGGACGCTGGCACGCCTGTCACCCAAAGGCGTCGCACGCCGGCTCGCACTCCGCGGCGTCGGTCGGCTGGCACGCACCATTTTCGATGGTGATCTCAGCGAGGACGGCGGCACGATCGAGATCCGGATGACCGCTCCGCTGTCCATCGTAGCGGCTCCCGCTGGCGAGGCGTGCCTCTTCTACGGTTCCGCGTATCAGGAACTGCTCCGGACGATGACCGGCTTCGAGGGCGCACTCCTCCACGAGGGCTGCGTCGGCCGAGGAGAGCCGGTCTGCCTCTGGCGTACCGTGGAGGCGGAGGTGTACGAGTGATCGACCTGCCCGATCTTCGCGCGGCCCTCAGTGAAGCCGGAGTCGATGGCTGGTTGCTGTTCGACTTTCACGGCCTCAACCCCGTGGCTGGCCGGGTGCTTGGGCTCAAGGGGATGAACACCCGTCGATTGTTCGTACTACTTCCGCGCGAGGGCGAGCCGGTAGCGGTGGCGCACAAGATCGAGCTTCAGGGCCTGGAAGGATTTCCCGGCCGTGTCGTGCCATACGCCCGGTGGAGTGAGCTTCACGCGGCACTCGCATCGCTGGTGTCGGGGCGCCGCCTGGCAATGGAGATCTCGCCGGACGATGCGGTGCCCTATCTCGATCGGGTTCCGTATGGTGTGGTCGAGCTGCTTCGCAGACTGGGTGCGACGGTGGTGCCCTCGGGATCGCTGGTCTCACGGTTTGCGGCACGCTGGAGCGCGTCGGAGGCGGATGATCACCGCGCCGCGGCAGAGATTCTGGCGAGTGTCGCGCGAGAGGCTCTGGCCCGAGCGGCAAGACAGGCCGATCAGGGTCTTAGCGAATCGACATTGCAGTCGCAGGTCGTGCAGGCAGTGGAAGCTCGCGGGCTCGTCTTCGACACGCTCCCTATCGTCGGGTTCGGGCCCAATTCTGCCAGGCCCCACTACGAACCTCATTTAGGTAACGACCGAACGTTGCAGGCTGGAGAGGTCATACTGCTTGATCTCTGGGCCGGCCGGACCCGGAACACGGTTTTCGCCGACCAGACCTGGATGGGTTTTGCCGGGGCTCGCGCGCCCGATCGAGTCATCCGGGTATGGCAGACGGTGCGAAATGCACGGGATGCCGCCATCAGGACGGTTCAGCACGCGGCAGCCGAGCGGCGGCCACTAGCTGGATACGAGGTAGACCAGGCGGCGCGAGCGGTGATCGAGGCCGCGGGTTTCGGCGATGCTTTCGTGCATAGGACCGGGCATTCCATCGACCGTGACCTCCACGGCTCCGGACCTCATATGGATGACTACGAGACGCACGACGAGCGGCTGCTTTTGCCCGGAGTGGGGTTTTCCGTCGAACCGGGGATCTATCTCGGCGGTGAGTTCGGGATGCGCAGTGAGGTCAACATGTTTTTAGGCGGCCGGGGTCCGGAGGTGACGCCGAAGGATCCGCAGGCCGAGTTGATTCTAGCTGGGAGCTAGGAGTTCCCTCCACCTGCTCGGCGTCTCCGCTTCCCTCTTGCTGCTCCCAGCTCCTAGCTCCCAACTCCCAGCTTTCCACGAGCCCCTTACCAAAGTTCTCGCGCCGCAGTATCATCGCGTCCACGCCGGCCAGGTTACGACACCGCGACACCGCAGTTGAATCAGCGGTAGCTGAGCTCTCTCACAAGCAATATTTTCACGCCGCGGCGGGCGCGGTTCATTCCGGCGAGTGGAAGCTCAGGACGTTCGTGTTTCATCGGGCAACCTTCTCGGTTTCAGAGAGTTACATCGGCGATGGTAAACCCGCTCCGACGCGTGACCATTCCTTGACACCAGATTTTAGTCACTTCATATTAGGCACCCGACCGGGCCGCGGTCGAGTCGTGCAAGTGGTTTTACGCCGTTCCCATCACGTCATGCAGGCTGATATCCCACTCTGTTGCATCCCGATTTAGGCCTATGGCCGAAAGGGGAGGCGTGTGTTGCCTCCCGCTCCAAGCTGGCAGTACTCGCAGGTCCACGCCTTTGGAGGACGTATCCATGAAGCAAAGCTGTGTCAGCGCCTTCGCACGCGCCGCGCGGAGCTTCGCGCTCGCGGCAGTCGTACTGGGAATGGGAGCCGGTTCGCTCCTCGCCCAAGGCTCGACTGGTAAGATCGAAGGCAGGGTGCGCGATCAGGCAGGCGCCCCCATCGCCAATGCGCAGGTGTTCCTTGTGGGCACCGCGTTCAATGCACTCACCAATCCGCAGGGCTACTACTTCATCAACAACGTACCAGCCAGCACCTACAGCGTCCGGGCCGCCTTCATCGGCTACAAGTCGACCCAGGTGGACGGCGTGAAGGTGCTCGCGGGCCAGACCGGCACGGTCGACATCCAACTGGAGCAGACGGCGGTTCAGATCCAGGAGATCACCGTCGTGACCCAGACCCAGCCGCTGGTGCCTCGCGACGAGGTCACCACCAAGCAGCGTATTGACGGGGCCTTCACTGGCAACCTGCCGGTGGACGGGTTGAACAGTGTGCTCGCGCTCATGCCGGGCGTAGTGGCCAGTCCCACGAACAACACGCTCTCCATCCGTGGAGGCCGCACCGACGAAGCGGTCACCTATATCGACGGCGTGCCGGTCTCGCCCGGCTACCGCGGCGGCAGCAACGTCGGATCGCTGGGCACCGAGATCGGCTTGGGTCCAAACTCAGTGGAAGAGGCTTCGGTAACAACCGGCTCGGCCTCTGCCGAATTCGGAAATGCCCAGTCGGGCATCATCTCACTGCAGACCAAGACCGGTGGTAGCGCTTACACCGGGACCTTCGGCTACGAGACCGACGAGCCGTTCGGCAAAAACACCAGCCTCGGCTTGAACCGCGTCGAGGCAAACTTTGCCGGGCCTATCGTCCGCAACCTGACCTTCTTCGTCTCCGGCGCGCTCGAGGGCAACAAGTCGATCGGCACCGGGTTCGATGCCCAGGAATCACCGATCTTCGTGCAGGCCGGCATTGACACCGTGGTGGCCGTACCGACCGCTGCGGGAGACCCGACGGCGGACACCACGATGGTACCGGTCTATAACTACGCGGCCTATCGCGGCGACTGTGATGACTTCTCCGGCAGCGCCGATCCTGAGATTGCGGCGAACTATGGTGTCGACTGCCAGGGCGGCCGTACCCCCTACTCGGCCCGTTCGAGGTATTCGCTCACCGGCAAGCTCAACTACACCTTCGGCACTGGTTCCCGTGTCGCTTTTACCGCCCTGGCCAGCCAGTTCCAGGGCCGGACCTTCACCCAGAACCGCGACCTCACTGGCCGAATCCTGACCTACCAGAACCTCTACAATCCACAGGCGCTGGTGGCCTTCCAGCAGCAGAGCCGGGTGTTCACGCTCAGCTGGACCCAGAACCTGAGCAAGTCCGCCGAGCGGGCGCTGGCCTTAGAGACGTACATCTCCTACCAGAGGGACCAGACGCTTCAGGGGCCCATGACCACCGAGGGAGAGGCGAGCAGCCGTGATCCGTTCGGCGGGTTCATGATCGGCGGGATGGACTTCCTGTTCGACTTCGACAATTTCCCGTTGAACGAAGAGCTGGTGAACAACTACCGCACGAATTTGGCGGGGAGCCGGCGGTCGCCGCTGGACCTGGAGAACCGGGTTCAATACGCCACCAGCGACGTGTACCGCAACAACGCGTACGGCCTGTACAACCGCGGTTCGGCCGGCGCCGACATGCAGTTCTATGACGTCGGTATCGGCAGCCCTCTCGCCACCCGTCTCATCATGTACAAAGAGGACCGGTGGGTCGGCAAGGCGAACCTCGACTGGCAGTTCGACCGCTACAACCGCGTCAAGATCGGCGGCGAATTCACCCGCTATGAACTCGGGAACTACTCGCACCAGCTCGATGACCAGATCTTCTCCGACGTCTTCCTCGAAAAGCCGATACGCTACAACCTGTTTGCAGAGGACCGGCTGGACCTGGGTGACGTGGTCCTGGTGGGCGGACTCCGCTACGACTGGTATCACACTCGGGCGAAGCGGCCGGTGGGCTTCCCCGTCATCGTCACTCACCCGGAATACAATCCGAGCGATCCGGACGCGTTCTTCAACAACCCGGACCTCTTCCGGGAAGACGAGAGCCACAGCTACCTCAGCCCGCACGTACAGGTCTCCTTCCCGGTGACCGAGCGGACCAACTTCCGGCTCTCCTATGCCCACCAGGTGCAGGCGCCTGACTTCGGCGTGGTGCTCCAGGGCATCAACAGCGACGTCAATCTGACCAACACCAACAACGTCTACGGAGCGGATGTCGACTTCGGTAAGTCGATCACCTTCGAGTTCGGTGTGCGGCACGCCTTCAACGACGACATGGTCCTGGACTTCGCTGCCTACAACAAGGACAACCTGTCCAACGCGGCCAACCGACTGGTCTCGCTGCCGGACCCGACCACCGGTGTCAACGGCAACATACGCTTGCTCACCAACGCCGATTTCGGCAACACCCGGGGCATCGACGTCCGCCTCGACCGCCGCTTCGGCAGTCTGTTCAACGGCACCCTGTCCTACAGCTTCATGGATGCCAAGAACACCGGCTCCGATCCGGATACGTACATCGACTTCGGATCGCGAGTCTTGAACGCCGTTTCAGGTGGTAACCAGCCGCCGCCGCAGGCCGTGCTGCCCACCGACTTCAACCGTCCGCATACCCTCGCGGCGGCCGCATCGCTGACGTTCCCGAACGACTGGAACCAGGGATCGACTGCCGGCTCCATCTTCGAGAACGTGGGTCTGTTCGCCACGTTCCGGTACGCCAGCGGCACCCCGTTCACGGCCTGCTCGCTGGGATCCACCGACCAGGACGTAGTATCGGGTGACAACTGCGACCGGGAGTTCCCCGAGGGCCTGAACCAGAGCAGGTTGCCGGCGTTCAAGAACCTGAATCTGCGTCTCACCAAGGGCTTCGGGCTGGGCGGCCTGGATCTCACGGCCTATCTGGACGCCCGGAACGTCCTGAATTTCCGCAACATCATCCAGGTCTTCACCCAGACGAACGACGTGCGCAACCTGGACGAGGAGGAGAACGAGTTCGCGGCCAACGCCGAGGAAGTACAGGGCGAGGCGCTGGCATCAGGTGTGGATGTGTCCGAGGAGGGCACCGTCGACCTGCGGTTCGGCGGCATAGCCGACCGGCGCCAGGGTTGCTCCAGCTGGGTTACAGAGGATGGAGTGCCAGCGGCACCGAACTGCGTCGCGTTGATCCGGGCCGAACAGCGGTTCGGAAATGGTGACGGTCTGTACGACGAAGCCGAACAGCGCCGCGCGTCGAACTCGCTGTACAACACGATCCGCGGAATTCACAACTTCACCGGAGACCCACGCCGCATGCGTGTCGGTCTCGAGGTGAGCTTCTAATCTGTTTTGCCGCATGGGTCGCCAGCCGGCGCCTCGAGATGTTGCAGGATCCGGCTGGCGTGCCCTCGTTTTCTTCCTGAGAGAGGACGCAATGCACTCCTTCTTGCGTATGAGAAGCGCGCTGTGGACAGGCTTCTGCGCATTGGCCTTGAGCGCCGTGATCGCTGGCGCTGCGGAGGCCAAGCCGAGGCCGGGAAACCAGAACAAGGGTTTCCGTCTCTTCGCCCGGCCCCTTGGGGCTCTGGTGATCAACCGGATCTACTGCGGGCTTTCGAGCACCGGCGAGATCTGCGTGGACTCCACCAACTCGTCTACTATCGGCGGTGGTTTCTGGCCCAAGGGCACAGCCGACCAGTACGTATTCAACTCGGGCATTCAGGTGGCCGGCCTGATTGGCCAAGACGCCAATCCCGAGTGGCGGGGCGACACCACCGGCGCCCAGTTCTTCAGCCCGCGGGGCGATAATCACGGGGAGGAGTTCCGCCCTATTTTCAATTCCAGCAATCCCGATGACGTGGAGAACTGGCCCGAGGCTGCCTTCGTTCCCACCGGCGATGCCAGCCAGGAGCTGTTCGATCCGCTGCTCCGGGGTCGACTCTCCGCGTCACAGGGCGATGTCTGGTTCCTCTCCTGGGAAGGCAACCCTGCCTTTGCCGCCGGTCGCGAACACCCCCTCGGCATCCTGGTCGAGCAGCGCGGCATGGGATACAACTTCCCATCTGGTAACGAGGACATCCTCTATTTCATCTATACCTTCTATAACGTCACGGCAGCCGACCCTGCTGCCTATGCCGCGGTGCGGCCCGCGATGCGCGAGATCCTGGAGGAGGCGGGTCAGCGATTCCAGGATGTCAACGAGCAGGCTTTCAACATCGACCTCCCGGATGGCGGCTATACCATCAGCAACTTCTTCGCCGCGTTTGGGGCGGACATGGACGTAGCCGAGGCAGGTGCCAACTTTGCATCGGTGAACGTACCGTTCTCCCTCGGGTATACCTACGAGCACACCTTTGCACCGGCAGAAGGCTGGACCTTCGATCCCAGCATATTCTCCCCGCCGTTCTTTCCGGGCTCCGGGTTCGTCGGAGTCAAGTACCTGAAGAGCCCGATCAACCCCGCCACTGGCGAGGAAGTTGGCCTGACGCTCTTCAGCAACACGATCAACAGCGGCGCGTTCGACGATGCCCAGAACGCGACCCAGCTATGGCGCTATCTCTCCAACAACATCAGTGTGGCGGCCGGTGACGCGGCATGTAACACCGGGGATCCGCGCTCCACCAAAATCTGCTACATCAACAATGGCCAGGAAGACGACATGCGGTTCTTCCAGGCTTCGGGGCCGCTGGAGCTCACGCCCGGTGCATTTGGCTCGATCGTGGTGGCGTACATCTTTGCCGCGCCGGTCTCGGTCGGCGCCTGCGTTGGCCCCGGCACCTGCGACCTGAAGCCGGGCGACCCGACGAGGCTCAGCGATCCGGATGTCCTGCTCAACGGCGCCAACCCGATCGACTCGGTAAGCGGCTACGCCGGGTTCCGTGGCGCAACTCCGGAAGGAACGGTGGTACAGGACTCCATCTCAGTGGTTCCGGGGTCCATGCTGGGCAAGGCGCTCGTCGCCCAGGAAGTGTTCCGCAACCGGTTCCTTCTGCCTTTCGCACCTGAGGTCCCCGAATTCTTCCTAATCCCCGGGAACAATCAGGTGACTGTCCTTTGGCGTCCTACAAGCAGCGAAGCCACTGGCGACCCGTTCTTCGTCATCGCCAACGCGCCGGTCACGCCGGAAGGCGCGCCCAACCCGCTGTACGACCCGAACTATCGGCAGATCGACGTCGAAGGCTACCGGGTGTATCGTGGGCGAGTCGACTCGCCGAATTCGCTCCAGCTATTGGCGCAGTTCGACTACGCCGGCACCGTCATCTCCGACTTCCAGGGCCAGGTGAACCCGACCGATGCCTGCGCTCCGGAAATCGGTATCACCACTGACTGCGGCCTGCCCCCTGGTGTCAGCTATGACACAGTGGCTCCGGGTGTCCCGCGGACAGTTAGCGTGGACGTGCCACTTGTTGGTCCGGTCGTTCAGAGCCTGCTCGCACCACGTGGTAGAGCGGCGCTCGCCACCGGTACCGCCATCCTGCTCGCGGCCGACACGGCCGTGGTGGGTCAGGAGAGCGGCTGCCTCACCTTCGGCAATCCGGCGGAGTGCGATCTGCGCGACACCGGCGTACCGTTTGTATACGTCGATGAAACGGCGAGGAACAATCTCCGGTACTTCTACGCTGTCACCGCGTTCGACGTGAACTCGTTCCAATCCGGACCTTCCAGCCTGGAGTCGCCGCGGTCAACCAAGTCCATTACCCCGACCGCGACGGCATCCAACTACCAGAACACCGCGGACGTGGAAGTCACCATGCAGGGCCGCGGGGTAGCGCTGGACAACACGGCGCCGATGCCGACGCTCGATCCTGCAACGGGCCGGTTCAGCGGACCGATGCCGCCGGCGAACGATTTCGAGTTCGGTCTTGCCGAGTTCGTGCAGACCCTGATCTCGGCTCCCGGATCGTTCTCGCTGACCTTGGATAGCATCGCCCTGGGCTCGGCATACGACAACATCCCCAATGTGTACCACTTCACCGGCGCGTCGGGACCGGACATCGTCCAGGTATCCCTGCCGATCACGCAGGACCAGACCAGTCTGACCACGTCAAACTTCACATACTTCAACGCCATTTCACCTGATGCGGCACTCGCTCAGCGCTATGGCGGAAACGATCAGTTCAAGCTGACCGCCAGGATTCTGATGAACCTGCGCGGAAACTACTACACGAACTCCTGGGGCCGTGGCTGCGCCAACGCAGCATCTGGGTTTGCGGCGAGCGCCACGCTTGGGGTGACTGGTAGCAGTTACAATGGTCAACGGTGGTTCGACGGGCCGTCGCCGACAACCAACGAAACTGTCGACGATCCCCAAGCCACTCACCCAGCCTGCTTCACGACCAACACCATGGTCGGCGGGTTCAACAATGCCGGCGCGGTGACCGGGGCAACCACGGTGCACATCCCGCATTCCTACATGACGGTGCAGAACACCTATCGTCAGGTAGAGGGCGGCCTTGGTGGGGTACAGCGTGCGGCAGACTTCAATGTCTACTGGGGGGCTGGTGGTCTGATCGATTCAGTTATCGATGTCACCCATAACGTGGCGGTTCCGTTCGCTCCCACGATCGGAAGCAGCTATGGCGTCCTCAACACCTCCGCAGGCGCCGCCGCTCTGTCGAGCGATGCCCGCGGCGACGTGCTCACCGCGGCGGACATGGGTTGCGTCGAGCCGTGGAAGTCCTTCCCCACGATAGGTGGGGCAGCCGGGCTCACTCCTTGTGCAGCCGGTCCAGCGTATCTGCTGAGCCAGACTGCCGTCCCGGGTCCGGTGGCGATCTATGACGTGAGCACCGCGAATGCTGCGGTCGCGCCACCTCGGCCGGGTCCGGGCTTCATTCTCTATCTCCCCGGTACCTACACGGTGTTTGAGTCTGGTGTACCGGCGCAGGGTGCCGTCTGGACGCTCCGGAGCTACGTCGGCTCGATCCGGGGAGGACAGGGAGGAGGGGGTGACGAAGGCCCCTACACCTTCACGGCTCGTCCACGGCCGCTGACGGCCACCGGCGTGGTACTGAACGTCGGGTTCGATGTGGTCAACCAGGTTGTAGCGGCGACTGAAACGGATCTGGGCCAGGTTCACACAGTGCCTGACCCGTATTACGTGACCAACGCGTTCGAGCAGACCACGGACACGAAGGTGATCAAGTTCGTGAACTTGCCGGCGCAGGCAATCATCCGGATCTACTCCTCGAGCGGCGTACTGGTATCGATGCTCGAGCACAATTCGGGCACGCTCGGCGGCAGCGAGGACTGGAACGTTCGCAACCGCAACAACCAGGTGGTCGCGAGCGGAGTGTACTTCTATCACATCGAATCGGGCGGCGCACGACGGGTCGGCCGGTTCACGGTGGTCAATTTCGCCCAGTAGTACCCCACGGGACGGGGCAGGCATTCCGCCTGCCCCTCCGCATCCAGGAGATGGGAAGCTATGAGTCATTTCTCGGCACGAAACCTGGCCCTCGTGGCGGCGCTGCTAGGCGGTATCCCCGCCGTGTCTGCTGCGCAGACCGATGACCAGATCAACCAGGACAACACCGGCTACGGTACCACCGCAGCCGAGTTCCTGCTCTTCGGAGCCGGAGCCAGAGGCACGGCGCTGGGTACCGCGTTTGCTGCCATCGCTTCGGATGTCAGCGCGCTCTACTACAACCCGGCCGGCATCGCATTGATGCCGCGCGCCGGCGCAATGGTCGGGACCTACGACTACGTCGCGGACACCCGCTACAGCTGGGGCGGTATCTCGTTCCCCTTCGGTGGCGGGTCACGGGCGGTTGGCATTCAGGTCGGAACCTTCGGGTTCAAGGATCAGCCGGTCTACACCGCGGAACAGCCGGATGGTACCGGCTCGCTTTACTCCGTTAGTCAGACGGTTGCGGGCATCACCCTCGCGCAGAACTTCTCCGACCGTTTCTCGGCCGGCATCACCGCGAAGGGTGTGTTCGACAACCTGGGTGAGGCGTCGGGTCAGGCTTTCGCGGTGGACTTCGGCACCAACTTCCACGCCCAGCTCAGCGGCCACCCGATCCGGTTCTCCTTCGTGGTGTCCAACCTGGGAACCAACCTGTCGTACAGCGGCAGCGCTCTCGAGACCGATGCTCCCCGGGACTCCATCCCCGGCGAAGCGCCGGTTCCGCAGAACCCGCAGCCGTCCGAGTTCAGAACCAAGGATTTTCCGCTTCCCACGATCTTCCGCGTGGGTCTGGCGTACGATCTGATCGCGGGCGACAACAACCGCCTGACTCTGCTATCGGATTTCAACCAGCCCAACAACAACGCGGCCGGCTTCTCGGCCGGCGGTGAGTGGATGTCACAGCGACTGGGCGGCTCTCCGTTCGGCTTCGCGCTTCGCGGCAGCTATAGCTACGCGGCGGCCAACAATCTCGATCCGGTCGACCCAGCCACCACAGCTCTAAGCGACGAGGAGAATCTTCAGGGTCTCGCGCTGGGTGGTGGGCTCAACTATGGTACCGGAAATTTCAACGTCGGCTTCGATTACGCCTGGAAATATCTAGGTGTTCTTGGCTCGACGAACTTCTTTAGTGTCACTCTGGGCTGGTAGAGTCTGAATGCGGGGGGCGGGCGGAAGATCGCGCCGCCCCCAGCAAGGGTTTTCATGCATAGCATTTCAATAGCGTTGCTCGCCGCGGTAGCCGTAGCATCCCCGATAGCTACGCCGGTGCCGCAGAATGATTCGGGGCTGGTTCTCCGTGCGGTTCGCTTCTATCGGCCGGACCAGAATCGCACCCGGGTGAAGGGACTGGTTCAGATCCCCTTTTCGATGATCCAGCCTGCCGGCGGTGCAGGCCGTCAGTTGAACTACACAGTGTCGGTGCGCGTGGTGGATTCCACCGGTCTTACGCTGTACCAGCAGTCATGGCGCAACCGAGCTCGCACTGCAGGCGCGGTAACTGACGCGTACACGGTGGAGATCGTCGACTTCGCGGTGGCCCCCGGTAAGTACCGTCTCGAGGTCGGGGTAGAGGATTCGGTGTCTGGTCGGAAAGTCAGCGGGGGCATCGATGTACAGGCCCTCTCCCAGAAGGACGGCGCGTCGGATCTTCTGGTTGCGCCCGAAATGCGCCTGGCCACGGCTGATGATACGGTGCCGCGGCCGGGCGAGTTCCGCACCGG
>Ga0307410_10001021_pt1 | contig 12145 bp, 8 predicted proteins | sample 322Ometagenome_3_FD_203707 | JGI IMG/M metagenome (GOLD analysis project Ga0307410, IMG submission 203707) | Maize rhizosphere microbial communities from greenhouse at UC Davis, California, United States - 322HYB-O-3 | ecosystem: Host-associated > Plants > Roots > Rhizosphere > Soil | place...
GTCCGGCTCGCGACCCTGGCCATAACTGTTCCTGCGATCATCCTCGCCCTCTATGTGGGATCGGACTTCATGCCGAAGCTTGATGAAGGAGCTTTTCTCATTCAGACAGTGCTTCCACCGGAAGCCTCTCTTGATGAGGTTGATCGGGCAAATCACCGCGTCGAAGATATTCTCCGCGCTTTCCCGGAAGTAGAGGATGTCGTTCGGCGAACAGGTCGTGCCGAGCGGACCGAAGACCCGATGCCTCATACGGTGTCTGATGTTCTGGTCATCCTCAAGGCAGACCGTTCCCGCTCGCTTGAAGATCTCGAGGAGACTATGCGACAGAAACTCGAGGCGGTTCCAGGCACCTCGATCCTGTTTACAACCCCGCTCGGTATGCGAATCGACGAGGGTCTTGGCGGCACACCAGCAGACCTGAATGTAAGAATCTTCGGCCCGGATCTGGATCAGCTCGCGCGCATTGGCGAACAAGCCAAAGAAGTGATGGACAAAGTGCCCGGCCTAACGGACATGCGTGTCGAGCGAATTACAGGTCTCCCCCAACTGAAAGTCGAGATTGATCGGCAGGCTGTCGCAAGGGTTGGACTTACGCCTGGCGATGTTATCCGCGCAGTTCGCATCGGCCTCGCTGGTGAGGATGCATCAGAGATATGGGTCGGACAACGTCGGTTCGATCTCGTCGTTCGTCTTGAAGACGAACACCGTGGCAGTGATGTGGCACTTCGAACAATGTTGATTGACGGCCATGATGGCGCGCGGATACCGCTAGGCCAATTGGCGCAGATCGATGAGACATTCGGCCCGGGACAAATTCGGCGAGAGGCTGGAAGTCGTCGCATTGCAGTCGAAGCGTCCGTACACGACCGCGATCTCGGAAGTGCAGCGAAGGAGGTTCGGGAACGGCTCAACAGCCAACTTAAGTTGCCCACTGGTTACTTCATCGACGTGGGCGGACGCGTGGAAAGCCAGACACGAGCAGCCCGTTCGCTGGGCGTTGCGATCGCTGTTGCCGTTCTTGCTGTTTTCCTCCTGCTCTATCTCGCGCTTGGGTCTGCGGCAGAATCACTAGTTATCCTGGCGACGCTGCCTGATGCGTTTGTCGGGGGCATCATCGCCCTGCTGATCGCGGGTGAAACGTGGAACGTTTCTTCGCTCGTGGGTCTCATCGGCCTTTTCGGTATCGCGGTGCAGAACGGCCTGGTGCTCATTTCACAGACACGAGCCCTTATCGCCGAAGGTAAGCCCTTCGAGGAAGCGTTGCGCGAGGCGAGTATCGGGCGCGTACGTCCGAAAATCATGACCGCGGCGACTGCCATCTTGGGTTTGCTGCCGTTGCTTGTTCTGAACCTGCATGGAACCGAAGTAGAGCGACCCTTGGCGATTGTCATGATTGGCGGCCTGCTGACTTCCACCCTGTTCACACTGCTGGCTTTACCGACGTTCTATCAACTTGTTCACGAATTGCAGACACGATGGACGTTACGTCGAAGTGCAAGTCGCAAAAGTGAGGTAGTACCGAATGTGCTGTGAGACTGGAACACCTGGTCGACGCAAGCCGAAACCACCTGCAACCCCCGCGCAACCACGCGAGTTTGCCGAACCAGCGACTCCTTCGGAAGGTGTTGATTTATTGGTGGCGGCGGCTGGACTCGAACCAGCGACCTACGGATTATGAGACCGTCGCTCTAACCACCTGAGCTACACCGCCATCGGTCGGAAAACAAAGCAGAGGCTGAGGGAGCCTGCCTGTGACGCACAAGGAGTTCTGCGCCTCTTTGATTCTAAAAGGCCCCCAAACACAGTGTCAAACCAACCTGCTCCTGCCCCGTCTAATGTCTTGAGGACGCACACTTTCGAGCGGTAAGTATTTATGTTCCTCGTAGGAGTGTGCAGCATCCAAAGTTATAATGGAGTCAACTCCTTCGCGGAGACCTCACAGACATCAGTATGCCTAAAAAGATCAAAGTTGCCGTTGTTGTCGTTTCGTTCTTAGCAGTTCTCTTCATCGTTGCCGGAGGCCTTGGTGTCAAAGCCTCTACCAACAACGACGGCTCCTATCGCCAGATCGGCGTCTATAGCGAGGTGCTCCAGCGTATTCGCAGCGAGTACGTCGAAGATCCGAACATCCCGCAGGTGACTGACGGTGCTCTTCACGGACTCCTCGAGTCGCTGGACGCAAACTCCAGCTACCTGAATCCCGCCGAATACAAAGCCTTCAGACAAGTGCGGAATGACGCCAAGGCCAACATCGGCGCCACGATTTCGAAGCGGTTCGGCTATGCCGCAATTGTCGCCGCTATTCCCGGGGGTCCTGCCAAAAAGGCCGGAATTGAAAATGGGGACATCATCGAAGCCATCGAGGGCAGAAGCACGCGCGACCTGTCGCTGGCCGAAATCGAATCCTTGCTCTCTGGACAAGTGGGCTCGGTGATCAACATATCTGTTGTTCGTCCTCGCAAGGCACAGCCGCAGAAAATTGCGATTACCCGTGAAGCTCCGTCGTATCCCCCGGCCTCCGAAAAGATGCTGGAAGCCGGCATCGGCTATGTGCAGGTCGATTCGCTCCAGAAGGGGCGCGCGCAAGAAATCGCCAATAAGCTTAAAGACCTTCAACGCCAGGGCGCAAAGAAGTTGATTCTCGATCTGCGGAATTGCGCCTCGGGTGACGTAAACGAGGGAATCGCCGCTGCGAACTTGTTCCTGAACCGCGGAACGATAACCTACCTCCAAGGTCAAAAATACCCAAAAGAGACCTTCAACGCCGACCCTTCGAAAGCCGTGACGACCCTACCCCTGGTAGTGCTCGTGAACCGCAGTACCGCAGGCGCAGCTGAAGTCGTGGCGGCTTCAGTCCTGGAGAATGCGCGCGGTGATGTGCTCGGCGACAAGACATTCGGCATCGGATCGATTCAGAAAGTTCTGGAACTTCAGGATGGCTCGGCACTCATTCTTTCGATCGCTAAGTACTACACGCCTTCCGGCAAGGCGATCCAGGATGCTGCGGTAACGCCGAACATTCTGGTCGCAGACGCTTCCGACGACTTCATCGGTCCCGACGAAGATGGTACCGACAGCGATACTCCGGAGCCGCCGAAGGTGAACCAGCCCGATGAGCAGTTGCTGCGGGCAGTCGAAGTTCTGAAGAATCGCGAGCAGAAGTCATAACTGAATTCAAACGTGCCAGAAGAAGCGGGCCGTGTGGTCCGCTTTCCTTTTCGCATCTTGGGGCGCGCCCCGTGCTATTCTCACTTTAGCTCTGCTCCCGCTTCCATGACGTCGGCCACGGCAGTTTCGCCTGCTGCGCATCCCGCGCGCAAGTTCGTTGGACGGCTCGTCTTTTGCCTGCTGGTGGCCGTCGCGGCGGCGCTTGGCGCAATTGTTGGACTGCTGTTTGTTTACTCCACCGATCTGCCCCAAGTCACCGAACTCGAACGATATCGGCCGAACTCCATTACCGAACTTTACGACGACCAGGGACGCGTCATCGGTTCTTTCGCGCTGGAGCGCCGTGTAGTCGTCGGCTACGATGATTTCTCCCCAACGTTGCGCAACGCCATCATCTCGATAGAAGACAAAGAATTCGAGAAGCACTGGGGCATTAACTTCTGGCGCGTCGCCGGCTCCGCGTATCACAACATCTTCTCAGGAGAGCGTGCCCAGGGCGCCTCGACCCTAACGATGCAGTTGGCACGTAACCTGTTCCTGTCACCTGATCGCACGCTCACCCGCAAGATTCAGGAAGTGATGCTCTCCATTCAGATCGAGCGCCGCTTCACCAAGCAGCAGATATTCACTCTTTACGCCAACCAGATCTTCCTTGGCCACGGTGCTTACGGTTTTGAAGCTGGAGCGCAGTACTACTTCAGCAAGCACGCCAAGAATCTCACGCTCGAAGAGGCTGCCTTGCTTGCCGGACTGCCGAAGGCCCCCAGCGCATACTCGCCGATCAACAACCCCGAGCGTGCCTTGCGGCGCCGCAATCTCGTCATCAACAACATGCTCGAGGATGGCAAGATCAACGTTGAGCAGGGCCAACGCGCTAAAGCCGCTCCCATCGAACTCCGCGTGCAGAGCGATCCCAACTCGCTCGCACCTTATTTTTCTGAAGAAGTTCGCCGCTATCTCGAGAAGAAGTATGGCTCCAGCCAGGTTCATGAAGGCGGGTTGCGTGTTTACACGACCCTCGATGCCGAACTGCAGCAGGCCGCCAACATCGCGCTACTTGATGGGCTGGCTGCTTACGAACGCCGTCACGAATGGAAGGGACGGCTGCTGAATATCATCGCCGCGGGTTTCGATCCCGCAAAGTATGAACACCCGGACTGGCGCGATGCGATCGGTCCAGGCAGTTACGTTCACGCGCTTGTTGTGCAGGTAAAGCCAGCGTCAGCCACCGCGCGCATAGGCCGCTACACTGCTGTGATCACGGCTGCCGATATCGCATGGACGAAGCGCAAGTCCCCCGCTGACATTCTCAGCTTTGGCGACGTCGTCTACCTCAAAATCAAATCACTCCAGGCAGACACAGCCCAAGTCTCTCTCGAGCAGGATTCCGGAACTCAGGGAGCTCTACTCGCCATCGATAACGTCACTGGTGACATCCGCGCGATGGTTGGCGGTCGCAATTTCAATCTTTCCAAGTTCAATCGGGCCACACAAGCATTGCGACAGACCGGTTCCTCATTCAAGCCCTACGTGTACACTGCCGCCATAGACCAGGGCGCGATGCCCGACGATGTCATTCTTGATGCCCCAACCACCTTCTCGACCGCATCAGGCCCGTACACGCCCCGCAATTACGATGGCAAGTTCGAAGGCAACATCACTCTTCGTCGCGCGATTTCCCAGTCCCGCAATATCCCAGCCCTGAAACTCGCGGAACACGTCGGCATCGGAACCGTGATCGATTATGCGCGTCGTTTCGGTATCACGTCGGACATTCCTCGCTATCTCCCCGTCGCTCTCGGCGCGGCCGATATGACTCTCTTCGAGCAGTCCTCCGCCTTCAGCGCATTTCCTAACGATGGCGTACGTGTAGTTCCGCGCATGATCCGCAAAGTTGTCGACTATGAAGGCCACGTCCTCGAGGAAAATTATCCTGAAGTTCGCGACGCCATCAGCCCCCGAACCGCCCGCATCATGACCGGTTTGCTGCAGGAGGTTGTGAGGCACGGGACCGCCGTTAAGGCTGCGAAACTCGGACCTGCAATCGCCGGCAAGACAGGAACCACCAACGATTTCACCGATGCGTGGTTCGTCGGGTTCTCGCCCTCGATCACCTGCGGTGTCTGGGTCGGCTTTGATGAAAAAAAGACGTTAGGTAAGAAGGAGACGGGCGCCGAAGCGGCTCTTCCCATCTGGATCGACTTTATGAAAGTCGCAATGCTAGGTCATGAAGACGAGACTTTCCCGCAGGCCCCTCCTCCGCCTCCATCAGCCGTCGCGAAGCAACTCGACACTCCTGACCTTTCACCCGGTGACGGAGAAGCCAACTGATGCGCCGCACGCTTCGTTACATTGCACTCACGCTCGTGCTCATAGCTGTTGCGCTCGTTTCCGCGCTGACCACCATGCGATTTGCGATTCACGGCAGGGAAGTGACCGTACCAAACCTCATAAACCTAAACGTCCCCGACGCTCGGAAGCAGTGTGTTTCAACTGGACTGGTACTGCAAATCGAGACCAAGTTTTACAGCAATGAGATTGCACCGGGACGCATCCTCTCGCAATCTCCGCCTGCAGGACAACTTGTACGCCGTGGATGGCGCCTGCGGGTTGCCGAATCTCTCGGAGCCCAACGGGCCGTTATCCCCGACGTTGTTGGCCAGAGCCAGCGCGCCGCAGAACTCAATCTTCGTCAGCGAGGCCTGGAGATGGGGACGATCGCCACCGTAAACCTCGGCAACCAACTGCCAAGCCAGGTGCTTGCGCAAAGTCCGCCCGCAAACGCCGACGGCGTTACGTCACCCAAGGTAAGCTTGCTGCTGAGTTCGAATACTGCGACGCAGGTTTACGTCATGCCCGACTTGGCGGGTCTTTCAGTCGATGCCGCAATCAAGCGCATCACCGATGCAGGCATGAGAGTCGGTGCGATGCTCAACCTTAACGAGGCCCAGGGACAACCGGCATTGAACACTCCTGCCATTGTTGTCCGCACGAATCCTCCGTCCGGACAACGCGTCGCCACTGGCACCCCAATCAACATGGAAGTAAGCCGCTGACGCTACGTTTGTTGGTTGCGTCTCTCAATCACCGCCGCAAAAAATCCATCACAGTGATGGATCCCGGGAATAGTTCGCAGGTAATCTCCGCGCACAAGCATTCCAAAATTGCCGATGATCTCGCCCTCAGCCTGCAGCGCTCCAAGCTGTTCCTGAACCGGCACAGTTCGAAACTCGTTCTGCTCGCTGATAACTTCTTCAACAACGCTCTCGCATTCTTCACGTTCCAGAGAGCACGTGGAATACACGGCACGTCCTCCAACCCTAACTTGCCGCAAAGCCGATCGCAGTATCTGCACCTGCTTCCCATGTAGTTCGTCGAGGTCCCTCGCGTTCAATTTCCATTTGATTTCAGGATTTCGAGCTAGCGTCCCGGTACCTGAGCACGGAACGTCCGCGAGTACCCGATCGTAATCGGCCGAAACCGGCAGGTCGCGGACATCCGCAGTCATGACGGAAACATTCTTTGCGTGTACGCGCTGGCTCAACAAACGTGCACGATGCTCGTGCAACTCTGCCGCCAGGATCTCCGCTTCTGGATTTCGCTCCGCCATCACCATCGTCTTCCCGCCCGGAGCGGCGCAGCAGTCCAGCACTCGTTGCCCGCGTCCCACAAGCAGCGCCACTAACTGCGAACCTTCATCCTGGAAGTGAACGCGACTCTCGCGAAACGCCCGAGTTTTTTCAACCTCACCCCGCTCTACGATGCGAGCGCGCGAAACCAACCTGCCGCGCGTCAGGCTCACGCCGCTTTCTATCAATTCTCGCTCCGCAGCATCATCAGCCACTCGCACCACTGTCTCGGGCACTCGCTGGTCAAACTCGCAGATCGCTCGCGCAACATCAAACCCGTACTCACGCACCCAGCGCTCAACGAGCCATTCCGAATGTGACCACTCCAGCGCAAGGCTCGCAGCATCGTGCGCAGGTGGAACTTCCACGGAGCCAGGTTTCGCCTTCCGCAACACGGCGTTTGCAAACGCAACTGCCGACCGTTTTCGCGCGCGCTTCACCAACTCAACACTCTCGTTCACAACCGCACGCGCAGGCACACGCTCAAGCCATTGAATTTGGTAAAGCCCCATGCGCAATGCGATTAAAACCTCCAGGTCGAGCCTCTCCACCGCTCGCGAAGCAAGTTGCTCCGTCGCATAGTCGAGTCGCGCTCTCCAGCGCAGCACACCCATTACGATTTCCGTGCAGAGCCCGCGGTCAGCGGCAGAGAGTTTGTTCAGCAGCGCAGAGTGGAGAAGTTCGTTGGCATAGGCACCCTCGCGCTCAACGCGAAGCAGGATGTCGTAGGCGGCGATCCGTGCCGGAGAAGCAGCCATGGTCAGGCCTGTTTGACAGCCACAGATTCAAACCGCTCCCCAGGCTTTGGACGATATCCATTGATGAAGTCACGAGCGCTCATTCGCTTCTTTCCCTCGAGTTGCAACTCTTGGATGTCGATAGCGGAACCTTTGTCTGCTGCCACGAGCAGTTGATCACCTGATGTTCTCAATTCGCCCGGTCCACCTGTCCCCAGGGAAGCTCGCATCGCGTGCAGTGTTACCTGCTTACCACGAAAAAACGTGAACGCTCCAGGCCACGGCTGGAAACCACGAAATCGGTCGTAGATAACCTGGGCTGGCCGCGCGAAATCAATTAAGCCGTCTTCTCTCCTAAGCATCGGCGCAAGCGTGTGGCGAGAATGATCTTGAGGCGTCGATCTCACAGTACCAGCTTCCAGTCCACGCAGCGTTTCAATCAGCAACTCCGCGCCGAGTTCGGCCAGCGGTGGCGACACTGTTAACGAAGTATCGCCTTCGCCGATCGGCATTTCTCGCTGAAGCAGGATGTCGCCCGTATCCAGTCCTGCGTCAATTCGCATCGTTGTTACGCCAGTTACTTTTTCTCCTGACGCAATCGCCCATTGTATCGGCGCCGCGCCGCGATACTTTGGCAGCAACGATGCATGCACGTTCAAGTTCCCCCACAAGGGAAGATCGATCATCCATTGCGGAATAATGCGTCCATATCCCACAACAATGATCGCTTGCGGTGCGTGCTGCTCGAGCAGTGCTCGGAATTCAGTGTTGTTCTTGATCTTTTCAGGTTGGACCACGGGCAAACCATGCTCGCTGGAAAACTGCTTCACCGGAGACGCGGCCAATCCCAATCCGCGCCCGCTCGGTCGATCCGGTTGGGTCACCACAAGCGTGACGTTGTACCCGGATTCAACGAGCTTGCGTAGAGAAGGAACCGCGAACTTAGGCGTACCGCAAAATACCAGGTTCATTTCTTTGGTCGTCAGCCGTCGGCCGTCAGTCGTCGGCAAAACCTGACAGGTTCAAGTCGGTGTAGCAAAGCCCTTTGCGATATCAAGGTTCTAAGAGGTAGCGCCGGGGTCTCGCCGGCAAGCAAATCCAACATCACAAATCGTAAATCGCAAATCACAACTCATAAGTCGCAAGTCATAAATGATAAGTCGTAACTCACAACTCACTACTCACAACTGGTTCTCAAGCCCACTCCCCGGCCTTCACCAGCTTCCGTATCTTTCGCTTCATCAAGTCGCGTCTCAACGCGCTGATGTGGCTGATATACAGCTTTCCGTTTAAATGATCGGTCTCATGCAGAAACGCGCGTGCCAGTAATTCCTCGCCGGTTTTCTCGAACCACTTTCCATTCGCATCCTGCGCTCGAACTGTAACGCGATTGGGCCGCGTCACGCTTTCGCGAAACTCCGGAATGCTTAAGCAACCTTCGCTTTGCGTGTGACGGCCCTCGGTGTGGATGATCTCGGGATTCGCAAGCACAAGCTTTGCTTTAGGGTCTTCCTTAAATGTCACGTCGATGACCGCGAGACGAAGTGGTATGCCGATCTGCGGCGCGGCCAGTCCAACTCCATGTGCCGCGTACATCGATTCGAACATGTCTTCGACCAGTTTCTTCAACTCGTCGTCAAACTTTTCAACAGGCTTTGCCGGCGTCTCCAGCACAGGATCGCCATATTTAACGATCGGGTAGATCATCAGAACGTTCGCAGTTGCTCCAGGTATCCTTCGTAGTTTCGCTTCAACTCGGTCATCGAATCGCCGCCGAATTTTTCAAGTACGCATTGCGCGAGCACCAGCGCCACCATTGCCTCACCTGCCACTCCGGCCGCTGGAACCACACAAACATCTGAGCGTTCATACGCTGCTTTAACCGGCTCGCGCGTCGAAAAGTCAACCGAGCCTAATGGCCGTCGCAATGTCGAAATCGGCTTCAGGTATCCGCGCACGATGACCTGCTCTCCATTGCTTACTCCTCCTTCAATCCCCCCGGCGTGATTACTTCGTCGCGTAAAAACTGTAAAGCGCTCTCCTCTTTCGCGATATCCAATCTCATCATGCACCTTCGACCCGGGAGAACTCGCCGACGTCACGCCACTGCCGATCTCGACAGCCTTCACCGCCTGTAGCGACATGACCGCCGCAGCCAACTTAGTGTCTAGCCGCTCGTCCCAGTTAGCGTAGGTCCCAAGCCCCGGAGGTACTCCGTTTGACACCACTTCAAATGTCCCGCCAACCGTATCGCCTGTGCGCAGCACGGTATCAACTTCAGCCTTCATTCGCTGCTCAGTGTCATCATCGGCGCAATTCAGCAGCACGTCGTCTTTCGCTGCAAGCTCTCTCAGGCGCTCAAGGGGAACTTCTACGTCTCCCAAAGTTGCCCCGCCAACAGCAACCACATGGCTCAGGACCTCGATCCCCAAAATCCGCAGCAAGCACTTGGCAACTGCTCCGGCAGCAACTCTCGCTGCGCTCTCCCTTGCAGACGCCCTCTCCAGCACATACCTTGCTTCCGGAAAGTTGTACTTCAGCGCGCCAGCCAGGTCCGCGTGCCCTGGACGAGGAGAAGCAACTCTCTTGTGCTTCTCCGGATCGCCGGCTTCCACCGGCAACGCCTCCTGCCAATTCTTCCAGTCCCGGTTCTCAATCAGGATGGCTATTGGTGAGCCAATCGTGTTCCCGTGCCTTACACCTGAGAGAAATCGCGCCCTGTCGCGCTCGATCTTCATGCGGCCGCCGCGACCATAACCCTGCTGGCGCCGCCATAACTCGCGGTCTACAAACTCCTGGTCAATGGGCACTCCCGCGGGCATTCCCGACACGGTCGCAACTAAGGCCTCACCATGCGATTCGCCAGCGGTTGAAAAGCGGAACATAGGATGATTGTATCCGATGGCCTTTTTTGCCCCACAACTTGTGTTTTTGTCGGAGATATTCTGTTGAGCTAAGACGTTTTCCGACCTCTTTGAGTGGATTTGCAGCACGAATCTCAGTAAAATACTAGTAACTTAGGCGTTTAGAGTTATCAGGTTGTTATTGCTCCCTGTCTTAACTCCTCCCAGCCGCGCCGCTCGCATCTAAGGAGTTCATATGGCAGCTTCTCTGCCTCTTGAGGAGAATTCGCGGCAATGGGCCGTAGAAGTTTCTAAAGCCCTTTTTCCGCAGTTCCCTGCCATAACTGCGGCATGGCGCAAGAAGATGTTTGAGGAGTTTGAACTGGATGGCCGCGCGATGACCGCGTTGGAACGCCTGAATCTCGGGACAGGCTTCGCGATCTGCAGTCACTCCGATATGGAGGTCTTCTCCGAGAACCTTACTTATTACGGGACGCGGCTCGCGAAACTGAACATCGACACGAGAGTTATCGCACGCTCGCTTGAGGTCTATCAGCAGCTCTGCGAACCCTGCCTCGAACAGCACCTTGGAGAACAGCACTTTCAAGCACTGGCCGCGATGCAGGCGCTTTCCGCCGCAACATTTGTTGCAGTTTCCGCTGCTTACTTCGACACGCGCAAGCTTGAATCGGCGGCCTTGCTGTCGGTGCTCGACGCAGAACTTTCTGCTCCGAACCTTTCCGTTCTGTTGCAAATGATTCTGGAGATTACGACTGGAATCTTCGACGCCTCAGTCGGCGTCGTGCTCCTTAAAGACCAGGACGCTCCACTCTTACGCATCAAGGCTTCATTCGGTCTTAAGCAGCGGATTGACCCGGAACTTTTCATCGAGGTTGGTCATGGTTTCACCGGCACAATTGCCGCGAATGGCGAGCCCAACATGCTTCCCGACCTCGATTCGGCAGAGGGGCAGCTCAACCCTCACCTGATGGAGAACGCGCGTGCGTTGTGGGGAGTTCCACTGCGTACTGCAGACGACGTAATCGGCGTTCTCGTGATCGGATTTCCCAAGCCTTACCAGTGGCTTCCTACGGAACAGGATCTGTTGCGCGCGATCGCGCATCGTTCGGCGCTGGCAATTCAACGCGCACATATCACTGACACTCTTCGTGAGCGCGAGATGCGCATTGCGGAATTGTCCGCTCACTTATTGCGTGCCCAAGAGCAGGAGCGGAAGCGCATCAGCCGCGAGTTGCACGACGAAACCGGACAAGCGCTAATGGTCATTCGGCTTTACCTCGGAATGCTGGAAGCCAGCGTGACCGCGCGTTCTTCCAAAGCGAAGATTCACGAGACCCTTGAGGTTGTTGACCGAACCATCGAAGGCATTCGCCGCATCATCGGTCGACTTTCTCCTCTCGTCCTACAGGAGCTTGGATTGATCGCCGCAATCCGCAAAGAGGCCAAAGATCTCGCCAAGAGTACTGGCGTGAAAGCGCGTGTCGCTGTTAGCGATTCCGTCGGACGTCTTGTGCCGGAAGTGGAAACCGCAATTTATCGCGTGGTCCAGGAAGCTCTACACAACGTCGCGAAACACGCCAATGCGAAGAGCGCCAATATTCACATGACTCGCGATCACGGGCTGTTGCGCCTGTCGATTGAAGATGATGGAGGAGGAATCAATCCTGTTGTGAATCCCCAGCGGCCATCGTTTGGCATGGCTGGAATGCGAGAGCGCATCAGCGCGCTCGGTGGAACCATGCAAGTC
>Ga0307410_10001022_pt1 | contig 12132 bp, 10 predicted proteins | sample 322Ometagenome_3_FD_203707 | JGI IMG/M metagenome (GOLD analysis project Ga0307410, IMG submission 203707) | Maize rhizosphere microbial communities from greenhouse at UC Davis, California, United States - 322HYB-O-3 | ecosystem: Host-associated > Plants > Roots > Rhizosphere > Soil | place...
CGGAATAGCGTCATAACCATCCATTTCCGGCATCATCATATCAATTAGTATTGCATCAATGGCTTCATCTGTCTGCAATAGTTTTAACGCTTCTTCTGCACTTAAACAAGATAAACAATCGTAGGATTTAGCGCGCAATGTGTTTACCAGAGCAAAAATGTTTCTTGGATCGTCGTCTATAATTAAGATTCGTTTTTTACCCATTTCTTATTATTTTATTTTATCGTATAACCAAACCCTCAACAATGATAATAACTGATCTACGTCTACGGGTTTTGTAATATAATCAGAAGCACCGGCTTTAATACATTTTTCTCTGTCACCTGTCATTGCTTTTGCCGTTACGGCGATTAATGGCAGAGAGAGGAATTTAGGATTCGAACGTATTTTTTCGGCGGTTTCATAACCATCCATATTCGGCATCATCATATCTAACAGCACCACATCAGTATCCGGATTTTCTTCTAATACTTTGATGGCTTCTTTTCCGTCAAAAGCAGTGATTACGTTCATTTTAAAAATCTCAAGTGCTTTTGTGAGCGAATATATATTTCGTACATCATCATCGACAATCAGTACTTTTTTATCAAGCAGGATATTATTTAGTAAATTAAGTTTGTTATGGCTGTCTTTTTTGTTCTCAGCATTTTTGTTTTCTTCTACTAGGTGTAAAAATAAAGATACTTCATCCAGCATTCGCTGATACGAATGGGCTGTTTTTACAATAATAGAATCGGCATATTTCTTAATTTTAACCTCTTCTTTTAGTGACAAACTTTTTCCTGTAAATACAATTACGGGAAGATTTTCTAAGCCGGGGCTTTTTTTAACGCCATCTAAGATCTGATAAGCCTGTTTGTCCGGTATTCCCATATCGAGAATGACACAGTCTATTTCTTTTTTATTTAAGGCAACTAAACCGTCGGTAACTTCACTTTTAATCTCAGAATTGATATTATGCGTTTCGAGGAAGAAAGCCAGTGCTTTTGCATGTTTTGGATTGTCTTCTATAATTAAAACTTTTTGCGATTCTTTGGTAATAATGCGCTCTATTCTCGTAAAAACTTCCGGGATCTTGTCAAACGCTGCCGGTTTATCAAGAAAATCTATAGCTCCTTTTAATAAACTTTCCTGTTTTAATTTATGCGATGACATAATATGAACCGGAATATGTTTGGTCTGAATATTGTTTTTTAATTCTTCCAGAACCTGCCATCCGTTTTTTATCGGCAACTCGATATCCAGTAAAATTCCGACTGGTTTGTACATGATCGCAAAATTTAGCGCATAATCTCCACGAACGGCAACTATGGCTTTGTAACCATTTTTACGGCTAAAAGCCAGAAGTGATTTTGCAAAACTAATATCGTCTTCGACAATCAGAATTACTCTGTCATGATCAGAAATTGAATCTCTGTCATCTTCTATTTCATCAGGAATAACAGCTGAAAGATATTTGTTTTTAATTTCTCTTACTTCATTTGCTTCTTCCTCAGTAATTTCAATCGGAGGGGTTTTCTCCACAATTACTTTTTTATTCATCATTCCGTACACAGGCAGGCATAAGGTAAACGTACTTCCTTCTCCTTCTGTACTGTGAAGTATAATTTCTCCTCTTAACAATTTTGCCAGCTCCCTGCTTATTGATAATCCAAGACCAGTTCCTCCATATTTGCGTTTTGTAGAACCATCAGCTTGTTGGAAAGCCTCAAAAATCAATGGCTGTTTGTCCAGAGGAATTCCGATTCCGGTATCTTTTACGATAAAACAAATTATTTTATCATCGTCTTCGTTTACTTTAATTTCTAAACTTACAGATCCTTTTTCAGTAAATTTTATAGCGTTTGAAATTAGGTTCTTCAGGATTTGCTCTAATCTCATTTTGTCAGTTTTAATGACAATTGGAGCGTCTTTGGAAATAATTTCAAACTTAATATTTTTTTGTTTTGCGACTTCAGAGAATAAATTAGACATTCCATCGGTAATTTCACTAGTCGAAACATCCATGAACTCCAATTCCATTTTTCCGGCTTCGATTTTAGATAAATCAAGGATTTCATCAATCAAACCAAGCAAACTGTTTCCGGAACTCTGAATTACTTTTGCAAATTCAATCTCTTCATTGTTCATGCTCTGACTGTTGTTTTCAGACAGCAATCGGCTTAAAAGCAAAATAGAATTTAAAGGTGTTCTTAATTCGTGTGACATATTTGCCAAAAACTCTGACTTATAACGTGTTGTAAGTTCAAGCGCTTCAGATTTTTTCTGAATTTCATTGTTTTTTTCTTCAAGCAAAACACTGCGTTCAGAAAGTTCTTCATTGGTTTGTTCCAATTCTTCCTGCTGCACTCTTAATTCTTCTTCAGAAGCCTGTAATTTTTCAGTCTGTGCTTCCAGTTCGGCATTAATTGCTTCCAGTTCGCTATGCTGCATTTTCAGCTCTTCCGATTGTGATTGGGTTTCTTCCAGCAACTCCATTACACGTTTACGGTTTTGTGTCGATTTTATAGAAATACCAATATTGTTTCCGACAATTCTCAGGAATTCTAATTGAAGATCTGAGAATCCGTAAATACTTGCCAGCTCCAAAGCACCTTCTGCCCTGTTATCGATAAGCGGGACAGCCACAATATGGGTAGGTTTTATTTCTCCCAAGGCATAATTTATATGTATAAAATCGGGAGATAATGATTTTAATTCTAAAATTTTACCTGATACAATTGCCTGCCCAAGTAAACCTTCGCCTTTTATAATTACTTCTCTGCTTTTTGTCGGTATATAGCTATATCCTGCTGTTGCATACAATTCATCTCCTTCGAGGATATACATTACACCCGCGCTGCTGTTTGTATAGTTACACAAAAACTCGATAACATCCTTACAAAGCACATTAAGTGGTTTATCACCCAGCATTACATTATTAAGTTTGGCAATACCGGTTTGCAGCCATTCTTTTTCTGATAATAAATTAAAAGAAGTTTTAAGTGAAGCACTCATATTATTCAATGATTCTCCAACACTGCCAAGTGCATCTGTCTTGGTATCTTCTACTTTTATATCATAATTGCCGCTCGAAATATTAGAAGCTATTGTACTAATTGCTTGTATTCTTTCTGCGGTTTCCCTATCTTTTTTTTCCAGCTCAAGCTGAAGTTGTGTTCGCTCTCTAAAGTCTCTTAAAATTCTGATTAAAAACACAATAGAAATGATAAACGCAATAACAAACGCGACAACGATAAGAATAATACTATAGGAACCGTATCGGTCTGAAGTTTCATTTCTTTGTTTTAAAAGAGCCTGTTCGCTGTTTTCAATTCTTCTGAAATAATTTCGCAATTCACTGGTCATTTTTCTTCCTTCTGTAAGATCAAATGACACAATATTTTTACCAAGACGTTTTTTTACAATTTGGTTGTTTAGATATTTAAAGAAATTAGAACGCAATGGTTTTAATTCATTAATGAGCTTTTGCTGGGCCGAATTGTCCATTGTGAGTTCGTCCAGTACATCAAAATAAGCATTTGATTGTGATTCAGACTCATTATATCCTTTTATCAGTTCTTCATCTCCTGTAAGCAGGTAGCCCCGCATTTTGGTTTGTGCGTCTGTAATTGCTGCAGCGCCCTGATTAAGATTGTAAATAACGTCCTGAGTGTGGTTAACCCAAAAATTACTTTCCAATAAATTTTTAATACTAATGTATGAGGCTGTAGAACTGATGGTTAAAACCAGTAATGAAACCATTGAGCTAATTAGTAAGTTTCTTCTAAAGTTACTTTTCATAGATTTTAATCCTGTTGTTTAATTCTGATTTTCGTATTTTAACGGAAGGACGATAATGAAACTGGCACCCTTTCCTATTTGACTCTTTGCGGTTATTAATCCGTTGTGTTTTTCTACGATTTTTTTGGCGATTGCCAAACCAATTCCCGTTCCTTCATAAGTCTGACGATCATTTAAGCTTTGAAAAATAATAAAAATACGATCGAGATAAATTTCATCAAAACCAATTCCGTTATCCGAGACTATAATTCTGCAATAATTTCCGTCTGGCGAGACTTCGCCGTCAAAATCTTTCGTTTTTATTAATTCTGAAGTAATTTCGATAATTGGTGTTTCTGCATTTCCGGAAAATTTAAGAGCATTCCCGATAAGGTTCTGAAAAACCTGCCGCAACTGACTCGGAATACTATCTATTGTTGGAAGTCCTCCTGTTTTTACAATTGCATTTTTGCGTTCTATTAAATAATCAAAATCCGAAAGAACTTCCTGCAAAACTATGTTCAGGTCGGTTTTTTCGGGTTTAACATTTGCAGATAACCTTGAATATGCCAGCAAATCTGTAATCAGTGTTTGCATTCGCTCTGCAGACTTTATTGTACGGTCTACATAATCAATTGCCTTTTCGTTTTCTTTTAAGTAAAGGTCTTTTATTATTTTTATAAAAATCTGAATTTTACGGATTGGTTCATTCAAATCATGAGAAACGACCCAGGAAAATTGCTGCAGCTCGTGATTTTTGAGCTCAAGTTCTTCATTTTTTAAAACAAGTTCTTTGGTTCTTTCTGCAATTTTGATTTCAAGATTGTCCTGAGCTTCTTTTCTAATTTTGATTTCTTTTGAAAGTAAATCTTTCATCACCCTCAATTCGTTTTTCTGCTCGTAAATTTTAATGAATGTTTTTACTTTTAGAATAAGTAAATCTGTATCTACCGGCTTTGTGATATAATCTACCGCGCCGGTTTCATATCCTTTGAAGATGTATTTTTTTTCGACGCTGATAGCCGATAAAAAAATTACAGGAATTTCTTTGGTTCTTTTATTTCCCGAAAGGATTTTAACTACCTCAAAACCGTCCAGACCGGGCATCTGAACATCCATTATAATAAGACAATAGTTTGTTTTTAAAATTTTCTTTAACGCTTCTTCTCCCGATTCTGCCGTATCGACCTCTATATTATGCAGTTCAAGTGTTTTCTTTAAGGCAATTATATTAGCCTTAATATCATCTACGATTAATATCATTTTATTGGGGTAAAACGTTATTGAAATAAATCTTCAAAATAAACTTAATTTAAATGGATTTTTTATCTAAAAACACTATTTTTTGGTAAAAAAATAGGTGATAAACCTTCAAATTTATTAAAAAAAAAGTCAAACCCTTTTTTATCATTAGGTGAAATTGTTTCATAATTCCCATGTTTGATTTTAATATTCTGTAATTGCAATAATTAGTTAACATGGTAAAATTTGAAAGAATTACTTTCTTGTTTAAATCTGTATTCTTTTTCACACAAAAAACAAACTATTATGATTTCAATTATAATGAAAAACATCTCTTTCGTGTTAATCTTTATTTCATTGAAGTCAATCAGTATAAAATCATATTCCTAATTTTAATATTCAACCTAAATTTAAATATCTGAAATTAATCTAATCTGGAAAACATGAATATTACTGATGTCGTTGGACTCTTTGCTGGTATATGTGTCACTATATCAGTCATTCCGCAAATTCTTAAGGTTTGGAAAACTAAAAAAGTAAGACAGATTTCGCTCCTTACTTTTAGTGTCCTTACTTTTGGAATCGCTATTTGGGTTGTGTACGGAATTCTCAAAAACGATTTGCCAATTATCATTACTAACAGTATATCGTTATTATTAAATTTGATAATGGTTTATTTTATAATTTATTACGAAAAGGAAAACTAATAAAAATAAAAAAACAGCTTGTTTTTAAGCTGTTTTTTTGGTCTTACAAGTTAAGGTGTATGTATATCAGGCTGTCTTAGCTAACGTATTTTGGGTACTGTTGAGAATATGATATTTCTCTTTAAAAAATCTCGGAAGATAATTTCTTCCTGCATGTCCGATGTTTTGTAACACTTCTGACACATTTATATTTGAAATTCTTCTGATTTCGTCGATTTGTCTTGATGCCAAATCTATAATTGGTGCTATCATCGTAACATAATTATAACTGTGCTGCATCACTTCAATTTCTACAATGCTTGTTAAAATACTTTTCTTAAGAAGTTTTTTAACAACACCTTTTTGATTATCATTAACGCGCTCAAAATCGGCTAGTTTTTCTGCAATCCTGGCATTTTGTCCTTTAACATCTATATAACTCCCTGAAGGATTTCTAAACACACTTGTCATTTTACCAATCATGTCAGTACTATCTTCCACATTAACTGTAGCTGTCGGAACGCCGATCAATAAAAATTTGACAGGTTTGTTTCTTTCAAAATACAGTACGTTATTGATAGTTGTGTTATTGCTCATGATTCCTGACTGGTCTTTTTTAAGACTTGTGACAGTTCCGTTTGCACCAAAACTATGTTTTAAATGACCTTGTGAACAGTATGCAAAAAATACCGGTGCACAATGAAATGATTCAATACTAAAAGTAACTTCATCTGAAAAGACCAAATCAAATTGCATGTACGACATTTCATTGTCAAAACTCATTCCGCTGATGGTACCTTTTGCCCATTTGTTTTTGATGGCAATGTTGTATTCTCCATTCTCAGATGTAAGTGTACCCTCAAACGAAGTTTCCAAATCGTTAAAAATTGTATTTATTCCTCCAGTATTTAAGTAAAGTTTTTTCATTTGACTATATTTAAAAAAAAATATGATTAGTGATAATTAACGTACAAAACTCAATCGGCAGTTTTCTTCGTTTTTGATAATTCAAATTTCGTTAATGTTGCAAATCAAAATGTTACAGAATTTTACTGATATATTTCAAAATTTATACTTGGTTAATTTATTTCCGCTTTTTTTTATTCTAAAAAAAAACAGCTACCCGGGTTTAACCCCTGAATAACTGTTCTCCTGCAAAATAATCGTCTGTTCTTTTTTAATTCTAATTTTAATTACTTATTACTCAGATGCAATTTCATTTATGTCTGCATTTTTAGAGTAATTTTTCTTTGGAATATCTTTAAAGAATTCTGCCTCTTCAAGATCCGCTGTAGGGCCGTATCCTAACAGATGGGTTCCTTTTTTATCATCTTTTGTCTCTATTACATATAAAATAGACATATCATCGGGATTGCTCATTCCTTCATATCGGTGGTGGGCAACTATAAAAATATCTTCGGGTTTATAAGCAACCTTTGTATTGGTATCGATTAAGGCCGTGCCATCAAACAAAAAATTACATGTATAACCTTCATCCTGATATTTTTTTATATAATCGGTTTCTTTTTTTGAATATTCGTTTTTCATGACCCCTATTTTTAAGTTAGATTTCCTTATTAGCTATATCAAATTTCATCATTCAAATCTGTTAATCTTAACTCAATAGATTTAAATTTTATCTCATAAAAAATCTTAAATTTAGCTAAAACACAAAAGAACATTTCTAATAACGATTTACAACTACAACATTATCAATTACTTAAATACATTTATTCAATAATTATATTTTTAAATCAAATAATTTATTTTAATTTTATTTAAAATACCAATATAACCGAAGGCAAAAAAATTCTTTAATAATTAGTACTTTTATTGTAAGCAATTAATTATTGAAACTGTTGCTTACAAGAGAAAAAAACAAATTTCATGGCATATATAGATAACGACTTTTTTTCAAAAGGAGGCGAAATGGGAGCGTTAATGCGTGCCAAAGATTGGGACCAAACCTCTATTGGCCCTTTTGAGAAATGGGCACAAAGTTTACGAACTACATTGGGAATTCTCTTGAACTCAAAATTTCCGATGTTTTTATTTTGGGGCGAAGAATTAATTTGTTTTTATAATGATGCCTATCGTCCAAGTCTTGGAAAAGATGGTAAGCATCCCTCTATTTTAGGACAAAAAGGAGAAGATGGCTGGCCCGAAATCTGGGACTTCATAAAGCCTCTTATTGATCAGGTTCTTACAGAGGGTGAAGCTACCTGGCATGAAGATCAATATCTGCCTATATATAGAAACGGAAGAATTGAAGATGTTTACTGGACTTTTAGTTATAGTCCTGTTAATGACGAATCGGGCAAGCCGACCGGAGTTTTGGTAATCTGTAATGAAACAACCGAGAAAATTAAAGTCGTAAAAGAACTGGAAAACAGTACGACACGTTATCGCAATAACCTTTTGCAGACTCCTAGTGCAATGTGTGTTCTCAGAGGTTCTGACTATAAGGTTGAAATTGTAAATAATCTGATGCTTGAAATTTGGGAAAGAAAAGAGTATGAGGTAGTTAACAAACCCATTTTTGAAGCATTGCCGGAGGCCACCGATCAGGGGCTGGAAGAAATTTTACTTAATGTTTATACTACAGGAGAACGATTTACTGCCTCTGAACATTTGGTACGTCTGACCCGAAAAGGAGAAGTTGTAGATACTTATATTAATTTTGTTTACGACGCATTAAAAGAACATGATGGCACTATTTCTGGTATTGTCGCTGTTGCGAATGATGTTACTATACAGGTAGAAGCCCGAAAAAAAGTAGAAGATGCAGAAGAAAGAGCTAGACTTGCAGGAGAAATTGCAGAAATTGCTACCTGGGATGTAGATCTTACGACGCAGGCATTAATTTATTCTGAAAATCTGGCTACTATTTTCGGTCATGATAAAAGGAGCAAATTATCCCGGAACGATCTGCACAAACAAATTCATCCTGATGATTTTCACATATTACAGAAGGCGTATAAAATGGCACTTCAGACGAGTGTTTATAAATATGAATCGCGCATCATCAAACCCGATAACTCCATTGCCTGGATAAGGGCTCACGGAAAAATATTTTTTGACGAAAATAACACGCCGTTAAAGATGATTGGTACTGTCATGGATATTACTGATGAGAAAAACAGTCAGCAGGTTTTGATGAAAAGTGAAGAAAAATTTCGTCTTCTGGCAGATTCTATGCCGCAACAAGTCTGGACAAGTGATGCACTTGGCAATTTGAACTATTTTAATAAATCTGTATACGCTTATGCAGGATTAGCCCCAGAAGCAGTAGATAAGAATGACTGGCTAAAAATTGTGCATCCTGATGACCGCGAAGCAAATATAAATGCCTGGATGGAAGCGGTAAATTCAGGAAATGATTTTTTATTTGAGCATCGGTTTCGTCGACATGACGGACAGTACAGATTGCAACAGAGCCATGCAACGGCGCAAAAAGATGAAGATGGAAATATACAAATGTGGGTAGGAACCAGTACGGATATTCAGGATCAGAAGGATTTTACCGATCATCTGGAAAGAGAAGTTTCTGAACGAACTGCCCAGCTGGAAATTAAAAATAAGGATTTGATTAATATGAATATTGAACTGCAGTCCTTTGCCTATATTTCAAGTCATGACCTGCAGGAACCTTTGAGGAAGATTCAAACTTTTGCCAGCCGTCTTTCCGATTTAGATGAACAGAATATTTCGGCGAAAGCCAAAACGTACTTAAACCGTATTGAAGTCTCTGCCAAAAGAATGCAGACTTTGATTCAGGATCTCCTCACCTATTCGAGAACAAATTCTGCCGACAGGGTTTTTGTTAAAACAAATCTTGATGAAATAGCCGAGGAAGTTACAAGTGATTTTTCTGAACGAATAGAAGAAACAAATGCTGTTATCCATTTTGACCCTTTGGGAGAAGTGACTGTGATACCTTTTCAATTCAGGCAATTACTGCATAATTTGATCGGTAACTCATTAAAATTCTCAAAAAAGGATGAAGCTCCGTATATCGAAATTACTGCAAAAAGGGTTTTAGGTAGCAAATTGGACATCAAGGTTAATTATCCTGAAAAAATGTACTACTGTCTCAAAGTAACTGATAACGGGATTGGTTTTGATGCTGAATATAGTGAAAGAATTTTTGAGGTTTTTCAGCGGTTAAATACTGAAAATGAATTTTCGGGAACCGGAATTGGCCTGGCTATCGTAAAAAAGATTGTCGAAAACCATAAAGGCATAATTAAGGCTCACAGTGAGAAAGGTAAAGGTGCAACCTTTGAAATTTATATTCCTGAATAATAAAAAACGCCAGACTTATCATCTGGCGTTTGTATTTATGCTTTGTAAACAAAATTTTTGGGATCCGGAATAAATTTTTTCCAATCTATTTCTAAAGTGTGTTCTATAGATTTTACGATATCTTTCATTAAAACCGGCTTTGTTATAAAAAAATTAGCGCCAAGTTTACGGCATTTTTCTATAATGCCCGGTTCGCTTGATGTTGAAAAAATCACAACCGGAATATCCTTTTTTTCAGAACTTCTAAGCTCGGCCAAAACATCAAATCCGTTTTTGCCTGGCATATTCAAATCTAAAAAAACAACATGGGGTGTTGGCGGCGGGTTATAAATTGCGGTCAACAATTTTTCGCCTCCATTGTATGTTTTAAGCTCTATTTTTTTAGATAAAGATTCTACAGCGTCGGTAAAGATGCTTAAATCATCTTCATCATCATCTGTGTAGAATATAGTCAGGTCTAGCATCGTTTTTGAAATGAATATTGGAATCAAAGATAATTGAAATAAACTATATTCAACAATTTGTTTTCAATTCCTGGTAGTTATAAAAAATTGAAATATCATAATTAATAAGTAAAATTCTATAACCCATACAGGCATAAAAAAACCAACTTTGTTGTAATCAACTTTTTATGCTAAAATTAGTGTGGATTGATTGTTATAAAAACAACTAATTTAATTAAATATATTAAAAAAATATAAGCTATGGGAGATCATAAAGACCTTACAGATGAACTTGCTGCAGATAAAATAAAGGATCTTGCAGAAGATATAAAAACGTGTATGTTTTGCAGTTATAAGGAAACCAAACTGCAATCGAGACCAATGACAGTTCAAAAAATTGATGAACTGGGCAATTTATGGTTTTTGTCTGACCGAAACAGTAGCCAAAATGCTGAGATTACTCAAAACCCTCAGGTAGAAATCTTTTTTGCTGCACCACATGATAAGTTTTTGACTTTGCACGGTCATGCAACCATTCTTTATAAAAGAGAAATTATTGAAGAATTGTGGGACCCTATCGTAAAGGTATGGATGCCGGGCGGTATTGACGATCCGAACCTTAGTGTTATTAAGGTAGTTCCGGAAGATGGTTATTACTGGAATAACAAACATGGAAAAGTGATAGCTATCGCAAAAATGACAGCTGCTTTTGTAACCGGAAAAACAATGGATGACGGTATTGAAGGAACATTGGAATTATAATTCTAAATGAGGTAATAACAGATAAGTGATATAAATTAATTGAAACAAAATTATATTTTGATGTACAATTAATTTATATCACTTGTTTATTTTTATAAGCATGTCTATTAAATTCTCCACGGTTTATTATTATTTCTTAAACTCCAAGGTATTTAGAATTCCTTCTGTTCCGGCTGTATTATTAAAATAAACAAAAGCTTGTGTAGAGGAATCTGAGATTGCATTTTTTATTTTATCCAAATCTTCTTTAGAATAACCGGAATAAAAAAGCTTTTTATTTCCGTGAAAACGAATATAAATTATAGGAAACTGAGTCAGAATATCTTCTGGTAAGCCTGGATAACTAACACTGCAAAATGTAATATTGTTTTGCAATAAAGCTTCCCAAACTTCCTGATTCCACCAGCTTTGATGACGAAACTCTACTACATTCTGAAACTTTTTATCTAGTGAATTTATAATATTATGAAGTCTTTCGGGAGTAAAATTATAACTTGGCGGGAGCTGAAATAATATTGGTCCCAGTTTTTCTTTTAATCCTTTCTCGCAGAAATTATAAAAGTCTGCTAACAGCGTTTCGCAGTCAACAAACTTCTTAAAATGTGTTATATCTTTTGGTGCTTTTACTGAAAAAAGAAAACCCTCAGGCACTTTTTTATACCAGTTTTCAAATATTCGAACTGTCGGAAATTTATAAAATGTTCCGTTCATTTCATACGTATCAAAATGTTGGCAGTAATAGTCAAACCATTTGGATGTCGGCAAATCTTCGGGATAAAAAATCCCTTTCCAATAACGGTTGTTGTAACTGGAGCAGCCTATTTGAATATTTTTTTTCATCTATATAAATTTTGACAATTGGTACAAAAGAAACTTCTTCGTTTTTTTACACCGGTATACTTTTTCTGCAAAGGCAGGTCACAGCGTCGGCA
>Ga0307410_10001023_pt1 | contig 12126 bp, 11 predicted proteins | sample 322Ometagenome_3_FD_203707 | JGI IMG/M metagenome (GOLD analysis project Ga0307410, IMG submission 203707) | Maize rhizosphere microbial communities from greenhouse at UC Davis, California, United States - 322HYB-O-3 | ecosystem: Host-associated > Plants > Roots > Rhizosphere > Soil | place...
CGGTGCCGGAAGGCGCGTTCAGCGATCCGTCGCAACTGGTGGGCCGCGGCCTCATCTCGGCCGTCGTCCAGCACGAGCCCATCCTGCCCGGCAAGCTCGCGTCGAAGGAAGCGGGCAGCGGCCTGCCGCCGATTATCCCCGCCGGCAAGCGCGCGGTCTCGGTGAAGGTCAACGAAGTGATCGGCGTTGCCGGCTACGTCCTGCCGGGGACGATCGTGGACGTCGTCGCCACCGCGAGCCCGACGTCGCAACCGCAGGACATGACCTCGAAGATTGTGCTGACGCAGGTGCCGGTGCTCACCGCCGGCACGCGCATGGAGCAGGACGGCAAGGACGGGAAGCCCATGCAGGTCACCGTCGTGACGCTGCTCGTGACGCCGGAAGAATCCGAACGTCTCGCGCTCGCCAGCACGGAAGGCAAGATTCAGCTCGCGCTGCGGAATCCCATGGATCCGAGCGCGCCGCCGACGCCTGGCGTCCAGCCCGGCGTGCTGCTGGGCCGGGTCGGGGCACCCGCGCCGCGCACGTCGCGGCCCACCGCCAGGCCGGCCGCGCCGCAAGCCGCGCCCGCGCCGCCGACCATCGAGATCATTCGCGGCGATAAACGCGAGCGCACCGTCGTCGGATAGGAGTCTGTGATGAAGAAGGGACGTACCATCTACACGACGGGCATCGCCGCGGCGCTGATCGTCATCATGGTCGCGCCGGCGCTGTCGCAGGGACAGACGGTCGCCGCGCGGCCGACGGGCGCCGTCAACACCGGCAGCACCGTGGCATTCGAGGGCGAGGCCGTGGAGCACGTCGACCTGCTCGTCGGACGCTCGGCCATCATCCGCACGCAGCGGCCGATCAAGCGGGTCTCGCTGCCGAAGCCGGACATCGCCGACGCGCTCGTGACGTCGCAGAACGAAGTGCTCGTGCACGGCAAGACGCCGGGAACGATCTCGCTGCTCGTCTGGGCCGACACCGGCGCGATCCGCAGCTACGACATCGCCGTCCGCCGCGACCTGAGCGAGCTCGAGGCCCGCGTCGCGCAGCTCTTCCCCGGCGAGCCGGTCCTCATCTCGAGCAACGGAGCGGACGTCGTCCTCTCCGGCACGGTGTCGAGCAAGTACGTCGTCGACAAGGCGGCGGCGCTCGCGCTCGGCTACGTCGAGAAGAAGGAGAACGTCGTCAACCTGCTGCAGCAGGAAGAGGGGCTGGCGAGCAACCAGGTGCTGCTGCGCGTGCGCTTCGCGGAAGTGAGCCGCACGGCGCTGCAGGAGCTTGGCGCCTCGTTCTTCACCGGCGCCGCCGGCTACAAGGACTGGATTGCGCGCTCCACGACGCAGCAGTTCCCGGCGCCCGACTTCGACGCGGACAAGGGGCTCGTGTTCAGCGACTTCCTGAACATCCTCGCGTTCAACACCAAGGAGCAGCTGGGCGCGGTCGTCCGTGCGCTGCAGACCAAGGGTCTGTTCCAGAGCCTTGCGGAGCCGAACCTGGTCACGCAGAACGGCAAGGAAGCGAGCTTCCTCGCCGGCGGCGAGTTCCCGTATCCCGTCGTGCAGGGCGGCGGCGGCAACCAGTCAGTCACGCTCATGTTCAAGGAGTTCGGCGTCCGGCTGCGCTTCACGCCCACGATCACGGGTTCCGACACGGTGCACCTCAAGGTGGCGCCGGAGGTGAGCGCGCTCGACTTCGCCAATGCCGTGTCGGTGGAAGGCTTCCGCGTGCCGGCGCTGTCGACGCGGCGCACGGAGACGGAAGTGGAGCTGCGCGACGGCCAGACGTTCGCCATCGCCGGCCTCATCGACAACTCGGTGACGCAGACAATGAGCAAGATCCCGGGCCTCGGGGACATCCCGATTCTCGGCCTGCTGTTCAAGAGCCGCGCCTACCAGAAGAACGCGACGGAGCTGGTCGTCATGATCACGCCGCAGATCCTGCGGCGCGACTCGGTGGGCGTCACGCCGGATCTGCCGCGGCCGCTCGTGCCGTTCCTGCCGCAGGAGAAGCAGTCGCTGCCGGTGCCGCCGCCGGCGTTTTCCGGCCCCGAGACGCGGGCCAGCGCGCCGCCGGAACCGGAAGCGCCCGCGGGACCGACGAAGGACGAGCTGAAGGCCGCCGCGAAGGTGAAGGCCGAGGAAGAGGCGCGCGCGCGCGCCGCGGCGAAGGAAGCCGAGGAGCGCCAGGCGCTCGAGCGCAAGGCCGAAGAGAAGGCGCGCCTGGTGGCCGAGGCGGAGGCGAGGAAGCAGGCCGAACGCGACCGGATCGAGGCGCAGCGGCAGGCGGAGCGCGACCGCATCGAAGGGAAGAAGCAGGCGGAGCTCGATCGCAAGGCGGCCGAGCAGGCGAAGAAGGACGCGGCGCGCCAGGTCGAGCTCGAGCGCAAGCAGGCCGAGATCGACAGGAAGCGCGATGCCGAAGACGCGAAGCGCGCCGAGCTGATTCGCAAGGAAGAGGAGAAGCTCGCGAAGGAGCGCGCGAAGCGTGAGGCCGACGAAGCCGAGCGGATGAAGAAGCTCGAGAAATTGCGCATCGAGGCTGAGAAGAAGAAGGCCGAAGACCGCCGCGAAGAACAGGAACGCGTGATGCGGGCCCGCCAGAAGAGCGAGCCCTGGCCGAAGCTCCGCTCACGCATCTAGCCGGAAAGAGGGGTCCCATGACTCGGTTCATCCGGCGCGTTCGGCAGGCCCGCGAAGACGAGCGCGGGATGATGCTCATCTTCGCCGGGCTCGGCCTGATCGCGTTCATGAGCGCGTCGATGCTCGCGCTTGACGTAGGCATGTTCATGGTGGCGCGCTCGCAGGCGCAAGCCGCGGCCGACTCTGGCGCGCTGGCGGGGGCCATTGCGCTCGCCTACGACGACTGGGACGACCGCACTCCGACGGGCCCGGCGGTGCAGAGCGCCATCAAAGCCGCGACCTCGGACGCAAACGCCGTGATGCGTGAGAAGGTGTCCGTGCTGCCCTCTGACGTAACGTTTCCCGCCATCGATCGGGTACGGGTTCGCGTGCTGCGCACGACGGCGCGCGGCAATCCGCTCCTGCCCATCCTGGCGCCGATGTTCGGCATCGACGAGGTGGACATGGGTGCAGTGGCCACCGCGCAGGCGGCGCCGGCGAATGCGATGACCTGCGTGAAGCCGTTCACGGTGCCCGACAAGTGGGAAGAGCACCAGACCGGCACGTGGGACCCGACCGACACGTTCGAGCGCTACTACGACAACGGCCCGAACAAGGGTCAGCTGCGTCCCGATGCGGATGTCTACATCCCGAGGGGCCAGCCCGGGTACACCGGCTACGACGCGGTCCGCGACCGTGGCACTCGGGTCGTGCTGAAGGCGACGGTCTCCTCCACGATCGAGCCAGGCATCTACTTCCCAATCGCCATCGGCGGCGTCACCGGAGCGAGCGAGTACGACTGGAACATCGGGAACTGCAACACAACCGTGATGGGCTTCGACGAGCCTCTGGTCGCCGAGCCGGGCAACATGGTGGGCCCGACCGCCACCGGCATGGAGGACCTCTTGGAGCGCGACCCAACGGCGGAATGGGATGTGGCCAACCGGCGGCCGGTCAGCAAGATGTCGCCGAGCCCTCGCGTTGTCATCATCCCGGTGTTCGATCCGGCGTTCTACGACAAGGGCAAGCGCGAGGGGCGCACCGCCGACTTCAAAGTCGTGAACTACATCGGTTTCTTCATCGAGCGGATGCAGGGGAAAGAGGTCGTCGGCCGCATCACGCCGGTCTCCGGCCTCCTCACGGGCAACGGGCCGGCACCGAACGGCGCGTTCCCGAAAGTCATCACGCTGGTCCAATAGCCATGTCACATCTCGCGGCGGTCATCACCACTACCGACCAGGAATTCCGGACGCAGCTCACGCGTCTCCTCCGCGGCAACGGCATCGGCGTCACCGACGAACGTCACCTCGCCAACGGCGCGGCGCCCGACCTGGCTCTCGCGGACATCCGCGGCGGCGCGTCATCCGTCCAGTGGGCGCTCGAGCGCCTGCGCGGCATGTGGCCCTCGACCGTCATCATCGCCGTGGCCTCCGGGGCGGATCCCGATCAGATCCTGCTCGCGATGCGCGCCGGCGCGAACGAGTACCTGCCGTGGCCGGCCAACGCGTCGGGCGAGGCGGTGCTGCAGGACGCGCTGCACAACGCGCTCTCGCGCGCCACCGAGAAGATCCGCGCGACGCGCGGCGGCGACCGCCAGGGCGGCCGCGTGCTCTCGTTCTTCGGCGCCAAGGGGGGCGCGGGGACGACGACGCTCGCCGTCAACACGGCGATCGACCTCGCGCGCACCTCGAAGCGGCCGACGCTCATCGTCGACCTGCACCAGTATCTCGGGGAGGTGGCGCTGTTCCTCGGCGTGCGTCCCCGCTTCACCATCGTCGACGCCATCGACAACCTGCACCGCCTCGACGCCGAGTTCCTCAAGGAGCTGGTCGCGAAGCACAAGTCGGGGCTCGACATGCTCGCCGGCGCGGAGCAGGTGGATCGGCCCGGCGCGAACGATGCGCCGGCGCTCGAGCAGCTGCTGCAGGTGCTCGGCCGCAACTACGAGTTCATCGTGCTCGACGCGGGCTCGGTGACGCACCCCTGCGCCGAGGTCGCCGTCTTCGGCGCCGATACGATCTATCTCGTCGCCAACCCGGACGTGCCGTCCACGCGCAACACGCAGCGGCTGGTCGAGCGCATGGGACAGCTCGGCGCCAACCGCGACAAGCTCAAGGTGCTGCTGAACCGCACGTCGAGCGAGCACTTGATCGCCCCGAAGCAGATCGAGGAGGCGCTCGGCCACCCGATCGACCACCTGTTCGCGAGCGACTACGGAACGGTGTCGTCGGCGCTCAACGCGGGCGTGCCGCTCACGCTGAGCAACTCGGAGCTGGCCACGCAGTTCAACGCCTTCACCAACTCGATCCTGAAACGGCCGGCGCAAGCCGAAGCGGTCGTGGGCGCCCGCCGCCGCAGCCACTTCCTGGGGCTCTTCTAACCGATGACGATCTCAACCCACACCCCTGCCGGCTCCGCGATCGCGGCCGCTGCCGCCCGGGCCGACTCGCGCCGCACGCAGTACCTCGAAGTGCGCGGCGTCGTGCACAAGAAGCTGCTGACGCGGCTCAACCTGGAAAAGCTCGCGACGACGGAGCGCAGCCGGGTCGAAGCGGAGATCCGGCCGCTCGTGTCGACCCTGATCGCCGAATCGGGCGTGCCGCTATCGCTGGCCGAGCGCGACGCCATCGTCGGCGACGTGCTCGACGAGGTGTTCGGGTTCGGCCCGCTCGAGCCGCTGCTGCGGGACCCGAGCGTCAGCGACATCCTGGTCAACACCCACACGCACGTGTTCGTCGAGCGCAAGGGCAAGCTCGAACGCGTGCCGGCCGCGTTCCAGGACGACCAGCACCTGCTGCGCGTCATCGATCGCATCGTCAGCGGCGTGGGCCGGCGCATCGACGACAGCTCGCCGATGGTCGACGCACGCCTGCCGGACGGCTCGCGTGTGAACGCGGTCATCGCGCCGCTCGCCGTGGACGGCCCGATCCTCTCGATTCGCCGCTTTCCCGCGGAGCGCCTCAAGGCCGAGGACCTGGTCGGCTTCAAGGCGGTGACCGCGAACATGCTCGAGTTCCTGCGGCACTGCGTGAACTCGCGGCTCAACTGCCTGATCAGCGGCGGCACCGGCGCCGGCAAGACGACGCTCCTCAACGTGCTCTCGTCGTTCATCTCGGAGCGCGAGCGCATCGTGACCATCGAGGACGCGGCGGAACTGCAGCTGCACCAGGAGCACGTCGTGCGCCTGGAGACCCGTCCGCCCAACGTGGAAGGGAAGGGCGGCGTCAAGCAGCGGCAACTGGTGATCAACTCGCTGCGTATGCGCCCCGACCGCATCGTCGTCGGCGAGGTGCGTGGCGAGGAAGCGCTGGACATGCTGCAGGCGATGAACACGGGCCACGACGGCTCGCTGACGACGATCCACGCGAACACGCCGCGCGACGCGCTGTCCCGGCTCGAGACGATGATCGCCATGGCCAACGTGAACCTGCCGGACAAGGCGATGCGGCAGCAGATCGCGTCGGCGATCCAGATCGTCGTGCAGCAGGCGCGCATGAGCGACGGCACGCGCAAGGTGACGAGCGTGTCGGAGATCACCGGCATGGAGGGCGAGATCATCACCATGCAGGAGATCTTCCGGTTCGACAAGCTGGGCGTCGGCCAGGACGGGCGCGTGCTCGGCCGGTTCGTGGCCACGGGCGTGCGGCCGAAGGTGTGCGAGCGTCTGCGCACGGCGGGCGTGACACTGCCGTCGGACATGTTCGATGGCGTGACCGAGGTGCGGTGATGTCTCTCGAGATCCTCGCGATTCTGGTGTTCCTCGTGGTGGCGGGCGGCGTCGTCGGCGTCGCCATGCTGCTGGCGAGCGGGCCGGACGCGGCGCTGCGGCGCACGGTCGAAGGACGCCTGCAGCAGCTGAACGGCCCGGCCACGCCGGCGGCCGGCTCCGCCGAGTCGCTGCTGCGCAGCACGACTACCGGACCCGTTCCGCTCATCGACCGCATCGCCAAGCACGCGGTGAAGGGGCTGGCCGTCGAGCGCTGGGTCGAGCAGTCGGGGCTGCGGCTGACGATCAGCGGCCTGTTCATCATCTCGCTCGGCCTCGGCGTGCTGCTCGCGATGGTCGCGATGAGCATCGATCACCACTGGTGGGCGGCCGCCGGCGGCTTCCTCGCCGGCCTCGGGCTCCCGTTCGGCTTCGTCAAGAGCCGCCGCACCGCGCGCATGAACAAGTTCGAGGAGCAATTCCCGGAAGCGCTGGACCTGATGGCGCGCGCGGTGCGCGCCGGGCATGCGTTCGGCGCCGGCCTGAAGATGGTCGCCGACGAGCTGCACGAGCCGGTCGGACCCGAGTTCCGCAAGGCATTCGAGGAGCAGAACTTCGGCCTGTCGATGAAGGAGACGCTCAACAACCTCGCGCTGCGCGTGCCGCTGCTCGACGTGCGCTTCTTCTCGACGGCGGTGCTCATCCAGCGCGAGACCGGCGGCAACCTCGCGGAGATCCTGGACAATCTCGCGAACGTCGTGCGCGAGCGCTTCAAGATCCGCCGGCAGGTGCGCGTCCATACGGCGCACGGCCGCTACACCGGCTACGTGCTGCTCGCGCTCCCCGCGTTCCTCGCGGTCGCGCTGCATTTCATCAACCCGGACCACATGGCGATGCTGTTCAAGGACCGTATCGGCCAGACGCTGATCCTCACCGCGATCGTCATGCAGTCGGTCGGGTGGTTCTGGATCTCGCGTGTCGTGAAGATCGAGGTGTGACGTGGTGACCCTGCTTCCGATCCTCGCCTTCGCCTTCGGCACGCTGATGGTCACGGCCGTGGCCTACCTGCTGCTCGGGAAGAGCACCACGACCATCGACCAGCGCCTGCGCGAAGTCACCGGCGCGCCCGAACCTGCCGACGACCTGCGCAAGCAGGCCGAGCAGGTCGTATCCTTCCTCAGCCGGGTCGGCGAGAAAGCGCCGAGGTCGGTCAACGAGCTGGGCAAGCTGCGGCTGCGTCTCGTGCAGGCGGGCTACCGCCGGGCCGACGCGCTCGCCATCTTCCTCGGCATCCGCGTCGCGTGCGCGGCCGCCTTGTTCGTGCTCTTCGGCACGCCCATCGTCATGCGGCCCGATGTCTTCCTGGCGATGGTCGCCGCCGCCCTCGGCTACACCGTGCCCGGGATGGCCCTCGCCCGGATCGCGGGACGCCGGCAGCACCGCATCCAGCTGTCGCTCGCCGACGCGCTCGATCTGCTCGTGGTCAGCGTCGAAGCGGGCCTCGGCCTCGACCAGGCGATGTCTCGCGTCGGACAGGAACTGGCGTTCGCCTATCCCGATCTGTCGGCGGAACTCCGCCTGGTGAACCTCGAGCTGCTCGCCGGCACGTCCCGGCCCGACGCGCTGCGCAACCTCGCCGACCGGACCGGCGTGGACGACCTGCGGTCGCTCTGCGCGATGCTCGTGCAGACCGACAAGTTCGGCACCAGCGTCGCCAACTCGCTGCGCGTCTACTCCGAGACGCTCCGCACGAAGCGCCGCCAGCGTGCGGAGGAGGCGGCCGCGAAGACCGGTGTCAAGATGGTCTTCCCGCTCGTCTGCTGCATCTTCCCGGCAATCTGGATCGTGACGATCGGCCCCGCCGCGATCAAGTTCATCCGCGTGCTCGGGCCCATGAACGCAGGACAGTAGCGTGAGCAGGAAAGCCCCGGTCCGGTTGACGGCGACCAACGTGGAAACGGGCGCGGTAGTGGCCAGCCGCGTCCGCATCGCATCGAAGCGCCTGGAGCGCGCCATCGGCCTGCTGACCACGCGGGCGTTCACGCCGGGCGAGGGGCTGCTCATCACCCCCTGCCGCGGTGTGCACACGTGCGGGATGCGGTTCGCCATCGACGTGATCGCGATTGACGAGGACGGCCTCGTGGTCGATGCGGTACCGGCGCTGCGGCCGTGGCGCATCCGCCTGCCTCGACCGCGCGGCTTCAACGTGCTGGAGCTGCCGGAGGGGATGCTGAAGAAGACGCGCACGCGGGTGGGCCATCACATCTCGCTCAAGCTCGCGCCGGCGTGGGAGGGGAAATGACCCCGGCCACGACTGTCGCGCCTCCCGCCCGCGTCGTGGCGCCCGCAAAGCCGGTGACGCTGGCCGATACCGGCCTGAACGTCGATGCGATTGCGTCGCTGATTCTCAAAACGCTCTACACAGGTGAGGCGCGCGGCACGGGGCTCGCCGCGGCGGTGAAGCTGCCCTACGGCATCCTCGAGCCGATCGTCGCGCAGCTCCGCACCGAGCAGCTGATCGAGGTAAAGGGTGCAGCGGGCGTCGGCACGGCCGGCTACAGCTACGCCGTCACCGACCTTGGCCGCGATCGCACTCGCCGATACCTGGACGCGTGTGGATACGTGGGCCCGGCGCCGGTGCCGATTGCGCAATACCTCGCCTACATGGCGGAGCTCGCCCACATCCGGCCGCCCATCGATCAGCACCGCGTGGCCGCGGCGTTCTCGCACCTGATCATGGAACCCGACATGCTTCATCAGCTCGGCCCCGCGATCAGCGCGGGCCGGTCGGTGTTCCTCTACGGCGCGCCTGGCAACGGCAAGAGCGTGATGGGTCAGGGCATCGGCCGCGCGCTCGGCGGCGACATCTACATTCCCCACGCCCTCGACGTCGACGGCCAGATCGTCGCGGTGTTCGATCCGGTGACCCACGAGCCGATCGTGCAGGAGCAGGACAGCCTGCTGCGTTCCGAGGACGATGCCGACGAGCGATGGGTGCGCGTGAAGCGCCCGGTGATCACGGTCGGCGGCGAGCTGACGCTCGACATGCTGGACCTTCGCTTCAACACGCTGTCGGCCTTCTACGAAGCGCCGCTGCAGCTCAAGGCCAACGGCGGCGTGCTGGTGCTCGACGACTTCGGCCGCCAGCGCGTGAACGCGCGCGACCTCCTGAACCGGTGGGTCGTGCCGCTCGAATCGAAGGTGGACTACCTGAACCTGCATACCGGACGGAAGTTCCAGGTGCCGTTCGACGTGATGGTCGTGTTCGCGACGAACCTCGAGCCGCAGTCGCTCGCCGACGAGGCGTTCCTGCGCCGCATCCCGTACAAGATCGTGGCAAAGAACCCGAGCTACGATCAGTACTGCCGCATCTTCGAGATGAACTGCCGCCGCGTCGGCGTGCCCTACGATCGCACGCTCGTGGAGTACCTGCACGACCGCTACTACGTCCCGAAGAACCTGCAGCGCCGCGGCTGCCATCCGCGCGATCTGATCGATCACGTGATGGCCCTCTGCCGCTACGAGGGACGCGCCCCCGCGATCACGCCGGCGCTGCTCGACACGGTGTGCGCGACTTACTTCATCGAAGACGGGCAGGCGGGGCCGACCGCGGCGAGCGGGCGCTAGACGGGCCGCGCGGCTCTCAACTCCCAACGGCCACTTTCCAACTCGCAAGGAGCCTGGAAGCGCGGCAGCAGGCGCCTTGAGAGTTGGCACTTGGGAATTGGCAATTGGGAATTGGCAGTGGGGAGTTGGACGTTGACAACAGCCGGGCTTTGATTTACCCTCGCGCCATCGTGTCTGGTGCATCTGCCCGTGTCCTGTCGTCGCGTGTGGCGGCGAACGTCAGCACGGGTGTCGTGCGTCTGCTCGTCCTTAGCAGCCTGCTGCTCGGCCTCCTCATTAGTGGGGGCCCTCGGGCCAGCGGATGATGTAGCCGGGACCGTCGCGACTGAACGACCAAGGGCCATCATCCGAAAACGGGTGATGGCCCTTTTGGTTTATTGAGGCACGGGAAGGCAGGCACCGAGACACCGAGGCATGTTGGTAAGGGCCGACCTTCAGAGGCATTTGGTAGCGGCCGACCTTCAGGTCGGCCCTCGAGGTGAGGATCCAATGGTCACGACACACGGTCGAGGAAACAAACCGGATCGCCGGCCGGGCGCCGGGCTGCTCAAGCGCGTGAAGGCGTTCCGCGTCGACTCGCGCCTGAAGGATCGGCTGGCCGCGCGCGCGGTGACGGTGGACGTGATGGAGCTGCCGGAATACGAGGAGAGCGCCGAGCGCCGGCCGCGGCCGGATCGGGGATACGGACACGGGGTGTAATCAATTCTTGATTCTTGATTCTTGATTCTTGATTCTTGATTGTTGATTCGTGATTGGACGCACTCACGGTCCGGCAATCAAGAATCATGAATCACGAATCACGAATTCCCGATTGGTTCCTGCTGTGTGAGGCAGTGGAGCGTGCCCAGCCCCCACACCAGGTCGACGGCGTGGATGCCGATGACGTGGTGCTGCGGCATCAGCTCCGCGATGGTGTTCAAGGCAAGGCGATCGTTGCCGTCGTTGAACGTCGGCACGAGCACCGCGCCGTTGGCGATGTAGAAGTTGGCGTAGCTCGCCGGCAACCGCTCGCCGTTCATGACCACCGGGCGCGGGAAGGGCAGCTTGACGATCCGCAGCGGCCCGACGCCCGCCTGACCTGAGGCCGCTTCGAGGCGGCGGAGGTTGTCGAGCGACCGGCGGTGGTTGTCGTCGGCGGGATCGTCCTCGACCGCCAGCACGATCGTATCGGGGCTGACGAAGCGCGCGATATCGTCGACGTGCCCGTGCGTGTCGTCTCCGACGCACCCCTCTCCCAGCCAGATCGTTCGCTCGATTCCAAGCCACTCGGCGAAGATCCCTTCGTACCCTTCGCGGCCGAGTCCCGGGTTCCGCACCTGCACCTCGCTCAGCAGCCATTCTTCGGTAACGAGCATGAGGCCGCGGCCGTTCACCTCGAGGCCGCCGCCTTCGAGCACGATGCGGTCGCCAGTGTCACGGCGGCGAGGCTGCTCGATGGGCAACCCGTTGATGCAGCTCATCGCGGTGCCGACGTTCGCGTCCTGCTGCCAGTTCGCATACTTCGCCCACGCATTGAACGCCCAGTTCACCATGGCGACACCGCCATCGGTATCCACTACGCCGGTCGGCGCGGAGTCGCGCAGCCAGACGCGGTCGGTCGGGACCAGGTGCAGACGGGATCGGCCGGCACGCACGCCATGGGCATCGAGCGCGGCACGGGCGCTCTCGCGCACGTCCTCGTTATGGCAGAGGATCTCGACGGGCTCGTGGTCGGCGATGACGCGGGCGATCTCGGCGTAGACCCACGGGATCGGTCCAAGCTTGCCCGGCCAGTCGGGTTCGTGATGCGGCCAGGCAATCCACGTCGCGCGGTGCGGCTCCCACTCGGCGGGCATCCGACGCCGCATCGCAGGCGTCATGCGCCGAGATACCGGCTGAGGATCGGCCCGTACGCGTCCACCCGTCGATCGCGCAGGAAAGGCCAGTTGCGGCGGACGGTCTCGAGCAGCGTGGGATCGCAGCGCGCGATCAGCACCTGCTCGCTCTCGCCCGCTTCTGCCACGTAGCGGCCGAACGGATCGGCAATGAACGAATGGCCGAAGAAGGTGATGCCGTTGGTGCCCGGCTCGTCTTCGTGACCGACGCGGTTCGGCGAGGCGACATACACCCCGTTGGCAATCGCGTGGGCGCGCTGGATGGTGCGCCAGGCTTCCACCTGCGCGCGGCCCCACTCGTCCTACTCCGCGG
>Ga0307410_10001024_pt1 | contig 12121 bp, 14 predicted proteins | sample 322Ometagenome_3_FD_203707 | JGI IMG/M metagenome (GOLD analysis project Ga0307410, IMG submission 203707) | Maize rhizosphere microbial communities from greenhouse at UC Davis, California, United States - 322HYB-O-3 | ecosystem: Host-associated > Plants > Roots > Rhizosphere > Soil | place...
CGACATCAGCGCACCGTGGTTCTCCGCTCTGCTGGACAGCATCGGACAACCGGGCGCTCAACTGGCTACTGCACATTGACCAGCTCAGGATTTCTTGCGGCTCCGTACGACGGCTGAAAAGACAAAAACCAGCGCAGCCCCGAGTCCGACCCCGGTTGCGGCCCCGGTGACATAGCCAGCGCCCATCCCAACGCGTACGGAGCGTGCAGCCACACTCTCCGGTACGAGATTCGGTTCTTGATCCTGCTGTTGTCGAACCTCCGGTGTCGGCGAGATGTCCGTGTCTTCTTGCGGAGGGATTGGAACGGCCTCATGCTGCGCGGTCGCAATCCAAGCTGCGACGAACAGGACTAGTTGGGCAAAGATGTTGAAGAACAGCATGAGCACGATCACGGGCCCGAAGATCGCCGCAGCGGCATTGCCCTGGAAGGCATCAATCAGGTAGCTCGCCACAAACTGCAGCAGCGCAAGGCCGATCGCACCCAGCAATGCGCCACGGCGAACGATCTGCCATGGTTCACGAGTCTCCGGAAGGAGCGTGTAGAGATACATAAAGATCAGCCATCCTGCGCCAATGGAGATGATGACTGAGCTGAGCCGAAGCAGCGGCGCTATCCACGGCTGGTCACTGAGTCCGAGCCAGTTGACCACCGTGTCTGCAAGCGATGTGGATAGCGAGGAGAGTCCGAAAGTCACCGCCATACCCACAAGGAAGCCAAGCAACAAAACGAGGTTGCCGAGCGTCCGGATGACAATGTTGATCTTTTGTGGTCGAAGATCGAATCCGGCTCGCCACTGGGTTCGCACGGCATTCTTCAAGTGCCCCATCCATTTGGCGCCGGTATAGAGGGCTGCCACCAAACCGATGATGCCAATGGTCCAGAACTGGCTGAGGGCATTGTTTACCAGGGCCAGGATCTTCTCGCGGTTAGCAGGCTCGATACCGCCGAGGGCCTTCGCGACAGCGTCGACGACGTCATTCAGGAGACCGGGTTGCACGACGGTGAGTATGAAGCCGGTGATCGAAAAGGCCATCATCATCACCGGGACGATCGCAAGCACCGAGAAGTACGCCGTCGCAGCGGCAAATTGCGAGCCAAGCCGGCTGAGATAGCGCTCTACCGCACGGATCATGTGTGCAATCCAGGGTCGTTGCTTGAGCTGCTTAATGCGCTCCGGCACCGCAACCATGTGTTTCCTTCTTTGCTGACGCTTGCCCGTTAGGCCCCAGACGCTATCGGACGAGGGACAGAGTCAGATCAGCTCTTGACACTCCCAATGGCGGCGCCTTGGCTGAGGTTATGAGCCAACTGTTGACCGATTCCGAAGTGTCCCAGCAGCTAGAGGGACTTCCGAACTGGCGGCGTTCCGAGGGGGATGAACCCGCGATCACCGCGACGTATGAGCTGACCGATTTCGTCGCTGCATTGGATTTTGTGAATCGGGTTGGCCATGAAGCAGAGCTCATGAACCACCATCCAGACATCGATATCCGCTGGAACAAGGTGACGCTGGTCCTCTCAACGCATTCCGAGGGCGGCCTTACTGCGAACGACATCGAGCTGGCACATCGAATCAACGAGGCCGTCGGTGAGGAAGGCTGAGTAATTGCAGCGCCTCCGGCGCCGACTCCTCGAACGCCTCCGGCGGAGGACACGTGCAGACCAGATTGCGGTCGCCATAACCGCCGTCAATGCGGCCGACTGGCGCCCAGTACTTGTCGAATCCATCCGCATACAGCGGCCCAGTGTGAAACCCGCCGGGAAAAGCCGCCACCCGTCTGGAATAGGAGTGATTCCAGCTGTCAGAGGTCACCGCAATCTGAGTGTGGGGGGCATTCACCAGTGGGTTGTCTTCCCTCGACCACTCCCCCGTCTCGATCTTGGCGATCTCCGTGCGGATGCTGATCATGGCGTCACAAAACCGATCAATCTCTTCCAGCGGCTCAGATTCGGTCGGCTCCACCATCAAGGTGCCCGCCACCGGGAAGCTCATCGTCGGCGCATGGAAACCATAGTCGATCAAGCGTTTGGCAACATCCTCCACGGTGATACCGCTGCTCTTGGTTAGCGGGCGCAGATCCAGGATGCACTCGTGTGCGACTCTGTCGTTACGTCCGTGGTAAAGCACCGGGTAGTGATCATGGAGTCGCTCAGCCACGTAGTTTGCTGCGAGCAGGGCATGCTCTGTGGCAGAGGTTAATCCGTCGGCGCCAATCATCGCGATGTAGGCGTAGCTGATCGGCAGGATGCCAGCCGACCCGTAGGGCGCAGCTGAGATCGGGCCGATGCCGCTGGTTGGACCTGCGGTCTCGAGCATCGGGTGGTTGGGCAGAAACGGCGCCAGATGTGCAGCAACGCCGACCGGACCAACGCCCGGTCCGCCGCCACCGTGGGGGATGCAGAAGGTCTTGTGGAGATTGAGATGGCTCACGTCAGCGCCGAAACTACCTGGCTTTGCGAGGCCCAGCAGGGCGTTCAGGTTGGCTCCATCCACATAGACCTGGCCGCCGGCCTGGTGAACTATCTCGCTCAACTCGACGATGCTCTCTTCGAAGACTCCATGCGTCGACGGATAAGTCACCATGATCGCCGCTAGTTGATCACTATGCTCGGTGATCTTGGTCCGCAGGTCGTCCAGATCCACCGCGCCATCGGCAGCAGCTTTGACGACAACGACCTTGAGACCGGCCATGGCGGCTGAGGCAGCGTTCGTGCCATGCGCTGAGGAGGGGATCAGGCAGATCCGACGTTGATCATCACCCCGTGAGTCGTGGTAGGCGCAGATGGCAAGGAGCCCGCTGAGCTCGCCTTGACTACCTGCGTTCGGCTGTAGCGAGACCTTCGCGTAGCCGGTCAGCTCCGCGAGCCAGGACTCCAGCTTCTTGATCAGTTCGAGATATCCCGCGGCATCCTCGATCGGCGCAAATGGATGCAGGTTCGCAAAGCCGGGATAAGAGATCGGCTCCATTTCGGTCGTGGCGTTGAGCTTCATGGTGCAAGAGCCAAGCGGGATCATCCCCCGATCCAACGCGAGATCACGGTCGGACAATGCCCGCAGATATCGAAGCATTGCTGTTTCACTGTGATGAGTGTTGAAAATGGGGTGGGTGAGGAAGACAGTCGTACGCTCGCGCCCGACTAGGTTGTCGGCAAACAGCCGCTCTTGGCTTGCCGACACTCCAAAGGCCCCGCGTACAGCGTTGAGCTGAGCCGTGGTGGCGTCTTCACCGACCGACACTCCGACATGATCATCATCCACCAGCCGAAGATGGATCCCGGCTGCTCGCGCCGCGCCGACCACTGCTGCGGCCCGGCCCGGCACCTCGACGAGCACCGTGTCGAAGAACGAGTCGTGGACTACCCGGAGCCCCCCGGCCACAAGATCACCGGCAAGGTCCGTGGCACGATCATGGATCGTTGCAGCGATCTCCAGTAGTCCCTGTGGGCCGTGATAGACGGCGTACATGCTGGCAACGACGGCGAGCAGCACTTGGGCGGTACAGATGTTGGACGTGGCCTTCTCGCGGCGGATGTGCTGCTCGCGAGTCTGCAATGCGAGGCGGAAGGCGGGAATGCCGTCACGATCTTTGGAGACTCCCACGAGTCGCCCCGGCAAGGTCCGCTCCAGGCCTGCGCGGACCGAGATAAAACCTGCGTGGGGTCCTCCATAAAACAGCGGAACACCGAACCGCTGGCTGGATCCGACAGCCACGTCCGCGCCCCACGCTCCTGGCGGGGTTGTCAAGGTCAACGCCATCAGGTCGCAGGCCGCAATCACCATGGCACCGCGTGCGTGGGCCAGATCGGCGACCGTCCGCAAGTCGTCAGTGCTGGCGAGCCGGCCGCTGGCACCGGGTGTTTGCACGAGGACCGCAAACAGCTCGACTTCCTCGATCGCCTCAGCCAGCGGCTTGTCAGCCACCACCACGGGAATCCCGAGAGCTGCCGCCCGCGTAGAAAGGACACCGATCGTCTGTGGCAAGGTCTCGCTGTCGAGCAGGATTGCTTGTCCCACCTTTGTGCTGCGACGTGCCAGCGTCATCGCCTCGGCGGCCGCGGTCGCTTCATCAAGCAAACTTGCTCCGGCCGTGGGCAGTGCGGTGAGGTCTGAGATCACGGTCTGAAAGTTGAGCAACGCCTCCAGTCGGCCCTGGCTGATCTCTGGCTGGTACGGCGTGTATGCGGTATACCAAGCGGGCGACTCGAGCACATTGCGACGGATCACAGAGGGGGTCACGGTGCCGTGGTAGCCAAGCCCGATCATTGCGGTGAGTGGTCGATTACGGCTCGCCAGCTCGCGCAGCACTGCCAGTGTCTGGGATTCGGTCAAAGCCGGCGGCAGGACGAGCGGCTCCGTGCTGCGGATCGACCGCGGCAGAGCTTGATCAACTAGCTGCTCAAGACTGTTCAGCCCGAGGGCAGCCAGCATCTTGTCGCGATCGTCAGTCTGGGGACCGATGTGACGAGTGCTGAACCGCTGCGACGGCAGAGAGCCCTTCTGAGTGTCTGGAAGAGTGGCGGTCATCGATCTTCTTTCGCGCGGGTGTAGGTAGTTGCTGTTGCTCTCGCGAGCAACGCTCCCCCTCTGTCACCTGCGGCTTCAGAGTTGCCATAGCGTGCGCGGTCTCGATTGCCTGAGAGGTTCCGGGGAGGTTGCCCCTTCGGCGTCACCTACTCAGTGTGAGGTGGTGAACTCTCCCGCGCCGCCGTTCCAGCAGCGCCCAGATTACTCCGAATGCGCTGGAGGATCTGCGGTTCTCGGCACTCACGCCACGGGTAGGTCAGATTTCAATGACAGTGACCAGGCCCTCAAGACCCTGGAAGTCCTTGCCATTACGGGTGACCACCGGCAGATCTTCTACAAGAGCGGTCGCCGCGATCAGCAAGTCCGCGAACTTACGCCTCGGTTGACGGCCTTGTTCTACGACGGCGGCATGCACCCGGCCATACGCCCGAGCGGACCGAATGTCGAACGGCATCGGGTCAAACGCTGCCTCGGTTCGCTGTAGTCGATCTTGTCGACGCGCACGCTCAGAGACATCCGTGGTGGCTGAGGGCCCCGCAGAAAGCTCGGCGAGCGTAACCGTGGATATCGCCACTTCTTCTGGAAGTTGAGAAGCGTCAAGTCGATCCAGATCCACAATGACCGAAGTGTCGAGGAGCCCTCGAGCCAACCGGTCAGGCACGATCTGGCACCTCCTGATCGAGGACTTCATCGAGATCATCCCTAAATGCCGCGGCATCGATCGGAGGTGCATCGTGGAACATAGCAACGACAGTGCTGGCGGCGACGAACCGATGACGTCGCAGTGGCCGCAACTCCCCCACCGGGGTCCCGTTGCGGGTAATTACGAACGACTCTCCCTCGTCCAAAGCCCGCATGATTCGGCCGCTGTCATTGCGGAGTTCGCGTTGGGAGATTTGCTCGCTCACATCAGCATCGTAGCACGCGGTGCTACACCAACTCGTTAACCGGTGCCTCGGGCCTGCCGACGCTGAGAAATCTCATCGTGGGACTGCCGCGGCTCATCGACCTCGGCCCGCTCGGCCGGCAGGTCGGAAAGTGTCCCTTCGAGATCGCGCCAGACACCGCCAAGGGCGATGCCAAACACGCCCTGGCCGCCACGCAACAGATCGATGACCTCGTCGTCAGAGGTGCATTCGAAGACCGACACGCCGTCGCTCATCAAAGTGACCTGGGTGAGGTCTTGGACGCCCCGCTTACGCAGATGCTCGATAGCGGTACGGATCTGCTGCAAAGAGATGCCCGCATCAATCAGTCGCTTGATCACCTTCAAGATCAGAATGTCGCGGAAGCTGTAGAGGCGTTGGGAGCCGGATCCAGATGCGCTTCGGATTTCTGGGACGACCAAGCCGGTACGCGCCCAGTAGTCAAGCTGCCGATAAGTGATCCCGGCGGCACTGCAGGCGATTGGTCCACGGAAACCCATGTCGGTTGGCAGTGGCGAAAAGTCGCCGTCGAACAAGAGCCCTTGCGCCTCAGCCGACTCAGTGCCGGACGACTCGGCCGGCGTTGCTGATGCGTCGGTGCTACTCACGTGTTGCCTCCGGATTCTGCCGCGTGATTCTGGCGAATCAAGTTGCTGCGATGGGAAGAGAGGAACCCCGGTGAGTTCCCTCCGCGTAATTCCACGGTCGGCATTACATTGACGAACCTATGACGAGCGGCCCGAGTGGGTCAACGACCGCGACATCGAGTCCAGCGGCCGAGACCAAGTCTTAATTCATCCGCGAGGGGCGACCAGATACCGCGTACCGGACTACTAGAAGTCTCGGGTTGAGCTTGAATGTGCCTTTGACTAGGACTTTGGCTCTTCGCCGGTGACGAAATCGTCGGGGTTGACCTGATCGAGAAACTCCCGGAACTTCTCTACTTCGTCATCTTCGGCTTCGGGAATCTCGATGCCGGCCTCATCGAGCACGTCCTCGGCGCAGTAGATGTCGGAGCCGACTCGTAGCGCCAAAGCGATGGCATCTGAGGGCCGCGAGCTGATCTCGATTCCATCAACCAGGAGCACGGCGTAAAATGTGCCGCCTTCGAGTTCGGTGATGTGTACCTCGGTGAGCCGGTGGCCCAAGGTCGTCAAGGCGTCGACCATCAAATCGTGCGTAAGCGGCCTTGGTGGGACGATGCCCTCTTGCGCATTTGCAATCGCAGCCGCCTCTGCGGCGCCAATCCAGATGGGGAGGTACCGACTCCCGCCCACCTCGCGCAGCAAGACCATCGGAGCGTTCGACGGCATCTCGACTCGGACACCCACCACATCGAGCTCGCGCATGCGACAACACTACTTCGCGAGCGGCCAGCTACAAGATCACCCCCGGCTGCCAAGACGCGCGTCGCGTACCGGGCAGGCGATTGTGTTTTGAGTCGTTAAACGTTGCGCTCCATAGCAGTTCGCACCAGCGCCGCATGGAAGCTGATCACCAGCTGTGTCACATCTCCGGGGACATCGCGATTGCTTCCGGCGCGTCGCACATACGGTGCAATCGCCTGCTCGACGAGCCCCACCTCTCGTTCGGCTGCCAACTTGAACGCCCGTAGGTGCCGTCCGTCGATTCCGTACTCAGCCAGCCGGCGGGCGGCAATGGCAAGTGTCAGGGCGTCCCTGCCGTAGTGGGCGGTCCCGCGCCGGGTCACCACGATCTGGTTTCGCTCCAGCTCGCTGAGTGTGCTCTCGGTGAGGCCGCTGGCATCCAATAGCTCCTGACGGGTAAGCCTGACTGGCTGCTTCGCAGTCGGGGCCGCCGGGCCCGGGTTGTGCCCGCTTCCGGCCTGGCCGTTGCTAGCTGAGCCGTTGTGGCCGCTCACACTTAGTGGAGTCTGACCGCGGTCGATCTGCTCGAGATGCTCGCGTATGACCTTTAGCGGCAGGTAGTGCTCCCGCTGGACCGACAGCACATACCGCAGCCGTTCCACATCGCCTTCGGTGTATCGGCGATACCCCGATGGCGCCCGCATTGGACTGATCAAGCCCTCGGCCTCCAAGAATCTGATCTTGGAAATGGAGATCTCCGGGAAGTCGGTCCTCAGAACTGCCATCACTTGGCCGATGCTGCGGGTCGGCTGCCGAAGACGCGGTTCCGACACGGACGCGCTTGCGGTCTCAGCGCTCCGGGCGCGAGCTTCGCCGGTCGCGCTGGCCGGAGACTCGGCTGGTTTCGGCATGGCGAGCGGGCTATTCCGGGGCCCGATTACTCCCAAAATAGACGAGGCGGAATTTGCCGATCTGTACCTCATCACCATTCCGCAGCAGGCATTCATCGACGAGGTCGCGGTTGACATAAGTGCCGTTCAGGCTCCCGACATCCCTGACCACAGTGCCCTCAGGGGTACGGCTGAAGGTGGCATGCCGGCGGGACACCGAGATGTCATCGAGAAAGATGTCGGAATCTTGATGCCGTCCGACTGTCACCACATCGGTGTCCAAGAGAAATCGGCTTCCAGCGTTTGCGCCACGTTGAACGATCAGCAACGCCGAGCCGTGCGGCAACGCATTGACGGCTGACTCATCTTCGGCCGTCAGCGAGTCCGTGTCACGTTCCTCAACCATCGCGGGCATCGCCTTGGTCGTGTCGCCGGTCGGCACCTTCTCGGGGGTCGCGGCTCGGGCTGCACCAGGAACCAGCGCCGAGCCACATTGGCCGCAGAAGTTACTCCCCTCTGGGTTCTCATGTCCACAGTTGGTACAGAACGGCATTGCTTCGGCTTTCGTTTACGGCCTCGAAAGGCTCGGGGTGCGATGCAGAGTTTAGGACCAACAGCAAGCCGTTATGTAGAGAACTGTCGGATCGCGCCATGTGCCGTGCTGAGGAGGAGTGAGGGGACATACTTCTCGTCACCGAGCGACGACGAAGTAGACGCGTTAAGACGCGCGATCCGTGCCGAGCGAGCTTGGCGAGCGAGGCAATCAAATCGGACTCAAGCTCCCGCCTGCTCAGCGTAAGAATCAGCATCCAACAAATCGTCTAGATCGGCGGACTCGTCCAGCTCGAGCTCGAAGAGCCAACCGTCCCCGTAAGGATCGGTATTAATGGTCTCGGGATGGAGATCCAGCGTGGTATTCACTGCGGTGATGATGCCGGGCACTGGACAAAAGATGTCGGAGACACTCTTGGTGGATTCCAGTTCGCCACATGCGTCGCCGGCCGCAACGGTGTCGCCCACCTCGGGGAGAGTGACGAAGACGATGTCCCCGAGCTGGTCGGCCGCGTACTCGGTGATCCCCACCCGGACGCTGTTGCCATTGCCGCCGCGCACCCACTCATGCTCGGCTGAGTACTTCAGATCTTCGGGATAGTCCGACATCAGGCTCCTCAAGAAATCACAGTGTCACCGAGCGTTGGGTCAGCGAGGGGTTGGCGGCGCGGACGCGGGGCGAGCGTACTGATTCTCACTTGCCTCGTGCAAGGACTCGATCACGACCCGCCTCTGCTGCTGAATTTGCACCTGTCCCCCGATCCGTGGCCCCGTTATTTCGGATACGATCCCACCGCGGAACTGAGCAGCCTCCTCCAGACTGTGCGGCTCCCCGATGACCTCCAAGGTGATCGGGCGGGTGACCGGCTTGCCGTCGATAAGTAGCCCGTGCGCGTCCGAGCCAAACCAAGTCGAGGCAACAACCCGGATGGTGTTGTTCACCTCGATCACTTCCGCGCCGGCATCACGCATCTCTTCGACAGCATCGAGCAGCACACCGGCGTCGACAGCTGCTCTCGGATCGGCGATCCGCATCCAGATTCCAGGCCCCTCGGCGGGGGCCGTGCCAGCAAGGATCGACAGCTCGGAGAGGTGCTTTTCGGCCTCCTGTCGAGCCACCCGCTGAGTGTCGGCACCTGACCGCAGATTGCTACGGGTCTGCTCCAGCTGGCTGATCTCACCCTCGAGTCGTCGCGACTCCGTGCTCAGTCCATCCAGGAGTTGAATCAGGTCCTCACGGCGAGCCGAGGCATAAGTGTCGTCCGTTGCATTGATGCGGATCTGCATGGCACCGGCTGCTCCGACGACCAACAAGATGATGGCCGCGAGAATCTGCCCGCGTCCGGGATGCAGCAGTGATGCGCGCAGCCGGGCGCGGGTGCTGCGGGCCGTTTCGGGAGCGTTCTGGCCTGCGGTAGTTGGCGATGGAGCGACCGATGCCGGGTGCGCCGGGGTAGCGATCGAATCGTCTTCGCCAGTCAGCCGGCGCTGGCTGCGCCGAAGCGAGCTGATATGTCGAGACACGGCACTGCGCGTCCGGGTGTGATGTCGCCGGTGTCGTGGTGGTGGTACCTGCGCTCGATGATCGAGAGGCTGCTTGTCAGGCATGGAACAGCGCCCGCCTAATCGCAGCTGCATTGGTGAAAATTCGGATGCCGAGAACGACCACGACACCGGTTGCCAGCTGGGATCCCACACCAATCTGGTCGCCTACGTAAACGATCGCGGCCGCGATCAAGACGTTGGAGATGAATGACACGATGAAGACGCGGTCGGTGAATGTGCCTTCCAAATAGGCACGGAACGCGCCGAACAGCGCATCCATCGCCGCGACGATCGCAATCGGGAGGTATGGCTGGAGGACCTGGGGAATCGATGGCTCCAGGACAATGCCGATCACGATCCCGGCGAGCAAACCGACTAGCGGGATCATGAGGCCGCCCTCCCCGCATGACGGAGCACAAGGCCAGGATCGGCTGCCAGATCGAGCTGCTTCACGTCACTGATCTCGTATCTCATTCGCCGGTTCTGGGCCAGGTCATTCCACCACGCGCCCGCCGAAGACTCAACAAAGCGAGCTTGCAGGGTACGCACGTCCCCGATCGCTTCCACCCGATACGGCCGCGTCAAGGACCGGTAGTCGACCGTAATAGCATCACCGGCGCTGCGGATCGCGGTTAGGTTCGACAGCCGGTGCCCATTGATCGAAATCGCCTCCGCTCCGGCCTCCCAAAGCCCGTTGGCCAGCACCTGGAGATCAATGTCGAGCACCCGATCACGGGCACCTGCAGCTGCCGATGGTGAGTCGTCTACGACGATCAAGACTCCCGGCCCTGTTACGGCTACATTGCCGACGACTGGATCGAGCATGCTGATCTGGGATTCCACGACCCGCGCCGCGTCATCGTCGCCTAAGGCTGCCGCGCGCAGCGTGGCAATGTCCTCAGTAAGGGAGGTGACTCTACCGCGTAGTTCATCCTGCTCTTGTTCGGCGGTCTGGATGCGACTGATCAGCTCGGAGCGCTCCGATTGCAAAGCAGGCGCGGCGCTCGTCGTCTGTAGTGCCGCCACCGCGAAGAGGGCGCCGATGATCATCGCCAGTACGCCGAGCTTCCAACGCCCTCGGGTAGCAGGCTCGCTCCCAGCGGCCGCGGCGAGCGCATAATCCGGATCGATGGGCTGCCGGATGATCTGATTGAGCAGGTCCATGCTGGCGTCCGGCGGCTGACCGGTCGGTGGTTGACCAGCCCGGGACCTTGGCGTTGGGGTCGTCGAGCGGGGAGCCTGGCTGCGACGTTGTGCGCGGCGCCGCGCGGATGTAGTCGTCATCCGATTGAAGAAGGTGCTTCCGGCCGCTAGCCGGTCACACCACGGCGGTTGTGGCGGTCGACTGGCGGCGTGGTGCGTACCAGCTGGACAGTCTGGGTGATGTAGAGGCCTCCGGCGTACCAGTACAACGCTGTGCCCCAGATCGCGAACGCCCATCCCAACACCCAGGCGAGCTGCAGCCAGCCCTGCTCACCGAAGCCAAGCAGCACCAGCGGGAACGCGTACAGCAGGCTGAAGGTAGCGGCCTTACCAAGGAAGTGCACCGGTAGCGAGGAGAAACCCCTTGTCTTCAGGATTGGCACTAGGCATGCGATCAAGACATCGCGCCCCACAACGATCGCAACCAGCCACCACGGGATGATCCCTCGCAACGCCAAGCCCAGCAGGACCGCAACGATGTAGAGACGGTCCGCGATCGGATCCAGCATCTGCCCAATCCGAGAGGTCTGATGCCACGCCCGCGCTAGGTAACCGTCCAGCCAATCGGTGAACCCGCCGAGTGCCAGAACCAGAACGGCCAATCCATCTGCCTGTGGGCCCACGATGAGCCACAGCACGACAGGCGCCCCGGCCAGCCGTAGGAAGCTCAGCACATTGGGCAGCGTCCACACCCGATCGGTGTCGTACTGCGGAATCCCTTGTGACGTGATCGACGAATCCGCAGACCCTGTCCCCGGGGGAGCGACGGAGGTCTGCCGCTCGCTATCTGCTGTCACAGGGCAAGCCTAGTTCTCGGCCGCTGGCACTATGACGGTTTGGCCCGCTTCACCGACTGCAGGGGACCAGCCGTCGGAGTGCGCACATTGACCATCTGCCATTTCGAAAGGTCGTGGTTCTCCCGCCCGTCCAGCCAGCTGCAGGATTCGTACGGTGTACCGGCGCCGTAGCGACAGGGCGGTAGCCACTGCATCGTTGTGCAACCGGCGACAGATGCTGGCTCGGGCGCGTTCAGACTCAAGCCTGTTGTAGCTGGTGGGAAGCATGGGACCGACAGCATCAAGGACATGGCTCAGATCACTCTCGGCGCGCTCCCGATCGTGACGAGACAAATTCGGCTCTAAAGCGGCGG
>Ga0307410_10001025_pt1 | contig 12119 bp, 12 predicted proteins | sample 322Ometagenome_3_FD_203707 | JGI IMG/M metagenome (GOLD analysis project Ga0307410, IMG submission 203707) | Maize rhizosphere microbial communities from greenhouse at UC Davis, California, United States - 322HYB-O-3 | ecosystem: Host-associated > Plants > Roots > Rhizosphere > Soil | place...
CGTGAAGGGCCGCCCCGAGAGACTGACCACCCCCCCGGGGGGGCAGCGAGCCGAGCGAGCGTGGGGGGGATGTTCATCCGAGGTGGGCTAGAATCGCTGACACGCCGCGCATGCCGCCGGCGTGCTTCGTTCTTCAACAGGGTTTTGTCGATGACCATGAATCGTTGCTCGTCGTGGCGTTCGCTGCGCAACGCGCGTGCGGCACTCGCGCGCGCCGGGCGCATCGCGCTCGTTGCCGCGATGGCCGGCGCGTTCGTGGCGAACGCCCAGACCACCATTGCCCAAGGGACTAGCAAGTTGGATGCCACACCGAGCGAACTGAAAAAAATCGATGTCAAACAGGGCACTGGGCCCGAAGCCACGTCCGGCAAGGCGGTTGTAGTGCACTACACCGGCTGGCTCTACGACACATCCAAGCCCGATTCGCACGGCGCAAAGTTCGACAGCTCGCGCGATCGCAGCACGCCGTTCGGGTTCACGCTCGGCGCAGGCCGCGTGATCAAGGGCTGGGACGAAGGCGTGGCCGGCATGAAGGTGGGCGGACAGCGCACGCTGGTAATTCCGCCGCAGATGGCGTACGGCGAGCGCGGCGCCGGAGGTGTGATTCCCCCGAATGCAACGCTGATCTTCGACGTCGAACTGCTCGAAGTGAAGTAGACGTACGGCCGATGTCGCCGACGATGCGCCCGCGCGGCACGCGCGCGGCGTCGAAGCGCCGCGTCGACTATCGTCCACCCGCGTTCCTGGTTGACGACGTCGCACTCGAATTCGATCTCGATCCCGCGCGAACCGAGGTCGCGACGACGTTCGCGTTCCGCCGCAATCCGGCAGCCGCCCGCGCCGATCGCCGTGCGCCGCTCGTGCTCGACGGCGAGGAGCAGGACGACGTGCGCGTCGAGCTCGACGGCCGCGCGCTCGCGCCCGACGCGCTGACCGTGCGCACGTCGGCCCTTGCGCTCGCCGGCGTGCCGGACGCCGGGACGCTCACCGTGCGCTCGACGATCGCGCCCGCCCGCAACGTGGCGCTCGAAGGGCTGTACGTGTCGTCCGGCGTGTTTTGCACGCAGTGCGAGCCGGAGGGTTTTCGCCGGATCACGTATTTTCCCGACCGCCCCGACGTGCTCGCGCGCTACCGCGTGACGCTGCGCGCGGATCGCCAGCGCTACCCGACGCTGCTCGCCAACGGCAATCTCGTCGCCACCGGCGCGCTCGACGGTGGACGTCACTACGCGACGTGGGTCGACCCGTTTCCCAAGCCCACGTACCTGTTCGCCGTAGTCGCCGGCGATCTCGATGCGCTCGACGACGCGTTCGTCACCCGGTCGGGACGCCGCGTCGCGCTGCGGATCTTCGGCACCTCCGCCAACCTGCAGCGTTGCCGGCACGCGATGGAATCGCTGAAGCGCGCGATGCGCTGGGACGAGGACCGCTACGGGCGCGAGTACGACCTCGACACGTTCATGATCTTCTGCGCCGACGACTTCAACCTCGGCGCCATGGAGAACAAGGGCCTCAACATCTTCAACAGCCGGCTGATCCTCGCCGACCCGGCGACGGCGACCGACGACGACTTCAGCGCCATCGAAGGCGTCGTCGGCCACGAATATTTCCACAACTGGACGGGGAATCGCGTCACGTGCCGCGACTGGTTCCAGTTGTCGCTGAAGGAAGGCCTCACCGTCTTCCGCGACCAGCAGTTCTCGGGCGAGCAGGGCTCGCGCGCGGTGGAGCGCATCGCCGCGGTCGAGTACCTGCGGCGCGAGCAGTTCGCCGAGGACGCGGGGCCGATGGCGCATCCGGTGCGGCCCGACGAGTATCAGGAGATCAACAATTTCTACACGGCCACCGTCTACGAGAAGGGTGCCGAGCTGATTCGCATGCAGCATCTGCTGCTCGGCCCCGCGCGTTTTCGCGCCGGCATGGATCTCTATTTCGAGCGCCACGACGGGCAGGCGGTCACGTGCGACGACTTCGTGCGGGCGATGCAGGATGCGTCCGGCGTCGACCTCGCGCAGTTCCGCAACTGGTATTCGACGCCGGGGACGCCCATCGTCAGCGTGCGCGGAAACTACGATCCGGCGGCGCGCACGTACGACCTCGAGGTGGCGCAGCGCATACCCGCATCGAGCGGCGATCGGGAAACGTCGCCGCTGCACGTTCCGCTCGCCATGGGCCTCGTGGCCGCCGACGGCACCGACATGCCGCTGCGCCTTGCCGGCGAACCTGCAGCGTCGGGCACGACGCGCGTGCTCGAGCTCACGCAGGCCGTCCAGAGGTTCCGGTTCGTCGATGTGGACGAGGCGCCCGTGCCTTCGCTGTTGCGGGGATTCTCGGCGCCGGTGCGTCTCGAATACGCGTACAGCGACGAGGACCTCGCGCTGCTCGCCGCGCACGACAGCGATGAAGTCAATCGCTGGGATGCCGCGCAGCGATCGTTCGTGAACGCGGTGATCGCGCTCGCCGAAGCCCATGCGGTCGGCGCGGATCCCGGCAGGATGCCGCTGCTGTCACGAATCGCGCGTGAGCTGCTCGCGAACCAGGCGAGCGATCCCGCGCTGCTTGCGCAGGCGCTTGCACTGCCGGACCCCGCTTACGTGGCGAGCCTGATGCCGACGATCGATCCGGACGGCATCGAGGCCGCGTTTGCGCACGTCGCAAGGACGCTTGCCCGCGACTTGCGCGATGCCTTCGAGGAAACCTACCGCGCGCATCGCGGGCTGCGCGGTGCGTATGCGCCGTCGCCCGCGCAGGCGGGCGCGCGCAGCCTCGCCAACCTCTGCCTGCGCTATTTGTGCACGCTGGACGACGAGCGCGCGCATGCGCTCGCGCTGCGCCAGTTCGAGACCGCCGACAACCTGACCGATGCGGTCGGCGCGCTGGCCGCACTGCGCGATTCTGACCAGCCGGCCCGCGCCGATCTGTACGCGCGCTTCGAGGCGCGCTGGCGCGGCGAGCCGCTCGTGCTCGACAAATGGTTCGCGCTGCAGGCCAGGAGCCTGCGCCCCGATACGCTTGCGACCGTGCGCGGGCTGGTCGCGCATCCCCGGTTCAGTGCGCGCAATCCCAATCGCGTGCGCTCGCTGGTCGGCGCCTTCGCGCTCGGCAACTTCGCGCGGTTCAACGCGCGCGACGGCGCGGGCTACGCATTCGTCGCCGAGCAGGTGCGCATGCTCGACCCGATGAACCCGCAGCTCGCCTCGACGCTCGCCGGTGCGTTCAATCTCTGGAAGCGCCACGGCGAGCCGCGGCGATCGGCGATGCACAAGTGCCTGCAGCGCATCGCCCGCACGAGGAGCCTGTCGCCCGACGTGAGCGAGGTGGTGACGCGGGCGCTTTCGAGCTGATGCGTCGCTACCAGTACGCCTCGAGCGTGATGTGGCCCGGTTCCTTGCGCCGGTGCCTGCGCATGCCGCGGCTGCCGAGCACCTTTTGCACGTCGTCGACCATCGCCGGATTTCCGCACAGCATCGCGTGCGCGTTTTCGGGCGTGAGCGACAGGCCGACGCGCGCCTCGAGCCGGCCGTCGTCGATCGCCTGGGGGATGCGGCCCGCGAGTGCGTCGCGGTGGCTGTCGCGGCTCACCATCGGCACGTAGTCGAACGCGCCCGCGTGCGCGCGCGCAATGCGCGCGATCTCGTCGCGATACGTGAGCTCGTGCGCATGGCGCACCGAGTGGACGAGCACGACGCGGCCGAACTTCGTCCACGGGTCGGGCGTGCGCAGCATCGACAGGAACGGCCCGATTCCGGTGCCGGTCGACAGGCACCACAGCGACTCCGCGTCGGCCGTCTCGCCGATGCTGAAAAAGCCGTTGGCGCGCGGCGCGAGCCAGACGCTGTCGCCGTCGTCGAGCGTGGCGAGCCGCGGCGACAACGGGCCCTCGGGGAGGATGATGAAATAGAACTCGTGCGGGTGCATCGACGGCGGGTTCACGAACGAATACGGCCGCCCGATCATCACCTCCTTCGCATCCGGCGGCCCCGGCAGTGCGAGCCGCGCGAACTGCCCCGCGATGAACGTCACCTCCGGCGCGTGGACCAGCAGCGAATGGAGGCTGTCGCTCCAGCGTCGCCGCCCGGCAACGCGGCCTTCCACCCACGCGGTCATCGAGTCTCCGATTGCTAAAATGGCCATTATGCCTATGCGCAAGAGCCCGGCCGCGATGATGGGCAAACGCGTCCATCTGCGGCCGCCGCGGCGCAGCGACCAGCCGGCGTTCGTTGCCGCCGCGCGCGCGAGCCGGCGGCTGCACAGCGGATGGGTGCAGGCGCCGGAGTCGCCGGCCGCCTACGTCGCGTATGTCGAGCGCTATGCGTTTCGCGGCCGCTCGCCGCGCCACGCCGGCTTTCTCGTCGTCCGTAACGACGACGGCGCCCTCGCCGGCGTCATCAACTTCTCCGAGATCGTGCGCGGCGCGTTTCACAGCGCGTACGTCGGCTATTACGCGTTCGCGCAGCTCGCCGGCGACGGCTACATGACCGAAGGTTTCGCGCTCGCGCTCGATTTCGCGTTTCGCCGCCTGGCGCTGCATCGCGTCGAGGCGAACGTGCAGCCCGCCAACCGCCGCTCGATCGCGCTCGTGTCGCGGCTCGGGTTCGAGCGCGAAGGTTATTCGCGCCGCTACGTGAAAATCTCCGGCCGCTGGCGCGACCACGTCCGCTTCGCGATGCTCGCGGAGGACTGGAGGACCCGGCGAACGGCGGTCAGGCGCGCGATCGCGGCCGCCGCGGCTTGACGCCATGCGAGCCGCGCGCGCGGGCCGCATCGCGTTCGCCGCGCTCGCGCTCGCCGGCTGCACGACGCCTCCGATCGCGGCGGGCGTCGCGAAGACGGTCGACCGCCTCGTCATCGCGCCGTACGCGCTCCACGAGGCGTGCGTGACGATGGCCCGCGGCGACAAGCTCGACTGGCGCTACGAGAGCGGCGCGCCGATTGCGTTCGAGGTCCATTACCGCGAGGGCGGCGCCGTGCTCGCGCCCGTCGTGCGCGACGCCTCGAGTGGCGACAGCGGAACGTTCGAGGCACGCGAGCCGCGCGACTACTGCGCCCAATGGGAAGCGGGCGCGAGCGGCGCGATCGTCAGCTATCGGCTGCTTCTGCGCGCCGCGTCGCGCGGCGCCGCGGAATAGAAGGACCGTCACAGCTCGGCGTAGCTGTACGTGCGCCCCTGCTCGACCTCCGTGAGCACCAGCCGCTCGACGACCTTGCGCGCGACGATGTCCGGTGCAACGAGCTGACCCTTGTCATGAAAGCCGACGAAGAGATCGACGCTCGGCAGCACGTCCTTCGCCTGCGACCGCGCGAACGCCTGCATCGGCGTGTCGATGACACCGGGACGCAGCGTGATCGCGCGCAACCGGCCGGCCGGCGCCTCGGCCGCGAGCATGCGCGTCAGCATCTCGAGCCCGGCCTTGGCGATGCAGTACAGCGCTTCACCCGTCAGCGGCGACTGCGCGGCGCCGGACGACACGTTCACGATCCGCCGCCCGACGTGGTCGTCCGCGAACGTGCGCAAAAACAGGTCCGCCAGCACCGCGGGCGCGGTGAGATTGACGGCGATCGATTGCGCGATGCGCGCGGCATCGAGCCGGCCCAGCACGCCGACGCCCTCGATCGTCGCGGCGTTGTTGACGAGGCATGCCGACGTCGGGCGTTCCGCGGCCAACTCGGAGAACGCCGACGCGAGTGTCGCCGGCACCGCCGCGGGCTGAGCAAGATCGCAGGCGACGAAGCGATACCTTTCGTGCGTGAGCCGCGGCGAATTCGTGCGGCCCACGCCCAGTACGCGAAAGCCGCGCCCGAGCAACTCGATCGCGAGCGCTTCGCCGAGCCCGCGCGAAACGCCGGTGACGATGGCAGCGTGCATGTCTATCCCGGCCTCAGGTTCGCTCGAGCGACATCACGATCACGACGACGATCAGGATCGCGAGCACGAGCAGCGCGATCTTCCACGGACTCTTCGGATACTCGCCGCGCACGGCACCGGTCACGCCGTTCATCAGGCACTGGAACCGCCGCGCGCCGTACGTGTACGACAGCAGCCACACCGGCGCGAGCGTGTGCTTGAATGTCTGCCGCGAATAGTCGGCGTGCACGACGAGGTTGCGATAGGTATCGCCGGGAATCCGCTGCGCGCACAGTGCGCGCAGCTTCGCGTCCATCGCCGCGCGTGCCCGCTGCGCCGCGCCGACGAGGTCGATCTGATAGCGCTCGACCACCCAGCCGGCGACATAGCCGGCGTCGTACGGCTTGGCCTCCTGCGTCGGAAACGGCTCGATGCCGCGGACCAGCGCCGGCTGCACGCCGACCGACGCGCACACGAGGTCGTCGTCGAAGAAATGCGAGACGTGGCCCGCAGCCGGCTCCCAGCGAATCCGCTGCACCTGGCGCGTGCGCGTCTGTCCGTTCACGACGTACGTCTCGGTCTCGTAGTAGTAATGGCCTGCGTCCGCGGTCCAGTCGGCCTCGACCTGCGCGTCGAACGTCCAGTACGGCAGGTACACGCCGCGCACGGTGTCGGTCAGCGCGCGCGATTTCAGCCGCGACGGCGCGAGCCACAGCCTTCCGTACCACGCGCGGATGCCGTCGCGCGCCTCGGTCTCGGACCGCTGGAAGGGCAGCACGCTCTCCGGCGTGAATGCCGGCTTCGTCTCCTCGTACGGGACGAGCTGCGCCGACCCGCAGAACGCGCAATTCTGCGCCTGGCGCGACGGATCGAGCACCGAGATCGCGTTGCAGCTCTGGCAGCGCACCTGCCGCGTCGCGGCGGCGAATCCCCGTGCGCCGTCCGGAATCGCGCGCAGCGCGGCGGCCAGGTCGTGCTCGACCACCACGCCGTCGCCTGCGAGCTCTGCAGGCGACTCGGTGCCGCAGAACGGGCACACGAGCTTGCCCTTCGCCGGATTCCACACGGCCTCGCCGCCGCAGGCCGGGCACGCGAACTTCTCGCGCGCGATCCTGACCTGCTCGTCGGCCATGCGCACTACGCTTTCAGGAAATGTGCGCGCCCTTTGGCCGGCGCGCGGTGACCGTCAAGACTTGAAGAACGCGTTGACCGCCGCCTTCGGCACCCGCCATTGCGTGCCGATCCTGCGGCCCTTGAGATCGCCGGCCTCGAGACTCGCCAGCACGTCGGCTTCCGTCACGCCGAGCATCTGCGCGACCTGCGCCGGATTCAGCACGTCGAACGAGCCGCCGCCCGCGGGCGCTGGCGCTTCGACGCCCTTCGTCTGCTGCGCCATCACGCCGCCGGGCTGGTTCATCATCTGCTGCGCCATCGCCATGCCGACGGCCATCTCGGCGCCGATGCCGCCCACGCCGCCGCCGCCATTCTCCATGCCCTGCCCCATCTGGTACTTGACGTAATCGTTCAGGTTGCCGACCGCCGCCATGCTGGAGCGCTTGTCGATCGCCTGCTCGACCTCGGCCGGCACCGACACGTTCTCGAGGATGAATGACGTCATCGCGAGACCGTACTTGTCGCCGAGGATCGGGTTGATCACCGGCAGAAGCGCTTCGCCGAGCTCGGAATAGCGCGCCGCGACATCCAGCGCCGGCACCTTCGCCTGCGCGAGCGCGTCGGAAAACACGCTGACGATGCGCGAGCGCATCGTGTCGTTGAACTCGTCGAGCCGGAAGTGATCGTCGGTGCCGGCGACCTCCTTCAGGAATTTCGGCACGTCGGCGACGCGAAAATCGTACGTGCCGTATGCGCGGAGGCGCACGATGCCGAAGTCCTGGTCGCGCATCATCACCGGGTTGGCCGTTCCCCACTTGTTGCCGGTGAAAAGCCGCGTGACGACGTAGTAGACGTCGGCCTTGAACGGGCTTTCGAGACCGTACTTCCAGCCTTTGAGGTCGGTCAGGATCGGGATGTTGTCCGTCGTCAGCGAATGCTTGCCCGGGCCGAACCTGTCGCCGAACTGGCCGAGATAGACGAACTGCGCGACCTGCGATTCGCGGACGATCAGCTGAGCGCCGTTCTTGATCTCGCGGTCGTCGTCGGGAAAGCGGTACGAGAGCGTGTCGCGCGAATCATCGGTCCACTCGATGATGTCGATGAACTGCTTCTTGATGAAATCCAGGATGGCCATGCGTGCGCTCGCTGGGTCGTCGACGTCACTTCGGGGCGGTGGCCGCCATCTTCTTCGCCTCGGCTTCGCCGTTCACGAGCTCGCGCTCGAGCTGCGGCAGCGGCAGCGCGCCGGGAATCAGCGTGCCGTCCGCGAAGATCAGCGTGGGCGTCGCGTTGATCTTCATCGAATTGCCGAGCGCCTGCGTCTTCGCCACCGGATCGCCGCAATCGCCCTTGTTGTCGGGCAGCTTGCCCGATGCGAAGAACGCATCCCATGCCTTCACCTTGTCGGGTGCGCACCAGATCTGCTTCGACTTGCGCGCGGCATCGGGGTGGAGCTGGTCGATCGGGAACAGGAACGTCCAGATCGTCACGTTGTCGAGCTTCGCGAGCTCCTTCTCGAGCCGGTGGCAGAACGGGCAGTCGGCATCCGAAAAGATCACCAGCTTGCGCGATCCATCGCCCTTGACGCGCTTGAACGCCAGGTCGTACGGCAGCTTGTCGACGGCCACGCGATTGAGGCGGCGCGTGCGCTGCTCCGTCAGGTTCTGCTTGGTGGCGGTGTCGTACAGCGCGCCGATGAACACGTACGCGGCCTTCGCGTCGGTATAAACGAGCGTGTCGTCGAGCATCGCCTCGTAGAGACCGAGATAGTCGGTCTTCGCGACGTGACGGATCTCGGCGCCGGGAAACTTCTCCTCGAGCGCCTTGCGGATCGCTGCGGTTTCGGGCGTGGATTGTTGCGCGGCGGCGGGTGCAGCCGATGCTGCGGGCGCAGGCGCCTTCGTACCTTGCGCGCCGGCGTGCCCGGCCAGCACCAGTGCCGCCAGGGCGAACGCTGCCGCGGCAGCGCCGCGCAGGGACAGGAAAGGACGAGGTGGCATGCTCTTCTCCATGAAAACGGATTACGCCTGGCGCAGCGCGGATTGCGCGAGTGCGCGTTTCACCACGGGCAGTCGATCGACGGCTGCAAGTCCCGCGTTGCGCAGCGTCCGCAGCCACGGCGTGCGCGGGCCGAACATGCGCACGAGGCCGTCGGTGACCACGTGCATCGCGAGCACCGGCTCGGCGCGCCTGCGCGCAAATCGCTCGAGCAGGATCGGCGCACCCGCGTCGGCGACAGGCCCCCGCTCGGCCAGCACGCCCGCAAGGGCCTGCGCATCGCCGAAGCCCAGATTAACACCCTGGCCGGCCAACGGATGGACGCCGTGCGCAGCGTCGCCGACGAGCGCCATCCGATGGGCGATGGACGTGGGCAGCCGCAGCGACGCGAGCGGAAATGCCGCGGGCGGCGTGATCATCCGCAACGCACCGAGCACGCTCTCGCCCGCCTCGGCGACGCGCGCCGTGAACGCCTCGTGCGAAAGCGCCATGAGCTCCTGCGCCTGCGCATCCGGCGCCGACCAGACGATCGAGATGCGGCGCCCGGGCAGCGGCAGCCACGCGAGAACGCCGCCGTCGGCGCGGAACCATTGCCGCGCGCAACCGTGGTGCGCGACGTCGCAGTCGAAATTCGCCACGATCCCCCGCTGCCCGTACGAGCGCGCCTCCGCGACGATGCCGGCCGCCTGTCGCACCCAGGAATTCTGCCCGTCCGCGCCGATGACGAGGCGGCCTGCGAAGCGCCTTCCGTCTTCGAGCGAGAGCGTCCCTTCGCTCGCCGACCAGCCGAGCGAGGCGAAGCGCGCGCCGGTGACGAAGTCGACGCCCGGCGCATGCACGGCCGGAAGCAGCGCGGCACGCAGCGCGCGCTCCTCGACGATCCAGGCGAGCGCCCGCTCGCCGAGCTCGTAGGCCGAAAAGCCGAGCGTCGCGCCGGTGTCGCCGACGATGCGCATCGACTCGATTGCGGCGATGCGATCGCACGAGAGCGCCTGCCACGCGCCGATTCGTGACAGGAAGGAAGCGCTGCCGGGACTGATCGCGTAGACGCGCGCATCCCACGTGTCCGGATCGGCCGTTGCCGGCGGGCCGTTGCGGTCGAGCAGCACGACGGTCAGCCCGCTTCGCGCCAGCGCAGCCGCGAGCGCGAGGCCGACCAGGCCCGCGCCCGCGATCAGGACGTCGCGCCGCTCGATGCCGCTTTCGCTCACCGGTCCAGGCTTTCGATGACGATCTGCTGATTCGTGTAGATGCAGATCTCGCCGGCGATCATGAGCGCGCGCTCGACGATGTCGCGCGCGGCCAGCGCCGTGTTGTCGAGCAGCGCCTTCGCCGCGGCCTGCGCGTACGGCCCGCCTGACCCGATGGCGACGATGCCGTGCTCGGGCTCGAGCACGTCGCCGGTGCCCGTGACGACGAGCGACGTCGACCGGTCGGCGATCACGAGCATCGCCTCCAGCCGGCGCAACACGCGATCGGCGCGCCAATCCTTTGCGAGCTCCACCGCCGAGCGTGTCAGATGTCCCTGGTGCTTTTCGAGCTTCGCCTCGAAGCGCTCGAACAGCGTGAACGCGTCGGCCGTCGCGCCCGCGAATCCGGCCAGCACCTTGTCGTGATAGAGCCGGCGCACCTTGCGCGCAGTGGCCTTGATCACGACCTGGCCGAGCGTGACCTGGCCGTCGCCGCCGAGCGCGATCGCGCCGTCGCGGCGCACCGACAGGATCGTCGTGCCGTGAAACGTCTCCATCGCGTCAACGGGTGCTATTCGCCCTTCTTCACGAAGTTGCGTGGCGAAATGCCGATCAAGAGCAGGAGTGCGCGCACGATCGGCGATGCGCCGACGATCTGCACCGCCTTGCCCTGGGCTTCGACGCGGCTAATCGTATTGAACAGCGCGCCCGCGAAGATGAAATCCACGCGCTCGACACCGGTCATGTCCACTTGCGTGACGTCGTTGCGGCTCGCGACGTCGGCGAGCCGCCCGAGCGCGGGCGGCGTGGCGCCGGCGAGCACGCCTTCGAGCACGAACGTATCGCGCTCGGCGCCGTGCGACGGCGGTGGCGCGGCGGACGCGACCGCCGGCTCGGCGCCCTTCCCGGTGCCGGATCGCGGCGGCGGCTCCCACGACGGCGGCGACAGCTCGAACGTCACCGCGAATTCGACGGCGCGCTCGTCGAACATCGCGTGGTCGCGCTGCCATTGCAGAAGCTCGAGCGACAAAAGCCATGCGCCCTCGCCTCCCGCCTTGCCCTGCGCCACCGCGGATTCCAATGCGGCCACCAGTTTTTCGGGGCGCTGGATCGCGAGCTCCATGCGCTGGCTGCGTGCCCGCGCGAGATCGTCGGCGAGGAGCCTTGCGCCCGCGTCGTCGAAGCCAACGACCGACGAGAGATCGATGCGCGCGCGCGGAACGCATTTCTCGAGCGCGCGCTTCAAGCCCTCGAGCTGGCCCGCGCTCGCGCCCGACAGCTTGCCCGTGACGGCGATGTAGCCGCCGCCGCCGGCCTTGTCGTCGGTAGCCGGCTTCTGCCGGTCATCCCACGAGGGTGCCGAGCGCTCGAACTGCAGCACGAACTGCATCGCGAGCTGATCGAATGCGACGCGGTCGTTGGCGCGCTGCATCAGGTCGAACAGCGCGAGCCACGCGAGCGGCGACAGCTTGGTGTCGGGGTCGGTCTGCACCGCCTGCTCGAGCAGCTCGCGCGCCGCGTCGTCCTGGCCGTTGGCGAACAGCAGCGCGGCGTTCTCGAGCGTCGCGCAGAGGCCGGGATTCGCCTGTGCAACCTCGATGGCCTTCGGCGCCGTGGACCAGTCGATGACGCTCGCGCCGCGCTGGCTCGTTTCGCCGAGCGGCTCCATGCCGAGCGGCTTGCCGGCGTTGCGGCTGGCTGCCTGTGCCGCGAGCTCGCGCGCCGATATGACGTGCCCCTCCCGCTTCACGGACTTCGGAAGCGGCGTCTTTCTGGCCGGGGGCTTGCCGAAAATCGCCATTGCAGGCGCGCTATGCCGAAACGTCGGCGATCACGCGCGGCCCAGGTTCTCCGCCGCGAAATCCCAGTTCAGCAGCTTGTCGATCACCGCGTTCACGTAATCGGGACGGCGGTTCTGGTAGTCGAGATAGTACGCGTGCTCCCACACGTCGATCGTCAGAAGCGGCGTGGCA
>Ga0307410_10001026_pt1 | contig 12113 bp, 11 predicted proteins | sample 322Ometagenome_3_FD_203707 | JGI IMG/M metagenome (GOLD analysis project Ga0307410, IMG submission 203707) | Maize rhizosphere microbial communities from greenhouse at UC Davis, California, United States - 322HYB-O-3 | ecosystem: Host-associated > Plants > Roots > Rhizosphere > Soil | place...
GATCGGCTCGTCGACGGCGAGGATGATGTCCGCGACCGACAGCTCGCCTGCCGGGCGGCCGAGCGTGTAGCCGCCGCCGGGCCCGCGCACGCTGTCGACGAGGCCGTGGCGCCGAAGCTTGCCGAAAAGCTGCTCGAGATAGGACAGCGAGATCCGCTGCCGTTCGGACACCGCGGCCAGCGTGACCGGCCGGCGGCCGTCCTGCGAACCGTGCATGGCGACGTCGATCATCGCGGTCACGGCAAAGCGACCCTTGGTGGTCAGGCGCATTGTGCGATCACCCCGTAGCGGCCGCGCGGGACGGCGGGCAGGCGCGCCCGCTTGGTTGTCCACGACAAACAGCCTCGAATGGTCCCATACCCGAACGTTTTAGTCAACTAATCCGGCCCAAAGTTCATTCGAGCATCTTGTTGATCGGCGCCGGGTCGAAGCGCTCGGCCGTGGCCTCCGCATCCCCCATCTCGAGGCCGTCGCGCTGCAGTTGCGCCACCAGCCGTTCCATGCGCTCGTCGGTCGCCCGCGCGTGGTCGAGGAGCGTGTGGATCGCCTGGACGACCGGGTCGTTCATGTCGGCGGCGATCGCGTACGCCGAGAACCCGATCTTCTCCGCCTGCCGCTCGCGTCGCTCGCGGTCCTCGGCGGTGACGATGCGCGCCGGAATGCCGACGGCCGTGGCCCCCGGCGGCACGTCGCGGACCACGACGGCGTTGGAGCCGATCTTGGCGCCGGCGCCGACTTCGATCGGCCCAAGCACCTTCGCGCCGGCGCCGATGACGACGTTCGCGGCCAGCGTCGGATGGCGCTTTCCCTGCTTCCACGACGTCCCGCCCAGCGTGACGCCGTGGTAGAGCGTGCAGTCGTCGCCGATGACCGCCGTCTCGCCGATGACGACGCCCATGCCGTGATCGATGAAGACGCGCCGGCCGATGGTCGCGCCCGGGTGGATCTCGATCCCCGTCGCCCACCGGCCCCAGTGCGCCAGCCACCGGCCCAACCATCGCAGGCCGGCGTTCCACAACGGGTGCACGACGGCCCGGTGCCAGACGAGCGCATGCAGACCGGGGTAGCAGGTCAGCACTTCCCACTTCGTGCGGGCGGCGGGATCCCGCTCGAAGACGACGGCGATGTCCTCGCGGAGCCGGTCGAGCATCGTGCAATTTTCGCATTTCCGACTTCTACGCTCAACTATTGGCCCTCCACGCGGCAATCGGCGTCGCAACGTTGCTACACTCTCGCGCCAGTCGCGCATTCGCGAGTCGCGTCGATCGAGCGCGCCGAACGCCGACCTTCCGGAGGAGCCATGCGCAACGCCCGCTTCGTCGCCGTCGCCGCGCTCGCGGCATCGCTGTCCCTGCCCGCCCTCGCCCAGGAGGTCACGCTCAAGGTGCACCATTTCTGGCCGCCGGGCGCGATGCCGCCGTCGACGCTGCTCGGGCCCTGGTGCGACAAGATCGCCAAGGACTCGAACAATCGGCTCAAGTGCCAGATCTACCCGGCGATGCAGCTCGGCGGCACGCCGCCGCAGCTGATCGACCAGGTCAAGGACGGCGTGGCCGACGTCGTCTGGACGCTTCCCGGCTACACGGCCGGCCGCTTCCCGATCATGGAGGTGTTCGAGCTTCCCTTCATGTCGTCGTCGGCCGAAGCCACGTCGCAGGCCGCGTGGGATTACTACTCGCAGTTCGGCGTCAAGGAGTTCCCGGGCATCAAGGCGATCGCCGTCAACGTGCACGACAACGGCTACGTGCACAGCACGACGAAGCAGGTGAAGACGCTCGCGGACTTCAAGGGCCAGAAGATGCGCGCGCCGACGCGGCAGACGAACAAGATGCTGGCCGCGCTGGGCGCGACGCCGGTCGCGATGCCGCTGCCGGCGCTCGCCGATGCGCTGTCGAAGGGCGTCGTCGACGGCTACCTGCTGCCCTGGGAAGTGATTCCGTCGATCAAGGCGCACGAGCTGTCGAAGTTCCACAGCGAGACCGATCCCAAGTCGCGCGCGCTCTACACGGCGGTGTTCTTCCTCGGCATGAACCAGGCGAAATACGACAGCCTGCCGGCGGACCTGAAGAAGGTGATCGACGCGAACTCGGGCCCGACGGTCGCGCGCGCGTTCGGCAAGCAGTGGGACGCGTCCGCGCCGCCTGCGCGCAAGCAGGCGGTGGACCGCGGCAACGCCTTCTACACGATTCCCGCGTCCGAGCTCGAGCAATGGCAGAAGGCGACGGCGGGCCTCGAGGACGAATGGGTTCGCGACGTGTCCGCCCGCGGCCAGGACGGCAAGCTGCTGTTGCAGACGGCGAAGGACCTGATCCGCAAGTACGAAGGCGCGAAGTAGCGCCGCGGCACCGGACCCGGGGCGCGGTGGTCCACCGCGCCTTTTTGTTGCGCGAAGGCGGCGATGGAACAGCTCCTCGATGTCGGCAGGCCGGCGCCCGGACCCGGCGGCCGCTGGCTCGTGCGCCTCGCCGAGTGGTTCGCCCTGGCCGGCGGCGCGATCTTCGTCGGCATCGCCATCATGTCGGTGCTGAGCATCGCGAGCCGGGCGTTGTTCAGCAAGCCGCTGTCGGGCGATTACGAGCTCGTGCAGGTCGGATGCGCGGTGTTCGTGGCGCTGTGCCTGCCGATCTGCCAGCTGCGCCGCGGCAACATCATCGTCGACTTCTTCACGACGCGGCTGTCGTTGCCGGTGCAGCGGCGCCTCGATGCGATCGGCGCGCTCGCGCTCGCCCTCGCGATGTCGCTCGTCGCGTGGCGCGTCTGCGTGGGCACGATCGACATGCGCGCCGCCGGCGAGACGACGACGATCCTCGGCTGGCCGGTGTGGTGGACCTACGCCGCCATGATTCCGGGTGTCGCGCTCACGGCTGTCGCCGGGTTCTACACGGCGATCGAGCGACTGCGCGAGGCCGCGCGCCTCGCCGATCGCGCGTCGTGAGCGCGCTCGCGATCGGCCTCGTGCTGTTCGGCGCGATGCTCGCGCTGATGGCGCTGCGCGTGCCGATCGCCATCGCCATGTTCGTTCCCGGCGCGCTCGGTTACTGGGCGCTGTCGAGCGAAGCGGCCCTGCTTTCGCACCTCAAGGGCGCGCTCTACGCCCGCTTCTCGGTCTACGACCTGTCGGTGATCCCGCTGTTCCTGCTGATGGGCCAGTTCGCCACGCAGGGGGGACTGTCGGCGGCGCTGTTCCGCGCGGCCGCATCGTTCGTCGGGCACTTCCGCGGCGGTCTCGCGATGGCCAGCGTGCTGGCGTGCGCCGCGTTCGGCGCGATCTGCGGTTCGTCGGTGGCGACCGCTGCGACCGTCGCGCAGGTGGCGCTGCCCGAGATGAAGCGCTTCAACTACTCGGGGCGCCTCGCGACCGCAACGCTCGCGGCCGGCGGCACGCTCGGCATCCTGATTCCACCGTCGGTCGTGCTCGTCGTGTACGCGATCCTCGCGCAGCAGAACATCGCGAAGCTGTTCGCGGCGGCGATGATCCCGGGCATCATCGCGGCCAGCGGTTACATGATCGCGATCGCGATCTACGTGCGGCTGCATCCCGATGCCGGGCCCGCTCAGGCGCGACACGGCTGGCGCGAGCGCTGGACGACGCTGCGCGACGTGTGGCCGGTCGCGGCGATCTTCCTCGTCGTGTTCGGCGGCATCTATGGCGGCCTGTTCACGCCGACCGAGGGCGCCGGCGTCGGGGCGGTCGGCACGTTCGTGGCCGGGCTCGCGAACCGGGAGCTCGACCTTCGCGCGATCCGTGCGAGCTTCCTCGGCGCGGCGGACACGTCGGCGATGATCTTCATGATCTTCCTCGGCGCCGACATGCTGAACTCGGCGCTCGCGCTCTCGCAGATGCCGGCGCAGCTCGCCGAGTACGTCGGCTCGTTGCACGTCGCGCCGCTGGTCATCGTGGCCGGCGTGCTCGTGCTGTACGTCGTGCTCGGCTGCGTGATGGACGAGCTGTCGATGATCCTGCTCACGATCCCCGTGCTGTTCCCGGCGATCATGGCGCTCGACCTCTTCGGCCTCGACCCGACCGAGAAGGCGATCTGGTTCGGCATCCTCGTGCTGATGGTGGTCGAGATCGGCCTGATCGCGCCGCCCGTCGGGCTCAATGTCTACGTCGTCAACGGCCTGGCGCGCGACGTGCCGATGTCGGAAACCTACCGTGGCGTGACGCCGTTCCTCATCAGCGACGCGTTCCGCGTGTTGCTGCTGCTGTTCTTCCCGATCGTCTCGCTGTGGCTCGTCCGCGTGCTGGACTAGCGCCCGCGCCCATCGTGTCGCCGCTGCGTCTTCTCGCCATTGCCGCGATCGCGGGCGCGAGCTGCCTCGCCGGCGCCGCCGACAGCGGCCTTCGCATCGACGCCGCGCGCCAGCGTGACGCGACGACCAAGCGCTGCCACGCGGCGCAGCGGCGCGTCGAGCGACAGCAGCGGGTGATCGCGGACCTCGACGCGCGCATCGCTCGCGAACGCGGCACGCGCGAGCGCTGCGAGAAGCGCGCCTGCGATCGCATCGACCGGGCACTCAAGGCGTCGCAGGCGCGCCGCGTCCATCACGAGCGCCAGCTTCGCGCATACGAGGTCGATGCCAACACCGCCTGCCCGGCGAGCGGCGCGCGCTAGCGAAGCACCACCGCCGCGAGCACGAGCCCGATGATCACGAACGGAACGAGCACGGCATACGCGATGGCGATGAACCACGCGCGCACGAGCACGCCGATCCAGCCGCCGCCGTAGACGTTCTTCATCGCGCGCACGACATACGCGAGCGCCCATGCCGCGAGCGCGCCGCGCACGAGGCCCGATGGAACCACGACGGCGAGCGTGAGCACGGCCGCGAAGAACGCATGGTCGTGCGCGGCGAACACGAGGTGCTCGGCATACCGGCGTGGCCGGGCCGGATGGCGGGCGCTCCGCCCGGCGTAAACGATCGTAAGGAGCAGCGCGAACGCCGGCAGCATGACGAACATCGCGTACGGCCCGTAGCGCATGACGCCGCGAAACGTCTGCTCGGTCTTCTCCTGCCGCGACAGCGCGTTGAAGCGGTCGAGCCGGCGCTTGAGCTCCGCGCCGAGCGCGCCACCGCCCTGAACGTTGACGTTTCCCCGCTCGTCGATGTCCACCGACATGCCGGGCAACAGGACGGCGCCGTGTTCAGGCGTGGACATGTCGGCCCCGGCGGAGCCGGTCGCCGGCGCGTCGCCCTGGATCACGTCGATCGGTGGCACCTCGAGGACGACGCGGAACACGGCGAACATCAGCAGCGACAGCACGAGGAACAGCCTCGCCGGACGAACGTAGCGACGACGCTGGCCGGCCAGGTACGCGCAGGTCAGGAAGCCGGGCCGGAACAGCAGCGCGAACACCGTGCGCCACAGCCGCCCGTCCATGGCGACGTAGCGTCCGGCCGCCTCGCGCAGGAACTGGCGCGCCGTCGGCAGTGCGAGCGTGGTCTCCTGCCCGCACTGCGGACAATAGCGTCCGGTCGCCGCGGCGCCGCAGTTCGCGCAGCGCGGATCGCGTGAAGGCATCGCCATCGGCGCTGCGTCGAGGACTCCCGGCGATTCAGGGCCGGCGGCGACCATCGAGGATGTCGTCGATGCGCGCGAGCACGCCGCGCAGGATGTTCACTTCCTCGCGCTCGAGCCCGGCCCGCGCGAACAGCCGACGCAGGCGCGGCATCAGCCGGCGTGGCAGTCGCGGATTCAGGAACCGCATCGCCACCAGCGTCGACTGCGCGTGCGCGTACAACGCTTCGATCTCCTCGTGCGTGGCCGCCGCGAAGCGCCGCGCCTGCCACACTTCGTCGCCCTGCGACGCGACGCGCATCTCGTAGGCCGCGACCTGCACGGCGGCCGCCAGGTTGAGCGACGAATAGTGCGGATTCGCCGGAATCGTCGCCACCGTGCTGCACGAAGCGAGCTCTTCGTTGGACAGTCCCGACATCTCCGTGCCGAAGACGAACGCGACGTCCTCGCCTCGCACCGCGCTCGCGTGCGCCTGCCGTGCCGCAACGCGCACCGACACGACGTCGCCGGCGAATTCGCGTGGCCGCGCCGAGCAGCCGATCGTCAGCGCACACCCGGCGAGTGCATCGGCCAGCGAATCGACCACACGCGCGCCGTCCAGCACGACGCTCGCCCCCGACGCGCGCGCCGTCGCGTCCGCGTCCGGGAAGCGGCGCGGCGCGACGAGCACCAGCCGCTCGAGCCCCATCGTCAGCATCGCACGTGCCGCGGCGCCGATGTTGCCCGGATGGCTCGTCCTCACGAGCACGATGCGGACGCGGTCGAGCGGCGCGGCGCCCGGGGAAGGAGGCATGCGATGGCGAGGCGAAGGACGGATCGGGCGTTTAGAATACCGGCTCCCGTCGCTCGATCGCGATGCTCGCCCTCCCGCATCGCACCCCGCTCATGCATCCGATGCTCACGACTGCCGTCAAGGCGGCTCGCCGCGCTGGCAACATCATCAACCGCGGCGCGCGGGACCTCGATCTCCTGACGGTCAGCACGAAGGGGCCGAAGGACTTCGTGAGCGAGATCGACCGCGGGGCGGAGAGCGCCATCGTCGAGACGCTGCTGACGACGTATCCCGACCACGCGGTGCTCGCCGAGGAAGGCACGGCGAAGGGGCGCAACGCGGAGGCCGAGTACGTGTGGATCATCGATCCGCTGGACGGCACGACCAATTTCCTGCACGGCTTCCCGCAATACTGCGTGTCGATCGCGCTCGCGCACCGCGGCACGGTCACGCAGGGCGTGATCTACGATCCGGTCCGCAACGACCTCTTCACCGCATCGCGCGGGCGCGGCGCCTATCTCAACGATCGCCGCATTCGCGTCAGCAAGCGGCAGCACCTGCGCGACTGCCTGATCGGCACCGGTTTTCCGTTCCGCGACGGCAGCTACCTCGACACCTACCTCGCGATGATGAAGTCGATGATCCAGCACACGGCCGGCATCCGCCGGCCCGGTGCGGCGGCGCTCGACCTCGCCTACGTCGCCGCCGGCTCCTACGACGGCTTCTGGGAAGTCGGGCTCAACCCCTGGGACGTCGCCGCGGGCAGCCTGCTCGTGCTCGAAGCCGGCGGGCTCATCGGCGACCTCGCCGGCGAAGGCGACTACCTGCACTCGGGACAGGTCATCGCCGGTAATCCCAAGATCTTCGTTCAGATGGTGCGCGAGCTGGCGCCGTTTCGCGCCGACCTCGCCCGCGAGCTGGCCGCGCGCGCTGCGGCCGGCTGATCTCGACCGCACCCGGCGGGCAAGCATCCGGGTTTGCCCCATCAGCTTGGTCCCGGACTTGCTTTGCCGGATGGGTCCCGGCGCAGGCGCGCCGGGGATCCACGTCTCCGAGGGGAGCCGAGCATGTCCGATCCGACCCGCCGCGCCGGGGCGCTCGCCCTGGCCGCTGCCGTCGCTGCGCTGGCGATGCTGTCCGCGTCCGACGCAAGCGCCGCACCCGCCACCAAGCGCCTGACGACGCTGCGCGTCATGCTGAACCCGGCCACGGCACCCCGCGGTGCCTTCCCCGACGATGTCCGCGCCCGCCTGGAGCGGGTGGCCGGCGCGCCGCTCGCCGTGGTCGGCACGACGCGAACCGGGGCCCTCGACATCGCGGCCGGCGGCCCGCACGACGTGCCGGCGCTGAACGCCGTCGCGAAGCGCCTGCGTGCCGATCGCGCGGTGCTGTGGGCGGAGGTGTCGTCGGAGCGGACGATCCTCGCCAAGACGCGGTTCGACGCCAAGGATGCCGCCACCCCCGGACGCAAGCTGATGGTGCGCTTCGCCGACGGCGTCGACGCCGCGGCGATGCTTCCGCGGCTGGCAGCGATCGCCGGCGCCCCGCTGTCGATCGAGCGCACGATCGGACACGGTGTCCAGGTACTCGCTCTCGCCGACACGACAACGATCGCGCGGCTCGACACGCTTGCGAAATCGTTCGAAAGCCTCGCCGAAGTGCGCTACGCCGATCCGGTGCGCCGCGTCGGCGCCTACGCGGTTCCGAACGACCCGCGCTACGCCGACCAGTGGGCGCTTCGCAATGTCAACTCCGAAGCGGCGTGGGCGCTCGGCACCGGCAGTGCGAGCGTCACGGTGGCGGTCGTCGATACCGGCATCCTTCCGCACCCCGATCTCGAGGGCCGCGTGCTGCCCGGCTACGACTTCATCGCCGATGCCGGCAGTGCGCGCGACGGCGACGGCCGCGACTCCGATCCTCGCGACGAAGGGGACTGGACCAACGCCGGCGACTGCGGCGGCGGGTTCGCCGCGCCGTCGTTCTTCCACGGCCTTTTCATCGCGGGCCAGATCGCGGCGAACAGCGACAACGGGATCGGCATCGCCGGCCTCGACTGGGGCGCACGCATCCTGCCCGTTCGCGTGCTGGGCAAGTGCGGCGGCGCGTTCGACGACGTCGCGGCCGGCATCGCGTGGGCGGCCGGCTCGCCGGTCGAGAACGCGCCGCTCAACGCGAACCCCGCGAAAGTCATCAACCTGAGCCTCGGCGGCTTCGGCACCTGCCCGGCCGCAGCGCAGGAAGCGATCGACGACGCGCTCGCGCAGGGCATCGTCGTCGTCGCCGCGGCGGGCAACGAGAGCGACGACGCGTCGTACTACGCGCCCGCCAACTGCAGCGGCGTCATCACCGTGGGCGCGCTTTCGCGCGACGGCGATCGCAGCGGCTATTCGAACTACGGTGCCCGCGTCGATCTTTCGGCGCCCGGCGGCGACGCCGGCGAGGACGGCGCGATCCTCTCGACGATCGCCGAGGGCGACACGACGCCCGGCGCCTTCGACTACGGCTTCGGCATGGGCACGAGCTTCGCGGCGCCGCTCGTGTCCGGCACGGTGTCGCTGATGCTGGCGCGCGATCCCAACCTGACGGTGGGCCAGGTGCTGACCAAGCTGCAGGGAAGCACGGCGGACTTTCGTACCGGGTCGGCGTGCGCGACCGGCTTCTGCGGCAGCGGCGGGCTCGACAGCGGCACGGCGCTCGCGAGCACGCCGCCGGCGGTCGTCAATCTGCCAGCCGGCGCAGCGGCCGTCGTCGAGTTCTACGACACGCTGCTCGACCACTATTTCGTCACGACCGATGCCGGTGAAATCGCCAACCTGTCGCTGTTCGGCGCACCGCGCTGGCAGCGCACCGGCCACGTCTTCTACGCGTGGGCCAATCCAGCGTCCGCGCCGCCCAGCGTCATCCCGCGCAACGTCTGCCGCTTCTATGCCGGTCCGCAACTGCAGATCGATTCCTACTACTTCACCGCCGACGCCACCGAATGCAGCACCGTTGCGACCACCGGTGGATCGGTGTGGTCGCTGCAGACGAATGCCGCGTTCTGGGTCGAGGTTCCGAACGCAGAAGGCGTCTGCCGCGCGGGCACGCTCCCGGTGTACCGCTTCTTCAACAACCGCCGCGACGCCAACTACCGCTACACGATCGATCTGTCGGTGCGGCGGGCGATGGTGAACCGCGCCTGGGTCCCGAGTGGCAAGGGGAGCAACGGCGTTTCGTTCTGCTCGCTGATCTGACGTTTCGCGATCAGCGAACGGGCCGCGTGTGCTCGGTCGACCACTCGGTGACGAGCGTATAGCCGAGCGCGAGCAACACCGGGCCGACGAAAACGCCGATGAAGCCGAACGCCACTGCGCCGCCCAGCACGCCGAGCAGCACCACGACGAACGGCAGGTCGCTGCCGCGGCTGATCAGCAGCGGCTTGATCACGTTGTCGATCGACGAGACGACCACCGCGCCCCACACCAGCACGAAGATGCCCCAGCCGATGTCGCCGCGCTGAAGCAGCACGAGGCCCACGGGAATCCATACGAGCGGCGGGCCGATCGGCACCGGCGACAGCAGGAACACGACGAAGCCCAATAGCGGCGCCGCCTTCACCCCCGCGATGAAGAAGCCGATGGCGGCGAGCATTCCCTGCGCCAGTGCGGTGCCGAGGATGCCGATCACGACACCGCGAACGGTCTGCGCAGCGGAACGCGCGAGTCGCCGGCCGCGCTCGGCGTCGAGCCGCTCGGCGGCGATGTCGACGCGGCGCAGCAGGACGTCGCCGTCCATGAACAGGAAATAGGCGATCAGGATCGAGAGCGCGAACTGAACGAGGCCGGAGAGCGCGGCGGCGCCGCCGGAGAACAGCGCTTTCTGCGCCGGCTCGATGAAGCGGCGCAGTTCGGCGAGCAGCGCGGCCGTGTCGTGCGCGAACGAGGCCCAGTAGGCGGCGACTCGCTCGCCAACCAGTGGCAGCGTCGCCACCCATGCGGGCGGATCGGGCGGCCCGCTTTCGGCGAATGCGCGCGCCCAGGCGGCGACCCGCTCGCTGTTGTCGGCGATCTGCGCGAAGACGATCGCGAACGGCGCGAGCACGAGGAGCGTGATCATCACGACCATGACCAGCGCCGCGAGCGCCGCGGGCATCCGCGAGGCGAGCCGCTCGTGCAGCGGCCATAGCGTGATCGTGAGGATGATCGCCCACAGGAGCGCCGTGAGGAACGGCTGGAGGACGAGAAAGCAACCGACGATGATCAGCGTCAGCGCTGCCAGCGCGAGGATGCGGTCGGTCTGGTTGGTGGGCATCGCCGTACGCTGGGTGCCGCGAGTCTAGCCGAACTCGAGCCGCGTTAGACATGCTTCGCCGCGTCGCGACCCGCCGATGCGACCCGCTCGACCGCCTGGCGCACCAATCGACCCAGCGCACCGCAACGCGCGTCTCGATTGCGGGTCGGCTTCCGGCGCGCCGATGCGTTCGATGCGGCTTTCGCGGCCATGCCGGTTCGCCGCGCGCGGTACGGCGCGCTGTGGCCTACGTCGCCGCGGCGGGCCGTTCGGAATTTCTTACGGCCCTGCCGTTCGTCACCGGGCGGTTTCGTCCAACCGCCTGATCGCGCAGGCACGGAACGCGGATTGCTGACCTCGCGGCGCCAGGCTCATCCAACGAGGGGATGTTCATGCGGAAGCTGTTCAGTTGGCTCGTGCTCGCGCTACCCGCCGCGGCCGGCGCCGCGACGTTCGATTTCACGTCGCTCGGCGCGAACAACACGCTGCTCGGCAACACCGTCGTCGTGAACGGCGTGACGGCGAGCGGATTCGCCAACAACTTCCAGACGCCCACTCCGCTGTGGCTGCGCAATCAGACCAACGACCACGGCCTCGGCGTCTGCTCCGAGGGACAGCAGGCGTGCGCCTCGGGCGGCGGGGACGTCAACGAGCTCGACAATGCGAGCGCGTTGGAAGCGATCCTGCTCGAGCGGCCGGTCAATGCGATCTGGACGAGCCTGTGGGTCTCGTCGCTGGACAGCGGCGGCACGGGCGGCAGCGAGGAAGGAACGCTCGCCTGGGGCAATTCGCTCGCCGATCTCCTGAATCCGCTGAACTGGCTCAACTTCGGGTACGGCGCGTTCGGCACGGCGGTCGAAGGCGACCTGCTGACGCTCGCGAGCGCCTTCGATCCCGCCGCGCGCTACGTGCTGTTCTTCCATGGCGGCGTGACCGGGTCGAACAACGACTATCTGGTGTGGCGCGGTGCCTACACCGCTTCGCTGCGCGTTCCCGAGCCGGGCACGCTCGCGCTACTCGGCGTCGGAGTGGCGATGTTCGGCCGGCGCCGTCGTCGCGGCTGACGATTCCGCGCATGCGAAAGGACCGCCTGCCCGGCGGTCTTTTCGTTGGGTGCGCCCGAACGGCGCATGCCATTCGGGATCGCTCGACCACGATGCCGCGGAGCGCCTCGTCGTCGTTGGCGCCGCGCGAGCGCGCGCGCGCCGACGCTAGCGCTCGCGACGCGCGTAGGCCTGGATCAGCGTGAACGTCGTGCCCCACGTGTCCGGCCGATCGAGTTCCTCCCGGGCGCGCGCCATCAGCGCGTCGAGCTCCTCCTCAGGCACCAGCGTGCGAAGACGCGGGCGAAGCGACTGGGCGAACTGCAGCGGGAGCCGAAGGTACGGGTGACCGTGCTCCAGCGCGAGGATCTCGGCGTGAAGATGCGGAACGAGATCGAACGACGTCATCAGTGCGGGCAAGTCGCGGCCCGCGTCGAATTTGCCGCCGGCGGCCAGGAAGCCTCGCCGGATCAGGTCGATCAGTTGCCGCACGGCGGGCGCGTCGGGC
>Ga0307410_10001028_pt1 | contig 12099 bp, 9 predicted proteins | sample 322Ometagenome_3_FD_203707 | JGI IMG/M metagenome (GOLD analysis project Ga0307410, IMG submission 203707) | Maize rhizosphere microbial communities from greenhouse at UC Davis, California, United States - 322HYB-O-3 | ecosystem: Host-associated > Plants > Roots > Rhizosphere > Soil | place...
CATCGGAATTGACCTCAAAGTCCAGCCAGACCTCGGTCTTATTGCTAATCAGTGTCGGTTTGCCCGCGCCGTCCTTGGCAGAAATGTTGTAGTGAGGTCCAGCTGCCGCTCCATCGCCAGACATACAACGTCCCTCGTGGAGATGCGCGCCATAGTGGCCCTCGTCGGCATCGATTCCCCTAATTCGCAGGGTGAAGAAGGTGCTCCCATCCATGCCGATCATCGCGGCGGTCGCCCTGGCACCATCGAACACATCGTCGCTGGACGAGAGGTCGGTCAGCTGCCCACTGTAACGACCCCAAGCCATCCGCGGCTCGACGCCGCTGGTGCCGGCCCCACCGGTTACCTCATCGTCATGCGCGTACGCGGCGGCGGGCGTCAGTAGTAGTGCGGATGCAGCCAGGGCAATTGCCGTCTTGCGGTAGCGGGCCACGATTTCCCCTTGAGAGACTGGAAATTGATTAAGTCCCGGGCAGCGCCCCGCATCGGCAACTTTCCCCCGAATATCCCCCGACCGAGTCACCTGGGCGTCAGCCTATGGGATCTGACGCGCGGTCGCGGGCTTTCCCAGTTATCTCGCAGCGAGTTTTAGCTCGCCCAGTGACCGGTAAAGAACAACCAGCTCCACCACAACATGAGCACTATTTCGACAATGAAGGCAGCTGCGACGAGCACACGATGTAGCGGCCGAGAACCGCCTTCAACCCAGCGTCCGATCATGATCCACAAGGGGAACCAAAGCAATGTCGCGCGGTTGACCGAGAAGAACCAGTACGACAAAGAGAAGGCCAGTACTTGCACGCCAACCCAGCTAGCCTCCCCCCACATGGTGTGGTCTGACTTCGGTCCACGAGACCTTCGCGCCCGTATGCTCACCACGATGCACCAGATGGTGACCCCAATGCCGACTGCCATCGAGATCACCTCGCCGCGGAACACCGCGGCCCACCACGGATGATCGGCGTACGCGCCGGGCAAGATCGCCGGAATCGTGTTCAAGAATGAGTCCAACGGCCACGTCAGCTGGCGTACCCAGCCGGTGGACTGGGCGCGATACCAGGCCGTCCAGGTGCCGGTGAGCGCGTACAGATAGGTTGCGAACGCCATGATCACCGCTGCGGGAATCAGCATCAGAGCCGCGCGTCGGAGCTTGGACGCCGCGGAAGTGGGGCTGGCGATGATCATGACCAGCAGCGCGCCGATGAGAAAAAGGCCCGAGACTCGTACCGTGCAGGCGAGTGCGGTGAAGAGTGTGGCGGCCAGCCAACGATTAGCACGTGCTCTTTCCCACGCCCAGAACGCCACGGCGCAGAACAGCGATTCGGTGTAGGGCACCACGGTGAAGACAGCGGTCGGGGCGAAAAGCCACGCGACCGCCGCCCATTGGCCGCCCAGTCGGTACAGCGCTGCGGCTGCGGCCGCTGAACAAGCGGTGGAGACGATCACGCCGCTGATCGCGACCGGAACACCCAACTGATCGAACACCCACAAGATCGTCGGCCAGCCGGGGAAGAAGGCCATCAAGGTGCCATCGGGCTCGGCAAGGTATCCGCCGGCGGCGAGATTCCCGAAATGCTGCACATCCCAGTTGCTCACCATGCTGGTAAGAGTTCGGTGCTGCACCACAGCTAGCACCAGGGCGACGGTGAAGATCATGCCGCGGCTCGCCAGCCAGGCCTGAACGACGACTCGCCCCGGCGAGGAGGTCTCGCTCAAAGCATCAGCTGCGCCGGTCCGCTGAGGCATAACATGCTGCACCATCACACGTTCCGCCTCGGCACCGTGGTGCCGGCGAACACCCGATACCAGCGGGCATCCTGCGCCTCATCGAGTACGCCGCCGGTGGGGTCGTCGACACCCTCGCGGCGTACTGGATCACGCTGTGGGCGCAGCGCGTCACGGATGACCATGATCACGACCCAGCCTTGAGTGAAGAGCCTGATCACGACGGAGAGCCAGTAGATCCGATCGGGTGAGCTATCCCCCGGCGTGAGAAAACCGCCCAGATGCCACCAGATGGCCACGAAGTAGATCAGCTCTCCGGCGGTGAACACCAACCAGTCGCGCCACTTCGGTCGAGCCAAGATCATCAACGGTAGCAGCCAGAGCACGTACTGCGGCGAGTAGACCTTGTTCGTCATAAGGAAGGCCGCCATAACCAGAAACGCCATGGCACCGAAGCGCGGCCGCTGGGGCGCGTACAAGATCAAGGTCAAAATGCCCAGGCAGCAGATCAGGAACAACCCTCCGCTGACCCAGTTGAGATACGGCACAGGGTGGCCGGCCAGGGACAGCACGTACCAGATCGAGCCGAAGTCACCGCCGCGATCCCTGTTGTACTGCCAAAAACTGAACCAGGCATCCGGCGCGACCAGCAGTACCGGCAAATTGACAAGGCCCCAGCTCACCAGGAAGGTCGACAACGTCATGACGAAGTCGCCCGTCTTCTTGCCTCGCATGCACAGCAACAACAGCGGACCGAGCAGCAGGGCGGGATAAAGCTTCGCCGCCGCGCCCAGCCCGAGCATGACCCCAGTAAGGCCGGGTTTTCGTGCCGACCAGAAGGCCATGGCAATCGCCGTGAGTGCCACCGGCAGCATGTCCCAATTGATCAAGGCAGCGGCAGCTACGCAGGGGGACGCAGCCATCATCATGGCGTCCCACGGCCGCCCCACCGGGGTACGCACCAAGGCCCACAGGGCGATCAAGAACGAGGCGCCGAGTAGCACAGTGTTGACAGCAATGAAGATCAACGTCGAGTCGACCTGCTGCTGATCAGTCAGTCCGGGACCTTGCAGACCGCCAAGCACTCCAGTGATCAGCCGCTCTAGCTCCAGAAACCAGCCGGTGAGCACCGGATACTCCAAGATCGGATAGTCACCGGAGTCGAGGTAGGGCGTATTGCCTTGCAGCAGCCCGCGACCCGCGTACAGCAAGCCAATGTCGGAGTAGCACAGGTATTTGAAGTGATCCGGCGGAGGCTGGCCGGCCTCGGTGATCCGGCACGGCAGGCGAAACACTACGCCGGTGAGGTAGACCATGGTTCCGACCAGCAGTGTGATTCGCAGCGGATTCCACCAGGCCCGGCCGGCGGCGGCATAGCGTCCCAGCGGCCCGCCGATTCGCTGGCTGACCCTTCCGACAAAATCGTCAGTCGCCGATGGCAGGGTGTGAGCCGATCGGGCGTCGACCACGGCCGGGACTCTGCTCAACCTTGTCCGCCGGTCGAGTCCCCGCTCGGGAGGAGCCGTCTCCAACGGGGCGGCGTCGACTTGCCGCCTCCAGGACCTTTCTTGGTCCTTGTGGCGGTTGCATTGGGAGGTGTCGGCCCGTTTCGTGGCCACCTCCACGTTTGGGTTGGCGTCGACTGCGGCTTCGGATCCTCGGTGGGCTGATCGGTGGGTTGCAGCGTCTCCTGCACCGTCTGTTTGGGCTGTGGGACTTCATCGGTGTTCACGTACGCCGGGCCAGGGAACTGCTTGACCGCCTGACTCTTGGTCGCAACCTTCATGTAGCTGGCCCAGGTCAGAGCTGGATAGGTTCCGCCGAAGAATGTGCTATCGCCCGGCCGGGCGTACTTGTCCAAATCGTCGGTGCCCGAATCGCCGGCGACGTACATGACCGCGGTGGATATTTGCCTGGTGTAAGCCACAAACCATGCCGAGACGATGTCGCTGGACCCGTCGGCATTCTTGCGATCCTTGGTGCCCGTCTTGCCGGCTATCGGGCGGTCCAGGGTCCGCACCGCGCCTCCGGTGCCTTCTTGGACCACGTTGGAGAGCGCGAAGGTGACGTCGTGCGCAATGTCCTCGTCGATCGCACGCTTTTTCTCGGGATTCGCCTCATAGATGACCCGTCCCTTGCGGTCCCGGACCTCGCGTACCACGTGATCGGGAACGGCGACGCCGTCATTGGCGAACGTCGCGTACGCGCTGGCCTGCGCGAGCGGGCTCACCTCCGCGGTTCCCAGGGGGATGCGGTCATTGTTGTCCCAACCGGCGCCCTTGGGCGCGCCTACCGTCCGCGCCATCCTCATGATTTTGCGTGGGCCGCTGTCCATCTGAGTGGTGAGATCCACGAATGCGGTGTTGATGGAATCAGCGGTGGCCTTGATCAGGTCGACCCTTTCCCCGTACTGGTGGCTGAACTCGTTGCGTACCGGGTTTTTGTCGCCCGGAGGGGTCCACGTGTTGCCATTGAAGGTGTCGTGCAGGCTGTACCCGTCCTTGAGGCCAGCTGCGAGGGCGTAGGTCTTGAAGGTGGAGGCGGTGGGCCGTGCGGTGGTTGCCCAGTTGCGGGAGTTCTTGACAAAGTCCCGACCGCCGTAGAGTGCGACCACCTCGCCGCTGTTCACATCAACCGACGCTATCGCGGCATGCAGCTTGGACGACTTTCGCCCGACGGCGCTTGCGGATTGCCTGGTGTACTTCTGGGCTGCCTCGACAGCGGCCTGTTGGGCATCTTTGTCGAAGGTGGTGATGATCTTGAGGCCGCCGCCGCTGATCTGGGAGGAGTCGAAGCCGGCGGCGCCGAGCTCACGTTCCACCATCTTCAGCAGGAAGCCCTTGGGGCCGCCATAGCGCTGGTTCGCGGGAACCTTTGGGAACTTGGGCAGCTTCTGGGCGTACGTGATCGCCTGCGCTGGGGTGATGTCGCCCATCTCGGCCATAGAGGTAATCACATAGCGGTAGCGACTGAGGATGCGAACGCGATTGTCCTTGTCCTCCGGGTCGTACATGCTCGGGTTGTTGACCACTGTGGCGAGGAAAGCGGCTTGCGGGATGCTCAACTTCTTGGCGTCGACGTTGAAGTATTCCTTGCTGGCCGCCTGGACGCCGTACGCGCCGTGCCCGAAGTAGATGGTGTTGAGGTAGCCGGCGAGGATGTCCTGCTTGCTCATCTTCTTGTTGATCTTGTATGCGAGGAAGAGCTCCCGGAATTTGCGCTTCATGGTGCGCTCGGAGTCCAGGTACAAGATCTTGATGTATTGCTGAGTGATAGTTGAGCCGCCCTGCACGTCGCCGCCGCGGGCGATCTTCCAGGCGGCACGGATCATGCCGCGGATCGAGATGCCCTTGTCGGTCCAGAACGTGCGGTTCTCGGCTGCGACCGCGGCCTGCTTCATGGTCTCCGGCATCTTGTCGAAGGTGAGCGGGGTGCGGTTCTGGATGGCGAAGTCGCCTAGTTCGCTCTTGCCGTCGTTGTAGTAGACGAAGGTGGTTGCGGTGTTGAACTCAGCGTTTGCGGCGGGGAGTTTCGTCGTGCTGTAGCCGTAGCCGACGACGGCGAAGGCGCTGACCATCCCGAGGATGGTCAGGGCAGCGATGGTGATAAAGATGCCGCGAGCCCACCGCTTTCCGCGGCCGGTCCTTTTCTGGCGCGCGCGACTGCCTTGGGGCCGCTCTTCAACGGGTCCCCAGTAGGGATCAGCCATAAATGTCCTCTACCGTCTGCTGTCGGCGGGGAGGCTTGCGCTTCACCCCATCACCCAGAAGATAGGAAAGGATCATGTGGTTCCAGCCACAGGCTGGGCAAACTTCGACGACCACGACCTTAAACTCCCCGAACTCGTGCGCCATCTCTTCTAGTTCCGTGGTCCGCTTGATCCGCCCCGAGTACTGCCCCAGCTGGTCGCCGAACACATACTGCAGGTTGACCAGTTCATCTGACTCACACACCGGGCAATCCACACTTGACGGCTCGCCGTGGTGCTTGGCTGCGCGGATCAGCATCGGATCAGCGTCACAGGCCTCCTGCAGGGCAAGTCTGCGTCCTGGGCGCCGCAGCGCCTGGAGTGTGGAGCGTCGCTGAAGCGCGTAGTCGATGACTTCACGCTGGGACCACATGGGCAACAGCGTACGTGGGAGTCGGCGGTGAGGGCGAGCCCGCGTGATCTTTCGCAGAATAGCCCCCGAGAAGAACTTCCGGCTCACGCTGAGCGTGGAGCAACGCTTCTCACGTTCGCTCAGGGGCAATTTTGAGAATTTGGTTCGCAGTTTCGCTGAAAACTTCACCCCAGGCTAGGTCCACTGCGAGCCATTGAGCGTGAAATCGCTAAGAACCCCCCCTTCTGGAGTGAGGTTTTCAGCGGGTTTGTACGGGCCAATCGCCCTGACGTACCATCTTGGGTCGGCCGGGCCGCTCTCGGGGGATGGGGTCTCGGCTAACCGGGGCCATGGCGCAATTGGTAGCGCACTTGCTTTGCAAGCAAGGGGTTAGGGGTTCGAGTCCCCTTGGCTCCACCTATTTCCCCTTGTCAGACCCACTTTCCAGACTTGTCGGCGATCTGAACTCAGAGCACTTGCAGCAGCAAACTACAGCAGTTGGCCTTTAGCTCCTGTGCAGTTCCGGTTCATGCTTGACCATTGGGTTCCGGTAGCTGCTTGACAGTTTCGGGACGCGGTTCCGGTTCCTGCGCGACAGTCGTTCCGGTAGGTGCTTGACACTTTCGCCGTGCCGCGCCTGTTGCGATGCCTGGTTGATGGGTTCTTCCGTGGTCGTCATGGACTGCGGAAGGAGCCGGGATGCTTGTGGAGCTGCGGGTGGGCGAGCAACGGTATCGGGCGGTGTGGGAGGTGCTGGACGGCGCCTCGGTGATTGAGGTGGCACGTCGGTTCGGTGTGTCGCGGCAGAGTGTGCATACCTGGTTGCGACGCTATGCCGCCGATGGTGGGTTGGGCGGTTTGGGTGATCGGTCGTCGCGGCCGCATGGCTGTCCGCATCAGATGAGCCCGGCGGTCGAGGCCCGGATCGTAGAGATCAGGCGGGCGCATCCGGCCTGGGGTGCAGATCGGATCGGTTACCAGCTCCAACAGGACGGGGTCGGCCCGGTGCCGGGGCGGACCAGTATCTATCGGGCGCTGGTGCGGAACGGTTTGGTGGTGCCGGGGCAGCGGAAGCGTCGTCGGGCGGACTATCGGCGGTGGGAGCGGGCCCGGCCGATGGAGTTGTGGCAGATGGATGTGGTCGGCGGATTCCACCTGGCCGATAGCACCGAGCTGAAGGCGGTGTCGGGGATCGACGACAGCTCCCGATTCGGGGTGTCGGCCAGACTGGTGCGGCGGGCCACCGCCCGGCCGGTGTGTGAGGCACTGCTGGCGGCGCTGCGTCGGCATGGAATTCCGGAGCAGATACTCACTGACAATGGGAAAGTCTTCACCGGCCGGTTCGGCCCCGCTGGATCTAGCGCGGAGGTGTTGTTCGACCGGATCTGCGCCGAGAACGGGATCCGGCATCTGTTGACCGCACCCCGGTCGCCGACCACCACCGGGAAGGTGGAGCGGTGGCACAAGACCATGCGTGCGGAGTTCTTGGCCGAGCACGATTATCGGCACGCGACAATCGCTGACCTGCAGGCGGCTCTGGATGCGTGGGTGGACCACTACAACACCGAACGGCCGCACCAGGCGTTGGGGATGCGGCCTCCGATCGAGAGGTTCCAGCTTGCTGCCGGACCTGGCGTGGAGACCATCCTCGAACCTAGTGCAGTCCCGGCCGCGCCACCGACGGCGGTCGTGGAGCCGAGCCCGCGGGTGGTGCGGCAGCCCGGGGTGCAGCGCTGGGTCGACCAGCACGGCGTGATCTCCTTAGGCGGGTTCCGGTACCGGGTGCCGATCGTGCTGGCCGGGGAACCGGTTGAGGCGGTGGCCGCGGAGCATCTGGTGCGGATCTTCCACCGTGAGGTGCTGGTTGCCGAACACGTGCAGCGCCGCAAACCCGACACCGGCCAGCAGCAGGAGGTCCGGCTGCGGCAGGGCAGCCGCCGGCCGCGGCGCGCCACCGACGGGCTGGTTGTGACCCGGGTGGTGGATTCCTCCGGGTATGTGTCGTTCGCCGGCACCAATTACCGGGTAGGCAACGGTTTGCGCGGCCGCACCGCCCAGGTGTGCATCGTCGCCGGCTCGGTGCAGCTTTCCTGCGACGGCCACATCGTCCGCGTGCACCCAATTCGGCACGACCGGGCCAAAGAGCACGGCGCGTTCGCCACCCCGAACGGGCGGCCCCGCCAGCCCCAGGATGCGCCGGCCGGGGCCGGCGTCAACGCCACGCCGCTGCGCGGTCGGCCTACCGGCCGAGCATTGACCCCGACCCCGTGACCCGGCGCAAGATCGCAGCGGCGCGGAACCACCCAACCCCAAACATGATGTTGATCATGTCAAGGACGTACCGGAACTCATCTGTCAAGCGGGTACCGGAACTTGACATGGCCTTTAGCTCCTGGTCTAAAACTGAGGGAGGTTGTTAACAGTCGGGTCTTCTGACTCTTAGGAGATCGGCATGTCTGAAAGGAGAGCGCGAACGCCGGGCCCGTCGACGGCTGGCGGTGCTGCGGCACGTTGAGGAAGTCTCGGGCAACGTGGCGGCGGCCTGCCGCTACTACGGGCTCAGCCGGCAGTGCTACTACAGTTCGTTGCGGCGCTATGAGGCCGACGGACTCGACGGGTTGAAGGACCGGTCTCAGCGGCCGCACCACTCACCGCGAGCCATCCAGATCGGAGTGGTGAGAAGATCATCTGGCTGCGGCGGCACTACCACTTCGGGCCGGCCAAGATCGCCATGTACCTGGCCCGCTACCACGATGTCACGATCTCCACTTCTGGGTGTGGCGGATCTTGAAACGGCTCGGCCTGAACCGGCTGCCCGCCTCCCAGCGCTACCGCCGCCACAACCTGCGGTGGAAACGCTACGAGAAGCAACGCCCCGGTCATCAGCTCCAGGTCGACGTGAGTTCATCGAACCACTAGGCCAAACAGGTTAACCGTACGACGCGGACCTAGGAATGCCCGCGGACACCATCGTCGTCCAAGCGGGATAGCGAATGGGGTCCAGGCCCGGCGCGGCTGACTCAGCGAGCTGCGGTACATCACATACACCTGGAAAAGGGTCGATGTTTGCCTCTAGACGATCGTCGCTCCCCTTCGACTGGGAGAATCCGAATCGGGCGGAGCTTTTGGCCCTCGGACCTCACCGCCGCTGGACAATCAGCAGAAATAGCACCTATTGGTCCGAGGAAGGACGTCTCACACAGACGCGCCTCGACTCTGGCGCGCCGCCTTCCAAACCTCTTCCCATCCGGACGCGAGGTCCGCGGCGCGCTGGCAGGACAGCACGAGGCTCGCTTCACGGGCGATGCCACGGCCGGCTATATCGAAGGCGGTGCCGTGGTCAACCGAGACCCGGACCACGGGGAGGCCGACGGTAATGTTGACGCCGTCGTCGCCATAAACCGCCTTGAACGGCGCGTGGCCCTGGTCGTGGTAGCAGGCGATGATCATGTTCCACTTGCCTCGGACGGCGGCCGGGATCAGAGCGTCGGCTGGAATGGGGCCATGAGCGTTGATGCCTCGCTCACGCGCCCGTGCGACCGCTGGCTCGAGGACATCGGCGTCCTGGTCACCGAAGATACGATTCTCGCCGGCGTGGGGATTGAGTCCGCAGATCCCGATCGCTTCGTCCGGCTTGCCAAGCGCATGCACGAACGCGCCGACCAACGTGAAGATGTCGTCGGCTCGTTCCGCGGTGCAGTTTTGGATGGCTTCCTGGAGCGACATATGAGCGGTGAGGTGGAATACGTATAGCTCGCCAGCGGAGAGCACCAGGCTGAAGTTAACTACGCCGAATTCATGCGCGAGCAGTTCCGTGTGGCCCGGCCATTTGTGTCCGCCAGCCTGCATCGCGGCCTTGTTCAAGGGTGCGGTGACGATCCCGTCGACCGCGCCCTCGCGCGCCAGCCGGCACGCCTCAACCACGAATCGATAGGCCCCGTCGCCAGCTCGGGCGCTGAGCTCGCCAACCGGCACGTCGGCCAGCGAGCCTCCCGTCTGGATCACTTCGATGATGTTTGGTTCGTTGAGCGCCGACTGGGGGTCGCTAATGACCCGCACGGTGTTCGGGCCGAGGCCAGCCTGCGTGGCGCCAAGGCGCAGGGCATCGGCATCGCCGATGACGACCGGGACGCAGATCTTCCGGAGCTCGGGATGCTGCAAGAGCGTCTTGGCTGTGATCTCCGGGCCGATGCCGGCGACGTCGCCGAGGGTCAGAGCCAGGACGGGTTGACTGGTGGAGTGTGCGGTCATGGTGCTTCCTTTTGGTGGGGAGGCTCAGAGCTGAGGTCGGGCAGGGCGTCCGAGGGTGGGCGGTCTACCGCTGGCATATCGGCATCGCTGCGTAACCGGTCGACAATCCTGGTCAGCGTGTCGGGCTGACCGAAGCCGCCGGACTTGGTAATTAGACGGAGTCCATCGGCTGGTCCACCGACGACGGTGCCGTTGGCACATCCGGTGCTGATCATCGAGTCAACGACGAGGCGGTCGGCAGCGAGGCGGCGCAGTATAGCGGCGGCCCCGTCGCCACCGACCAGCACTGCTGCTAGGTAGTAACCGGCTCTGAGCTCGGCCGCCACTCGATCGGCGAGCTCGGCGGCGGCTTCGGCGGCGGAGACGTTGATGGCCTGGGTGGCTGTCATGATCTTGACCTGATCGGATGGATGTTCGCACAGTTGGGCCACCTGCTCCCGGGTGACGGGGTGCAGCGAACTTACGGCCACGAGTACGCCGGACGCTGCCCGCCTCGGGAGCAAAGTCGCGGGGCTGCCAGGTTCGACCGGCCAGAGGCGGCCTAGCGCGGCCGTGAGGCCGCCGGACCCGACCATAATCACAGAGTGGTCCGCCGTGGCCAGTCTGGCCGCGAGCATGTCGAGGTCGCTTGTCGTGCGGGCATCGACGACGACTATTCGGGCTGAGCCAACTGTGTCGGGCGTGCCGCGGACACTGCCGGGAATGATCCTCAGCAGGTCGCTCTCGGTCCGCGGCGTCACTGGATCGTTTCCGGCGGCAGTGTCGCCGACCGGCACTCCGTCGACCAGCACCGCACCGTTGACGACGGTGCGACCCAGATTGGGAAAGGCCGGGCAAACAACGGCGATGGCGTTGTCATGGGCAGTCGACCAGGCGCGAATCGCACCGTCAATCTGAGCGGCGACAGAGCCGCGCACTGTGGAGTCGATCTTGACGTACAGGCGTTCCGCACCGGCGGTGATCAACTCATTGGTGGCAGTGAAGGTCTGCTGCGCGGCGTCGGTATCGTGAAGCGCTCGCGTCTCGGTCGTGAGGGCTAGCACAGTGGCGATCGACGGGTTGAGCACACGGGGAGCGCCCGATCGAAGGGCCAGTTCGACGCGCCAGCCATGCTGGGCGAACCCGACGGCGGAGTCAGCTGCGCCGGTGAGGTCATCAGCGACCAGCCCAAGCACCCGGGGCGGTGCCGTGGATGCGGTCCCGGTCATAGCGATGCTCCCGCGCAGGTGATGAGCCGCTGGCCCGTGATAGAGCATCCGCTCGGCCCAAGGAGAAATGCCGCCAAGTCCGCAACCTCCTCGGGCTGGATGAACCGCCCAAGCGGGGGAAGCTTCGGCGGGGTGGCGCTGGGGGTCGGGTCGGCAGCCTTGGTCGGCGCGTACTGGCTTTTGCTCGCCCGGTCGGCGAGCAGCCCACTCTGGCTTAGCGCGGACATATGCCTGATCTCCTCACGACGGGGCGCACGGGAAGGCAGTCGTATGGGAATTTCGGGAGCTGGGTGGAGCGGCCTCATCGGATAGTTGAAGCGGTCGAGGGTGGTCAGCCCTTGGCGAGTTCGAGGCGGAGAGTCTGCTCCAGCCCAGTGCGCCTCGTGCACGACTCCCAGCGGAATGACCAGGCGAGTTCGCGGGCCTCATTGGGGGTGATGCCGCGAAACCGCTCGGCGAATTCCGGTATGAGTGCTTCAGATATGAGGATGTGGCGCAGCAGTCGCGCGGCCCACTTTTGCGCACCCCACGGGTAGGGGTTGAAGTCGGGGAACTCGCGGGCGAGCAGCGACTCGAGTGGGTCGACGACGTCGCGGATGTGTTCGTCTGTCCCGCCCCAAGAGTCAGCGCCGAGCCGCTCCTTTTTCGCCAGGAAGTCCTTGAGCAAGGTCGAGATGTCGAGCTGGTGCTGCAGCAGTTGATACCGTTCCTCGGCCTGCTGTGGCGTGCCGTTGTAGAGCGGGCCGAACTCACCGATCCAGATCGGCAGACCGCGGTGGCGCATGAAGGCCGTACGCTGCAGGAACTGTTCATGG
>Ga0307410_10001029_pt1 | contig 12098 bp, 9 predicted proteins | sample 322Ometagenome_3_FD_203707 | JGI IMG/M metagenome (GOLD analysis project Ga0307410, IMG submission 203707) | Maize rhizosphere microbial communities from greenhouse at UC Davis, California, United States - 322HYB-O-3 | ecosystem: Host-associated > Plants > Roots > Rhizosphere > Soil | place...
GGCCGTGGGCTGTCTGAACGACGGCTCTCGGCTCTCGGCTCTCGGCTGAAGCGGAGACGGGAACCGCTCGGCCGGAGGGACGTCCACCTTCCCACCCGAGCCGTTCCTGCCCCCGCAGTCGCCGAGAGCCGAGCGCCGAGCGCCGAGCGCCGAGCGCCCTACTCCTTCGCCTTCCGGATCGCCCGGCCGACGACCAGCGTCACGTTGTCCGAGCCGCCGCGGTCGAGGGCGAGCCGGAGGAGCGCCTTGCACACCTGGTCGGCGGACCGCATCGCGCCGAGGTGCTCGGCGATCTCGGCGTCCGAGACGTGCTTCGTCAGCCCGTCGGTGCAGAGGAGGATCACGGTGCCGCGCTCGCGCACGTCCACCCGGGTGATCTCGGGCACCGCCTGGGACGACCCGATGGCGCTCGAGAGCACGTGCGTGAGCGGCGACTGCTGCGCGCTCTCCCGCGACATGACGCCCTTGTCGACGAGCTCCTGGGCCAGCGTCTGGTCGCGGGTGACCTGCCGCAGCTTGCCGTCCTGGTAGCAGTAGCAACGGCTGTCGCCCACCTGCACGACGTAGAGCCAGGGCCAGATGACGACCCCCAGCGAGAGCGTCGTCGCCATGGTGCGCCCGCCTTCCTGGGCCTCCGCCTCGGCGCACACGGCGTCGTGCGCCTCGGTGGCCGCGGCGCGGAGCGCTTCCATGAGCTCCCCCTCGCTGGCCGAGCCGGCCGCGTGGTAGGAGCGCAGCGAGGAGGCGACGAAGCGCGTGACCGCCTGGGTCGCCAGTCGGCTCGCCTTGCTCCCCGCCGCGCTCCCGCCGACGCCGTCGGCCACGAGCATGACGGTCGCCAGCCGCTGGCCGCGCAGCGCCATTTCGTCCGGGTCGGGCAGGCTCGTCCCGTGCACCACCACCTGCGGGTGCACGGTGCACAGGAGGAAGTGGTCCTGGTTCTCCTCGCGCACCAGGCCGGGGTGGGTGATCCCGAACAGGTCGAGCTCGTCGTCGCGCGGGCGCTGCCCGATCGCGGGGTTGCTGCCCGTGGTGGTGATCGAGGCGGGGAACGTCCCCGAGAAGGAGAAGAACGAGGCGAGCTTCATGGCCGTCTCGACGGTGTGACGGTGAGTGCGAGCGCTCTACACGCGAAGAAAGCGCCGGCCGCTCCAACGCGCCAGTGGCGATGCGCGCCGCGCTCAGCGGTAGCCGGCGGCCTGCAGCTCGAAGAGCTCGGCGTAGCGCCCGCGCTGGCGCAGCAGCTCCTCGTGAGTGCCCATGGCCTCGACGGTGCCGTCCGCCAGCACGAGGATGCGGTCGGCCATGCGCACGCTCGAGAAGCGGTGCGAGATGAGCACGGCCGTCTTCCCCTCGCTCAGCTCCTTGAAGCGCTGGAACACCTCGTACTCGGCGCGCGCGTCGAGGGCCGCCGTCGGCTCGTCGAGGATCAGCAGCTGCGCGTCGCGCATGTAGGCGCGCGCGATCGCCACCTTCTGCCACTCGCCGCCGGAGAGCTCCACGCCGCGCTTGAAGCGCTTGCCGATGATCTGGTCGTAGCCGGCGGGGAGCTTCCGGATCACCTCGTCGGCGAGGCTCCGCTCGGCGGCCGCCGCGATGCGCGCGCGATCGTCCCGCGCCTCGATGCGGCCGACGGCGATGTTCTCGGCCGCGGTGAGGTGGTAGCGCACGAAGTCCTGGAAGATGACGCCGATGTTGGCGCGGAGCTCCTCCAGGTCGTACTCGCGCAGGTCGTGGCCGTCGAGCAGGATGCGCCCCTCGTCGGGGTCGTACAGGCGGGCGATGAGCTTGACGAGCGTCGTCTTGCCGGCGCCGTTCTCGCCCACCAGCGCCAGCACCTCGCCGGCCCGCAGCACGAAGTCGAGGTGCCGCACCGCCCACCGCTCGGCGCCCGGGTAGATGAAGCCGACGTCCTCGAAGCGGAGACCCTCGCGGATCGGCCGCGGGAAGGGCCGCGGATGCTCCGGCGAGCGGATCTCCGGCTCGATCTCGAAGAAGGAGAACAGGTCATCCAGATACAGCGCCTGACCCGCCGTCTGCGAGAAGCCGATGAGCAGGCCCTCCAGGAGCGTGCGCAGGCGGCGGAACGAGCCGGCGAGGAAGGTGAGGTCGCCGATGCTGAACTGCCCGGCGAGGGTGCGCCAGGCGAGGTAGGCGTAGGCGACGTAGTAGCCGACGGTGCCCAGCGCCGTGAGCGCGCTCCCCCACCCCGCGCGCCGCACCGCCAGCTGACGGTTCGCTCGGTAGAAGCCGGCGGCGAGCTGCCGGTAGCGCTCGATGAGAAAGGCGTTGAGGCCGAAGATCTTCACTTCCTTCGCGCTCTCGACGCTGGCCCCCGTCTGGCGCACGTAGTCCAGCTCGCGCTGCTCCGGCGTGCGGGCGTAGGTGAGCGCGTACGACTGCGCGTTGAAGTGGGCCTCGCCCAGGAAGGCTGGCACGAGCGCGACGACGAGCAGCGCGATCAGCCAGGGCGCGTACACCACGAGGCCGGCCGCGAAGCTGACGATCGTCACCACGTCCTGCGCCTGCCCGAACAGCTGGCTGATGAGCGTCATGCGCCCCGACGCCTGGCGCCGGGCGCGGTCCAGCCGGTCCTGCAGCTCGCTGTCCTCGAAGTCCTCGAGGTCGAGCGTCGCCGCGTGCTCCATGAGCCGGACGCTGGTGGTGTTCGAGAACTGCTCGCCGAGCAGCGAGTCGAGCAGCGAGACCAGGCGCCCGAGTACGTCGGCGAGTACCGCCAGGCCGAACTCCGCCGCCAGCAGCCAGATGAGCCGGTCGAGGAGTCCGCTGGCGAGCCAGCCGCGCAGCGTGGCCGGCGCCCCGGGGGTGAGGGCGCGCGCGATCACCTCGTCGATGATCAGCTTGCCGACGAAGAGCGTCGCGACCGGCAGCAGCGCCCGCACGAGGCGCAGCACCAGCGTCGCCGCGGTGAGCCCGCGGCTGGTCTGCCAGACGAGCGCCAGGAAGGGCGGCAGGTTGCGCAGGGCGCCGAAGCGCTCGCGCAGCGAGCGCGGGACCGGGGCCTGCGGGCCGCCGAGCGCGGACGGCGCCCCGGGCGCGGCGCGTCCGCCCATGGTGTACTGGCGTGGCATCAGGTGTCCCTCCCGTGCTCACGCCACAGCGGCGCTCGCGTCAGGCGCGCGGCAGGACCCGGGTGAGCGTGCTGCCCCACTGCGCATGCGGTCGCGTCGTCATCGTCGCTCCTCTGGCCGAGCCCCGCGAGCCCCGTGGCTCGCGATCCTGCGAGCCGCCACGACAGAGTCGTGCTCCCCTCCGGGTCCCGGGCCCCCGACGCTTCGCAAGAGTCGTGCGTTCCCGCAACCACCGCGCGCGACACTTCCCGGGGCCGGCGTTCGCCGCCATCGTAATCGGCGCGCGGCGGCGCAGCGCGCCGCCATCCGCTTCCCGTCCCCGAACACCAGGCACGCCGGCCGGAGGTTCGATGGAGGTCTTCGAGGTCGTCCTCGCGCTGCTCCTCGCGGGCGCCGGGCTCGCCGCGCTGGCGCGCCGACTTGGCACGCCGTACCCGGCGCTCGTGGCGCTCGCCGGAGCCGCCCTGGCGCTCGTGCCCGGCATGCCGACGATCACGCTCGACCCGGAGCTGGCGCTCGCCCTCTTCGTCGCGCCGGTGCTGCTCGACGCGGCGTTCGACGCCTCGCCGCGCGACCTGCGCGCCAACTGGCGTCCGGTGGCGAGCCTGGCGCTCGGCGCGGTGGTGCTGACGGTCGCCGCCGTGGCCCTGGTCGCCCGCGCGCTGGTGCCGGAGCTGCCCTGGGCGGCGGCCGTCGCCCTCGGCGCCGTGGTGGCGCCGCCCGACGCCGCGGCCGCCACGGCCGTGCTGCGCCAGCTGCGCCTGCCGCACCGCGTGCTCGTGATCCTCGAGGGGGAGAGCCTGTTCAACGACGCGAGCGCGCTGCTCATCTACCGCCTGGCCGTCGGCGCCGTGGCCGCCGGAGGCCTCGCGGGGTGGCGCGTCGTGCCGACGCTCCTCGTGGTCACCGTCGGCAGCATCGTGCTGGCGCTCGTCCTCGCCCGCGCCACGCTCGCGCTGACCACGCGCGTCAACGACGTGGCCACCTCGGTGATCGTCCAGTTTTGCACCGTGTTCGGCGTGTGGCTCCTGGCCGAGCGGCTGCACCTCTCCGGCATCCTCACGATGGTCGTGTACGCGATGGCCGTCGCGCGCCGCGCGTCGGACGTCATGCCGGCGCGCCTGCGCATCCCGTCCTACGCGGTCTGGGAGGTGGCCGTCTTCGTGCTCAACGTCCTCGCCTTCATCCTCGTCGGCCTGCAGCTGCGGCCCATCGTCGCCCGGCTCGCGCGGGCGGAGCTGGCCGACTACGCGCTGGTGGCGGCGGCCGTGTGCGCGGCGACGATCCTCGCGCGCATCGCCTGGGTGACCGGCGCGGCCGCGTTCAGCCGCTGGTGGTGCCGGTTGCATCCCGACGCGGACCCGGGCGCGGCCGAGGCGGTGGCGCTCTCGCCGAGCGCCGCGGCGGTGGTGGCCTGGTGCGGGATGCGCGGAACCGTGACGCTCGCCGCCGCGCTCGCCCTCCCTACCGGCGGTGGCGCGCCGCCCTTCCCCTTTCGCGACCTGATCCTCTTCACCGCCTTCGCGGTGGTCCTCGGCACGCTCGTGCTCCAGGGGATGACGCTCCGGCCGCTCATGGCCCGGCTCCAGCTCGGCGAGGACCACGAAGTGGACGACGAGGTGCGCCTCGCGCGCGTGGAGACGCTGCGCGCGGGGGCGGCGGCGCTGGCGGGGGCGCCGGACCACGAGACGGCGGCGCTGCTGCGGCGACGCTACGAGCTGCGGCTGCGCCGCGCGGAGGCGGCGCTGGACGGCGGGCGGGCGGACGAGACCGACGAGCCGTCGCGGGACGCGGACGTCCTCCGGTCGGCACTGACCGCGGAGCGGCAGCGGCTCCTGGCACTGCGCGCCGACGGCACGATCGGCGACGACGCCTTCCACCGCGTGGAGGAGGAGCTCGACCGCGCGGAGCTCGACGCGGAGAGCGTGCTGCGCGCGGGGTCGGAGGCCGGGTAGGGGCGGCGGCAGGGGCGCGAGAAAAAACGGGCGGGCCTCTCGTCTGTTGCTAGGGCCCCGATGGCTGCCGCGGGCCAGGCCCCTGCTGGCGCGTCCGTCGCGCCCGCTCGCCCTATCGCACGTCCCCCCACACCCGACACCCGGACTCCTCGGTCATGACCGCTGCTACCGCCCCACTCGCTGCCGCGCGCGCCCCGCGCGCGCCCCTGCCGCCGCTCAGCCGCGTCGCGGCCGTCTCGCTCGTGGCCGCCAGCGCGATGCTGCTCTACCTGATGGCGTTCGTCTTCCGCATGTTCATTCCGCCCATCGCCGTGTTCGCGCTCTTCGGGCTCGGCTTCGCGGCGGTGGTCGCGCGCGGCGTGCGCTGGGCCCCCGCGCTCGCGGCGCTCTTCGGCGTGGTCTTCCTGGCGATGAACGGCAAGTACATCGTCGACGACCTGTCGCAGCCGGCGAGCGCGATGTTCACGCCGGTGCTGCTCGCCGCGGTGGCCGGGACCCTCGCGCTCGCCGCGGGCGTCGGCGCCCTCGTCCGGAATTACCGCCGCAGCCACACGGCAGCCGGGCCGCGCTGGCTCACCCCGACGCTTGCCGCCGTGGCCGGCGCCTGCGTCGGCGCCATCGCGCTGAGCACGGTGGCCCGCGCCGGCGCCACCTCGAGCGCCGGCGTCAGCCCGCGCGTGCTGTCGTCGCTCCCGGCCGTCACCACGCAGAACTTCTCCTTCGCCCAGCCGGAGCTGCGCGTGAAGGCGGGGCAGCAGGTGGCGCTCCGGCTCGAGAATCGGGACGACATGACGCACAGCTTCGACATCGACGAGCTCGACGTGCACGTGCCGATGCTGGGCAAGGCGACGTCTCTGGCGCTCTTCACCGCGGACAAGCCGGGGCGCTACACCATCTACTGCGCGCCGCACTACGACAAGGCGACCGGCGAGGGGATGAAGACGACGCTCGTCGTCGAGCCGTAGCGCCTACTCGCCGGCCATCGGGACCGCGCGTCGCTCGCTCGCCGAGCGGCGCGCGGCTTCGATGATCTCGAGCCCCGCGACCGCGTCCGCGGGGTCCACGGGCGGGGGCGCACCGTGGCGCAGGCTCTCGACGAGCCCCTCGTAGAAGCGCTGGTAGGCGCCGGGCTCGCTCTGCACCACGCGCGCCTCGGTACCGTCGTGGACGTGCCCCCAGCGCTCGCGCGGCTCCTCGCCCCACCCCGGCGCGTCGGGACGGCCGCCGCCCTTGAGCGCTGCCTCCTGCACGTCCAGCCCGTGCTTGACGAAGGCCGCTCGGCTGCCGAGCACGCGGAACCGCGGAGCCGGCACCGCGGCCAGCACGGTCGCGTGCAGGTGGCTGCGCACGCCCGACGCGTGGGTGAGGGCCACGAACGCGTCGTCGTCGACCTCCACGCCCGGCCGGCGGCGGTCCAGCTCCGCGTACACGTCGCGCACCGGGCCGAAGAGGAGGAGCGCCTGGTCGATGAGGTGGCTGCCGATGTCGAAGAGCAGCCCGCCGGCTTCCTCCGGCGCCCCGCGCTCGCGCCAGCCGGGCTTCGGCGTCGGGCGCCACCGGTCGAAGCTCGACTCGAACCGCGCCGGCGCGCCGAGCGCACCCTCCGCCAGCACCCGGCGGAGGGTGAGGAAGTCCCCGTCCCAGCGCCGATTCTGGAACACCGTGAGCAGCACGCCGCGCCCGCGCGCCTCCGCCACCAGGTGGCGCCCTTCCGCCGCCGTGGGCGCCAGCGGCTTGTCCACGACCACAGCCAGGCCGCGCGCCACCGCCGCCGCGGCGAGCGGCACGTGCGTGCGGTTGGGGGAGGCGACCACGACGACGTCCAGCTCGGCCGCTCGCTCCCAGAGCCGCTCGCTGGACTCGACGACCGCGACGCCGGGGTGTTCGCGGGCCGCCTGCGCGCCGCGCTCCGCGTTGCCGGTGACCACCGCGGCCAGGCGCAGCCCGGAGGTCGCGGCGATGAGCGGGGCGTGGAACACCGAGCCGGCGAGCCCGTAGCCCAGGAGCGCGACGCGCAGCTCGTTCTCTCCTCCGAGCGCTGACATGACTCCTCGCGAAAAATGGACGTGTGCGAGACCGCCGCGAGCGCGCCGTGCTGGCGAGGCGCCGTGCACGGCGCGAAGTTGCAGTCTCCACCGAGCGCGAACGACCCCACCGCGCCGCACGGCGGCGGCCCGGCCTCGCGCACAGTAACCGGTTTCGAGGCCGAGCGCGCCCGCGGCGCTTCGCAGCACTTCACCGGACAGGGCCCATGGACGACAACGATCGATCGCTCGACGCCTCCCCTTCGCCGTGGAGCGCCCCGCCGACGGCCAAGGAGCGCGGCGCGGTGCAGCGCGCCGTCGGACGGCTGCTCGACGAGCTGGCGCCCGAGCGGGCGCCGGCGCGCGGAGGGCACCTCGCCGGCACGATCGAGCGGCACCGCACCCCCACGGGGTGCGTCCTCCAGGCCCCCGCCGCCGCCGTGAGCGTCTCGTGGTTCGCCGACGCGGCGAACGACGCGGCCCTCGGCGAGCTGCGGGTGATCGTCTGGCGCGGCGTGGTCACGCGCCGCGGCGCCGGGCGCTCGTCGGAGGGCGCGGCGGTCGTGCGCGAGCTGACGCTGCGTCCGGTCGAGCGGTCGGGCGACGAGTGGGGGTGGCGCGCCGACGACGGGTCGCTCTACCACGGCGGCGCGCTGGCGGAGCTCTGCCTCGCGCTCCTCGACGAGCAGATCGGCCCCACCCGCGCCGGCGACCTCCCGTCCTGACCCACTCTTCCCGTGCGGGTGCCATGATGACCAAGCAGTACACGGAGTACCGGGACACGCCGCTCTGGCAGGCGCTGGCGAGCGTCGTCGCCGATCTGGAGGCGAGCGGCGAGCTCAGGGTCGAGACGGCGCCCGACTACGTGATCGGGTACATGTGCCGCGAGCTCGCGGCGAAGTGGGTCGTCGCGTCGTCGGCGCTCACTCGCGAGCAGTAGGGAGGGCCCGGCGGCCGCCTTTCCCTCGCGGCGGGCGCCGCGGTAGCTTCCGGAGCAGCGTCTTACGAGCCACCAGCAGAGCGACATGGCGTGCATGGCGTGATGAGATCGTCCCGGTCGACGGCGGCAGCAGCGTTCCTCGCAGTAGTCGGCAGCGCCGCGTGCAGCACCGCGACCCGGGACCCCTCGTCCGGGGGCGTCCGGCCGGCCGTGGCGGTGGACACGAGCCGCGCGCCCGCGGCGATGGCCGACAGCGCCGGGCGCCGGTACGGCGAGGCGGACGTGCGCTTCATCCAGCACATGATCGCGCACCACGGGCAGGCGCTGACCATGACCGCGCTGGCGCCCGCGCGCGCCGGCCGCGAGGACGTCCGGCGGCTCGCCGAGCGGATCGCGGTCTCGCAGCGCGACGAGATCGCGCTCATGCGGCGCTGGCTGCGGGACCGCGGCGAGCCGGAGCCGGCTGCCGACACCACTGCGCCCGCCGACCACCACGAGGGCGGCCACGACGCCGCCATGCCCGGGATGTCCGGGGGAATGCCCGGGATGCTCACCGCCGACGAGCTGGCGCGGCTCACCGCGGCGACCGGGGACGAGTTCGACCAGCTGTTCCTGCAGTACATGATCCGCCACCACGAGGGAGCGCTCGCCATGGTGGCGGAGCTCCTCGCCACGCCGGGCGCCGGCCAGGAAGTCGCGATCTTCCGCCTCGCCTCGGACGTGGACGCCGACCAGCGTGCCGAGATTCGGCGCATGCGCGCGATGCAGGGCGCGCCGCCGGCCGGCGCGCCTCACCGCTGACGCGCCGCCAGCCCGGACGCGCGACAGCCAGTACTCCGACATTTCAGCGACTACCATTCCGAGATGACATTCCACACGATGGCCCGCCATCCAGGCTCGCGCAGTGCGACCGCCCTGCTTCGCTCCCTCTGTCTCGCGGCCGCGCTCGCGGCCTGCGCGAGCGGCGGCTCGCGCCAGGAAAGCCCCGCGGCTGCCGCGCCCGGCGGCGCCGCGGCGAGCGGCGCCGACCCGCGCGTCGGCCTCGGAGCGGGGTGGATGGACGCGAAGTCGGCGGCCCGCAACCTCGAGCTGGTCGCGCATCAGACGCGGCCGGCGGGCTTCTTCAACCCGTCCGACATGGGCGACTTCGGCTTCGCCAACGCCGACCTCGCCTTCGGCGGCAACTACGTCTTCCAGGGCGGCTACAACGGCTTCCAGATCTGGGACGTCTCGAACCCGACCAGCCCGACGCTCCGCACGTCGCTCGTCTGCCCCGGCGGCCAGGGCGACCTCTCGGTGTACGGGAACCTCCTCTTCATGTCCGTGGAGGAGACGCGCGGGCGCCTGGACTGCGGCACGCAGCAGATTGCCAGCGAGGTGAGCGCCGACCGCTTCCGCGGCGTGCGCATCTTCGACATCAGCAACATCGCGAGCCCCAAGCAGGTCGGCGCGGTGCAGACCTGCCGCGGCTCGCACACGCACACGCTCGTCACCGACCCGAAGGACGCGGCGAACGTGTACCTCTACGTGTCCGGCACGAGCCCCGTGCGCCCGGCCGCGGAGCTCGCCGGCTGCTCGGGGGCGCGGCCGGAGGAGGACCCGAACACGGCGTACTTCCGCATCGAGGTCATTCGCGTGCCGCTGGCCGCGCCGCAGCAGGCGCGGATCGTCAGCACGCCGCGCCTCTTCGCCGACACGTCCGGCAACATCGCCGGCCTCTGGAAGGGCGGCGGCCACGGCCCCGGAACGCAGGAGACGGCGGAGACCGACCAGTGTCACGACATCACCGTCTACCCGGAGCTCGGGGTGGCGGCGGGGGCGTGCTCGGGGAACGGCATCCTGCTCGACATCAGCGACCCGGCGAACCCGAAGCGCATCGCCGAGGTGAGCGACCCGAACTTCGCCTACTGGCACTCGGCGACGTTCAACAACGACGGCAGCAAGGTGCTCTTCACCGACGAGTGGGGGGGCGGCACGGCGCCGCGCTGCCAGGCGTCGGACCGGCCCGAGTGGGGGGCGGACGCGATCTTCACGCGCGAGGGCAGCACGCTGCGCCCCGCGGGCTACTACAAGCTCCCCGCCGCGCAGACGGCGACGGAGAACTGCGTCGCCCACAACGGCTCGCTCATCCCGGTGCCCGGGCGCGACATCATGGTCCAGGCCTGGTACCAGGGCGGCATCTCGGTGTTCGACTTCACGAACCCCGCGAAGCCGGTGGAGATCGCCTTCTTCGACCGCGGCCCGATGAGCGCCACGGAGCTGACGCTCGGCGGGCACTGGTCGGCGTACTGGTACAACGGGTACATCTACGGCTCGGAGATCGGCCGCGGGCTCGACGTGCTCCAGCTCAAGCCGAGCGAGCAGCTGTCGCAGAACGAGATCGACGCCGCCAAGCTGGTGCGGATGGACCGCTTCAACCCGCAGCTCCAGACGAAGCTCGTCTGGCCCGCGAGCGTGGTGGTGGCGCGCGCCTATCTCGACCAGCTCACGCGCGCCAACGGCCTGCCGCGCGAGCGCACGACGCAGGTGGCGCGCGAGCTCGACGCCGCGGAGAAGCTGCAGGGGGAGCAGCAGCACTCGGCGCTCGCCGCGCTGGCGACGCAGCTGGAGAGCGACGCGCAGGGCGCCGACGACGCGGAGCGCGTGCGAGCGCTGGCGGCCACGGTGCGGGAGCTGGCGGGGGCGAAGTAGGAGCGGCTAGGGGCGGCGCTCGGCTCTCCTAACGGCATCTCTCGGCTCTCGGCGGGGCCGAGGACCCTGACCTCCGCCCGCCTCGGGTGGAGGTCCGTCGCTGCTCCCTGAGCGGCGACGGCAAGGACGGCCACGGATGCATGCGGAAGGGCGCGGATTCGTCCCCACAGGCTCAAGGCCCCTCGCTCCTGGTTCGGAGCGAGGGGCCTGGCGCTGCGCCGGGAGCGATCCGCGCCCTTCCGCGGAGATCCGCGGCCCATACAGTTGGTGGCCGAGAGCCGAGAGCCGAGAGCTGCCGTTCTGAGCGCCGCCCTTACGCCCTCGGCAGCGTGAGCGTGAAGGTGCTCCCCGCCCCCACGGCGCTCTCCACGGCCAGGTCGCCGCCCATCCCCCGCGCCAGGTCGCGGCTGATGGCCAGCCCCAGCCCCGTGCCCTCGGCCGTGCGCGTCAGGTCGGCCCGCACCTGCACGAACGGCTCGAAGATGCGCTCCCGCTGGTCCGCCGGGATGCCGATCCCGGTGTCGCGCACGGCGAGCCGCACCTGCTCCCCGCGCGCCTCGCACGCCAGCTCGATGCGCCCGCCGCGGTCGGTGAACTTGACGGCGTTCGAGAGCAGGTTGACGAGGATCTGCCGCAGCTTCTCGGCGTCGACGCGGGCGGCGAGCGTCGGCGGCACGTCGCCGACGGCGAGCGCGAGGCCCTTGGCCTCCACCTGCGGCGCGACGAGCGCTTCGGCCGTGGCGAGCGCGTCGCGCACGCGCACCGTCGTGAGGTCGTAGTGCACCGACCCCGTCTCGAGCTTGGCGTAGTTGAGCACCTCGTTGATGAGTCCCAGGAGGTGCCGCTGGCTCGTCTGAATGCGGCGCAGGTCCTCCCGCTGCTGCGCGGTGACCGGCCCCCGGATGCCCATCTCGAGGAGCTCGGCGTAGCCGCCGATGGCGTTCAGCGGGGTGCGCAGCTCGTGGCTCATCACCGCCAGGAACTCGCTCTTGCCGCGGTTCGCCCGCTCCGCCTCCGCGCGCGCTGCGCGCTCCGCCGCGAACAACCGCGCGCGCTCGAAGGCCTGCGCGCACTGCTGGGCGAGCGCCGTCGCCAGGGCACGGTCCTCCGCGGCCAGCGGCCCGTCGTCCGCGAAGCTGAGCCCCATCACGCCCAGCAGGCGCCCCTCGGACACGAGCGGGAGCGCGGCCCAGGAGCGCGTCTGCGATACGAGAAGCAGCAGTCCGTGCTCGCCGTAGCTCGCCTTCCACTCGGACACCGACTCCACGAAGACCGGCTGGTGCGTGCGCGCGGCCTCGGCGAGCGGCACCGGCGCGTCTGCCGGAATGCGCCGCCACGCCTCGAGCAGTCGTGCGTCGTAGCCGGAGGCGTGCGCCACCTCCAGCCACGCGCCGTC
>Ga0307410_10001030_pt1 | contig 12093 bp, 14 predicted proteins | sample 322Ometagenome_3_FD_203707 | JGI IMG/M metagenome (GOLD analysis project Ga0307410, IMG submission 203707) | Maize rhizosphere microbial communities from greenhouse at UC Davis, California, United States - 322HYB-O-3 | ecosystem: Host-associated > Plants > Roots > Rhizosphere > Soil | place...
AGCTGCACAACTCAATGTCAGGCATCGTCGGCATGCATCGAGAGATCATCGTCACAGGCGGGTGGTCCCACAGCGCCGCTCTGATGGCTGCCAAACGTCGTCGGCTCGGCACCCTTCGACTCTCCCCGATCCACGAGGCAGGTGCCCGGGGGGCGGCCATCTACGCCGGCCGGGCCGCGGGTGTTCTCGAATCCGATGCGGTCTTTCCGGATCCAACGGTGTCTGCATGATCGCCACGCTGACGCCCAATCCCAGCCTGGACCGCACACTGTTTGTTGACACCTTCGTCCGCGGTGCGGTCAACCGGTGCACTGCGACGCTAGTCGAGCCGAGCGGCAAAGGCATCAATGTTGCCCTGGCGCTGCACAGCCATGGTGTTCCGGTTCTTGCCTTGTTTCCGGTAGGTGGTCCGGCAGGAGTGCAGCTCGTACAACTGCTTGACGCGGCGGACTTGCCGTACCGCACCGTGCCCATCAGCGGCACCATCCGTACCAACGTCTCAATAATCGAGGCGGACGGTACGAGCACAAAAATCAATGAACCGGGCCCCACCCTGACCTCGGAGGAGGTTGCGGAACTCGTGCGAACCGCGCTCGGATTCTGCAATCCCGCTGACTGGCTTGCCATTTGCGGAACCCTGCCAAAGGGATTTTCCGAACGCCACTTACTGGAAGCAGTGCGAGCAGGCCACACCGCCGGCCTGCGGGTAGCGGTTGACACCTCTGGATCGACGCTGCGTGAAGTGCTGAATGCCACGCCGCAACTGGTGAAACCGAATAGGCACGAGCTGGCTGAGGTAACCGGTCAAGTGATACACACAATCGGTGACGTGATCGCTGCCGCAGAGCAGCTCCGGGCGAAAGGGCTGGGCACTGTGTTGGTGAGCCTCGGTCGCGACGGCGCAGTTTTGGTTGAGGGCACTGCCGCGCTACACGGACGTAGCGAGGCAGTCCCTGTCATCAACACCGTTGGTGCGGGTGATGCATTCCTGGCGGGGTATCTCGCAGCAGATGCCAATGCGTCACCACCTGCAGATCGGCTTGCCTTGGCCTTGCGGTGGGGCGCGACAGCAGTTCAACACCAGGGCACGCTGTTCTCTCGGGTGGATGACCGCATTCCCGTGTACGTCGCTGCAGCGGATCCCAGTGTCGTGCTTAGCGAGCCGGCTACACCGTGACGGAACTTTGGGTGACTGCCCCAAGCGACGGCCGACGGCAGCGCAGCGGAGCAGCTCGATGGCGTCTCGCAGGTCGGCTAGGCGGTGGCCCTCGGTGAACTTCTCGACCACAGACCGTAGAACCCTCGCCGCATCACCGGTTCGCCCGTTGGCTAGCTCAAGACGGCGCAGATCGGCCGCGGTGCGCAGTTCTAGAGCCAGAGCATCGCGGTCGCGCGCGATCACCAAGGCGGTGCGCAGATGCCTTTCGGCAGCCACTGGCTCGCCCCCAGACTGCAGCAACAGCGCGGCGGCCAGGCGGTCGATCTCAGGTGTAACGCATGATGGCCGCGAGCTGGCGCTGCAGTCCAGCCTCGGCATACGAAGAATCCCAGCCGTCGACAGAAAGGGCCATTGCAGCGGAGCTGGCCAGTAGGTCAGCCTCCGTCCGCAACCGCTCTTCACCATCGGGCACCAGCGGCACCATCTCGAGCCCGGCTCGAAGGTGCTCCAGAGCCGCAGCAGGGGCGTTGCGCAGGGTGGCCACCTCGGCGGCCGCGAGCCGATAGCGCACTGCTCGCCGTTCATCCCCGGAGCGGGTGAAGTGCTCCGCCAGCTCGGCGGCGGACCACTGCGCGTCGTCGGTCGTTGCGTCCAGTCGCTCCCCGACCAGTTGGTGCAGCGCTCGCAGTCGGTGGCCGGGCATTCCCGAGTATGTGACCTCCTGATAGAGCGGATGCCGGAAGCGGAAGTAGCCCTGGCGACCACGATCGTCGAAAGTGATCAACTGGTCACGGCGCGCCAATGCGTGACAGCGCTGCCATACCTCATCGACTTCACGGCTCGATCCGAGCACTTGCGCGGCGAACTCGATTCCAGCGACAGCAGCCGCCTGGATCACCTCGCGGTCCGCAGGTTGAAGCCGGTCGATGTGGTGTTCCACCATTTCGCGCAGGTTCAAAGGCAGATCGGTATCAGACCCGCGTTCTGCGGTGCTGTCGAGCAGGGCACCAAGAAACAGCGGATTTCCACCGCAGCGGCGATGTAGCGCCTGCATGGCACCAGGCGGCGGTGGATCGGCACGTCGTCGGATGACTAACTCAGTGGTGGCCTCCAGGGACAGCGGCTCCAGCCGAATGTGCGTAGCGAGTCCACGAACAGCCAGCTCGGACACGGTGTCCACTAGCGGGTGGCCTTCGTCAAGGTACGTGCCCAGGACCAGCAGCGATGCCGGCCGTCGTCGACGCCCCAAGGCGGTGATCAGGTCAAGGGTTGGCCGATCGGCCCGGTGGAGATCGTCGATGGTGAGAACGAGCGGGCCATAACCCACCGAGGCCAGCGCGTCGAACAGGTCAAGCGCCTCTCGAAGCATCCGTTCGGGCGTCGAACCAAGTGTCCGATTGACTAACGAGGACCCATGATCGACATCGATTAGCGCAGGCAGCTGTAGCAGCCATCCCGGCGCCATTGCATCGAGACAACGTAGAGCTGGTGCTGCCGCCGGGCCCTTTGCAAGATCAAATATCGCCTCAAGTACCGGGGCGTAGGGCTCACCAGCACTGACCGGATGGCATTGTCCGACACCGAGCAGCTCGACCCTCTCGTCGAGCCCGGCCAAGAACGCCTCGACTAGAGCCGTCGCCCCTGATCAAGTGCGGTGGGATCTAGAAGCTTCCGATGCCCTTGCCGATCACCGCGACACCGATCACTAGTAGTAGGACGGCCATGATCGTGGCATTGTTGTTGACCAGCCATGCCCGAAGGCTGTCAAGCGGGCCCGCCAGCCGCTCCGACGCGATCAAGTACGCGACCACAGGGATCAGCACTGTTGAGGCAGCCAGCAGTACGAAGATCACGATCACGACGACGGTCTGCCCAACGGCAAGGCCGGCACCGCCGATGATCAAGCCTGCGGAGATGGCCATGAGCAGGTTCTTCGGGTTCACCGCCGACAGCAAGAAGCCCAGGCCCAGAGCCTTGCCCGCCGTCATCGAGTCGATCGCAGACATCCACTTCGGCATCGTGGCTTGTTCACCTTGGGCCGGACGTCCGCGCCATTGCCGCAGCGCCAAGAACAACAGCAGAGCGCCGAGGATGATCTTGATCACGCCGCGGACCGGTGATGAGCCGGACTCATCCTGAGCCGGCAGCACTGACGACAGCAGCGTAAAGACAACGATCGCCACCACGATGCCGGTAATCCACCCAAGAAGAAATCCGACGCTAGCGCCCTTTGCCTTCGGCGACAGCAACATCAAGATGGCAGCAATGATTGGCACTGGACTGATCGCAACACCGACGGCTAGAGGCAAAATCTCGCCGATGACCGGACCCATCAAACCCCTATGATCAGCAACGGTGACTTGAGCAGCAAGCTACACCCGACGGCGTGCCACACCCGGTGAGGTGAGTCGACACGCTCGGGGGCCGGGACTAAACTCCTGCTACCCGCCACGCTGGACGCCGAGAGTAGCCAGCAGGTCCTCGTGGAGTTCCATCCAGACCGTATGGCAGGAATCGATCTTGGGTTCGGAAACCCAAGATCTTTTGCCACGGTCCGCCCTGATCAAGGCTGCTTCGTATCGTTCCGGGTATCCGGCAAACCGGTCCAGCGCCGCTGCGAGCTGCTCGCATACTGGCAGCAGCGCATGGTAAATACGGCGAAGGTCATTGAGCACCCGATCATCCCAGCCGCGGTCGCTGTGATCGTTGGCTGCCAATGGGTCGGCTGGTCTCGGCCGTATCTGCCAGTCCGTGATCGTCGCCAAGAAGCGCGAGTTGAGAACAACGAACACATCATGTGCGGCGACCACCTCGGAGCGCGTCCTGGTCTCATCCAACTCGGCTGCCAAGCGTCGTTCATCCTCGACTCGACCGCGCTCCGTCAATGCCCATCCATCAATATCGGCGAACCGGACACGACTGATCCAGCCCAGCGCTTCATAGTCCAGCAGCAGTTCCTCGACCAGCTCACGATCCACAGCAAACCGCTCCGCCACAACTGCTGAGTCAGCCAAGCCTTTCACTCGCAGCCCATGTAGTACGAGCAACTCGGGCGAGGACACATGGGGCACTGAGGGAGCTTACTTCGCCGCAACGTTCCGATCTCGGGCTCTCGGTCAGGGCACGGTACGAAGCTCGGCGTCAATCGCCGCAGCGCAGTCACGGAGCTTGGGAAGGAAGATCTTCTGGAGGGTGGTCAGCGGCACCCTGGTCGCATGAGCGCTGGTGTTGACCGCAGCCACCACCCGGCCCGCTGAATCATGCACGGGTACCGCGATGGACCGGACACCATCTTCGAGTTCTTGATCAACCAGACACCATCCGCGGGTACGACTCCTCTCCACCTCCGTGCGCAACCGATCTTGATCAATAATCGTGCGCTCGGTCAGCGGCGCAAGCGTCGCCGCGTCGAGGTAGGCGTCCAGTCCGTCACGTGGCAGGGCAGCGAGCAACACCCGACCCATTGACGTCGCGTACGCAGGGAGCCGAGTGCCCACCGACAAAGAAATCGTCATAATGCGCTTAGTGGCTGCGCGCGCCACGTACACGATGTCGAAGCTGTCAAGTACCGACGCAGAGCACGACTCATGCACCTCATTAGCCAGGTCGCTGAGATGAGCTTGTGCGACATCTGCCAGAGATAGCGACGAAAGATATGAGTAGCCAAGCGTCAACACCCGCGGTGTGAGGTAAAACTGGCGCCCATCGCTGCCGACGTAGCCCAGCGTCTGCAACGTGATCAACGAACGCCGTGCGGCGGCACGCGACAGGCCGGTCTGACGCGCCACCTCCGAGAGCGTCAATCGAGGCGACTCAGCGGAGAAACAGCAGATCACTGCGAGGCCATGATCCAGGGACTGTACGTAGCCCGCTGGACGTGCGACGGACTCAACCACGAGTTATCCAGCCGTCCCGTTGCGTACGGTCGTCATTGACAGCGTTCTCTTGACGGAGAGACGCTTGAATGGCATGCGCACGAGTGTTCGCTATGCGAACAGCCTAACTATTGGCGGCTGAGAAGGGAGCACAGGCAAGCAATGAGTTGGAATGCCATGACGTACGAGGGCAAGGACACGGTTCTTCGCGTGGTACGAGACCAGGCCGAAGGATTCTTCACATTGGCGCGAGTACCGGAGACCTGGACAGCCAGGACCGCTTGCCCGGAGTGGGAGCTGCGCGACATCGTCGGGCACATCGTTGACACGACTGAGACCTACTTCGAAGGGTTCGATGCCGCTCGCAGTCAGACTGAGGTGGATCCTGCTTACGGGTTAGTTGGCATGGCAAAACGCGCAGAAGAGCAGGGCAAGTTGTTCCGGGAGCTTCCCCAGAAGGAGATGGTCGACAGGCTGCAGACCGACTTCGACAAGATGATGGGCATCTTCGAGTCCCTGACGCCGGACGACTGGACGGGACTGATGGTGCCACACTTCTACATGGGTCCGGTGCCGGCATTCTTTTATCCCGCCTTCCAGCTAATGGACTACGGCATCCACTCCTGGGACATTCGCGAAGGCACCGGGCGGGAACACGGCCTGCACAGCGACGTGGCGGACCTCCTTACGCCGTTCATGTTCGGCATTTGGGCAGGGACGATACGCGCCACATCAGAAATCGAGCCGTTCGATGTCGGCGTACGCGTCCTGAGCGGACCTAACGCTGGTGACACCCGCATCACAGTGTCGTCAGACGGCATGACATATGAACAGGGCAAGATCAGCGATCTCCCAGCAGTGATCGAGTTTGATCCCGGCAGCTTCGTTCTCACCGCATTCGGGCGCTTCAATGGTGGAACGGTCCGTGGCGACAAGGATCTGGCGAACCGATTCCTCGGCATGTTCTTCCGCATCTAGCCACCACAGGATCGTCGCTGCTAGAACGCAAACCCCGGCTGGAGGGTGCCGCAGTTGATCAGGTGATCTTCGGCAACGCCAATGGGGCAGGCGGAGACCGATGCCGTACTTGTCGGCGTGGACGAGGTGGTGACAGGCTCGTCGTACCGATCGAGAAGGGCAGACGCTATGGAAGAACCACGCAGGCTATACCGCAGCCGGAGCCAACGCATGCTGGGCGGCGTATGTGGCGGCCTAGCCGAGTACTTCAACGTTGACGCGACGATGATCAGGGTACTGTTCCTCGTATTGGCCGTCTTTGGAGGAACGGGACTGGTGATCTACGTGGTGATGTGGCTCATCGTCCCCGATGTAAATAAGGCCTGAGCTGCGGCAAGATCAACTTCAGCACGGGTCTTTGACGCGGTCTTGCACCCCGATATCCCCCATCAAGGGTGATGCCAGCTTCGTCCAGAGGTGCTTTACTCAGCCCATGTGCAGATGGATGGCCTATTCAGGAGACCCGATCCTGGCTGAGGAGTTGTTGTTCCGCCCAGCGCATTCGATCATCGACCAAAGTCTCCACTCCCGCCTCGGCGCCACCACTACCAACGGGGACGGCTTTGGGATCGGCTGGTACGGCGAGGGAACCGAGCCGGCGGTGTTCAAGAGCATTGAGCCGGCGTGGAACGACCGGAACTTGCGTGAGCTTGCGGGCCAGATAGAAACACCGGTATTTTTCGCCCACATCCGAGCCTCAACCGGTACCCCGGTGCAGCGCTCCAATTGCCATCCATTTCGACATGGGCAGTGGCTGTGGATGCACAACGGCGCTCTCCGCGACTTCGACAACACTAAGCGTGACCTCGTAATGGCGGTCGACCCGACGCTGTACCCAGACATTGAGGGGTCGACAGATTCAGAAACGCTGTTCTTCTTGGCGCTCACCTTCGGCCTCACCGATGACCCGTTCGATGCGGTGGCGCGAGCCATAGGCCTGGTCGAAAACATCGGCCATGATCACGGGGTCGATTACCCGTTCCAGGGAACAGTGGCCACGACCAACGGCGAGTCGATCTGGGCCTTTCGCTACTCCAGCGAAGGCAAGAGCCGGTCACTTTATTTCTCCACAGACGTTTCGACACTGCGTCAACTGCACCCTGAGGTGGACATCCTTCATGGCTTGGGGCCCGAGACGCGACTAGTAGTTTCTGAGCCACTCGGCGATCTGCCAGGAGCCTGGAACGAAGTGCCCGAGTCGGCAGCCGGTGTGATCCGGCCCGGCACGGATGAGATGCGTTCTTTCCAGCCCATCACCCCCTAGGCAAGAAATCGACTCCTGAGAGACGCTTGTCTAAGGCGAGGCGGCCGCTGCCATGACGAGGCGCAGCGACTCGCTCAGGCTGGCCGGCGTTGCGACCTCGGATGGCAGCGACTCTGCATCCCAGCCAGGTCCGCCAGCCAAGACGAGGAGCGGACGACGAGGCCCCGTCAGTAGCCCCTGGAGTTGGTCGACATGGGCCGTCGTGGCGGCGTGCGACCACAGCACGACGACGGCGGGTCCGGTACGGGTCACCGAGTCCATCAACGCCGCTGGCGGCACCCGGGCTCCGAGCATGCGGCACGGCACGCCAACCTGGGCAAGCGCGGCCGCCATGGCCTCCAGCGGCAGACTGTGCTGCTCATCGTCGGCGCAGGCCAACAAGATGCGTGCTGGTATAACGGCCGCTGGCCTCGGCACTGCGCCGAGCACTTCAGAGCTGGTATGCGAGAGCAGGTGCTCGACATCGACCAGACGCCGACTGGCTGCGTGCCACTCGCCGATCCCGACCAGGACCGGCAGCAGGATGTTGTCCCATGTCGACACGACGCCGTCCGTCTGGATGGCGCGCTCAAGGATTTCGCGCATGCTGGCGGAATCCAGACGCGTCGCCGCGCGGGCTAAGCCGCGGGCCACGGGTCCGGCGCGCCCCACCGGGATGGTGAAGCCGCCACCCGCACGGCCGCGTGGCGTCCCCTCCCCCGCCTCCGGCGTCTTGCCGAGATTGTGCAGCACCGCGTCTGGCGCGCGCTTTGCCCAGCGCGCCGCTTCAGCCGGTGTAACTCCTTCGGCGGTAAGTCGCTGCATCACTTCGAGGCGGGCCACGTCCTCCGCGGTGTAACGGCGGTGGTGTCCGCGGACGTGGTGAGTGGGCCCAAGTCCGTAACGCTGGTGCCAGGTACGCAGCGTGGTGACGGCGACGCCGAGCCGCCGGGCTACCGCCCCGGCGCTCAGGCCATCATCGACCACCCGACGGCTCCGCTGGCGTGGCCGGATCCGTGGTCGACTCGTACTCTGCCAACCGCGCGATAACTCCGACCAGCCAGGGCGCGTAACTCTTTGGATTGGCGTCGAGGGAGATTTTGAGCTGACGCTGGTTGACCCACCGCAGGTCGGCGACCTCATGCGGATCGGGCGTCAGCGGCACCTCCGTCGGCACCCGTCCGACCAACACGTGATCGTATTCGAATTCCACTCGGCCAGCGATCGGATCCTCCGCGTAATAGACGTAGACACCAGCGTCGGCAAGCGCGATTGGTTGGAGCCCGAGCTCTTCGTGAAGTCGCCGGTTGGCGGATGGAGCAACGGATTGTCCAGGTGCCGGGTGGCCGCAGCAAGCGTTGGCCCACAGAGACGCGAACCGTGTCTTCGCTGCAGACCGCCGCTGCAGCAAAATCCGCCCGCTGTCGTCAGTCAAAACGACCGAGAATGCCCGGTGCAATTGCCCCGGCGCCTGGTGTGCCTCCTCAACAGTCTGAACGCCCAGCGCCCGGCCCATGTCGTCGACAACCTCGACTGGATGGCGCTCCCGAGAGCTCACCTGAGCCACGGCGTCAGCCTCACGATCCGGTCGGACATCATGCCCGCCGATAGGTCGCGGCAACGGCGAGCTCGATGAGGGCCGAGTGGGCGGCGGGGTCGATCGGTGCCTCCGCCAACGCATCGAGTCCGCTACCTATGCGACGCTCCACCATGGCTTCCACGGCATCGACTGCGCCGGTTTCGGCGACGACATCGGCCAATCGGGCGAGGTCGGTCGCGTCATGCGGCGGCTGGCACAGCACGGTCCTTTGCGCGGCCGTAGCCAGCCGACGCGCGAGCAGCAACAACACGGTTGGCTTCCCGGTCCGGAGGTCGTCCCCGGCTGCCTTGCCGGTGACTGCCGGATCACCAAAGACACCCAGCAGGTCATCGCGCAGCTGGAACGCCTCACCCACGGCCTCGCCGTAGATCGTGTATGCGGTTGCGACCCGAGCGGGCACCTCACCGACGGCGAGTGCTGCTCCCAGCAGTAGTGGGCCGGTGACTGTATAGCCAGCCGTCTTGAGGCGTGCTACCCGCAATGCCCGCTCTACGGACCAGGCATTGGATTCCGCATCGCTAAGTACGTCGAGATATTGTCCGGCGATCGTGGCAATCCGCATTTCGTCATAGTGACGGCGAGCGGCCAGCAACGCCGCGGCCGGCACGTTCGCCTCGAACTGCATCCGGTCGGCCCATACCAGCAGTAGATCGCCCAGGAGTACCGCACCAGTGGAACCGAACCGCCGGGCGGATCCGGCACGCTCGGCCGCGGCATGTTCGGCTGCGAGCACTTCATGTGCGGTAGGCCGCCCACGACGGGTGGTAGAGCCGTCCATCACATCGTCCTGCACCAACGCGAACGCGTGTAGCAGCTCGAGACCGGCGAGGGCGGGTAGCACAGCCTCAAGCGGCGGGGCGAGGCCAGCGACACCGCGCCAGCCCCAGTACGCGAACGTCGGCCGCAGCCGCTTGCCGCAGGCCAGGACGTAACTGCGGGCCAGGCTCGCCAGTCCGCTCAGTGCTGGATCGGCGGCCTGCAGCGCAGCGGCTTCCCGGGCGAGGAAATTAGACAGTGTTGTCTCGACAGCGGCGCTAACGGCCGAAGCATGGTCAACCGCTGGCATCGCCGTGTTACCGGGCCGACCGGCGGCCTCAAAGGCGTGGGATGCGTCATCAGCGGACTGCAGGACTGGAGCCAAGATGCCGTTAGCCATGGGGTTAGCCATTTTTGATTGCTCCGCTCGCTCTGCTCACTCCGCGCGGATCGCGCCCTGCAGCCGCCTACTTCGTCGTCACTCGGGGACGAAAAGCGTGTCCCCTCCCTCCTCCTCAGCACGGCGGCGCGCGATCCGTGTCACGACGAACGAGTGTATCGTAAAGGACTGGTTGCGTCGATTCTTGAGTCGTTTGAGAAGGGTGGTTATGAAAATCACTCGGCTGCGGACAAGCAGTGGTGGGGCGGCCTGATGCGCACTGCCGTCGTGTTGTTCACCCGGGACTTGCGGATCAACGACCATCCAGCGCTCGCCGCGGCGTGCGCCAACGCAGAAACAGTCGTGCCGCTCTACGTCATCGATCCAGCGCTGGTCGGCCGATCCCCCAACCGCGACCGGTTCATTTCCCAGAGCCTGGCCGACCTCCGCTCCGCGCTTATCAACCTTGGTGGAGACCTCGTCATACGTCGTGGAGATCCGGTCGCAGAAACGATCCGGCTCGCTGGCGAGGTGGGCGCTGAGGGAGTCGCCGTCTCGGCGGACGTCAGCCGATACGCGCGGCGACGGGAGCGGCGACTACAAATTGACTGCGATCAGCACCGGCTCGCGCTTCGACTCTTCCCTGGCCTAACCGTTGTCGACCCCGGCACGCTCACACCTTCGGGCAGCGATCACTACCGCGTCTTCTCGCCCTACCACCGCGCCTGGGCCGCAGCGAAACGGCGTCAAGAATTGGCTGCACCGGAGAGGCTCAGTCTGCCGCCGGGCATGGAGGTCGGTCGGCTTCCCGAGCCTCCCATCGGCGAATCACCCGCGGCCGCCAAGGGCGGCGAGACCGCGGCGCACCGTCAGCTGGACGAGTGGCTTGATCACGTTGTTGAGTACAGGGAAACACACAACGACCTCGCTGCCGATTCCACGTCGCGCCTTAGCCCCTACTTGCGCTTCGGCTGCCTTTCGCCGTTGACCGTTGTCAATAGCGCGCGAACTCAAGGCGAGTCTGAGCCGTACTTGCGGCAGATGTGCTGGCGCGACTTCTATTACCAGGTAGCCAACGCGTTTCCTGATTTGGCGACGCGGGCCTACCGACCGGGGGCGATCGAGCCATGGCGGGACGCTCCCGACGCGTTGGCCGCCTGGGCCGAGGGGCGCACCGGCGTACCGATTGTGGACGCCGGGATGCGCCAGCTGCGCGCCGAAGGGTGGATGCACAACCGAGCCCGGCTAGTCGCTGGGTCCTACCTCACCAAGCAGCTCCGAATCGATTGGCGCCTGGGTTACGCCGAGTTCGGCAGGTGGCTGCTTGACGGCGACCTGCCCAACAACGCTGGCAACTGGCAATGGGTCGCTGGCACCGGCAACGACACCCGTCCATACCGCCGGTTCAGCCCACAGCGGCAGAGCGAACGTTACGACCCTGACGGTGCCTACGTGGCGCGCTACGCCGGGGCATGACGCTCCATACTGTCCGGGTGCCAATTCGATTTCCCATCAAGACGCCCAGATTGACCATTCGACCGATGCAGCTTGACGATGCCGAAGCGCTGCTCGCTGTCTATGGTGACGTGGAGACGATGCAGCATCTGAACTCAGAATTGCCGTCTACTGTCGAAGAGGCATGCGAATGGGTGCAGACCAAGATCAACCTTTTTGAACAAGATGATCAGTTGAGCCTGTGGGCTGTCATTCACACCGAGTCCGGACAGATCGTCGGCGATGTGGGTCTCCAACATGAGGACTACGGCTCCGGGCCCGTTGTTGGTCTAGGCGGACGTGGAAATCGAGGGTTCTGGCGGCGGGGCCTAGGCTTCGAGGCGGCCAGCGCGACCATCGCGGCAGGATTCAAGCAGTTGGATCTGCCTGTCATCGGTGCGGAAACCCGACCAGAGAATCTCCCGGCCCAGGCATTGTTGATCAAGCTCGGCATGCGGCCGGCAGGAACCAACACCCGGGGCTGGCCGGTCTATCTGATCACTCGTAAGGAGTGGTTCAAACGCTTGTGAGGCCTACTGCGCATTACTTACTTGGTCTCCGCATCATCTG
>Ga0307410_10001031_pt1 | contig 12092 bp, 11 predicted proteins | sample 322Ometagenome_3_FD_203707 | JGI IMG/M metagenome (GOLD analysis project Ga0307410, IMG submission 203707) | Maize rhizosphere microbial communities from greenhouse at UC Davis, California, United States - 322HYB-O-3 | ecosystem: Host-associated > Plants > Roots > Rhizosphere > Soil | place...
CGCGCGCCAGAACATCTGCCCGCCGAAGCCAAGCTTCGCGAACTGATGGTTGTGCAGATCGGCAATACCCCAGATCGGCGCGTCGGGCGCCGCGGTGACCATCACGAAGGTGTTGCCCGGGGCGGGACCTGATTCGCCCTCGCCGTTTTCCGCGGTCACGGCGTAGTAGTAGCGCACCAGCGTGTCGCGCCCGTTGTCGACGAACGAAGTACCGGACACGGTCGCCGCTGGCGTGAGACCCGGACGCAGCAGCCATTTGAGCGGCAGACCCAGGCCGATCGTCACCTGCGGCTCGACGCCGCGATACACGCGATGGCCAGTGGCCCCGGCGACAGCCGGCCACGTGAGCGTGACCTGGCCCGGCGCAGTTGCCGCGTCGCCGTCAGCGAACCGGGCGCGGGTGGCGGATCGGCGAAAGCACGCGGCGCCGCGCTCTTCTCAACTAGAAAAGCACGTCCGCGCTGAAAACCGCAACGCTATAATCGGCACGCAGGAGCAAACATGCGCACGTGCGTGACGACGATCGTGCTCGTTGCTGCGATTGCCGCCGGCGTTCCGGCCCAGAACTCCGGACCCGACACCTACACCGCCGTCATCGCCAACGGCACCGTCTACGACGGCAGCGGCGCTCCCGGCCGCCGCGCCGACATCGGCATCACCGGCGATCGCATCGCGGCGATCGGCGACCTGCGCAACGCCACCACCACGCTGCGCGTCGATGCCTCGGGTCTCGCCGTGGCGCCCGGTTTCGTCAACATGCTGTCGTGGTCGACCGAGTCGCTGCTCGTCGACGGCCGGTCGCAAGGCGAGATCCGCCAGGGCGTGACGACGCAGATCTTCGGCGAGGGCGACTCGATGGGGCCGCTCACCGAGGAGATGCGCGCGCGGCGTCTCGCGTCGCAGGGAGACCTGAAGTACGACATCCCGTGGACGTCGCTCGGGGACTACCTGCGCCACATCGAGAAGAAAGGCATCGCGCAGAACGTGGCGTCGTTCATCGGCGCGACGACCGTCAGGGAATACGTGATCGGCCTCGAGGATCGCAAGGCAACTCCTGCCCAGCTCGATGCCATGCGTGCGCTCGTGCGCCGCGAGATGGAGGACGGCGCCCTCGGCATCGGCTCGTCGCTCATCTACGCGCCTGCCTTCTACGCGACGACCGAGGAGTTGATCGAGCTGTGCAAGGTGGCGGCGCAGTATCGCGGCAAGTACATCTCGCACATGCGCAGCGAAGGCAACCGGCTGGTGGAGGCGGTGCAGGAGCTGCTGCGCATCGCCCGCGACGCGAACATCCCGGCGGAGATCTACCACCTGAAGGCGGCCGGCACGCGGAACTGGCCGAAGATGGACAAGGTGCTGGCGATGATCGAGGCGGCGCGCAAGGAGGGCCTCCAGATCACGGCGGACATGTACATGTATCCGGCCGGCGCAACCGGCCTCGACGCGGCAATGCCCCCTTCCGCGCTCGACGGCGGCTACGACGCGCTCTTCCGACGGCTGCAGGATCCAGGCGCACGCAAGCAGATCGCGCAGGCGATCCGCACGCCGACGGACGCCTGGGAAAATCTCTATCTCGCGGCTGGTTCGCCCGACCGCATCCTGCTCGTCGAGTTCAGGAGCGAGGCGCTCAAGCCGCTCGCCGGCAGGACGCTCGCCGAGGTCGCGAAGATGCGCGGCAAGGACCCGGTGGAAACGATCATGGATCTGGTGCTCGAAGACCGCTCCCGCGTCGGCACGGTGTACTTCATGATGTCCGAGGAGAACATCGCCAAGCAGATCAAGCGCCCGTGGGTCTCGCTTGGATCCGACGCGGCATCGATGGCGACCGAGGGCATATTCCTGAAATCGTCAGCGCACCCGCGGAGCTACGGCAACTTCGCGCGGCTGCTCGGGAAGTACGTGCGCGAGGAGCGCGCGATCACGCTCGCCGACGCCGTACACCGCCTGAGCGGACTGCCCGCGACGAACCTCGAACTCGACGGACGCGGGTTCCTGCGTCCCGGCTACTTCGCGGACGTCGTCGCATTCGATCCGGCCACGATCGCGGATCGCGCGACATTCGCCCAGCCGCACCAGTACGCGGTAGGCATGAAGCACGTGTTCGTGAACGGGAGACAGGTGCTGAAGGACGGGGAGCACACCGGCGCGCTCCCCGGTCGTGCGCTGTGGGGGCCGTGGGTTACGGCGAAGACGTCTCGACCTTCCCGCCGCTTTTGACCCAGGCGAGCCATCCGCCCTTGAGCGCCTTCACGTTCTTGGCGCCGAACTCGACGAACTGGAGCACCGCACGGGCGCTCGTGGCTTCGTCCAGTCAAGCGCAGTAGGCGACGATGGGTCGCGTCTCGGTCTTGAGGCGATTGAGCCGGCGATCCTCGGTGCCGAGCGGAATGTTGATGGCGCCGGGAATGTGGCCGGACGCGAACGAGCTCTCGTCGCGCACGTCCACGACGAGCACCTTGCCCGCGGCATTGAGCTTCTGGAACTCGGCAAAGTCGATGCGCTCGGCGGGCGCCTGCGCCGCAACCGCCGCGCCGCACGCGAACGCGACGATCAGGGCTGCGTGAATGCCTCTCATCAATACTTTCCTCCTGCAACTTCAATGATAATCCGCGACCCGGATGTGGTCGCCGCGTTTCTCGAGGACGCAGCACATGTGCCCGGCGGGTACGCGGCGGGCGTCGCGGTCCCACGCGATCTCGACGAGGTGGTGGCAATTGTGCGCGCCGCTGCACATGTGCTGCCGGTCGGCGCGCAGTCGTCGCTGACCGGCGGCGCCACGCCGCGCGGCGAGGTTGTGCTCAGCACGCGCGCGCTGCTCGGCATCGACGTGCTCGACGATACGCACGTCCGCGCGGGCGCGGGTGTCGCGCTCGCCGATCTGCAGCGCTCGCTGGTGGCGCGTGGGCTGTACTACCCGCCGGTGCCGACCTACGACGGCGCGTTCGTCGGCGGCACCATCGCCACCAACGCGGCAGGCGCTGCGACGTTCAAGTACGGCAGCACGCGGCGATGGGTCGAGGCGCTCACGGTGGCACTTGCCAACGGCAGCGTCCTCGAGCTTCGGCGCGGCCGCGGCGACACGCTCGATGTGCCGTGGCCGTCGTACGTGATGCCGAACGTCGCGAAGCATTCAGCCGGCTACTTCTCCGCGCCGGGCATGGAGCCTATCGACCTCTTCATCGGCAGCGAAGGCACGCTCGGCGTCATCGTATCGGCAATCCTGCGCGTGATGACTCGCCCCGCGATCTCGACGGCGCTCGTCCCGTGCGATTCAGATGGTCAGGCGATCGCGCTCACCAGGCTCCTGCGCGATGGCAACGGCGGCGACGTGTCGGGTGTCGAGTACATCGGCGCGGACGCGCTCGCGCAACTCGACGACGATGCGTTCGCAAAGGCTGGCGTGGAACGGCCGGCAGGAGAGGCAGTGCTGCTGCTGGCGCAGATCGAAGGACCGCTCGACGCGTTTGCGTCGCTGATGGAGCGCCACGGGCTGGCGGGTCGGGTCATTGTTGCCGACCCGGACGATCGGCGCGGCGCCGCGCGTCTATTCGACCTGCGAGAGGCGGTGCCGGCAGCCGTCAACCGGCGCGTCGCCGACACGAAGGCGCGCGTGCACCCCGACATCGAGAAGATCGCCGCCGACATGATCGTCCCGTTCGAGCGGCTCGGCGAGTCCCTGAAGATCTACCGCTCCTCGTTCGCGCGACGCGGGCTGGCGCACGCCGTGTGGGGCCACTTCTCCGACGGCAACCTGCACCCCAACGTCATCCCCCAATCGCTGGAGGATGTCGTCCAGGGCAAGGAGGCGCTCCTCGAGATCGGCCGCGCCGTGATCAAGATGGGTGGATCCCCGCTTGCCGAGCACGGCGTCGGCCGCAATACGGTGAAGCAGACGCTGCTCCGTCAGCTATACGGGGAGCAAGGGATCGAGCAGATGCGCGCCATCAAGCGCGCGCTCGATCCTCACTGGAAGCTGGCGCCGGGGGTTCTGTTCGACGCTCGCGCGGGCTAGCGTTCCGTGCGAGACGCGCCGACGATTGCGCCGGCGGCGGCGCCCCACACGAGGTGCGCCGCGATCATCAGGCCGCTGCGTTCCGGGGGATCGTGGCGCGCGTGATGGCGGAGGCCCATCGCGGGGAGGAGTCCGAGGTAGCTGCCGGCCCAGACGCCAAGGCCGAACGCCATCCCCGCGAGCACCGATGCGGGCGTGCTGCGCGGGGCGATCAGTCCGTAGAGCGCGCCGCATCCCGCGCCGTAGCCGAAGTGCGCCGCGAGCGTCAGATCCTGTTTGTCCTGCTCGGACAATTTGTGGTGCACGCCGCTCTGTGCAGCCATCCCTTCGGCGACCTCGCGTGGCGGCAGCGGCTTCGCCGGCTCACCCTCGAGCCGCTCGTGCAGCGCCTCCATCACCATCGTCATTGGAACCGTGGCGGCGGCGCCGGCAGCGGCGCCTATCAGCATGCCGTTCATCGTAGTCACCTGATGAGAAGACTGATGGCCGTGAGCGCAAGCCCCGACACGAGCAGCCAGAGCGCGGCGATGCCGCCCGGGCCGGCGTCGACCGGCGTGCTGTGATCCGGAACGTAGGCGTTGATGCGACCCTGCGCGGTGAAGGCGGACGCGAGCGAGGCGAGGAGCAGCAGCCAGCCTGCGCCGAGGGTTACACGGGCGATGGTCGGCGCGTCGCCGAGACGCGTGCCGAGCACGAGGACCGAGGCGAGCCAGCCGACGAGGGCGATCCCCGCGAGCAGGCGCAGCCGGCCAAGCTCACGGTCCGCGGCCTGGCGTCGCATCTCGAGGCGCATCGCCTCGTCGGCGCGACGCCGCTGGTCGTCGAGCTGCGCGCGCTCGAGTTCGAGGCGCGCGTGGTCGCGATCGAACGCTTCCTTGAGGGCGGCGACCACGACGTTGGTGAGGCGGGTTTCGAGCTGGCCGCCAAGGCCGCCCGCCGCTGCGCTCTGGGCCAGCGCCGTCTGCTCGCTCGCGGCCGGCGGCGGCGGCTCCCCGGTTTTGAGCCTGCGGGCCGCGTCGCGAAACGCCATGAGGGCGTCGAACGCCTTGATGAGGTTTCCGAAGTTCACTCGAGTTCCACGCTACAAAACCCGCGCCGCTTCAGCGCTGCGGGCTTTGCGACCTCAGCCATGCGTCGCGGAACCCGCGCTGCGCGTCGGTCAGCGTCTGGCCTGCTTCCTCGGCAGGCACGACCTCGATGCGTGGATCCTCGATGGGCCGGATCGTCGCGGACGTACGCGTGCCGCGGCGTTCGAACTCGATCGGCACGGCGCTTCCGGGCTTCTGCTCGCGAAGAAGACGTTCGAATTCGTCAGCGCTGCGGACCGCGCGTCCGGCGAGCGACACGATGATGTCGTGGCGTTCGAGTCCCGCTTTGTAAGCCGGCGAGTCGAACGGCACACTCTCCACGAGCTTGGCCCCGCCGTCGCTCTCGAAGGAAAGGCTTCCGACGTAGGCTGCGCCCTTGTTCTGCGGCCGCACGACGAACCCGGCGCGGCCGAGCAGGCGCGCGTAGTCCACGACCTCGTGCCCCTGGATGAAGCTGGCGAAGAAGTCCGCTGCAAACGCCGGGTCTCCGGAGACTTCCCCGAGCACGCGCTTCAGGTCGGGAATGCCGTACGGCTTCTCCACATAGCCGGGCACGCGCTCGCCCGACTTGCCGAACTCACGCCACAGCGCGCGCATGAAGTGGTCGAGCGTGATGCGGCCGTCGCTCCGCTCGCGCAGCGACAGGTCGAGCCCGAGGCCGATGGCGGCGCCCCACGTGTAGTACGAGATGAACGTGTTGCTGAAATTTGTCGGATCGATCGACGTGGCGGCGTCGACGAACGGCGCGAAGCGGCTCATCTCCTCGGCCGTGCGGATGCGGCGGCCGGGATCGAACATCACCGCGTTGATCGTGCCGGAGAGGGACCGGGCATATGTCGCCGCGTCGGTCAGCCCGGCGCGATGCACGATGAGCGGCCCGTAGTAGCTGGTGAAGCCTTCGGCCAGCCACAGCTCGCCCGACATGTTCGCCTCTTCGAAGTTGAACGGCTCGAGCGACTGCGGGCGGATCCGTTCCACGTTCCACGAGTGGAAGAACTCGTGCGACACCGTGCCGAGGAGCCCGGCGCGAGACGCGCGCAGCGATCCCGACGAGGTGAGCACCGTGCTGTTGCGGTGCTCCATCCCGTCGCCGTTCGCCCACGGCAGGTAGTCGGCGAGGAACGTGTAAGTGTTGTTCTCGAATGCCGGGTACTCGCCGTAGACGTTCCGCGCCTCGCGCACGATCGCCTCGGTATCGCGCGCGTAGGCGGCCAGCTCCTCGTCGCTCCCCTGGTGATGCACGGCGACGCGAAACGTCGGCTTGCGGCCGCCGGAATCTTCAACGCTGAACGTGCGGAGCGCGAAGGCGCCGAACTCGGACGGGCTGTCCATCAGGTACTGGAGGTTCGGCGCCGTGAACGTGTTCGCGTCGGCGCCGGGAAAGAGCTGCGTCGCGACGCGCCAGGTGGCGCCCGCCGGCGGCTCGAAGCGGACGGTCGCCGGCCGGCGCTCGAGACCGCGTGCCCACATCAACGCCGCCGGCATGTTGATGTGCGCGTGCGTCGTGTCGATCGACAGGTACGTGCCGTCGACGCGGTCGCCGAAAATTCTGTAGGTCACGCGCACCGTCCCGTCGTGGCCCGAGACGTCCCACTGGTGCGGGTTCGGCCGCGCGGCGATGAGCGGCTTGCCGCCGCCGTCGGTCACGCGCACGTCGTACACGTTCTTGGCGAACTCGTGCAGCGCGTAGCGGCCCGGCGACGATCGGCTCATCCGGATCTGCAGCGTGCCCGCCGGCAGTTCGGGAAAGGTGACCTCCACCTGCATCCATCGATGCTCGGGCTCGGGGAACGACAGCCGATAGCGGACTGGCGCCTGCGCCGCAGCCAGCGTCGGAACGAGACAGAAGACGAAGAGAAGCGCGCCGGCCCTTCGACTGCGCTCGGGACAGGTCACGGCGCGGATCGTACCACGCGCATCACGGCATCGGCGAGGCGCGCCGTCGCGTCCGGGTCGTGGTTGAAGAACAGCTCGGGCTCGACGAGCTCCACCTCCATCACCGTCAGCTCGCCGTCCACCTCGGTGCCGTCCACACGCGCGTAGCACGCGCCGAGATCGAGCGCGTCAACGAGCGCCCGCGCCTGGCGCACGAGCGCCGGCGGCGGCGGCACGTCTTCGACGGTTCCGCCCCACTCGATGTGCACGCGGAACTCGCCTGGCGCCGCCACCTTCAGCACGGCGTGGCTGTAGCGTCCCTCGAAGAAGACGAAGGACCACTCGCCGTGCGCGCGCACTTCCGGTACATACGCCTGCAGGAGCACGTCGCCTGCGGCCACCATCTCTGCGTACGCGCGCTCGTCGTCGGTCGTGGGGTCCCGATCGATCAACCGCGTGCTCTGGCCGCTTGCCGAGATCGCCGGCTTGATGACCGACGCGGTCCACCCGGCGTCGCGAACGATGACGCCGAGCGGCCGTCTGTCACCTTGCGCCACGATCCGGGTTGGCGGAATCCGCGCGCCGGCACGTGCGACCTCCAGCAGGTAGCCCTTGTGGATATTCCACCGCAGGACATCGGGAGGGTTGATCAATGGCACGCGCATCCCCTCGAGACGATCGATCCACGCGCGAAATCGATCGACTTTCAGGTGGTAGTCCCAGCACGAGCGGATCACGACGCAGTCCCACGCGCTCCACTCGGCCGAATCGTCGTCCCAGATGACCGGCTCGGCATGAACGTCGCGGCGGCGCAGTTCTTCGAGAAACAGCCGATCGCCCGCCCAGAGATCTCGCAGATCGCGAGAGGTGGCCAGCGCCACCGACGTGAGTGCACGCATGCTGTGTGGTGACGTGCGGCGTGCCGCTAGCGGCTCATAAGGATCAGGGCGACGACGGCCAGCACGATGCCCCCGGCGTTGGTGGCCGTGAGCGCCTCCCGATACAGCCACATCCCAATCGGCAGCAGCAGCAGGCCCACGGCGACGTTCGAGTACACCGCGGCCACGCTGATCTTCCACCCGGCGCGGTACGCGAGCAGGAAGCCCACCTCGAGTGAGACCACCACGAGACCGAGCGCAAAGCTGGCCCAGTTCAACTCGCGCAGCCCGCGCACCACGCCCTGCGGCGCCGTGGACGCAAAGACGACCAGCGAGGCAACGAAGCCGACGCCGTAGGTGGCCACGAGGGACGCGAACGGATGCGCGTCCGGCGCCACCGACTTGTTCAGCAGGTGATACGCGATGTTGCCGGCGATCGTCAGCGCGATGGATCCCACATAGAGATTCATGGGTGTAGCATACCGGCTATGCGTGCTCGTGCCCTGCTTGCGTGCGTCGCAATCGCGTGCTCGGCGTCGGCGGCCGCGGCTCAGGACCACAGGACCGTGCAGCCGGCGGATCCGTTCGCGCTGCAGGACGTCGGCGAGATCCGCATCTCGCCGGACGCGTCCACCATCGTGTTCTCGGTGGCGACGACCGACGTGCAGGCGAACAGCATCACGTCGAAGCTGATGAAGGTGCCGGCCGCGGGCGGTCCGATGTCGGAGCTCGAGGGTGTGCCTGCGGGCGCGAACACGATCCGCTGGTCGCCCGACAGCCGCAAGATCGCGTTCTTCGCGTCGCGCGACGGCCGGGGCGCGCTCTGGACCTACGACCTGACCAGCGGACACTTAGCGCGCATCAGCGACTACGATCGCACCAACCGCTTCATCTCGAAGGCCGGCAACTGGCTCGCGTGGTCGCCGGACGGCGCGCGGCTCGCCTTTGCCGGATCGCTGCAGCCGGTCGCGCGCGGCTTCGATCCCTACGTGACCTCGCGCCTTCAGTACAAGACGCGCACGTCGCTCTCCGACGACCGTCGCACGCACCTCTACATCGTCCCCGTCGGGACGCCGACGACGGCGAGCGGGGAGAGTGCGGTGAAGGAGCTGACGACCGGCGACTTCGACGATCACTCGCTCGACTGGGGCGGCGACGGCTCTGAGATCGTGTTTGTCTCGAACCGCGAGGCGGATCCCGACGCGAACCACAACTACGACATCTTCGCCGTGTCGGTGGCGAACGGGCGCGTGCGGCGGATCACCAATACGCCTGGCGTCGAGATGGAGCCGCGCGTATCGCCGGACGGCCGCTGGATCGCCTATACCGCGACGACGCGCGCGCTCACGACGATCGACAGCGTGGCCGAGGATGCGCACGTGTTCGTCGTGTCGATGTCGGGTGGCCGCCCCGAGGAGCTCAATCACGCGCTCGACCGGCGCAGCAGCTCGCCGGAGTGGACGCCCGATGGCCTGGCCGTTCTCTACACCGCGTCCGATCACGGCAAGACGGTGCTCTACCGCGTGTCGGTGAAGGGCGGCGCGTCGATTGCGCTCATCGACCGGAAGGCGCAGGTGGGTCCGTTCTCGATGGCGCGCGACGGCCTCGTCGCGCTCGGCCTCACGGATCCTTCGATGCCACGCGAGGTCTTCCGCTTCCGACCCGATGCGAACCTGCAGCAGCTCACCTCGCTCAACGCGGCGGCGGTGAAGGCGTGGAAGCTCGTGACGCCAGAGACGATCACGTTCAAGAGCTTCGACGGGGCCGACATCGAAGGCTGGTACTACCCGCCGGCCGGCGATGCACGGCCTGCGACGCAGTCCACGGCGATGCTCCTGTCCATCCACGGCGGACCGCATGGCAGCTACGGCTACGGATTCAACGCGGCGTTCCAGCTTCAGGCGGGCCGCGGCTACGCGACACTCGCACTCAATCCGCGCGGCAGCTCCGGCTACGGGCAGGCATTCTCGGACGGCACGCTCCGCAACTGGGGCGGGGGCGACTACAAAGACTTGATGGCCGGCGTGGATCACGTACTCAAGCTGAAGCCGGAGATCGATCCGCAGCGGCTCGGCGTGCTCGGCGGCAGCTACGGCGGCTTCATGACCAACTGGGTGATCACCCAGACGACGCGGTTCAAGGCAGCGGTGTCGAGCGCGAGCGTGTCGAACATGGTGAGCTTCTACGCGACCTCGCTCTACCAGGACCTCGTGCACGCGGAGTTCGAGGGGTATCCGTGGGAGGGGGACCACTTCGAGCTGCTGTGGAAATGGTCGCCGCTGGCGCACGTCGCGCACGCCACGACGCCGACGCTGTTCATTCACGGCGAGCAGGACAACGACGTCCACATCACCGAGGCGGAGCAGATGTACACGGCGCTGCGCCGCCGCGGCGTCGAGGCGGCGCTGGCCCGCTATCCGCGCGAGGGGCACGGGTTCAGCGAGCCGAAGCACAACCTCGATCGCATGCAGCGGACGCTCGACTGGTTCGACAAGTACCTCAAGCCGCGCGAGCGGCCGACGGCCGTGCGCGAATGAGCAGCCTCGTCGCGCTCGACGTGGCGGTGCTGCCGCCGCCCGACGTTGCGGAGAAGGCGATTGCGATCAGCGCGGCGCTGCCGGCCGAGGAATCCGAAGGGCTGCGGCTCGACGGCGATCACCTGCCGCACATCACGCTCACGCAGTTGTTCGCGCGTACCGAGGAGCTCGAGCAGGTGCTCGCGCGCGTCGACGAAGTCGTGCGCGACCACGCGCCGATGACGCTCCGCGTGGCCGGCGCCGGCCAGGGCACCAATTCCGTGTGGATGGAGATCGAGAAGACGCCGCCGCTTGCGACGCTGCACGAGCGGCTGATGGACGCGCTGCGCGGCCTCGAACGGCCTGACGGCGGCACGAGCGCGTTCTTCGACGAAGACGCGCGGCTGCGCGACGTGCTGTGGGTGGCCGGCTATCGCCTCAAATCCAGCTTCCACCACTACACGCCGCACATCACGCTCGGTCACGGCGCGCGGCCGCCGGCGATCGAGCCGTTCTCGTTCGTCGCCGACCGCATCGCCGTGTGCCACCTTGGCAGGTTCTGCACCTGCCGCCACGTGCTCCGAAGCTGGCCGCTTACGGCTGCTTAGTTTCCGCGGCGCACGAGCTGCCCGTCGGCGTCAGCGACTGCACGCGCAGTTTCGTGACCTCGAGCCGGGTTTCGGTTTCCGCGGTGACCTGTGGCTGTGTGCCGCTCTGCGATTGCGTGCCGGTCTGAGACTGCGCGCCGGCCTGCGGCTGCGTGCCACCGGCCTGCGGCTGCTGCCCCGCGGTGCCCGTCGCCCCACCCTGCGCCGCCGGCGGTGTCGATTCACGAACTTCCGCAACCTGCGACGGTTCCGCCTCGCCGTTCACGCGCACCTGCTGGCCGACGTGCTGCCGAAGCTCGTCCTCGTTGCCGATGAGTTGATACGTTTGCGTGGCCGCCTGCTCGGTGCCGCTCTCCGTGCCTCGCTGGAGATCGGTGAGGACGAACTGATCGCCTCTGGCCGTCAGGCACCCGGTCTGCGTGATCGGCGCCGGGCGCGCGTCCGCCGTTTTCTGATCGCTTCCGGCCGTCGCATTGGCGTTGTCTGCGTCCTTGTTGCCGCCGCCACAGGCCGCCGTCAGCCCCAGGCAGATCGCAAGGATTCCCGCCGCACTTGATCGCCTCATGTGTCGATGTCCTCCGCAGACACCGAGAGCAATCAGCGCGCCGAGGCGTCAATCCGTCGAGATGAACCGGTACAACACACGGATCAGGCGATATGCCTCAGGCATCGTTTCTCGCGTGAACGCGACCGTATCCGGCGCGACGAGCTCGACCTCGCGGAACGCGGTCGCAACCTCGGGGATGGTGAAGTTGCGGAACTGCATCTGCACGCGCACCGGGCCGGTGCGCTGCGGCGCCGCCTTGCGCGCGGACGCCACCGCATCGCGTGCCGCCTGCTGAATGTCCTGCCGTGCCTGCGCCAGCGGCTTCAGCTCCACGGCGCGCACGTTGATCGCACGCTTGACGACGACGCCGTGGATCGCCGGCACGATCTGCTTCACTTCCGCGACGGCAGTGTCATCGCCGGTGACCATCACCACCGGCACGCCGTACCAGGCGGCCAGCGCCGCGTTCATGCCGCCTTCGCCGACCGAGCGCCCGTTGATCTGGAGATCGCGCACCACGCCGGATCCGGTGTGGGCGAAGAGGCCGCGCGGCGCGTCGGCTTTGGCG
>Ga0307410_10001032_pt1 | contig 12083 bp, 12 predicted proteins | sample 322Ometagenome_3_FD_203707 | JGI IMG/M metagenome (GOLD analysis project Ga0307410, IMG submission 203707) | Maize rhizosphere microbial communities from greenhouse at UC Davis, California, United States - 322HYB-O-3 | ecosystem: Host-associated > Plants > Roots > Rhizosphere > Soil | place...
CGATTCGGCGTCTGCATGGACAGGCGAGCCCGGTTTTCGCGCTTCAGCTCGGGCAGTTTCGGTTCTGCGAGCGCCTTGAAAACGGGCGAGCGTTCTTCCTCTTCGACCGCGATGGGCGGCTCGCCATCCGTATCATTGCGCAGGATCACGGGAACGTTCGGCACCAAGGTGCCCGACGACGCGAACTGCACTTCGTCGGGCGCAAATTCAATAACATCCGCTCCGCCTTCCACGGCTTCGGCCAAATTCTTATTATCGCTCATGATATCGATCGCTTTAACAAAATAAGTGGAGATTATGCGGTCTTTTGGCCGAACTTTCAAGGTGTGGTCCGAAACCGTGCGGCTATTTGGTGTTCTTGGCGGCTTTGAGTTTGATCTCGACCTTGCCGATCGAAGCGTTCACCTGCGAGCGGACGGGGATCCGCTTTGCGTCGTCCGTAACCCACAAGATCATGCTGCCGTCGTTCTCGATCAGTCGGCGCGGGCCGAATATCTCAGGCTCGATGCGGAAGCACATTACGCTGCCGAAGATCGTCTTTTGCTTTTCGCGGGCCGTCACCCTTACCGGGATGTCGTAAACGAGGCCGGAGTCACTGATCTTAACGATGAAATTGCTGCCGACCTTGAGCGGCAAAAGCCTTAGGCTGTAGATAGCCGAAACCAGATCGTGCGTGGTGCCGCTGAGTTCCGAGGCGATGCGTCTCGGCGGCCGCATAGGCTCTTTCGGGTCCGACTCGCTGTAAGTGACCCGTTTCTGCCTGTAATCGAAATCGGCCTGGCTGTCGCGAACCCGATCTTTCTGAACGTCGTGCTTCACTGTGCGCAGCACGCGGAACTGTTCTATTCCGATCGTGCTCTGCAGTTCCTGCAAAAAGCTATAGCGGGCAAGTTTCAGCAACGTCCCTTTCGATTTTGCGTCCGCTCTTACGATCAAGCTCTCGGTTTCGGGTGAATTGGCGACCGTGAACGTGAGGTCCGCGACCGCTATGCCCTGGATTATCTTGCTGATCTTAGCCTCGTACGTGAGAGTCTCGCCGACGGTGAAAGGAAGCCGATCTGCCACCGGTGCCTTGGCCGGCTGCGCAATGCTCACCGCGGCGAAAGCCGTAGTAATGGCTAAAAGCAGGAATATGCGTTTAAAAACTGCTGTCATACGATCAACAAAATTCTCCGCAAAACTTCTTCGATAAATGAATTATAGCGGAATCGGCCGTCATACGGCGCATTTTTATTCAACCGCCCGCCGGCCGCGGAAACTACGTATCGAAATCCCTAGACCGGTACCACGCGGTCCGCCAGACGATGCGAAACTGCCCGCATGGCCGCGTCGACGTCGATATCCATGCATATCCATTCCGAACATTGCCGTCGGTGGCAATCGACACGACACCCGATGTCCGTTCGTTCCACACAGATGTCTAACGGATCGAGGCTTCCATTCCGCCACCATTCGGTCGGACCGAATATCCCTACGACGGGTGCGCCTGCCGCGACAGCGAGGTGCGTCGGGCCCGTATCCCCGCCCACGTACACCGACGCCCGTTTGGCCAGCTCGACAAACCCTTTGAGGCTCGGGGCCGCCGCGCTGATCTTTGCGGTTTTGCTCGTTGCGATCGCGCGCGCCGCAAGTTCCGTTTCCGCGGGGCCAGTGACGATGATCGACGCGACGCCGAGCTCGTGGTAGATACGATCGGCAAGCTGACCGAATTTCTCAGCGTGCCAGAGCTTCGTCACCCAGCCGCCGGCCGGATTGAGAATCGCAAATCGGGAGCCGATCCGGGCGGCGATCTCGGACGCCTCTGCCATATGCTCGGGACCCGTGGCGATCTCGAACTCGATACGACCGTCGTCCTCGAATCCAAGAGCTCGGCCGGCGAGCATCAGATTCTTCCCGATCACGTGGGACTGAGGAGGAACCTTGACCGTGTGACTCAACAGGATGCGGCTTGCCGGTTCGCGAAGGTCCTTTCTGGAAAATCCCCATATTTCCGAAGCACCGCTTGCTTTTGCGATAGCGGCAGATTTGATCAGGCCTTGGAAATCGATCGCAATTTCGTACCCTGCTCTCCGCAGGCCGCCCAGTTCCTTTCCGACCTCGCCGAGTATCTGCCTGGTTTTAAGCCCGCTTCGCCATCGGCGCGTGTCGATCTCGAACAGCCGGTCGATGAACGGATGATCGCGCAGTATTTCGACCGAGCGTTTCTCCGCGACCCAGCCGATCTCGGCGCGCGGAAAGGCTCGCCTGATCGCCGACAACGCAGGCAATGTGTGGACGATGTCGCCGATCGCTCCTAATTTGACTATCAGCAGTCGCATGCGTGTGTGTTGGATGTAAAAACCAGTATCCGGTGATGCTAAGTTCGGCACCCTGCAGCGGTGCACCGACCGCGGAAAAACTTCTGGAAATTTGCGCCCCGGTTAAGCTATTCTAATAGCGGAGCTTTCCCGACTCCGTCCCGTCTCACTCGTCTATGTCCAAACCCGAACGGCAGCAACGTGATCTGAGGCCGTCGCTTGTCTTTTTGAGCGGCGAATTGATCGCTGTACCCATACCGCTTGAACGTCCCGAGGTCATCCTCGGCCGGGCTCTCGAGGCTGACGTCCGTGTCAACGACGCAAAAGTGTCGCGGCGGCATGCGATGGTCGAAAAGTCCTTCAACGAGGAGACCCAGAAAACAGATTATATAGTAACCGACTTCGGCTCGCGCAACGGCACGTACGTCAACGGCGAACGGATCAACAAAAAGCAGGTACTGCAAAACGGCGACAAGATAACGATCGGCGATTACATCCTGCGTTTCGACCTGCTCGACGAGATCGACCGTGAATACCAGCGGCAGATACACCGCCTTATATCGCACGACGACCTGACCGGCCTTTTGTCTAGCCGTTCGTTCTTTTCCGAGCTCCGACGCGAGGCAGCGCGAGCGACGGCCGAAAAGCGATCGTTCTGCGTTCTTATGATGGACGTCGACCATTTCAAAAAGGTGAACGACCAGTACGGCCACCTCACCGGCAGCAAAACGCTCGAAGAGATCGGCGGTTGCATTATCGAAGTGATGCGCAGCGGTGATGCGGCGTCCCGATTCGGCGGCGAGGAATTTGCGGCATTTTTGCTCGACGCGGACACCACCCAAGCAATGGTCGCCGCCGAGCGAATACGTTCCGCGATCGAACAAAAGCTGTTCACGGTAGTGCGGCATCAGGAAGCCGGCGCCTCACACCGTGTCACGATAAGTGTCGGGATAGCAGCCTTCCCTGACGACTCGCAGGACCCGATAGAATTGGTCGAAATGGCCGATTCCGCCCTCTACCGGGCGAAACGTGAGGGCCGCAACCGCATTTGCACCTATCACAGCCCGTCGGCGGACGATCTCGCGCGTGAGCTTCCGGCTCGTCGGGACTAAGTTTTTGCAACATTGTGCCCGACTTTCGCGTGAAAGACACGAGGCTTTTTTCGTGTTAAACTCTTGTGTTTTTAGCCGGAGACAGTCACCCGCGACATTAGAATTAGCTTTAACGATTCGTGATCACAAAACTCAATCTTGCATCGAGGCCCTTTCGCAACAGGACAACGCCTTATTTAATGGCGATGCTTCTCGTCGCGTTCGCTCTTGCGGGAGCGTTGCTTTGCTTCGCCCAGCTTCGCTCGAACACTACGGCGAACGAGATCGCCAAAAGCGACATCAAGCGAATGGAAAGCGAAACGGCGGACCTTCGCAGCAAGGGCGAGCAGGTGCAGCAGCAACTCAGCCCTCAGCAAAAGGAACTACTTGTCGCAGCCCACAAACTTGTCGACAGTAAATCGTTCGTCTGGTCGCGGCTTTTCTCGGACCTCGAATCGGTCCTGCCGGGCAGCGTAAGCGCCTCCAGAATCGCGGTGCAAAATATCTACAGAGACGGCGACCGCGTCAAAGCGGAGCTCGAGCTCGGCGTTTTGAGCCGCGATTATCAGGCGGTCATGGGAATGATCGGTACGATGAACAACTCCGGCATATTCCAGGCCGAGCTTCGGGGACAGGACCTGCAGACGAGCGAACGGACAAGCTATACCGAATACACGCTGAGACTGATCTACACGAAGCCTTACGGTTCACCGGTCGCGACCGCGGGCGAGGTCGCTCAGTCAGGAGGCGTGCAGTAAATGGCTGAAAACGAGATCGAAAACAATAAGCCGCAAAACGCGGACGAGGCGAAAATAGTCGTCAACGAGTACGGGTCGACCGTCGACTCGGCGGTCGTCGTCGAGGAATCGGACCGAACAGTACTGCTCACCGACAACGAGACCATCGTGTTCCCCAAAGAACCACGCATCGACGTCGTGCCGAAAAACCGGCCGCGCAAGGTCTACATGGGAATGTGGGGCCAGACGGAGATCGCCACGGTCGGGCTTGCCGGCCTCGCGATATTGTCGACGCTGCTGCTTTACCTTCTGGTCGTCGCGCCGTCGAACCGTGAATTGGAACAGAACCGTGCCGAACGCGACCGCCTCGAACGCGAACTGATCGCGGCGCGAGGCAAGTACGGCGACATCACCAGCACAGAAACGCAGGTCTCGAAGCTTCTGGCGAGCGTCGATGATTTCGAGTTGCGTTATTTGCCCGCCGCCGCCAACGGCCGCACGTCCGTCTACCAGCGTATCAACGGCCTGATCTCTGCCTACGGTCTGGTGAACACGTCGGGCCCCGACTATGCGCCGCTCGACGTGGTCGATCAGACTCAGAGCAGCCAAGGCGAGGAGGAGACCGGACGGGGCAAGTTCCGGAGTCTTTTCCCGGGCGTGTACGTGACCATGACCGTCGAGGGTTCATACCAGAATCTGCGACGGTTCCTTCGCGAGATAGAGGCCGGTAGGGAATTTGTCGTTGTCAGTTCGGTCGAGATCGAGCCCAGCGATTCGCAAAAGAAAGTCGACCCGTCGGCGCCGCCCGCCGCTCAAGCGAGCGCGGTCGGCCCGGGAAGCGACTCGGCGTTCGGTATTCCCGGAACCGGAAATCCTAACGCCCAGGCTGGACCGGTTCGCGTTCAGCAAGCGGGCCCCCGCGGTAAAACGCACGGCGAAACCGTCAGCCTGCGGCTGGAAATGGCCGCGTATTTTCGCCGGCCTAGCACCGAAATGCCGATCGTACCGACCGAATAGACGTGAGCAGTTTTAACGTAATGGGAATTTTCGAAGGAAAATCGCCGACTGAGAAAAAGAAGATAATCGCCGCCGGTGTGCTGTGCGCGGTTTCGCTGCTGTCGCTCTATCTAGCCTTTGGGCGAAGTCTGTTCGGCAGCTCGGCCAAGGTCACCGTCACCGTGTCCCCGACACCGAGACCGATCGTGTCGCCGCGAGGTAACAGCGACGACCTGAAAATGCCCACCCAGGGCGAGCAGAATTTCGATTACCAGACGACCGAGGTTGTTTACAATCCTGATTCGTACTCGGCGCCGGACGCCGGACGGAATATTTTCGCTTTTTACGAACCGCCGCCGCCGACGCCGTACAGCCCGACTCCGTTCGTGACGCCGCCGATCAAAACGCCGACGCCGACACCGACGCCGGACCTTTTGGTGATGTCGGTAAACCCACAGAGTGTGTATGCGGGCTCGAAGGGCTTTCGCCTCGATATCGCCGGCGACAAGTTTACGCCCGACTCGCGTATCTATTTCAGCCAGAACGAACTCGCGACCACGTTTGTCAGCCCACAGCGGCTGGTCGCTGACGTGCCCGGCAACTTTATCGCTCAGGAAGGCCCGAGGCAGATCATCATTCAGACGCCGGACGGCAAGAAGTATTCGAATCAGATGATGCTGAGCGTGCAGGCCCCGCCCAAACCGCAGGTCCAGTACATTGGCATGATCGCCCGCAAGCGTTACAACAACGACACGGCGTACTTCCTGGAACAGGGCAAACAGGTTCCGATGAGCGCCCGGCTGAACGATGTCGTCAACGGCCGTTTCCGGCTGGTGAGCATCTCGGCCGAACAAACGATCCTCGAGGATATAAATCTCGGATTCCGCCACCCGCTGCCGCTTTACCGCCCCGCGCCGGGCAGCGTGGTCATCCAGCCGCCGAGCAGCCGCGGTGACGGCTTCCCGGGGCCTGGAACCTTCGTCCCGTTCAACCCGAACCCGAACCCGAATCCCAACCAGGTGCCGCAGAGCATTCCGGGTATCCCGGATAATATTCCTCGCTACGTGCCGCCGGGCTCGAACCCGACCGCGCCGCCGGCTTCGCCGCCGCAAAAGAAGAAAGAAGTTGACGACAACGACGATGACGGCGACAACTAGCAATGCACGAAACCCGGAATCCGGGATGACACTGCTCGCCGTTATGGGAATGATGGCGATCTTTGCTATAGCGCTCCTGGCGATCGCACCGGCGGTACAGCAGGAAATCCAGCGTGAAAAGGAACTCGAATCGATACGCCGGGGCGAGGAGATCGCCGAAGCGATCAAGCAATACGTTGTATTTTATCGTGGGACAAAGCTCCCCAAATCGTTCGACGATCTGCTCGAGGGCCTGCCGCAGGGCACCAAGAAACGCCAGATACTGCGCGCTTCAGCCACGACCGATCCGCTGAGTGAGGACGGCAAATGGCGTCTCATACAGGCTGAGCCAAAGGTGATCGCCGCGTTCGCCAAACGCGTTCAGGACTATAATAACGGACTCCTCCCCTCGAATCCTTCACGGGTGTTCGATAGATACTCCGTGATAATCGTCAATTCGCTGAATACGGCCGAGCCGGGAGAATCGACCGCGCCCGACGAAGACTACGAGGTCGTGACCGACAATGTGCCTTTTATCGGAGTCTCGAGCCAGAGCAAGAGCCGATCGGTCATCGCTTATTACGGCATCGAAAATCACTCAAAGTGGATCTTCACGCCGTTGTTCCGCGGTACAGGTACGAGCCGGATCTCGACCGGTAACGTCTTTTCGAACGGCAGCCGGCCGCCGATTCGTTAGCCCTCATTCGATCACTACTCAAAAGCATTCCGCTCCTTCGGTTTTTCATCCGCTTCCACATCATTGGTCTTCGGCTGCTGCACGATCATCGAACCCGGCGGGAATAGTTCGATCTCGGCATTGTGCAAAGCTCTCATGATAGACACCGCCGCCCGGTCGAAAACCGTCAGCGGCTTGCTCTCGTTCGTATCCAGCCAAAAATTTGCGGTGATAAGGACGCCCTCGGGGGCGAGGTCCGACACGTAGACGTTCGGTTTCGGGTCGCTCACGACGCCTTCGGTCGCGGCGAGAGCCTCTAGTGCCGTGTCCTTCGCTTGCGTCACCTCGACGTCGTAGCCAAGGTTGAACTTTATCGTCATACGGCGTTTCGCAGCCGCCCCACGGATGGTCAGGGCGCTTGAGTACATATCGCCGTTCGGTATCAGCAGCAGTTCACCGTCGTCCTTTCGCAGCGACGTCGCGCGGACGCCGATGTACTCCACTTTCCCCTGATCTTTGCCGACAAACAGGTAATCGCCAATCTCAAATGGCCGCTGCCAGAGTATCAGCATGCCCGACAGGAAATTATTCAAAATATCTTTTGTGGCGAAACCGATCACAAACGACGTAAAGCCGAGACCCGCGATCAGGCTGCCGAGGTCGAATGACGGGATCACCACAGTCAACGCTGTGAACAGGCCAATTATATAAACGGCCCCGACGATCAGACGGCCGATAAGCAAACGCAGCCGCGTGTCGATGCCGCCTCTCCGTGTCGCCGCCATGAACGCCGACCTGACAAGCTTTGAAAACAGCCAGAAAAGCACCAGAACGATTGCTGCAGCCAGCAGGAAGGGCAGGCGTCCCAGCACGGACGTGATAAGGCTGCGTATCGATTCAAGCAAAGTTCCCTGCACGTCCGCCCACAATTTAATAAACCATTCAGACCAGCTAACTGCTTGGATAGCGAAGTTCATACTTCTATATTTGCGGACTTAACTGAAGATATCAAGATAGTCGGAGCGACGGTTGACAAACGCTATGTTTAGAATTAGAATAATTCTAAATCGGGAGAAAAAGTATGGAACTGCATAATACAAAAATCGACATAGCAAAAGATAACCGCGAGAAATTGATAGCCGTTTTGAACCAGCGCCTGGCCGACGCAGCTGATCTGAAGTCGCAGGCTAAACAAGCTCACTGGAACGTGAAGGGGATGAATTTCATTGCGCTCCACGAGCTTTTCGACCAGGCATCGACCGAGCTCGACACGCACGTTGACGACATTGCCGAGCGGATAACCACGCTCGGCGGAACGGCCATGGGGACGGTCCGGCTTGCCGCTCAAAACTCGTCGCTCAGCGAATATCCGCATGAAATAACGGACGGTGCGGACCACGTCGACGCCCTTTCAAGCGCGCTTGCCGATTTCGGGAAAAAGGTGCGCGCCGACATCGATAAAGCCGAGGAACTCGGGGACAAAGACACCGCCGACCTTTTCACCGGTATCTCACGCGCCACTGACAAACTGCTGTGGTTCGTCGAGGCCCACATTCAATCCTAAAAAGGTTAAGTTGGGCCGGACGACTTCGAAGCTCCTTGCGAGGCCGATATAACCGACTCACTGGTAATCGAACACGATGTTGCAGAACGCCTTGACGCCTACGTCAAGGCGGCTGTCATCGATCATGAAATCGGGCGTATGGTGCGGAGCAGCATCGTTCGGGCTCATGCCTTTCGGCATTCCGCCGACGATGAAAAAGAACGCCGGAGCCTTTGCTCCGTAAAAGGCAAAGTCTTCCGCCCCGGTCACCCATTCGTCCAATTTGACGTTATCGCGGCCGGCCGCTTTCTGGAGCGACGGAAGCATTTTTTCAACCAGTGCCGGAGTGTTGTACGTGACCGGCGTTTTTTTGTCGATCGACACCTCAGCAGTCGCTCCCATACTTTCTGCGATCTTTTGAGCGGTCACGCGAATCTTCTGGTGAACTTCCGCCTGCATTTCCGAGTCGAGCGTGCGTATCGTCCCCGCCATCACGAGCTCTTCAGGAATGATATTTTCGCGAACGCCGCCGTTGATCTTGCCAACGGTAATGATCACCGGCGCTTTCGGCAGGTTCGATTGGCGGGAAACGATCATCTGCAAACCGGTGTAGATCTGTGTTGCCACGGCGATCGGGTCGGTTCCCTGCCATGGGTAGGCCCCGTGCGTCTGTTTGCCTTTGACCTTTATCGAAAACCAGTCGCTGGCGGCCATCATCGAACCTGGCTTGTACTTGATCGTTCCGATCTCGGTTTTCGAATTGATGTGTATACCGAACACGGCGTCCATCTTCGGGTTATCCATCACGCCTTCGCGGACCATAAGGTCGGCACCGCCTTCTTCGCCGGCGGGCGGGCCCTCTTCTGCCGGCTGAAAGATAAATACGACTGTCCCTTTTATCTTGTCCTTCATGCCGGCGAGCACCTCGGCCGTGCCCATCAGCATCGCGACGTGAGTGTCATGCCCGCAGGCGTGCATCACGCCCACTTTTTGGCCGTTGTATTCGCCCATTTCTTTCGAAGCGAACGGCAGGCTGTTCCGCTCGGTTACGGGCAGGGCGTCCATGTCCGCACGCAAGCCGATCACGGGCCCGGGCAGGCCGCCCTTCAAGACGCCGACGACGCCGGTTTTCGCAACTCCGGTGCGGACATCGATCCCGAGCCGGCGGAGATGTTCCTCGACGTATTTGGCGGTTTTGATCTCTCGGTTCGAAAGCTCCGGATAACGATGGATGTGCCTGCGCCATTCGATCAGCTTCGGCACGAGCTTGGCCGTCGCGGCGTCGATCTCGCGGCTCATGTCAATTGCGAAGGTTGGCACGAAAGCTGAAAGGGCAATGAAAATAGACAAAATTATTCGCGGCATAAAGTACGCTCCAGTGCGAACATTGTAGCCGCGATCTGCTGTTTTGCAAGGGCGTAGGGATTGTCTGCTAACGGCTGAGGTCAAGTTTCTCGAAGGTTTTCTTATTACTTAACGGCGTCGGCAATATCGAATGGAACGCGCGCCTGGCGGGCGGCCATGTCAGCTTTTGGTCAGCATCAACTGCTGTCTGACCGATTCCAACGGTGGGAATTTGTACGATACCTGAAACCGCAAAGATAATTGCAGCGGTCGGCTTTGTCACGGCTGAAATTCGCTTATGTAGCCAGCTTCATCGCCTTTTCAGTGTCGGTGCAGCCGCCCGGGTCGATAGTTGAAGAACCGCCCGCGATCTTCCATCCCGCGTCGGTCCGTACGAGATGGAACGAATTCACGCCGCAATGCGAAAGCTTCCCGTTCGCAAAAAACACATAACGTCCCCAAACCATGGCGAGGTCGCCGAAGATCTTAGATTCGGGTGCGTACATCCGTTCGTTCATCACCTTTGTCTTATCAGCAAACATCTTAGAGAACGCGTCGCCGTTAAAGGTTTTCATGACCGATTTGCCGTCCTTTTGTTTGAACAATGCGACAAGCTGCGATTCTGGCGTGTGGACTGCGATTATTCCGGCCGGGTTGGCGGCGGCCATCTCGGCGAACAGCGTATTCACGGTCGCTATCGCCAGTGCATTATCGTCCGAGGCGGACGAACCCTGGGTAGCCGCCGGCTGGACGGATGTCTGCCCGATCACGATAACGTAGTTCTTGAAAACAAATATAACGCCGAAAAAGACAAATAAAAGAGCACGTAGTTTCATACTTCTTGGCATCGGTTAACTCCGGGGATCGGTGTATAGAATCGTGAACAAATTACAGCCGATCGGGCATAACGGTCAGCAAAATGTGACGAGGTGCATGCAGGCGGGACGAACGGCGTAGAAATCAGGCTTGGTTTTCGAATAGCTCTGAGAAACGGTCGCGGTAATTTCGGCTCAGAGCCAGTTCGGTACCATTCTTCAGAATGACGGCATAATCGCCGCTGAACATCGGATGGAGTTCCTTTATGCGGTCGACGTTCACGATCGTCGAGCGGTGGATGCGCAGGAACTTCTCGGGATTGAGTTTGGCTTCGATCCCGGACATCGTCTCGCGGATCATATGCGAATCGCGGCCCGCGTGGAGCTTCACGTAGTTACCGGCAGCCTCGACCCATTCGATCTCGTCCGCCTTCAGGAAGAAAACACGGCCGACAGACTTTACGACGAGGCGTTCGAGATATTTCTTTTCGCTTTTCAGGTCGGCAATGAGCGAGTTGAGCCGATCGTCGATATCGCCGACACGTTTCCGGTCTATGTGCTCGCGGGCCCGGGCGACGGCACGCTTTATCCGCTCGCGGCTGAACGGTTTGAGCAGGTAGTCGAGGGCGTGGACGTCGAACGCCTTTATCGCGAACTGGTCGAACGCCGTCACGAAAATGATCGTCGGCATATCTTTGGCCGGCAACGCCTTGACCACTTCGAAGCCGTCCTTTTCGGGCATCTGTATGTCCAGGAATACCAGATCGGGTTTTTCGTTCGCAATAGCGGCGACGGCCGACGGACCGTTCCCGCACTCTCCGACGATCTCTATGCCGTCCTCGTCGCGCAAAAATCGCCTCACGCGGTCGCGGGCCAACGGCTCGTCATCGACAATGATCGTTCGAATATTCACTAAATCTGGTCCGAGCTTTTATACGGAAAGGTGACGCAAACTTTCGTACCCGATCTCACTCCGGACTGGAGCACGAAGCGATGCTCATCACCGAATAGATGCTTCAGACGACGCCTAGTGTTGGAAAGCCCGACGCCCTCGGGAACATTTTCGAAGTCGCCGAACGGCACCCCTAGTCCGTCGTCCATTACGGTGATCGCCAGGTCGCCATTGTTCCGCACTACGGTAATATCGATCTTTCCGCCTGAGGACCGCGGAGCGATCCCATGTTTGATCGCATTTTCGACCAGCGGCTGCAAAAGCATATTCGGCACGCATGCGTCGAGGGTGTCCGGCTCGACGTTCATGTCCACCTTCAGGCGGTCATGGAAGCGCATCTGTTCGATCTCCACGTATTTTTCGAGGAACTCGAGCTCCTGCTTGAGCGGGACCTCTTGCACCTCCAGATTTTCGAACGACATGCGCAGCAGGTCGCTGAGATCGGTGATCATTCGGTCGGCCGATTCGGCGTCGGTGTGGATGAGCTCCGATATAG
>Ga0307410_10001033_pt1 | contig 12081 bp, 7 predicted proteins | sample 322Ometagenome_3_FD_203707 | JGI IMG/M metagenome (GOLD analysis project Ga0307410, IMG submission 203707) | Maize rhizosphere microbial communities from greenhouse at UC Davis, California, United States - 322HYB-O-3 | ecosystem: Host-associated > Plants > Roots > Rhizosphere > Soil | place...
CTAAATCCCGGAATAGCAACTATTACCATGGACAAACATGTGGCAACTGAAAAACTTCAGGAAGTTTTATCGGCCGCAGGAAATTATACTATCGAAATGGATTCTCCTAAAAATCATGAAGAAGTTCCCGTTTCATCTTGCTGTTCGGGTCACAAAAAAGAGAATCACGATCATCAAAAAAAAGAAAATAAAGCTCCTCAGCACAGCGCAAATGGAGTTTATTACTGCCCTATGCATTGCGAAGGTGACAAAACATATGACAAGCCGGGAGACTGTCCGGTCTGCGGAATGGATTTGGTACCTCAAATTGCTATAAATGCAACACAATTTACCTGTCCGATGCATCCTGAGATTGTTTCAAACGAACCTGGTGATTGTCCCATTTGTGGAATGGATTTGGTTCCGGTTCAGGTTTCTGAAAATGAAGAAAATAAAACTTATACTGATTTATGGAAAAAAATGAGGATTGCGATACTCTTTACGCTTCCTATTTTTCTTATTTCTATGTCAGAAATGATTCCGAATAATCCACTTTATCATATCATGTCTGTTCAAAAATGGAATTGGGTTCAGTTTATATTTTCGCTTCCGGTTTTATTTTATGCAGGCTGGATGTTTTTTGTTCGTGCCTGGAAATCAATTCTAACATGGAATCTCAACATGTTTACTTTAATCGGAATTGGTACAAGCGTTGCTTTTTTGTTTAGTATCGTCGGAATGTTTTTTCCAGATGTTTTTCCAGACGAATTCAAATCCCATCACGGAACAATCCACTTATATTTTGAAGCAGCTACTGTAATTATTACTTTAGTTTTATTAGGACAATTACTGGAAGCCAAAGCACACGGACAAACCAACGGCGCTATAAAAGAATTATTGAAATTAGCTCCGACTGAAGCGACATTGGTTGAAAACGGAAGTGACAAAGTAATTTCGATTCACAATATAAAAAAAGGAGATTTGTTACGTGTAAAACCCGGAGAAAAAATTCCTGTCGATGGTAAAATAACTTCCGGAGAAAGCAGCATTAATGAATCGATGATTACCGGAGAACCAATTCCTGCAGACAAAAAAACAGGAGACGCCGTTATTGCAGGAACAATAAACGGCACAAAATCGTTTGTAATGACTGCCGAAAAAGTTGGATCAGAAACCCTGCTTTCACAAATCATACAAATGGTAAATGATGCCAGCAGGTCTCGCGCCCCAATTCAGAAACTTGCCGATCGTGTTTCTAAATATTTTGTACCAACGGTTGTTATTATTTCGCTTTTAACTTTTTTTATCTGGGCAAAATTTGGTCCGGAGCCTTCTTATGTTTACGGATTAATAAATGCAATTGCTGTTTTAATTATTGCTTGTCCTTGTGCGCTCGGTCTGGCAACGCCAATGTCTGTAATGGTCGGAGTTGGAAAAGGAGCGCAACACGGTATCCTGATTAAAAATGCAGAAGCCCTGGAAAACATGAATAAAATTGATGTTTTGATCACAGACAAAACGGGAACAATTACCGAAGGAAAACCTTCTGTAGAAAAAATATATGCTATTAATAACAACGAAGATTTCCTTCTGGAAAACATTGCCTCTTTAAATCAGCATAGTGAACATCCTTTAGCGCAGGCTGTTGTTGATTTCGCGAAAGCTAAAAATAGTTCGTTAAAAGAGGTTCAGGATTTTGAAACAATCACCGGAAAAGGTGTTTTGGGTACTATAGAAAACAAAAAAGTCGCTTTAGGAAACAAAAAATTAATAAATGAAATAGGAGCTTCTGTTTCTCAGGATTTAGAAAAACAAGTTACTGCCGAACAGAATTTAGGCAAAACTATTTCGTATATCGCAATTGACAAAACAGTTTTAGGCTTTGTTGCTATTACCGACGCTATCAAAGAAAACAGCGCCAACGCCATCAAAGAATTAGTAGCTCAGGGCGTTGAGGTCATTATGCTGACGGGCGATAACCATAATACAGCAAAAGCAGTTGCCGATTATTTGAATCTGAGTTCTTTTAAAGCCGATTGCCTTCCTGAAGATAAACTGAAGGAAATTCAACGTCTCCAATCTGAAGGAAAAATTGTGGCAATGGCTGGTGACGGAATCAACGATGCGCCTGCTTTGGCTCAGTCAAATATCGGAATCGCAATGGGAACCGGAACTGATGTTGCAATAGAAAGTGCCAAAATAACGCTAGTAAAAGGAGATTTAAACGGGATTGTAAAGGCTAAAAATCTAAGCCATGCTGTAATGTCAAACATTAAACAGAACTTGTTTTTTGCCTTTATCTACAATACGCTGGGCGTGCCAATCGCGGCAGGGATTTTATTCCCCTTTTTAGGAATTTTGCTTTCTCCAATGTTAGCTGCTGTCGCAATGAGTTTAAGTTCTGTTTCTGTAATAGTTAATGCGCTGCGACTTAGAAATCTAAAATTGTAATCGCCATGAAAATCAAATATATTATTCTTCTTTTTTTAATTGCCTTTCAGCTAAAAGCGCAAAAAATAGTGCGTTATGATTTGCATGTTCGTGATACTATTGTCAATTTTTCGGGTAAAGAAAAACGCGCGATAGCCGTAAACGGCCAAATCCCGATGCCGACTTTGACTTTTACCGAAGGAGATATTGCAGAGATCTATGTCCATAATGAATTAAAAAAAGAAACGACCTCGATGCACTGGCATGGATTGTTTTTACCCAATAAGGAAGACGGCGTTCCTTACCTGACGCAAATGCCAATTGAACCCGGAACTACCCATAAATATTCATTCCCGATTATTCAAAACGGAACATATTGGTATCACAGCCATTCCGGGCTTCAGGAGCAAATTGGTTTGTACGGACTTTTTATAATCAATAAGAAAAAAGATGATGCAACTATAAGAAAAGGCATTGATGATTTGCCAACGATTCCGGTTATTTTAAGCGAATGGTCTGATCTGAAACCAGAGAACATTCAGCGAATGCTGCATAATGCAAATGATTGGTTTGCTATAAAAAAAGGAACAACACAAAGTTATGCCGAAGCGGTAAAGCAAGGACATTTTTCGACCAAAATTACCAATGAATGGAAACGAATGAACGCTATGGATGTTAGCGATGTCTATTATGAGAAGTTTTTGATCAATGGTAAAAATGAACAACAGCTTTCAGATTTTAAACCCGGCTCAAAAGTCCGTTTGAGAATTGCCAACGGAGGCGCTTCGAGTTATTTCTGGCTGACTTACGGCGGTGGAAAAATAACTGTTGTAGCGAGTGACGGAAATGATGTCGAGCCCGTAGAAGTGGATCGTTTGATTATTGCGGTTTCTGAAACGTATGATGTTGTGGTCACCATTCCTGAAGACAACAAATCTTTTGCTTTTTTGGCTACAGCCGAAGACAGGACGGGATCTGCTTCTTTATTTTTAGGAAAAGGCAAAAAACAGCCCGTTAATCATCTTTCGAAATTAAAATATTTTGAAGGAATGAAAATGATGAACGATATGATGAAAATGAATGGAGAAATGAATGATATGGGCATGAACATGTCTTTGAATAAAATGGATATGAATGCTGTGATGTATCCTGAAATTTCCGGAGAAGATGAAAATGCTAAACCAATGGATCATTCTAATCATAATATGGAAGAGATGAAAATGGAAAATGACAGTATTGGAACAGAAGAAATTGTCACTTTGAATTATGGAATGCTGAAATCTCCAGTTAAAACAAATCTCCCAAAAGATGCCCCGGTTAAAGAATTACGTTTTACCCTTTCGGGAAATATGAATCGGTATGTCTGGAGTTTAGATAATAAAGTGGTTTCTGAAACGGATAAGATTTTAATCAAAAAAGGAGAAAATGTTCGTATTGTTATGTACAACGGTTCAATGATGCGCCATCCGATGCATTTACATGGACATGATTTTAGAGTTCTGAACGAACATGGCGATTATGCTCCGCTAAAAAATGTCATTGACATTATGCCAATGGAAACAGATACAATAGAATTTCAGGCCAATGCAGATGGTGACTGGTTTTTTCACTGTCATATTTTATATCACATGATGGCAGGAATGGGACGGATATTTAGTTACGAAAATTCAGCTCCGAATCCGTTGATTCATCATCCGGAAATGGCTTTTAAAATGTTAAAAATGGACGATCGAATGTTTCATTTTATGGCTGAAAATGATTTTGCAAGCAATGGAAATGATGGTGAAGCGATGTTTAGTAATACACGCTGGAGCATTGGTACCGAATGGAGATTGGGTTATAATGACAAACATGGTTATGAAACAGAAACGCATATTAGCCGTTATATTGGAAAAAATCAATGGCTGATGCCTTTTATAGGTTTTGACTGGCGATACCGAAAAATGGGAATGGACGAACAGGAACAAAATATTTTTGGACAAAGTAATACAAAAGACAATCGTTCGGTTTTTAGTGCCGGTCTTGAGTACACTTTACCAATGCTGGTAAAAGCACAACTCGAAGTTTATACGGATGGAAATGTGAGAGTGCAGTTTGAACGAAAAGACATTCCGATTTCACAGCGGCTGCGAATGAGCCTTATGTGGAATACAGATAAAGAATATATGGCTGGTTTAAAATATATTGTAACGCGTAATTTAGGAATCACAACGCATTATGACAGCGATATGGGAATTGGGTTTGGAGTTAATCTGAATTATTAGTTTGCTTTATACGATTACAAGGCTTTAGAAAAATCAGTTCAAATTTTATTGAACTGATTTTTTATTTTAAAATAAAAGCTTCTATACTGTAATTACAATTTTACCAACCGTTCTGCCGGTTTCCAATTGTAAATGGGCTTTTTCCATTTCATCAAATGCAAATGTTTGCGAAACGTGTGATTTGATAATTCCTTTCTCCATCAAATCTGCAACAGTTTTCATATCTGTCCCGGAAGATTCCACAAGAATAGCAAACAAATCAACATTTTTATCTTTGGCTTTTTGAGCAAATTCCGGAGCAATTGCACCCAAGATGTAAACAATCTTTCCTCCTGGTTTTACAACATCAATCGAGCGATTGTTGATTGCATCAGAAATAGAATTCAAAACCAAATCAACATCAGAAACTTCATTTTCAAAATCAGTTTTCGTATAATCTATATGTTGATCAGCACCATTTTGCAAAACAAATGCCTCATTTTTTTCTGATGAAGTTCCGATAACATGGGCTTTAAAATGTTTGGCTATTTGTGTTGCATAATGTCCAACTCCGCCAGATGCTCCATGAATTAAAACCTTATCTCCTTCTTTTATTTTTCCGTTTGTAACCAAAGCCTGCCAGGCTGTAAGCAAAGCAAGTGTTCCCGCTGCAGCTTCTTCATGAGAAATATTCTCTGGTTTTAATGTTAAATGTGATGCCGGAACTGCAACATATTCTGCGTAAGCTTTTCCTTTTCCGGGAAAATTTACCATTCCGAATACCTCATCATTTAGTTTAAAATCTTTTACATTTTTTCCCGCTTCAACCACTTTTCCTGATAAATCCCAGCCTAAAATAACAGGGCGTTCTTCTTCAAAAAATCGTTTAATTCCTCCTTCAGAAGATCTGGTTTTGTAATCAACCGGATTGATGCTCAAGGCATTTACTTTTACTAAAACCTCATCATCATTAATTGCAGGTTTTGGTAAGTCTGCATATTTCAAATTTGAAGCGCTGCCTGCTTCATTCAATATAATTGCTTTCATAATAATTTTTTTAAATTTACAGTACAAAAGTATAATATCAGTATCTTTACCACAAGTATGCACTTTTTTGTAATCTACATACCAAAAGTATACTAATGCTGATTATTAATGATTTAAAAATTAAAAAAATGCCAAAAAAAAATTATGCAGATGGCTGTACAGATGTAGTTTGCTCTGTAGATTATGCTTTTAAGAGAATTGGAGGTAAATATAAAGGTCGCATTTTGTGGAATTTAAGTGATAAAACAATTCTTCGTTATGGTGAATTGCGAAAAACACTTATGGATGTAACTCCAAAAATGCTTACACAGACTTTGAGAGAACTCGAAGATGATGAACTGGTTTCCCGAAAAGTATATCATGAGGTTCCACCAAAAGTAGAATATTCATTAACTGATATAGGCATGGAACTTATTCCGTTTATCAATCACCTTAAAGAATGGGGAGATAAACAACGTGCAAAAGAAAAGATCTAAATCTTAAACTCAATTAATGAATTCATTACCTCAGGAAGCAATAAAAGAATTATTAATTGCCATGGATAGTTATAGAGCTATTGCTGAAATTTTAATTAATAAATTAATAGCAGAAACTGATCAGCCGGAAAAAGAGAAAATTAAGGAGGGACATTATTACGAAATTGAAAATGCAGATTTATTCAATGGAGGCAATACCCTTTCTGAAGGCTGGAGTTTTGATGTTCATGGGGAACATTGCTTTTTTGAAAATAATGCTACTGGCCAAAGGCTTGAGGTTTCTCTGGGAAATAAAGAGAATACAGCGAATCTTGATCCTTATTTTTTTTATCAGTTTCTAAAAACCACCGAAAGTCTACAATTTTTAGCTGATTATTTTAAAAATCCATTTAGTGATATGCTCAATTTTTTTGAAATATTAGAAGAAGAAAATGTGTTGCTAAATGTGTATGGAAATGAATTCAGAAAGGTTTAACCGTACTTACCGGTAAATACCTTGGCATAGCTTTTGAAATGACAGAATGGTGAAAAATCGCCACTTTAAATTAAATTTTATGCCTCAAATCAATCCTTTCTTATTACTCCTTTTGCCTTTACTGTTCCAGATTATATTTGGAATGAACTGCTTTGCGGATCGAATCAGACTAACCTTTTTTAAAGTAAGTATGATCAGTTTATTTTTTCAATTTGTCTTTTCTTATCTGGCCTTCAAAATTGTTTCTGATAGTCTGCGAAGTCATGGCAACGGAGAAATCCGCTGTGGGATGCCTTTGGTAGCGGTATGGACTGTGGCAATCTTTCTTATAATAATCCTGATGATAATAATACTTATTCAGGTTTTAATAAAGAAATACCATAAAACAACAAGTGAGCAGTAGTAAAAACATAACAAATAGTTAGTAAATCAACTTTACAAAAACATTAACAATACTCTTATTCTTACAAAGCATAAATCCTATTATATTTGATTCATCAAAAAAGAACCTAACACCTTCAAAAAACAAAAAATGACAAAAGTAATTACCATTTTAACCTTTGCACTATTCTCATTGGGAATTCAGGCTCAGGAAACAAAACCAGTCAAAAAAGAGACTGCTAAAAAAGAATCATGCTGTTCAAAAAAATCAGATTCGTCTAAAAAAATGACTGATGCTGAAATCCAAAAATGTAAAGCAAAATGCAAAGCAGAGGGAAAAACATGTGAGGCAGGAAAAACTAAAAAAGACAAAAAATCTTGTTGCGCTAAAGCTTAATAAGACTTTCTTAAAAAATAAAAAGGACCTCAGATTGAGGTCCTTTTTTTATGTTCCTGATTAAATCATTTGACGGTTCCAACATTTCCTGTTCTTGTAAGTACTCCCCAACTTTGGCTTTCGCCTTTTATGGCTCTTCTTAACGCCCTAAATAAAATAACATACATCAACTGTCTGTATACAAATCGCTGCGGGATCAGCCATATTAATTTGGTTAATTTTTCTTTTTCAAAAATAAAAGCAATTACGCTAACCAGCATATCAACGAGCATAAAAGCAATATAATAAATCAATATTTTATGAAGACTATCAGGATCATTGTGATTCCAGATTAAACTTAAAATAAGCACTAAATCGGCTAAAGGTGCAAAAATTGGCAATACAATTTGAAAAATCAGAACATTTGGCAGCGCAACCATTCCCAAGCCTTTGTATCGCGGATTAAAACAAGCATCTCTGTTTTTCCAAAAAGCCTGCATAATACCGTAACTCCAGCGAAAACGCTGTTTCATAAATTCTTTTAAACTTTCCGGAGCTTCTGTTACAGCCACAGCTTCAATGCAGTTTATAATATGATAGTCATTTCTTAAAATACGAATTGTCAAATCACAATCTTCTGCGAGAGTATCAGTTGTAAAGCCTCCCGCTTTTTCGATAGCCGTTTTCTTAAATGCACCAATTGCGCCCGGCACAACTGTTATCCCGTTAATTAAATCAAAAGCTCTTCTGTCAAAATTCTGAGCTGTTGTATATTCTATACTCTGCCATTTGGTAAGCATTGTATTTTCGTTTCCTACTTTTACATTTCCGGCAACGGCACCTATTTCTTCATTATTTTTTAACTGGATTCTAAATCCTTTCATTAATTGCGAAACGGCATCGGTTTTTAATTGTGTATCAGCATCAATGCAAATTACATACTCACTTTCTGTCAATGCAATCCCGTAATTTAATGCCGAGGCTTTTCCTCCATTTGGTTTGGTATGCACTTTTACTTTTAGATTATTCTCAAAAGCGTTTTTGATCATTGCAAACGTTTTGTCTTTAGATCCATCATCTACAAAGACAATATCAAAATCGGGATAATCCTGACCCAGTAAATTTTCGATAGTTTTTACGGCATTTACTTCTTCATTATAAGCGGGAACAATAATACTCACTTTTGGGGCATCGCCCATAGATTTATAAACCGGTGGGTGTTTATGATCTTTCCACCTTTTTATAAATGCCATTATTGCCATCAATGCAATACGCAGGAAGCCAAGCAGAATAGCCACCCAAAATGTTGCAGTAATAAAATGACCAAACCAATATCCGAAATCAAAAATAAAATTGTCAAGTGAAACAAATTGTCCTTTTGCTTCTGGCATAATCTCTTCTTTTGTTTTGCCAAGTAAGTTAGAAACTGTTGTAAACTGAATATTCCTGTCTTTAAAATATTTAATGATTCTCGGCAAAGCTTCGACAGTTGCCTGCCTGTTACCTCCGGCATCGTGAAGCAGGATAATTCCTTTATCAGGATTTGCTTCGTATTGTTTTATTGTTCTGATATAAACAGAATCAGCACTCACACCTTTTTCCCAATCATTCGGATCGATACTTTCCCCAACAGTATAATAATTTTGAGCCTTGCTCAGGGCAATTGGTTTTAGCTCGGCTTCGGTAGTTGGCTCTGCATCTGCATTATATGGCGCTCTAAAAAGTACTGTACTTCTTCCGGTAACTGCTTCGATTAATAATCTTGTGGTTTCCATTTCTGCCGATGCCCGTTCCGGGCTTACTAAAGCAATATTAGGATGTGTAAAAGTATGATTTCCTATTTCGTGTCCTTCTTTATAAATCCTTTGTAACAAAGGAATATTGCTTTCCCCCTGGATACCAATAACAAAGAATACAGCCGGGACTTTTTCTCTTTTCAAAATATCTAAAATCTGCGGCGTGTAAACAGGATCTGGCCCGTCATCAAAAGTCAAAATAACCTGATTGCGTACATTTCCAAATTTGCTAATGACGTATTTGGTAGGCAATTCTACGTATTTTTGTTCCGTAATAATTGTTTCATCATTATCGATTTCCAGTTCTATCTTTCCCGCTGCGGGGTCGGCAATAACATTTAATATTTCACCATCACCAATATAAGCCGGACTTTCGATTCGTGTATTCACTTGCTTCAATACTTTAAAATCGAAAGGTTTCTTTTTTAGACTTTCATTGGTTAAGCTTCGCTGATAATAACTCCAGAGTCTTTGATCTTCACTCCCCAATCGCCATAAAGCGGTTCCGGCCAAACCATATTCGTCACTAAATCTTATGGTGTTAAAATTGGTTGCGGCATCTTCAAAATCGACCTCGTGTTTCTTTCCGTTGCTGTCCTTATAGGTAAAAGAGTTATTGTAACTGTTATTATTAAATTTTATGATCGCATTATGTTGTTTTGCAATTGCAATTGCCTCATCATAAGTAACTGTTTCTCCTTCTTTTTTTTCCTGCCAATCATATCCGTAGCCCGCAAAACATAGAATAATTTTGCCTGACGGAATTTCTTTTGCAGTTTTATCTACTATTCTTTCTATCCATTTCTGACTACTGATATCTCCCGGAATACTCGTTGCATAGTGCTCATCATATGCCATTAAAAACATATAATCATTGTAATTTGACAATGCTTTTATATTAAAATCGTCATCACTTTCCATAATATCCTGAGTAACTAAATAGCCCAGAGGATGGAGTTTTTCATATAATTCCTTTTGAAAAGCTATTATAGGTTCATCGCTGTTTTCTTTAAATTCTTCAAAATCAATATTGATTCCCTGCAAATCATATTGCTTTAACGTTTTTGCAATATCATTAATAAGCCTTTGTCTTTTATTTTTGTCGTGGAGAATACGATGAATAAGGCCACCGTCAAATTCGCCTTCTCCAAGTGATTCGTTAATGTTATTGATTAAGGGAAGTATTTTTACTTTTCCTTTTTTCATCACTTTTAATGCAGCTGTATCTATTTCTGTTCGCAGTAAATCGGTTTTGGGATCAATAAAAAACCATTCGGGAACAGCCATGTTGATTTTGTCAATGTTTTTTTGAAGAGAAAATAAACTTTGAGAATCCCAATTAACATAAAAAGCAGCTCGTACCTCCGAAATTGTTTTGGGAGAAACAGTATGATTTGTAAGTTTTTGAATTTTAGCTTTTTCCCTTAAATAATAGTCAAATCCCTGAAACTTTTTTAGTTCTTTGGCACTTAGATTTTTTGGGACAACTGGATTATCTAAAACATGTCCTACTTTATCATTGTTTGCCAAAAGCGGTAATGGCGGTTTTAATCCTCTTTTGAGAGTGATGAAAAAAATTGGTACCATTAAAATAAGAGTAAACAAAATCAGCCTGCTTGACCACTGAAAAGTTTTCCAGCGTTTTTGGCTTACTGTCTGAAATATTTGTCTTTTATCATCCATATACTAATATTGTTATGACGAATTTCATTGTCGAAATCAATCAAATTGTAAACTTTAATTTATAAGAACTTTAAACCTTAAAGTCTAGTCCTTTTTTTTTGTCGGCAAATATATGTATATTATTATTCCTACAAATACAAATTAAATCTGGATGTGAAGTTATAATCTCTTAATGAAGATTGTATGAATATTTCAAATTTTAGTGCGGGTAATTGTTCAATAAAGATATAAAGAAAAACAATAAAAAAATACACTAAATTTTATTAAACATACTGAATAACAGTTAATTATAAAAAATATTTGAAAATTATAGCAAAAAAAAAGACCTGTTTGTAACAGGTCTTTTTTTTTATTAATAATCGAATTTATTTCAAACGTACGCTCCATTCAAAATCCATTTCCGAAACCTGAACACCTTCTTCATTTGTTCCAATAGATTTCATCCAGAAAGTTTGCCCTTCGCCAGTTTCGATTGTTTTTTTAATAGCTTCTGCAATCAAATGTCCATCATTGCACACAAATGTAATTCTCCCGGTAGCTTTTTTGGTAAAGTTGCCTTTGTTGTTGGCGACCAGCATTGAGATTTTTCTACCGCTTTCCTGAATTTGCGAAATTACCAGTGCTCCTGTTGTTAATTCGGCAGCCATTGCCTGAACAGCAAAATACATCGAATTAAAAGGATTCTGATTGATCCAGCGGTGTTTTACACTTACGATACAACTATCCTCGTCAATCGCTTTTACCCGAACGCCACAAATGTAGGCTGAAGGTAATTTGAATAATACAAATTTGTTGAGTTTGGAAACTGAAACTGCCATAAGATTTATTTTTAGGTAAAAATACAAAAAAACTATGCACGCACAATAAATTACTAATACTTTCACGAAACAGCTGTAAACACTATGTGTTTCGCTGATTTTCAATCAATTTTACTTATATATAAAGATTTACATTTGTTAAAATTATGTTAATATTTGGTACTATGCAAAACAAGATACTGTCTTTTAGATATATATTTGCATAAGAAATTACTATATACTTTTAATCATGGAAACATCAACACCACTCATCATGGAAACATCGTCAGAAAAGAACACTGCAACGTTCACGCATTTAAGCACATTAACACAATATTTTATTCCTTTCGGAAATTATATTTTTCCGATATTAATCTGGTCAAGTTATAAAGACAAGT
>Ga0307410_10001035_pt1 | contig 12074 bp, 10 predicted proteins | sample 322Ometagenome_3_FD_203707 | JGI IMG/M metagenome (GOLD analysis project Ga0307410, IMG submission 203707) | Maize rhizosphere microbial communities from greenhouse at UC Davis, California, United States - 322HYB-O-3 | ecosystem: Host-associated > Plants > Roots > Rhizosphere > Soil | place...
ATGGAACGGTGGCTGGCTTCGAGGAGGGGGCCGATGGCGCCCGGTCCGGCGGAGCCGAGGAGTTCCACGGTCTGCAGGACGCGGTCGTTCTCGGTGACAACGTGGCGGACCCGGCGGAACGTGACCTCGTCCAGGAGGCCGCTGGCTTCGTCCAGGTCCTCCACGCCTACGTCGCGGAGCGCCTTGACGCCGAGTACTTCGGCACCGAGCTCGCATGAGGCGCGGCGCGATGCATAGCCGCCGTCGGCGTGTGAGTGGGAAACTTTCGTGTCGATCACCAGCAGGACCAGGCCCGCCGGCTCTGTTTCGAAGGGGACGAGACGGACGCTCTGGTCCCGGCAGTCGAGGAAGACGGCGTGGCCCTTGGCGCCGCGCAGGGAGGCTGACTGGTCCATGATGCCGGTGGGAGCTCCCACGAAGTCGTTCTCGGCGCGCTGGGTGGCCAGGACCATTTCCTCCGCTTCCAGGCCCGCGCCGGTCAGCTCGTTCAGGGCGGAGATGACGGCGCACTCGATGGCATGGGACGAGGAGAGCCCCGCACCGAGTGGCACGTTGGAGTCCAGCAGCAGGTCAAGGCCTGGCACCGCAATGCCCCGCTCCTGCAGGGCCCAGATGACGCCGAGAGGGTATTTGGTCCAGCCCTTGGCCTGTGGACCGGACAGGGAGGAGGTGTCCGCCGTCGTCATTCCCTGGTCGCCATATGTGGACAGCAGCCGGAGGGTCGAGTCCTGGCGGACCCGGACAGCCACGCGGGCCGTCCTGTCGATGGCGAACGGGAGCACGAAGCCGTCGTTGTAGTCGGTGTGCTCGCCGATCAGGTTCACGCGGCCGGGTGCCTGCCAGACGCCGTCCGGGGCGGAACCGAAGGCGTCCCGGAACCGTGCCTCAAGGTCACTGCTGCTCAGGTCGCCGTTGCTGAGTGGGGCGGTCATGCGTGTGCGCCTTCCGGGATGGGCTTGACGGATGATGCGGGTACCGTGACGGCGCGCAGCCGCTCCGCCACGAGTTCCGGGGTGGTGTCGTTGATGAAAGCACCCATGGCCGCTTCGGAACCGGCCAGGTACTTGAGCTTATCCTCCGCCCTGCGGGGGGAAGTCAGCTGGAGGTGGAGGTAGCCGGCGGGGCGCAGCAGATCATCGAGCGGGGCCTGGTGCCAGGCCGAAATGTAGGGGGTGGGCGTCGGATAGAGGGCGTCGAGCCTTTTGAGCAGGTCAAGGTACACGTGCGCGAGTTCGTCCTTCTCCGCGCCGGTGAGCGCCGCCAGGTCCGGCACCTGGCGGTGCGGGACCAGGTGCACTTCCAGTGGCCAGCGGGCCGCGAACGGGACGTAGGCGCTGAAGTTTTCGCCTTCAAGGACCATGCGGCTGCCGTCTTCGCGTTCCGACCGCAGCAAGGAGCCGGTCAGCGTCTGCCGGCCGTCGCCGTCGTCGTAGAATTTGCGGGCGGCGGCCCCCATCACTGCCGCGCGGGGCGTCACGTACGGGTACGCGTAAATCTGGCCGTGCGGGTGGTGGAGCGTGACGCCGATGTCCGCCCCGCGGTTCTCGAACGGGAAGACCTGCCGGATGCCGGGCAGCGCGTTGAGGGCGCCTGTGCGGTGCGCCCAGGCCTCGACGACGGTGCGGGCCCGGGTTTCGCTCAGCCCGCTGAACGAGCCGGTGTGCTCGGGGGTGAAGGACACCACTTCGCACCGGCCATAGGCCGTGCCCGTTGTTCCCCAGCCGGCATTGTCGGGAACCGGACCGAGCGCCGGTCCGAGCGACGGGAAACGGTTCTCGAACACGACGACGTCGTAGTCGGGTGCCGGGATCTCGGAAGGGTTTGCGGGGGTTGTCGGGCAGATGGGGCACTGGTCCGCCGGGGGCAGGTGGGTGCGGCTCTGTCGGTGCGCAGCCACGGCCACCCATTCGCCGGTGAGGGCATCGAACCTCACCTCGCCCGGTTCGCTCCTTGCCGGCAGTTCGCGGAGATCGGGGGTGTCCTCGGGCCGGCGCGTGGTCCCTACTGCCGGAGCGTCACCTGCCGGAGCGTCATCGAAGTAAAGCAGCTCCCGGCCATCGGCAAGGTTGGTGCTGGTGATGTGTGTCATGCGTCTTGTCCTTTACGAGCGGCCGCCATCGGAGCCCCGCCCTCGACAGGCGCGGCAGCAGGCATTTCAATTCTCCCACAAAACGATCAAAAAGAAATACTTTCGAACAAAAGATAACAATACCCCGTTGCCCGCTCCTGTCCGGAGGAGGCGGCTGACCCGAACCGGTACGGTTGTGCCCATGACTCCGAGCGCACCTCATTCCGGCCGAGGCGATATCGCCGGCACAGGCGAAACCGCAGCCGACTCCGCAAGCGGCACCACTGGCGCAGGCGAAACCGCAAGCGCGCCCCGCCGCTACGCCTCCGGCCGGCAGTACGAACTCCGCCGCGGTGATGCCCTGGCCGTGGTCACGGAGTTGGCCGCGGGACTTCGGCTCTATTCCCGGGGCGGGGTCCAACTGACGGAAACGTACGGAGACGGTGACATTCCCCCCGGTGCCACCGGAATCACGCTGGCGCCCTGGGCGAACCGGGTTGAAGACGGCGTCTGGCACCTGGACGGCAAGAAGCAGCAGCTGGACATCACCGAAGTTTCGCGAAACAACGCCAGCCACGGCCTGTTGCGGAACGCTTCCTACGAGCTGGTGGACGAATCCGAATTTTCGGTGACCCTGGAGGCGCCGATCTTCCCGCAGCACGGATACCCCTTCCTTTTGCGGCACCGCGTCCAGTACGTTCTGGCCGAGGATCTCGGGCTCGTGGTCCGCCAGACACTGCTCAACGATTCAGAGGCGTCCGCCCCCTTCGTCCTCGGGTCCCATCCCTACCTCAGGCTGGGCGACGTGCCCGCCTCGGATCTGGTCCTTACCGTGGGCGCCGCCCGCCGGCTGGTGGCCGATGACCGGCTCATACCCCGCAGTTCGGAGCCGGTCAGCGGCGGGACGGATCTACGGACCGGCCGGACCGTGGCGGAACTGGATATCGACGTCGCGTTTACGGACCTGGCGTTCGACGGCGGCGTGGCCCGCCAGACGCTGCAGGCGTCGGACGGCCGCAGCGTGAGCCTTTGGCAGGACGAAAGCTGCGCCTACGTCCACGTCTTCGTCACGGATCAGTACCCCGGCAGGGCAAAAGCCGTTGCCATCGAACCCATGACCGGCCCGGCCAATGCGTTCAACAGCGGTGACGGCCTGCGCTGGCTGCCGGCAGGGGAGTCGTTCACCATCACATGGGGTATCAGCGCTTCGCTGTAGTCTGCAGCGGTTTCCCATCGGGGCGCCGCTGGGGAAGTATTAGGCTATGACGCCAGCTGAGGACGCCGCACCAAACCAGAGCCCGGATGCCCGCAACGGTGCTGCCCTGCCCCACACGGCCGGGGCCCTGCCCAATTCCGTGCCCGGGTCCCTGCCGGATTCCCTGCACGGGACGGCTGCCCCTGCGGCCCCGTTGCGGGTGGTGACTGACCGCGAACTGGACCAGGACATTCCCTACGGCGTGCGGATTGCTGCCTCGTGGGCCTGGCGGCTGGGGCTGATCCTGCTGGTCATTGCCGCGCTTGTCTGGCTGCTGAGCAAGATCAGCTTCCTGATCATCCCCGTCATGGTGGCAGCCTTGCTGGCGGGTCTGCTGAGCCCCATTAGTCGCTGGCTCAGGGCCCGGCGCGTGTCCAACGGCGGCGCGGTGGCCATCACCGTGCTGGGCTTCATCGGCCTCATCGGCGGCTCCCTGGCGCTCGTGGGCCGGCAGCTGGTTGCGGGCTTCAGTGAACTCTGGAGCGAGGCGCTGGCCGGAATCCAGAAGATCCAGGGCTGGCTGGCGGAAGGCCCGCTCCACCTCACAGCGGCCCAGATCGACCAGTACCTGAAGGAAGCTACGGATGCGCTGCAGAACAACAGCAGCAGCATCCTGAGCGGCGCCCTCTCCTTCGGAAGCACCGCGGGGCATTTCGCCGCAGGACTCATCCTCGCGTTGTTTGTGCTGATCTTCTTCCTCCTCGAAGGCGACCGGATCTGGGCGTTCCTGGTCCGGCTCCTGCCCAGGAACGCACGCGCTGCCACGTTCGGTGCCGGCCGCAAGGGCTGGGCTTCCATGGTCAGCTACGCCCGCATCCAGATGTTCGTGGCCTTTGTGGACGCCGTGGGAATCGGCGTGGGCGCCGCCATCATCGGGGTTCCACTGGCGCTGCCCCTGGGTGTGCTGGTGTTCATCGGCTCCTTCATCCCCATTGTCGGCGCCCTGGTCACCGGCGCTGTGGCTGTGCTCCTGGCCCTCGTGGCCAACGGCTGGGTCAACGCGCTCATCATGCTGGGGATCGTTCTACTGGTCCAGCAACTGGAAAGCCACATCCTGCAGCCCCTCGTTATGGGCAAGGCGGTGGCCCTGCACCCGGTGGCCGTTATTTTGTCCGTGGCGGCCGGTTCCTACCTGGCCGGCATCCCCGGCGCACTCTTCTCGGTGCCCATCCTTGCCGTAGCAAACTCGGCGATTCGATATATTGCTGCCAGAACGTGGGAACATGAAGGAGTGCTGGCGGCGGCAACCCCGGGTGCAACCGGGGATTTCGGAGCCAGCCAAGACAACACCTTCAAGGATGTCTACCTTCCCGGTGCGACTCCGGGCCGCGGCAAGGGCGCCGCACAGTCAACGGGAACTCCCGCCGGACATGCCGGCCCGGACGCCCCAGCCGAATTTCCCAAAGGAGACTAGTTCGTGAAAACCCTCAATAGCCTGCCCGTCACGTTGGACAATGTCCTGGAGGCGCAGAAGCTGCTTGAAGGGATTATTACGCGGACCCCGGTGGAATCCTCCCGGGCATTGGGCAGCATGGTGGGCGGCGACGTCTACTTCAAGTGCGAAAACCTGCAGCGGGCCGGCTCATTCAAGGTACGCGGCGCCTACGTCCGCATGGCCAAGCTTTCCGCCGAGGAGAAAAAGCGCGGCGTGGTGGCAGCGTCAGCCGGAAACCATGCACAGGGCGTTGCCGTCGCAGCCAAGAGCCTGGGCATCAAGGCCCGCATCTACATGCCGCTGGGCGTGGCCCTGCCGAAGCTGGCCGCCACACGCAGCCACGGCGCCGAAGTGGTCCTGCACGGGCACAACGTGGACGAAGCCCTTGCCGAAGCCCAGCGCTACGCTGATGAGACCGGCGCCGTTTTTGTCCACCCGTTCGACAACGTGGACGTCGTGGCCGGACAGGGCACGGTGGGGCTGGAAATCCTGGAACAGATCCCCAACGTGGACACCATCCTGATGGGAGTCGGCGGAGGAGGCCTGCTGGCCGGCGTGGCGGTGGCAGTGAAGGCGAGGGCCAGGGAGCTGGGCCGGGACATCCGGATCATCGGCGTCCAGGCCGAAAACGCCGCTGCCTACCCGCCGTCGCTCGCTGCGGATGCCCTGGTGCCGTTGAAGAAGGTCTCCACCATGGCCGACGGCATCGCCGTGGGCCGCCCCGGCCAACTGCCGTTCAGCATCATCCGCGAACTGGTGGACGACGTCGTGACGGTCAGCGAGGACTCGCTCGCCCGGGCGCTGATCTTCCTGCTGGAACGCGCCAAGATGGTGGTGGAGCCGGCGGGTGCCGTAGGTGTCGCCGCCCTGATGGACGGCAAGATCGAAAATCCCGGCACCACGGCCGTGATCCTCTCCGGCGGCAACATTGACCCGATGCTGATGCTCAAGGTGATCCAGCGCGGTCTTTCCGCCGCCGGCCGTTACATGACGGTCCGCATGATGCTGGACGACCGGCCCGGTTCGCTGGCCACGATCGCCCGGATCATCGCAGAGAACGATGCCAACGTCACAGGCCTGGACCACACCCGGGTGGGCGGCTCCATCAGCATGGGGGACGTCTCCATCACCGTCAACCTCGAGACCAAGGGCCACGAGCACTGCGAACAGGTCCTCGGCGCGCTCCGTGCCGAGGGTTTCCAGCCGATCGTGGTGCACTAGGGGCCATGGTGCTGGATGCCCAGGGGGGCCGGCCGCAGACAAGGCATACGCCTGCCGCCCGCGCGCAGGGCGGGCTCCTCGTCACAGGGCTGTTCGTCGTCCTCCTGTTTGCGATCGAGTTCATCAATGCCGCCACGTTCCATGCACTGAACTGGACATTCGGCCTCCGCCCGCGCAGCGCCGACGGACTGCTGGACATCCTCTGGTTCCCGCTGTTTCATGCCAACCTCGGCCATGTGGTGTCCAACGCGCTGCCGCTGATCATCTTCGGCTTCCTCGTTTTCATGTCCGGGCTCAGGGTCTTCGTCACCGCAGTGGCCTTCAGCTGGATCGGCTCGGGCGTGCTGGTGTGGCTGATCGGCGGCTGGGGAATCACGGTGGGCGCTTCCGGCCTGGTCTTCGGACTCTTTGCCTTCCTGCTGGTACGCGGATTCTTCAACCGCAGCTGGTGGCAGATAGCGCTGTCAGTGGTCCTGTTCCTCAGCTACGGCGGCATCCTGTTCGGTATTCTTCCGGGCGTGGCGGGATTTGTTTCCTGGCAGGCGCACCTGGGCGGTGCGCTGGGCGGCGTCGCCGCCGCGGTGCTGCTGAGGCCGCGGCTTCAGCGGGGCTGAACTAACCACAACACAACGCACGACGCCGGCCGTCCCCGCGGAGGGGAGGGCCGGCGTCGTGCGTTAAGGCTTTGCCGTGGTTGAGGAGCTGTGTTCCTAGCCTGCGTAGGGCTTGGCGGAGAGGATCTCCACCGTGATGTCCTTGCCGTTCGGGGCGGTGTAGCTGAGCTTGTCGCCCTCCTTGTGGCCCACGATTGCAGCGCCGAGGGGGGACTTTTCGCTGAAGACGTCAAGGTCCGAGTCACCCGCGATCTCGCGGGAACCGAGGAGGAAGGTCTCCTCGTCGCCGGCGATCCGGGCGACGACGATCATTCCGGGCTCGACGATTCCGTCATCGGCCGGGGACTCGCCCACGTGGGCGTCGCGGAGCAGGACAGTCAGCTGGCGGATGCGGGCCTCGATCTTGCCCTGTTCCTCTTTGGCGGCGTGGTATCCGCCGTTTTCCTTGAGGTCGCCTTCCTGGCGGGCAGCTTCGATCTTCTGGACGATTTCCGCCCGGCCGGCGCCGGAGAGGTGGTCCAGCTCTGCCTTCAGGCGATCAAAAGCTTCCTGGGTAAGCCAAGCTGCAGTTGCGCTGTTGGTGGTAGACACGGACTACTCCTTTTTCGTGGTCAAACAAGTTTGTGGTCAAACAAGTAAAGACCCCGCCACGGTGGCCACTTGTGGAACTCAGTAACCAGTTCAGCGGGGTAGAAGGTATTGGTCCATTGTAGTCAATGCGCTGGACAAACCAAAGAAGGCCTGCGGTGTGGGTCACATGCCGGCGGCCGGAAGCAGGGGAAAATGCGGCCCGTTACTTGTCCTCGTCCGGGATCCAGCAGCTGTCCACGACCCCGGAAACCGAGAGTGATTCCGTGCGCACCACTGCCCGGTGGGCGGTGGTGCGGCCGCCGTCGGCCGTGGCGTCGGCAGGGTTCGGGCCGATATCAACCACTTTCCAGCCGACCACCGCGAACTTCTCATCGAGGGCCTTGACCGCGCATTTGGCGCCGGTGCCGGGCTCCTTGGTGACCTGGAAATCGATCTCCGCCTGGGTGGCGTCCGTGGTGCTGTAGCCGATGTCCTTGAAGGACACGGTCTCGGTGTTCAAGGAGGTGGAGATCCACGCCATGAAGCCGATTCCGGCGGCGAGTGCGGCGATTCCGATGTTGCGCTTGGCCTTGTGCGAGAGGGCACGCTTTTGGCCCCCGTAACGATTGGCTAGGGTGGTAGTTGCCGGCGCCGAAGTGGCTGGCTGATCCTCGGAAGTCACCGTTCCAGTTTAGTGTGGATCCGAACGGGATATTTCCGCGTCCCGCAGCCCTGCACCGAGCCCCCAACATTCGAAGAAAGTGAGCCGTTTCAGATGACAGCGTCCGCAAGCCAGTCACAACCGCTCCGCCTGCTGGCCGTCCACGCTCACCCTGACGACGAATCGAGCAAGGGCGCAGCCACCATGGCCATGTACGCCGCGGCCGGGGTTGACGTCATGGTGGCCACCTGCACGGACGGATCGCGGGGCGACATCCAGAATCCCGCCATGGAAAACGATCCGCATCCCAAGCGGGACATGGCCGGTGCGCGCCGCCTCGAAATGAACAACGCCGCCCGGGTGCTGGGAATCCGCCAGCGCTGGCTCGGGTTCGTGGACTCCGGACTCCCCGAAGGTGATCCCCTCCCGCCGCTGCCGCCGGGTTCCTTCGCCCTCCAGCCGCTGGAGGTGGCTGCGGCTCCGCTGGTGAGGCTGGTGCGTGATTTCAAGCCGCAGGTCATCCTGAGCTACGACGAAAACGGCGGTTATCCGCATCCGGACCACATCATGGCCCACCGCGTGGCAGTGGAGGCCTTCGAGGCCGCAGGCGATCCGGAAAAGTATCAGGGTATCGGGGAGCCGTGGGCACCCAGCAAGCTGTACTACGACCGCGCCTTCAGCCCTGAGCGGTTCCGCGCACTGCACTTTGCGCTCGAAGAGGCCGGCCTGCAATCGCCCTACGCCGAGCGCCTGGCAACCTGGCTCGAGGCTGATGCCGAGGGCCACACGCCGCCGCCCCCGACGCACGCCACCACCACCCAGGTGGACTGCGGGGACTATTTCGAAGCCCGGGACGATGCGCTCCGCGCTCACCGCACCCAGGTGGATCCGCTGGGATTCTTCTTCGCGGTGTCTCCGGACATGCAGCGCCGGGCCTGGCCCTGGGAGGACTACTCCTTGATCCAGACGCGGGTGCCGTCGGAACTGCCGGAAAAGGATCTCTTCGCCGGGCTAAGATAGAGGCAGGCTCAGTTCTATGCTTTGTAGAAATCATGCCCTGTAGAAATCGGGGCCCTCAAAACGCTTCACAGAAGGTCTAACCGTGCATCACTTGCTCATCGCCCTTGCGACAACCCCGGCACCCAGCCCCACGCCGTCGTTGCGCCCGGGCCTCTCCGAAGACCAGGTGACTCCGGGCATGTGGGGCTTCATCATGACCGCGTTCTTCGTGCTGGCCACCACGCTGCTGATCGTTGACATGGTGCGCCGCATCCGCCGGGTCCGCTACCGCGCCCAGGTGGAGGAAGAGCGCCTGGCCGCGCTGGCTGCCGGAGCGCAGGACATGGAGGTGCCCGGCGTCGGCGGTTCCGGCACGCAGGCCCCGGGCACGGCCGCCCCGGGCACCCACAGCGGCCCGCAGGGCGGCGCCGATCTCCGGACAGAGCACGACGGTGATGAAGGCCGCGGACAGCGCTAACGGCGCAGCCGGCAACGGCGGGACAGGCGGAGCCTGGCCCGGTGCAGCCAATGCCCTGGCCGGGGAACCGTCCGCCTACCTGAGGCAGCATGCGGACAATCCGGTCCATTGGCGCCCCTTCGGCGATGAAGCCTTCGACTTCGCCGCGCAGCGGGACGTTCCCGTGTTCCTGTCCATTGGCTACGCCGCTTGCCACTGGTGCCACGTGATGGCCCATGAATCGTTCGAGGACCAGGCAACGGCGGACTTCCTGAACGCCAACTTCGTTGCCATCAAGGTGGACAGGGAAGAGCGCCCGGACGTGGACGCCGTCTACATGGCCGCAACACAGGCGATCAGCGGCGAAGGCGGCTGGCCCATGTCCGTCTTCCTGACCCCCGATGGACGCGCCTTCCACGCCGGAACCTACTTTCCGCCCCGGCCCATGCCCGGCCGGCCTTCCTTCCGCCAGGTTCTCGAAGCAGTCCGCGAGGCATGGCTGGAACGGCGCGAGGGGGTCGAACACAACGCCGATACCCTGGCCCGCGGGATGGCTGAAACGCAGCTGGCCGCCGCCGTTCAACTGACCGGCCCGCCTGACCCTGTGGATGCCGGACTGCTCGCCGAGGCGGTCCGCGTCCTGGCCCGTTCAGAAGACCCGCACGACGGCGGATTCGGCACCGCGCCGAAATTCCCGCCGTCGCCCGTGCTGGAATTCCTCATCCGGCACGCCGCCGTGGCGTCGGACACTGCCGGGGCGGCCAGGGAGATGGCCGGCCGGACGCTGGCAGCGATGTCCCGGTCGGCGCTGTTCGACCAGCTGGACGGCGGCTTTGCCCGTTACTCGGTGACGCGTGACTGGTCCGTGCCGCACTTTGAAAAGATGCTCTACGACAATGCCCAGCTGCTGCGCGATTATGTCCACTGGGTCCGGCTTGGCGGCGATGCCGTGTATACGGCAGGGGAGGCCGCGGACGTCGCATCACGCACCGCGGACTGGATGATCGCGTCGCTGGGGCTGTCCGGTCCAGGGGAGGGGGCGGGAGAGGCAGAGGCGTTTGCCTCGTCGCTGGATGCGGACACGGTGGTGGACGGCAAGCACCTTGAAGGCGCCAGCTACCTCTGGACGCCCGCGGAACTGGTGGAAATCCTGGGGCCGGACGACGCCGCTGTTGTGGCGGGGCTGATGAATGTCCGCTCCGAGGGTACCGTCACGAAGGCGGCGTCGCCGCTGCATCCGGGCCGCCTGCTCGACGACGCCGAGCGGCACCTGTGGGACCGGGTCCGGCCGCGTCTGCTGGCTGCGCGCTCACGCCGCCCGCAGCCCGCCAGGGACGACAAAGTGGTGGCCGGCTGGAACGGGCTGGCGATCGCCGCGCTGGCCGAGGCAGGGGCCGTCCTGGACCGGCCGGACCTCGTCGCCGCGGCGGGGCGTGCGGCGGCCTACCTGGAGCGGGTCCACTGGCAGGCTCCCGGCACCGGAGAACAACTCACAGGGCATCGAGGCGCCGGGGAACACGGCGCGGGACCCGGCACCCTGGTGCGGGTGTCGCATGCCGGCCGGGCCAGGGGGATCGGCGGCCTGCTCGAAGACTACGCGTTCTGCGCGGACGGGCTCCTGGCCCTTTACGGCGCAACAGGCAGTGTCCGCTGGTACCGGCTCGCGGAGGACATCCTGCGGGCCGCCTGCCTGCGGTTCGCAGCGGACGGAACCCTGGTGGATACCGCCGGTGAGTCATCCCAGGTGTTCAACGCCCAGGGGCAGCGGGCCGGCCTGGAACCTTTCGACAACGCCACGCCCAGCGGTGCGGCCGCGTTTGCCGGCGCTCTGCTGGGCTATGCGGCGCTGTCCGGTTCCGCCGACCACCGGATCATGGCCGGCAACGTTCTCTCGCTGCTGCCGCCGCTGGCTACGCGTGCGCCCCGGGCGGCAGGCTGGCTCCTGGCCGCGGCGCAGGCTGCGCTGGCAGGCCCCGTGGAGGCCGCCGTCGTCGGGCCTGAGGGTCCGGCACGGGCGGAACTCCACCACGCGCTGCTCCTGTCGGCCAGCCCGGGACTGGTCATCGCGGTGGCGTCCGACGCCGGGATGTCCGGCGGTGTTGGTGCGGGTGCCGCGGCCGTGCCGCTGCTGGAAGGCAGGACGGCGGCGGCTGACGGCTCGCCACAGGTGTATCTGTGCCGCGGGATGGTGTGCGAGCGGCCGGTGGGTTCCGTGGCTGAACTGCTGGAGCGACTGGCTACGATGGCCGGATGACCTCCGTGCCGCACCCTGTGTCGGGGGCTCTCCGGGCCCCGCACGCCTTTGAGCTGGTCATCTTTGACTGTGACGGCGTCCTGGTCGATTCCGAGTCCATTGCCATCAGGGTTGACCAGCGGGTCCTCGCGGACCTTGGCTTGGAGCTTGGCCTTGGGGAGATCGTGGAACGCTTCGTGGGTAAGTCCGAGGAGCACTTCGTTGCCGAGATTGAGCGGCACCTTGGCATCAGGCTGGATGCGGACTGGGAGGAGAAGTACCAGCATTGGTACCGCACGGCCTTCGAGCGGGACCTGGTGGCGGTTGACGGCATTGTGGAGGCCTTGGCGGGGCTGCAGCTCCCGCACTGCGTGGCGTCCAGCGGCGCCCATGCCAAGATGCGGCGGACCCTCGGGCAAACGGGCCTGCTGCCGAGGTTTGAGGGGCGGATCTTCAGTGCCTCGGAGGTTGCCCGCGGCAAGCCTGCGCCCGACCTGTTCCTCCATGCCGCCGGGAACCTGGGTGTCAAACCGGCCTGCTGCGCGGTGGTGGAGGACAGTG
>Ga0307410_10001036_pt1 | contig 12068 bp, 9 predicted proteins | sample 322Ometagenome_3_FD_203707 | JGI IMG/M metagenome (GOLD analysis project Ga0307410, IMG submission 203707) | Maize rhizosphere microbial communities from greenhouse at UC Davis, California, United States - 322HYB-O-3 | ecosystem: Host-associated > Plants > Roots > Rhizosphere > Soil | place...
CCGGATACCGGCCCACGGAAAAGGACGAGATCGGCATCTGGCAGCTCATGGAGCGGGCCGAGGAGGAGATCGCCGGCTCCAACTTGCTCATCCAGGATCCGAAGCTCACCGGGTATTTGAAGAACCTCATCGGCACGGTCGGCGGACCGGCGGCAAAGGACTTCCGCATCTATCTCGCGCGGATTCCTGACTTCAACGCAATGATGTTCCCGAGCGGATTCGCGGTCATATTCTCGGGCCTGCTCCTTCGCATGCGCAACGAGGCGCAGCTGGCCGGGGTCATCGCGCATGAGGCGGGACACTTCCTCCGGCGGCATCAGATCCGCGCCTGGCGGGACACGCGGCGGAAGACTGACCTCCTCGCCATCGGGGCCATGCTGGCCGGCGTCGGCGGTGCGGGTGCGGGCGTCTACCTTGGCGATTACGTGCAGCTTGCCCAGCTCGGCACGCTGCTGACCTTGCTCAAATACAGCCGGGACATGGAGGCCGAGGCCGACGCGATGGGCGTCAAGCTGCTGGCAGACAACGGGCTAGCGCCGGTCGAGATGGCGAATATCTGGGATCAGCTCATTCGTGAAGAAACCGCGAGCGCCAGCTATCGCGCCAAGCGTCGCCGCCGCGGTTCGCTTTTCGACACACACCCGTCGTCGGACGCCCGGATGAGGGACCTCCGCCTGGACGCTAACGAGGTAACCGTTGCGGGGCGCGCGTATGACAGCGGCCGGGCGCGCTACCTCTCGACGATTGCGGAGATCAGGCCGACGCTTCTCGACGACCAGGTCAAGCTGAACGATCCGGGCGGGAGCCAGTATCTGATCCAGACCCTGGCGCAGGACGGCTGGAACGGTCTCCTGCGCTTCTACGAGGGTGAGATCTGGAGGTTGAGGAACCATCCCGGCGATGACGTACGGGCCGGCCAAAGTTACGCCGCCGCCGTCGTCTACCCTGACGCACCGGCCGACGCGTGGCGTTGGCACGGCATCACACTCATGAAGCAGGGGCGGTCCGGCGAGGCGAAGGCGGCGTTTACTCGCTACCTGACGATCAAGCCGAATGCTCCGGATGCCGCCTGGGTGCGGCAGATGGTCGGTTGAGGGAGGCGAAGACCATGAAGAGCGTATCACTCATTGTCGTTCTCGCCTGCTCGACCGCGCTGACAGCCTGCACCGGCCTCGGCGCCGGGGAGTCCGGCTTCAGCGACTATGCGCTCGTCCGCGTGCAGCGGGTGAGAGTGGGCGACGGCCAGATGTCAGTGGTTCCGCCGCGCAACTACAACCGGCACCGCAGGATGCTCTTCTCCGACGTTCGCGACGTTGAGGACTGGACGCTGAACGGCCCGATTCTCGACGGCATCAGCTTCATCAGCGGCATGAAGAACAATCGGGAGCTGATCCGGCAGCGCCGCACGGCAGACCAGCAAGTGCCGCGTTTCATGTCAAACATGAGCCCGCCTGAGATCGCTGCGATGCTCGAGAGCCTCTACCGCATCAAGGGCGGCGCGGTTCAGCTAAACACCGTCTCCCTTCAGCCGCGGCCGTTCCTTGGCACCAACGGCTTCCAGTGGGATTACGAGCATCTCGACCAGGACGAGCTGTGGCGCCGGGGCCGTGCTGTGGGCGCGGTGATCGACGGCAAGCTCTACCTGATCCTCATGGATGCCGCGCGCTCGCATTATTACGAGGCGACGCTTCCCGACTTCGAATCGATCGTCGCCTCGGCGCAGCGGCTCGGCTAGCCGACCGGGGAAATCGGCCCGGGTGAGGGACTCGTTCCAGGCGAGGGCGGCGTCGGCACGTCGACGTCGGGACCTTGGGGTGGTGTTTCGGGCGGCGGCTCGACTGGCTGGCCGGGCTGACTCGGCTCTGCGGGCGGCTGCTGCGGCGTCTCAGGGAATGGTGGAAGTTGCTGCATCGGACTCTCCTTGAGAACGGCAACGCTGCTAATCGCTGCGGGTTGCCCGTTGGGCCATCCTTGCTATAGGCCGCCCACCTTCAAGCGTCCGCGCGCGTGGCGGAATTGGTAGACGCGGCAGGTTTAGGTCCTGTTGTCGAAAGATGTGGGGGTTCGAGTCCCTCCGCGCGCACCAATCTGCGCCATGAACGGCAAAATTTTTTCAGGATCCGAAAACGTGAGCATCAAGACCGTTGAGACCGAGAATGAGGGCCTGAAGCGCGCCTTCATGCTGACCATCCCCGCCAAGGACATCGAGGCGCGGGTCGATCAGGAAGTGAAGCGGCTTGCTCCGCAGATTCGCATGCCGGGCTTCCGCCCGGGAAAGGTCCCGCCGAACCTCATTCGCAAGATGCATGGCGACAGCCTGCAGGGCGAAGCGCTGAACGGCGCGGTGCAGGAGGGCGTGCAGCAGCTCCTTACGGAGAAGAACATCCGCCCCGCACTCCAGCCGCAGGTCGAGCTGGAAGAGGGTTATGAGCCGGGCAAGGATGCCGAGGTTACGGTTCGCCTTGAAGCGCTGCCCGATGTTCCCGCTCCGCAGATCGACGACATCGCTCTCGAGCGCCTGACCGTCGAAGCCGACGAGAGCGCAATCGAGGAGCAGATCAAGCAGCTCGCCAGCTCGAACAAGCGCTGGGACGACGCGCCGAAGAAGCACGCTGCCGCCAATGGCGACCTCGTGGTCATGGACTATGAGGGGAAGGTCGACGGCAAGGTCTTCGACGGCGGCAAGGGCGAGGACATGCAGGTCGAGCTCGGCTCTGGCCGCCTGATCCCTGGGTTCGAGGAGCAGCTCGTCGGCGTGAAGGCGGGCGACAGTCGCGACCTCGAAGTAACGTTCCCGGCCGACTACCCGGTCGCCGATCTCGCAGGGAAGCCCGCGATTTTCTCCGTCACGGTTAAAGGCGTGAAGACCAGCGGCGAGGCTCAGATCGACGAGGAGTTCGCCAAGTCGCTCGGTCTCCAGAGCCTCGACCAGCTCAAGGGCCTGATCCGCGACCAGCAGAGCCAGGAGCTCAACCAGCTCACCCGCACGCACATGAAGCGCCAGCTGCTCGATCAGCTTGCCGAGCGGCACGATTTCGAGGTCCCTGTGTCGATGGTGGATGCCGAGCACGAGAATATCCTCGCGCAGCTTCGCCACGAGGCGAGCCATGAGGAGGACTCCCAGGCTGCTCTCGCGGAGATCGAGAAGGAAGCGGCTGAATATCGCCGCATCGCTGAGCGCCGCGTGCGCCTAGGTCTCCTGCTCTCCGAGATTGGCGCTGCCAACAATGTGCAGATCACCGAGCAAGAAATGCGCAACCTGATCATGCAGGCGGCTGCCCAATATCAGGGCCAGGACCGCGAGCGCTTCCTGCAGGCGGTTCAGCAGAACCCGATGTTCGCCGCACAGCTCCGCGCTCCCCTTTACGAGGACAAGGTTGTCGACTTCCTCTTCTCGAAGGCGAACGTGACGGATCGCAGCGCGACCCGCGAGGAGCTCGAAGCCGACCTCGAGAGCGAAGAAGGCCACGTGCACGGCCCCGGCTGCGGCCATGATCACGGCGAGAAGCCCAAGGCGAAGAAGGCTGCCGCAAAGAAGCCTGCCGCAAAGAAGGCCGAAGCTCAGCCGGAAGAGCCTGCCAAGGGTCCCGTCGAAAAAGCCGCCAAGGAGCCGAAACCGGCCAAGCCGCTGAAGGACGAACCGGGCAGCAAGGCTCCGCAGGCCAAGGCGGAAGCCAAGCCCGCGGCTAAGAAGGCGCCTGCCAAGAAGAAGTAAGCTTCCGTTTGTCCTGAGCTTGTCGAAGGACTGTCTTTCTTCTTACACGCGTGAAGGGAAGGGCAGGGCTTCCACGAGCCCAGCCCGAACGGGGGAGCAAGTGGCAAACCAGCAGCAACCGAGCATCGCCGTGCTCCTGCCCTGCTACAATGAGGAAGCCGCGGTCGCCGCGACGATCGCCGGTTTCCGGGCGGCGCTGCCGACCGCGACCATCTACGTTTACGACAACAACAGCCGGGACCGGACTCGAGAGCTGGCGGCCGGGGCCGGCGCGGTGGTCCGGACCGAAAGCCAGCAGGGCAAGGGCCATGTCGTACGGCGCATGTTCGCCGACATCGATGCGGACGTTTACGTCATGGCCGATGGCGACCTGACCTACGATCCGAAGTCGGCGCCGGCGATGATCGACCTCCTCATGGCGGAGCAGCTCGACATGGTCGTGGGCACGCGCCAGCACGAGGCGAAGGATGCCTATCGAGGCGGCCACGTCCTCGGGAACCGTATCTTCACGGGACTGCTCGCGAGCCTGTTCGGAAGAAGTTTCAACGATATCTTCTCGGGCTACCGCGTGTTTTCGCGGCGCTTTGTGAAGAGCTTCCCGGTGCTTTCGTCCGGTTTCGAGATCGAGACGGAGATGAGCGTCCACGCGCTGGAGTTGCGCATGCCGGTCGGCGAAGTGGAGACCAGCTACGGCGCGCGGCCAGAGGGATCGCAGTCCAAGCTTTCGACCTATTCGGACGGCTGGCGCATCCTAAAGACGATCGGCACGCTCTACCGGGTCGAGCGTCCCGCACTCTTCTACGGAATGATCGGCCTGGCCCTGGTCATAGCGGCGGTCGTCTTGGCGATCCCACTGGTGGTGACTTACATGCACACGGGGCTCGTCCCGCGCGTTCCGACGGCAATCCTCGTCACCGGGATGACGATCATCGCGGTACTCTGCTTCTTCGCAGGCCTCATCCTCGACACGGTGACGCGGGGCCGCCGGGAGGTGCGGCGGCTGTCTTACCTTGCGCAGCGGGCTCCCGAGCGGGGCTAGCTTGAAGTCCCCGCTTTTCGCGCCGATGTAGGCTCGACCAGCAATAAAGGATCCTTCCCCCGTGCTTGATCATCAGGACATCGTCTCGCAGCTCGTTCCCATCGTCATCGAACAGTCGAACCGGGGCGAGCGCAGCTTCGACATCTACTCCCGGCTGCTGCGCGAGCGGATCGTCTTCATCACGGGACCGATCGAGGACCACATGGCCTCGCTCATCACCGCCCAGCTGCTCTTCCTCGAGTCCGAGAACCCGAAGAAGGACATCTTCATGTACATCAACTCGCCGGGCGGCGTGGTGACGGCCGGCCTCGCGATCCACGACACCATGCAATATATCCGGCCGAAGATCAGCACTGTTTGCATCGGCCAGGCGGCGTCGATGGGGAGCTTCCTGCTCGCGGCCGGAGAGCCCGGCATGCGCGTCGCTCTCACGAATAGCCGGATCATGATCCACCAGCCGTCTGGCGGCGCGCAGGGCATGGCGGCCGACATCGAGATCCAGGCCCGCGAGATCCTCCGCATGCGCCAGCGTCTCAACGAGCTCTACGCCAAGTACACGGGCCAGGCGATCGAGGAGATCGAGAAGGCGATGGACCGCGACAAGTTCCTCGAGGCCGACGAGGCCAAGGCGTTCGGCCTGATCGATGTCGTGTTCGACAAGCGCCCGGACGCCGGTGACGATGCTGGCACCGGTGCGGGCGAAGTCACCCCAGCCTAAGGCCTACGCTCCGAGGGCGCGGAGCACCTCCGCTTCCGCAAGGTTTGGGTCCGCGAGCGGATGTTCGCGGACCTGGCTTTGCCAGCTCCAGTCGATCTCCGGTCTCGGGCGCGAAAAGCGGATCCAGTCGACGTCCATTGCCATGTCGACCTTCGCGTCCCTGTTGACGGTCTTGTTCTCCTGCACCGGATCTTCGCGGGCAGGAGGCACCTCGTCGCTGGTCGTGTAGGCGATGAGCCCCACCTGCATGTTCGGATTCGGCTCCATCCGGTAGAACCGATCCCGAAGCTGCCACTCGGCCGCACCCTCGGGGCGCGCGAGCGCGAACAGGGTCATGCCGACGCGAACCAAGCGAAGCTCGACCCATCCCGGCTGCAATGGCCGCAGCTTGAGCGACGAGTAGCTGTTGTAGGTCCCCTTCGTCTCCGTGACCGCGCGGCCTCGTTCCAGGCCCACGCCGGTGGTGATGAAGTGCCAGTTCTCGCGCCGCGGCTCCCACGTGCGTGCGTCGAGATGGTTCGGCACGCGAGCCATGAGGCCGCCAAGCGACCATGTTCCGCCCGGCGTCGGGCTGTTCGCGCCACGCACGCGAACTCGAGCACGCACGTCGAAGTCGCCTTCGATGGTCTGAAACAGGAAGGGCGCATTCAGGTCGCGCACCCACGCGCCATGGTACGGCTCAAGATGGAGAGCGCCCTTGGTGGTCGCACCGACATCGATCTTTTTGAGCTTGTCGGGCCAGCCGAATCGCCGGTCGAAGCGCGTCCATTTGGCCGCCAGCTGTCCGGTGTCGAATTCGTCGTTCAGCACCGACAGATCCGTCCTTGGCGGAGGCGATGGCCCTCGGCGCTGCGCCGCAGCGTCTGAAGAAGCGGCGATGGCGGCAAGACTCAAGATCGTGAGCAGACGGTTCATATGCTTCCCCAGAGCGCATTTTCGACTACAAGTGTAGCCGATACTCGCCTCCGCTAGCGTGCCCAGCCTCGAGCGACGAACGGCCTAATCAATCGACAAATGCTGCGTGGGTTCGAGGGCACCCCGCCTGCGAAAGGCGGGGTGCATTGCGTTAACCTGGGAGCCTTGTATCCGGACCAACCCCACGCTGTCGCCAATAGCGCGCCAGTCCAATCTCCTCGCACAGAGCCTCAAACCGCGCGTCCTTCCGAACGGCAGCGAGCGGCGGCATGAAGAGCCATTGCGTCCGGCACCAGCTAGGAGAATTCGCAACGAAGCTGCGCGGCACGATCGGACGTTTCGCGACAAGCGGTCCCTTGCTCAGCAGCAGCGCGTCGATGACGGCAAATGCGGCATCGAGCTCACCCAGATGGCTGAGCACCATTGCCGCATAGGTGGCCTGGCCGGGGTTGCGCCGTGCCGCGGCGAGGTTTGCCTCTGTGGCTTTCTCGACCCGCGCGCGGCTTGGTTCGGCAAAGGCGTCGAGCGTTGGGAGCCATTGCTCGGGCCGAGCCGGATGCGCGTTTCCTCTCGGCCCCCCGCCATCGCGAAGCATAGCCGCTGCGGCGGCTGTCCGGCCGGTGAAGGCGAGGATCATGAAACGAGCGTTCCAGACCAGCGCGTGCCTGGGCCACAAGGGCAGCAACCGCTCGCTTAGTTGAAGCGCTTCCTCGTTCCGGCCCCCCGTCCAAAGCCGGAGCGCGCGCCGCCATTGGGGCGTGGGCGAAGCTGGAGCTGCTGCTGCTGCTTGCTCATTGAACAACCAGGCCCTCGAAGTTCGTCCTGCGGCCTGAAGAAAGGATGTGAGGCTGCCCAGGACATGCACATTGGCCGGTGCCGATGCGCGCAAGGCTTCCAACCGATCCTCCATCTGGGACCAATCGAGACTGCCGGCGGTGATGTCGATCATCGCGAGGCGGGCATGCGGTTCGTTCGGATCGCGCTTCAGAGCGGATCGCGCGGCTGCTTCGGCCGCACGCAGCGTTTCCCCTGCGTCCGAACTCCCGCCGTTGTTCGCGCGGGTTTCTTCAGCCAGTGCCAATAGCCCAAGCGCCTTCGCATTTCCCGGATCGATCTCGAGTGCCGACCGAAGCGGCGGTACCGCCTCGCCGGCTTGAAGCGGGACTGCGTCCCGCAGGAGAACGTCACCGCGGTGAATCAAACGCTGTGCCTCGGCATCGTTCGCTTCGCCTCGCGCGCGCCACAGGCCGGCAGCGCCCAGGGCGATCAATGATGAAGCACCGACAGCGATCAAGGATCGGCGCGTGACAGGCGAGTTCGACGTTGGAGATGCTCGTTCGGCGATCAACCGATAGCCGGTGCGCGGGATCGTCTCGATTTCGAAGCTGCCGCCGGCGACTTCTGAGGCAATGCGCCTCACTCCGGCAATTGCCCGGTTCAGGCTGTCGTCACCTGCATAGAAGCCGCCCCAGCAGCGGGAGAGGAGCGTGTTGCGTGTCACGACGCTGCCCGCGGCCTCCGCGAGCACTACGAGAACCTGCATCACGCGGGGCTCAACCTGAGCGGTCCCGCCCGGACCATTGATCGTCCGCGTTGCTGGACAGACGAGCGCGTCGCCGACCATGAAATCGGACAATTCGGCAAGAGAAGCGGTGGTGATCAGCCCTGTCGAGATCATGTCCATTGGACTGATCGTACCTCCGTCAGAACATCGTCGGCCCGCCGTAAGACTTTCATCATCCCCACGAGCCCCCGTCATTTGACAACATAGCCGCACGGGAGAGCCGAACGGTACGCGTCCACCGCTCCGTTCTACGGCTCCCGCCGCATGAGGGAAGGACAGCACATGGTGAAGCAGCACGAGTTTCTGCGCAAGACCGCGAAGATTGTCGGACCGACTATCTGTCTCTGCTGGGCAACTTCACTGCCCGCGCAGGTTACGCAGGTCGATTACGCAAGCCTTACGGGAACTCAGACTATTTCTTTCGGCTCCGTTCCAGGAGGAGCTGCACCAGGGACAAATTACGACGCTATCCTGACAATCAACGGCGTCGGGATTGGGGAGCGTTTCAGCGGCCAGACAGTCACTTCCCTCGGCAACTTCGATCAGCTCGGTGGTTCACCGACGGGCGTGCTCACACTCTTACCGGGAGAGGCGGGGCATAATCTCACCGTGTTCCAAAGCCCTGGTGGCGCGGTCCTGAGCGGCGTTGGGACACTCGGGTTTCCTGCCAACGACGCAATCGGCGAGGGCGCGGTATCGTTCCTGTTCGCTTCAGATCAGTCGGAGTTCGGCTTCAGGCTCGCGGGAGGGAACGGGGGGAATGCCTATATCAGCTTCTTCCGAGATGACGGATCGCTGATCGACTCTTTCACGCTGAGCAATCTGCCGGTCATAGCGGCCTTCGGATTTTCACGGGATGGAGGAATCCATGACATCCGGGGCGTTTCGATTTGGAACGACGACCTCACGGGCTTCGGGATCGGAGCTGTCCGTTACGACGTGTCCTCCGTACCCGAGCCCGCCAGCTGGGGCCTGATGCTCCTCGGTTTCGGGGCAGTGGGCTTTGCTATGCGACGCCGGCGTTCTCGCGAGCACAGCCTCACGCAGCTCGCCTAAATCGCCTCCTCGCGCGAAAAGGCCGCTCTCTCCAAGGGAGCAGCGGCCTTCGCCGTTCCCCTCTTGTTCCTTAGGAACAAATAGGATACGCAACGGTCATCCAGGCGGATGCTCGGCCGCCGATGATAGAGCGAATGACCGCTTGCAAAGACGAGGGAGACAGGGGACATGGCAGCGCAGTTGAAAGTCATCGGTAGCGAAATGGCATCGTCGTCAGGAATGGACCGGCAGAAGGCGCTCGAAGCGGCTCTTGCCCAGATTGATCGCGCGTTCGGCAAGGGCTCGGCAATGAAGCTCGGCAGCCGCGAGAAGATTGAGATCGAGACGATTTCGACGGGTTCGCTCGGGCTGGACATCGCGCTTGGCGTCGGCGGCCTGCCGCGCGGGCGCATCATCGAGATTTACGGGCCCGAAAGCTCGGGCAAGACGACGCTGGCGCTGCATGCGATCGCCGAAGCGCAGAAGAATGGTGGCACTGCGGCCTTCGTCGACGCCGAGCATGCGCTCGATCCCGTCTACGCAAAGAAGCTTGGCGTCGATATCGACGAGCTGATCGTGTCGCAGCCGGACACGGGCGAGCAGGCGCTCGAGATCGTCGACACGCTGGTCCGGTCGAATGCGATCGATGTGCTGGTGGTGGACTCGGTCGCCGCGCTGGTTCCGCGGGCCGAGATCGAGGGCGAGATGGGCGACAGCCACGTCGGCCTGCAGGCGCGCCTGATGAGCCAGGCGCTGCGTAAGCTGACCGGCTCAATCAGCCGCTCGCAGACCACCGTCATCTTCATCAACCAGGTCCGCATGAAGATCGGCGTCATGTACGGCAATCCGGAGACGACGACGGGCGGCAATGCGCTCAAATTCTACGCGTCCGTTCGCCTCGACATCCGCCGCACCGGCCAGATCAAGGACCGCGACGATATCGTCGGCAACGCCACGCGCGTGAAGGTCGTCAAGAACAAGGTCGCACCGCCGTTCAAGCAGGTCGAATTCGACATCATGTACGGCGAGGGCGTGTCTAAGATGGGTGAGATCCTCGACCTCGGCGTGAAGGCCGGCCTGATCGAGAAGTCCGGCGCTTGGTTCAGCTACGACAGCATCCGCATCGGCCAGGGCCGCGAGAATGCAAAGGTGTATCTGAAGGAAAATCCGGACGTAGCGAAGCGCATCGAAAATGCGATCCGGGGTAAGACCGAGGAAGTCGGCGAAGCGCTGATGGTCGGCCCGGGCGATGAGGACGTTGCAGCGGAATAACCCGCTAGGCCAGATCTTCAGCGATGCAGGGCGGTTCTTCGCGCGAGCTGATCGGCGCGAACAGCCGCCTTGGTTCTGTTAGGACCACGATCAGGAAGCCGCCGGCCGCGCAGAGCGCAACCCCGACTAGGAACGGCCGCACTGTTCCATCGAACGCCTGGCCTATGAGGAAGCCCAGCACGGCCGCGCCAACCGTTCCGACCACGCCTTGAACGGACGAGGCAGTGCCCGCGATTGGCGCCATATTCTCCATCGCGAGCGTGCCGAGATTCGACGAGGTGAAGGCGAAGCAGGCCATCGTCAGGCCCTGCAGGATGATGAAGACCGTCAGCGTCTCGTAGCCCGCAAGCGCAACGGCCGCGTGAACGGCCGTCACCACGGCAAGCGCAGCTGCCGCAGTGTGGCCGACACGGCGCAGGCCGAACCGCCCGACAAATCGCGAGTTCAACCACGAGGCCAGGGCCATCGGCGCCGCGATGCAGGCGAAGACGAGTCCGATGTAACGGCCCTCGTGGAAGGCATCGAACACGATCTGCTGGATCGAGGAAATATAAGCAATCAGCGCTGAAAAGCTGATAGTCATTGCCAGCGTGTAACCACGCGACAGAGGGTCGCGGATCGTCTGGGCGATCGCGCTAGTCGTTTCGCGCCAATTGAGCGATCTGCGGAACTCCGGGTGCAAGGTCTCCGGCAGACGCAGCCACGACCAGCCGAGCATCAGGATCGCATAGCCGGCAAGCACCAGGAAGATCGCCTGCCACGGGGCGAAAAGGAGGATCGCCTGTCCGATGTTGGGCGCGAGGACCGGCACGAGCATGAAGACCATGAAGACGAGGCTCATCACGCGCGCCATGGCCTCGGCCTCGAACAGGTCGCGGACCATCGCCACGACGAGCACGCGGGTCACGGCTGCGGCCGCACCCATCGCCACGCGCCCGGCGATCAGCAGGGGAAAACTCCACGCGAAGGCGCAAAGCAGCGCGAAAATCGCGTAAAGACTGACCCCCCAGGCCAGGATCGGCTTGCGGCCGAAACGGTCCGCGAGCGGGCCCCAGAAGAGCTGGGTCGAGGCGAAGCCCAGGAAATAGGCGATCACGACCAGCTGACGATCGTTCTCCTCGGCAACGTGCAGCGATCGCCCGATGTCCGGCAGCGCGGGAATCATCGCATCGATGGCAAAGGCGTTGAGCGCCATGAGCCCGGCCAGCAGGACCGTCATCTCGCGCGTGCCGGGGCGCCTCACGCCGTCCTTGAAAGCCGATTCGAACATGGGAGGGCGCCTGCTGGCCGATTGAGCGGGAGCGTGCAACATGGCAGGCAGTCGGGACGAAGCCATGACGAGGTCCCGATGCATCGCCGCACATTCCTGAAAACCAGCAGTAGCGCGGTGCTCGCCGCAGGCGCGGCCTCAGTGGCGAGCCTGTCGAGCGTCCGCGCCGGAGCGACCGATTACGCGAAGATGAAGCTGCCGCCGCCGATCGGGCGCGAGGAGCGGCTCCAGCGCTTGGCACGCGCCCGGGCGATGATGCAGCGCCAGGGGATCGGCGCGATCGTGATCGAGCCCGGCGCCAGCCTCGACTATTTCACCGGCGTTCAATGGTGGCGCTCCGAGCGGCTGACCGCGGCGGTGATCCCGGCCGAAGGCGATCCGATCATCGTCACGCCCTTCTTCGAGAGGCCGTCCGTGGAAGAGAGCCTCAAGGTCCCGGCCGAAATCCGCACCTGGAACGAGGACGAGGAACCTCTCAAACTGGTCGCGGACTTCCTGGCCGAGCGGAAGGCCGCGGCCGCACCGATCGGTTTCGAGGAG
>Ga0307410_10001038_pt1 | contig 12044 bp, 11 predicted proteins | sample 322Ometagenome_3_FD_203707 | JGI IMG/M metagenome (GOLD analysis project Ga0307410, IMG submission 203707) | Maize rhizosphere microbial communities from greenhouse at UC Davis, California, United States - 322HYB-O-3 | ecosystem: Host-associated > Plants > Roots > Rhizosphere > Soil | place...
GCTCAAGGCATCCTGATGGAACGCTACAAAATCGACGCCGACCAAGCCTTCAACGTGATGCGCCGGGTCTCCCAGGACAACAACATCAAGCTGATCCGGGTGGCCGATGAGCTTGTCCGCACCCGCCACACCCCAGGCATAAGACCCGAGGTTCCGTAGCGGCGAAACTGCTCGGCCGCCCCAGAAGCCGCGACCACCTTTAGGTACACTTTCTCGCATTTTGACCTCTCGATCATGCTGCCTTCCCGGGTCGGCGTGTCATATCGACCGCCCCAAACCCCCCAACGTTCGTCACGCTGTTTGGCTGTGTCGCGGCACACGGTGAGAACTGGGCAGTGATCACACAGCATCACTGCAATAGCCCGCTCGGCTTCGTGTTCGCTCAACCACAAATGATGGGACGTGGGATCACTGCAGTGGGCGCGTTCACCTCTCGCGGCGAGGCGGAGGAGTGCGAGGGTGAGGGCGTCGGTACAGACGATCATGCTGTCGTCTCTTCCCCGAAGAGATCCGCCGCTGGCCGGCACCGGCTGCATGTTTTGCGCTGCTGTTCGTCGGGCCAGACGAGTTCTCTGCCGCACTGCCAACACTCCGGCATGTCGCCGCCGCGGCCATCTTCACCAGAAATGTCAGTAACTGGAGAGTGCTTATTGCTGTCACTACCCCTCTCTTCTTGGGGGCTAGGGGCACCTACTGACTTTTCTGGTGAAGATTTCGGGTCGAGGGCCTTCGGATCGATGCCATTGGCGAGCGAGTAATACCAACGTGTCTTCTCATTGCCATAGGTGGCCTCATCCACATCCAGGACACCCAACATGTGCAGCGCCTGTAGCTGCCGGTCGACTGTTGACCACGGCTTATTGATCCGGCGCCGAACATCGCTCGTGGTGCTGGCTGGATTGGCGGCCAGGTCGTCGATGGCCTTCAGCCTCAGCGGTGGCATCGAGTCGCGTGCGCACCGGATCGCCAGCCGCAACGCCTCTTGTCTCGGAATGCCGATAGCAACTGCGCCTCGGATGATCTGGGTGAGTTCCTTAGCGAACCTGGTCGGCATCTCGGGCGCGTGGGCGTCGATCACATCGCCTCGGTAGTCGTACTCCACACCGGTGCGGGCGAGCGTGACCAGATCGGCTGCAGCCAACACGATGTCGGTTTCCTCGTCGGTCAGTACCGTCGCGGTGGTTTCCATGCCGGCTATGACACCGGCGACTGCGCCTGCGAGATCGGCGCGCATCTGGGCCTCTACCCCGGTGTTGCCGATGGCTTTGCGGCCGGCTGCGACACGACCGCTGGTGGAGTCGACCCGGATGAGCACGAACCGATCGCCCATGGAGGCGATGACGTCGTGCGCCTGATCCCATTTGGTTGTGACTGCGCCGACGACCACTATCCGACCCGACCAGGGCAGGCTGCGGCCGCCGTCGGTGCCTGCTTTGCGGACCCAAGACCCGTCGTGGATCTCGCGGAGGGCGCCGAGGACTTGGCCGCGCAATTCACGACCCATCGAAAGGATGGATGTGACGTCTTTGATGACCAACACGCCGCGGTCGCCGATCTCTCGGAGCAATCCTCCGGTGGCGTCCTTGCTGCGTTCCCGCTTGGATGTGGCCGACAGCAGCGCGCCTTCGGATGTGATGGTGGATGCGACTACCGCATTGATACCGCTGAGCGCTTGAACAGTCTCGGTTTTGGCGTTGCCTGATCCGGAGATGATCAGCAGCCACAACGGGTCGCCGTCGAGCCGTTCGACAGCTGCGGCGGCGAGCATCGCGTCGAGGGCGTCGGTGTCGTAGTCGTCGCCAAGCCAACGTTTGAAGGTGGCGCGGGCTTCCTCGAGGGTGATCGGGTCTACGTGAGGCGGGGCTTCTCTGACCTCCCCGGTCTCGGTGGCCACATTCGGCTCCCAGATTCCTGTGAAGTCGTCGGCGTCGCCGCAGCAGCCTTTCTTGGCCTCAGGTGTCGGCGTGGCTGAGACCTTGGCGACTGCACCGTTGACGGCGCGCTGGAACTCTGACTGTTCGCTGCCGTCTCGACGATCTACAGCCACGTCAGCAGTGAACTGCCCGTGCATCGTCTTGAGTGCCGTCATGACACCCTGGTGGCCCTGTTCGCCGTGGCGTACCAGCGCCATCACGGTTTGGATCATGGAGTCGTGGCGAGCCGCGGCCACCACACGGAATCAGCGCAGTGACCTTCTGGCTCGGCGTTATCCGTCCCTCCTGGTCGTCCTGGCCGATCGCATAGAGGCCTCGAGCGAGCACATGCAATGCGTTCCGTGGTGCGCGTAGTCGATCAACGCCTGCGCCATGCGCTGGTGCTGGGCTGGGTCTTGCTCGTGATCGTGATGGCGCTGGTACTGATTTGGCAGGTGATGTGGGGCGGGCCGCCGAAAGCACGACCGGACCGGGCACAGGTGTGAGGCACACTCAATGTTGGACGCCAACGCCACGCTGACGGTGCGTTATTCGGAGAATGAGCAGGCGGCCGCGACGTTTAAGACCTTCGGCTATCACCCGATCGGGGTGTGGTGTGACAACACCGCGGAGATGTGACGCTGATCGAGGCGAAGATCAAACGCGAGCGCAAGCGCCTTAAGCTCTCGTGGCGCCTCTGCCAAGCGCTGCCACATAGACCGCCCGCCGAAAGCGAGTGCTGCAGGCGCAGCGGCCGGGTCACGTCGCTCGTCGTGCCAGCGAGCGAGCTGCTCGAGGCGGGCCTCTTCCGCAGCACCCTGCCGATCGGCAAGCTCCCGGGCGCCGTCGGGGAGATCGTGCTCGTCGGTAACGAGCCGATGCTTGTCGTCGACCTTGATCTGCGCCCGATCCTCAGGGACCGACGTGCTCCTGTGGTCCCGGCAACCCGGGACGGCGGCAGCCGATCCAGCCGTCCCCACACCAGCGTGTCGATATCGCCGCCTGCTGTCTGGGCTGACCGTCGTCTCGCCCCAACCCGGTCAGCCGCCGCGATCGAGGCGTCGGGACGGAGAGCCCGTACCAGTACGGCGTGGAGGAAGATCAACAGGGCGCTGGCGAGGACTCGGGCCTAGGTCGGAAGCCGCGGCGTGCCAGCGCCTCAGACAGCTCGCCGGTGAGGCCCACCCGATCCGCCAGCATCCGCTCCGCAGCCGAGCCGACATAGCTCACCAGGCCGGCTCCGCCGCCGGTAACTGACAACCCCTGCGACCACGACGTGCGCTTCACCTGGAAATTGCTCCTTCGCATGGGAGACGAAGTCTTTGACAAACCCCTCATTCTCCCCATCAGGGGCACTTTTCAGTTGATCAACACAACCCAGTCAGCCGACGCATGAACGGTCGAGGCTAGGGAGGAAAAGCCCTATTACTGCGCCAGCCAGCAACGCTTGAAGGATTATTCACATCGAATGTGGAGCCATTGATGAAGTTATCTGGACCGAAAAAGCCCTGGTAAGAGCCTCTGGTATTATTGTTCCAATTGATGACAAAGAATATCTGATCCGGTCTTAGTTCCCCGGAGCCGCTTCCCTTAACTGAGCCATTACTGTGCGAAGCCTCTAGATCAAATTTCCCGTCCGGTCTCACCTGGTCTATGTCAATAACGACATGATGTCCCGTCGTCTGAATGGCTTCCCACAGTTGCGTGAGATTGCGCGCCATAACAACCCCTCCTGTTAGTGATTAATCCGTCTATTGTAGGATTCCGCGACGTCTGTGTGAAGTGTTGACTTGAGAGGGCGTGATGCCGTACTTCCTGATCGCTGCGAGCAATGCTCAACGCAAGACCAACCGCAACAGAAGCGTTGCGGCATGATCAGCCAGGCAAGCTGCGCAGCGCGGTGATGAGCTTCTTCGTGGACCATCCGGTCTGGCGTTCGAGCCATCGGGTGACCGCGAGGGCGGAGAACACGATGGTGGGGTGGGCCTCGATGGAGTCGCGTTTGTGGTGGTACCTGCTTCCCGACGACTGACCGGTTGCGCCGCCCGGAGCCGGGGTCAAGGCTGACGCAGGCCACCCGGAGGGCTTCGACACGGCGAGGACGGCGCCACACTCCTGAGTCGGGTTCAGGTCATGCCGCTTCCGGCCCGCCAACGTGATTGCATTTTCAGCGCGGACTACGCGGCCCCGGTTGTAAATCATTGATCCAGGCCGCGGCCCGGGCCCGGGCTTGAGCTTTGGTGGTGAAGTGCTCCAAGGAGCGCAACTCGAACTCCAGTGTCGAGTGCCAGGATTCGACCACGGTGAGAATCTCGGTGCCGTCGCCATACTATTTTGGTTGATCGTGGGTAGGCATAGTTAGAGGGTGTCGAGCCAGATGAGGATATCCGGGGCAGGGCGTAGGACGGGTTCGACGTCTGGCGGGCGGGTGTGATCCGCGGCACTGTTTGATGGTCATGTCGGCGTCGCTGTAGCCGAATCCAGCGATGTTCGGCATGCCAGCCGAGGACGACGGTTCACGGACCGACCCGCTCTTAGGGCTCGCTGCTCGTGGGGTCCATCGAGTACGAGCCCGACTTCGACGCCCTGTGCGCCCCGTCCACTCGAATCATCATGGCCGCCGGTGCGGAGCCGGAGGGAGAACTGGCGAACCGCAGATCACCGACGACCACGAGGTGAAGGACGACTGGGGGAACGGCTCCGATCGACCTACCAGATGACGCGGGTCCCACCGGCCCGGGAGGGCTCGTTGCACTACCACTTCACGCGTGGGCCATTGGCGTTCTTCATGATGGACTCGAGGTCCCCAGCGCGGCGTCGACGATGACTTTCCGATCTTCGACCCGCGGCAGTGGCGGGACTTCACCGCGTGGGCCTCGTCCGACGAGCCGCGCTCCGCCGACGGCGGGTGAGCAGCCGGAAGCGGTCGCCCAGCCGCGCTGCGATCTGTGCGGATCTGCCGGGCGCTGTGTCGCTGTAGGTTCAGGTGAGTCCTGACCGTCGCTAGGGCACATTTTCAGCGAATGGCCTGGCCGACCAGGTGCGAGCTGTCTCGATCGACACGCCGGTGCACGAACGCCCGCCGCGCCTGCGGCATAGCAGGGATCAGCCTGCACGGCCCTGACAGCAACCCTCCATGGCTACGTCGAATCGTCATCGCTGGGAACCGGATCGGCGACAGTGTGCCACGCAAAATCGGATGGATTGGGGTTCTGTGGAGTCCGGCCGAGAGTGTTACCCCCTTTTGCTCAGGCGGCCTATCGCCGAGCCTCTCTAACCAAAGTTGGCCATACCCGCGAACGTGGCGTGAAGCAGCCCCTAGGTTATAGCGGTGGCTGTCGAGCTGTTGCTGGGTGTCGGGTTGGCCGTTTCGAAGATGCTTCTTCGCGCTGCCGACGAGAGTGATGCCGCCGATGCACTCGACGACGCGCGTGAGGGTTGGGCAGTCCTGCGAGGATTCCGTCGGCAGGAAACCGCCTTGGGAAGGCTCATCACGGACGAGCTACAAAGGCAGCTAGGAGGTATCTCGGCTGAGATCGAAGGCGACTTGCGTGCTGCAGCCCAAGATGTCGCCGACCTTCTCAGCCATCTCGCCGGGGACGAGCATGCGGTGATCGCCGCCGCTACCTATCCTGACCAGTTTTTGGACTATGCGAAGAAGCATGGTGGCGATCAGAAACGGCGCTTGATCTCGGAGCCCGCGACGCTCGCGTTCGACCGGGTCCTTGAGGCAGCCAGCGCCGAGTTCACCCGCCTCGTCCCGTCCTCATCACGCTTCGTCCCAATGGCGCTCACCGACATCGTCCGCCAGCTTCCTACCATCGCCGAGGATGCTCGAGTGGCAGTGCACTACTCTCGACGGGCAGCCGACGGCGTTGATCGACTTGTGAGAGGTCAAGACCGGGACGTCGTAGACGCGTCTCGCGCCGCCACTGACGCCGGCACCAGACTCGGTCGACCAGTTCCCGATTGGGAACCAACCAAGCTGGGAGTGCATGCCACAATCGTCGTAGACGGTGTAACGGGGCTTACTCCTTACATTCTTCGCAGCCACGACACTAAACTGCGCCAGACCCTCGCCCAGCTACGGCAACCCGGTGCCCGCCCCCGCCTGGTGACCGTCGTCGGCACATCGTGCACGGGCAAGACTCGAACCCTCTACGAAGCTGTCAATCAGGTCTTGCCCGACTGGACTTTGGTCAAACCCCTTGACATCGACGAGCTGACCCGAATTCTCCAGGCCGGAATACCCGGTCACACAGTCGTTTGGCTCGACGAGCTCCAAAACTTTCTGACGATCCATGGTGTTGACGCCGCCCGCGCGATCCGCCAACTCCTCCACGACACGAACAGTCCCTCCATAGCGTTCTCGGCGACAATCTGGCCCACCAACCTCACTATTTTGGAGCAGCGGCCAAACCCTGCTGACGCCCAGACGGGGCTCGGCGAGATCAGCAACCTCCTTCGCGATACAGCCGCCGACCGACACGAGGTCCCCGACTCCTTAGATAGGGACGAACTCGTCGCGGTCAGCCGGGACGACCCACGCGTAGCTAAGGCCATCGAACACGCTGCCGACGGCCAGCTGATGCAGGTGCTCGCCGGTGGCACCCAGCTCGTCCACCGCGTTTATCCCGACCAGCGCCACATCGGCGACGTCTTCAGCCCAGCGGCCCGGGCGGTCACCCTTGCCGCCGCCGACCTACGGCGCATCGGCTATCCCAATCCACTGCCCCGCTGGGCCATCGCAGGTGCGGCTCCAGGCTACATAGCGCCCTCCGACCAGCGTCACCTAAATCCGACCAGCTGGATCCAAAACGCCCTCAACGAAGCCACCCAAGACGCCAGCCACCACCACAGCCACCGACTCGATATACACCAACGTGGCGTGCCCGCCCTCACCCGCGTCTGGCTCAACGACGCCATTACCGACATGGAGTACTACGAGCTACACGACTACCTTATTCAACACCACCTCATCGCACATCGTCATGCCCCGACCACCGCGAACATGTGGAGCACCCTCACCGCACCGAGCAATGTCGCGCAACTGGCCCCACACATCGCCACCGAGCTGGGCATGGATGCACAGCTCCGCGGCCTGTACTCGGAGACGATAAGTTTGTTCACCGTTGCAGCCGATAAGGGGGATACTGACGCCGAGGTCAGGCTCGCGGGCCTGCTCCTGAAGCGGGGTGACGAGGAAGGTCTGCAGGCCCGAGCCGACAAAGGAGACCGCTCGGCCGCACAGAGACTCGCATACCTGCTGGCGGACCGGCGTGACGAGGAAGGTCTGCGGGCCCGAGCCGACAAAGGCGAGGAACGAGCCCAGAGCGAACTCGCGCGCCTGCTGACGGAGCGGGGTGATGAGGAAGGTCTACGGGCTCGAGCCGACAAAGGCGAAGGCCCAGCTCAGAGCGAGCTCGCGCGCCTGCTGATGGAGCGGGGTGATGAGGAAGGTCTACGGGCCCGAGCCGACAAAGGCGAAGGCCCAGCCAGGAGCGAGCACGCGCGCCTGCTGTGGCACCGAAGTGACGAGGAAGGTCTGCGAGCCCGAGCCGACAATGGCGACCTCTCAGCCGCGCTAGACCTCGCAAGCCTGTTGGGGAACCGGGGTGATGAGGAAGGTCTGCGGGCCCTAGCCGACAAAGGCGACTTCTCGGCCGCGCACTGGCTCGCAAGCCTGTTGGCGAACCGGGGTGACGAGGAAGGTTTGCGGGCGCGAGCCGACAAAGGCGACTCCTCTGCCGCGCGAATGCTCACAAGCCTGTTGGCGAAGCGGGGTGACGAGGAAGGTCTGCGGACCCTAGCCGAGAAAAGCGAGGTTGCTCGATACGAGCTCGTGCACCTGCTGTCGAAGCGCGCTTACGAGGAAGATCTGCGGGCCCGCGCCGACAAAGGCGAAGTCCAGGCCCAAAGCCAGCTCGCGGGCCTGCTGGCGGCGCGGGGTGATGAGAACGGTCTGCGGGCCCGCGCCCAGAAAGGCGACCCCTTTGCCGCGCACCGGCTCGCGGGCCTGCTGTCGGAGCGGGACCAGGAACGTCTTCGGGCGCGAGCCGACATCGGCGAAGACCATGCACGAATTGAGCTTGCGATCCTGCTGGCGGAGCGGGGTGACGAGGAAGGCCTGCGGGCCCGCGCCGACAAAGGCGACTTCTCGGCCGGGCGCAGCCTCGTACACCTGCTGGCGGACCGGCGTGACGAGGAAGGTCTGCGAGCCCGAGCCGACCAAGGCGATCACTTTGCCGCGCTAATGCTCGCTAGCCTGTTGGCGGAGCGGGATGACGAGGAAGGTCTGCGTGCCCGAGCCGAGGAAAGCGAGGATGCTCAATACCGGCTCGTGGGCCTACTCACCAACCGAGCTGCCGTCAATGAACTCAGAGAACTCGTCCACGCCACCTATAGAGGTGCAGCCGAGGAACTGATCACGCTCTACGAGCGGGATCAACCTGACAGCAGCCATCTCGAACTGGATGTCAACGCGCAGCCCCGACCAATCATGCAGCCGCATCCACAGCAACAATGCAGCTAGCTGCGCGGCATTTCACGTTCGCCCCGTCACGGAGGCGGCCTGCGGCGGGCTGGAAACGGTAACCCGCCCGACCATGGCGCGTTGGACGGCACTCAACAGCAAGGGCTGCCCGAGGCGATCAACACCGTCCGGGAGTTGACCACCGTGCAGGCCTGCATCCCCACCTGATCCCCAACACCTTCCGGTATGCGTCACGAAGGTACTGGGACCAGTGGCGAGGACCGCGACCTGCACTAAGTTCTAGAACGCTGATTGATGGATTGGGGTTCCGTGGAGTCCGGCCGAGAGTGTCACCCGAAGGCGGGGGGATGACCTCGCGACCAGGAACATGACGTCGCTACCCTGGCTCGAGTAGAAGGCCGTACCCCCTTGCTCAGGCGGCCTGTCGGCCGAACTGGCGACCGATCACCCCGCACGGAGGCGAACCACGGGGTCTCCCGCAGCCTCAATAACGCTGAACAGGGGTCCAACGAGAGGCGCGCTGCCTCGACACAAGAGGTCACTGGTTCAAATCCAGTATCGCCCACCCCAAGTAAAGCGCTTCTCACTAGGTGAAAGACCAGTCAGGAGCGCTTGTCCATTTCCACGCCGTGCGACATCTGTGCGGTTGGCGGTGGGCTCCAAAACACGCAAGCGGCCCAGCAGTACGTCTAGGGATTCAGCAAACGTCGCGAGAATTAATTGACGATGATTCGGAGCGAGTGTCCCGTGCCTCGTCGTTCCGTTCAGCGGATAGAATCGGTGAGCGCGACTGATCGCTGAGAAGGCCGGCTAACACCGCGCCAGCGACGATCATAGCGGCGCCAAGGCCGATCACAGCGACAGCAACAGCCAGTTCATTGTCGACGATGATGCTTGCGACACCACAGCCGATTGCTGCGACACCACAGCCGATCATGCCGACCCCAAAAGCCAGCTTGTTGTCGACGATGACGGCGACCCCAACGCCGATTGCTGCGACGCCGCCACCGATCAAACCAATCGCAAGAACCAGCACGTGCCCCGCGCTCACCGCGCCAGCGCCGATCATTACGACGCCAAGACCGATCACAGCGACCCCACTAACTATTCGGTTGTCGACCATGTCTGCGACCCCAATGCCGATGGCGGCGACGCCAGCACAGATCGTGGCGACCCCAATAGCCAGATTGTTGTAGTCGAGGATGACTGCGATCCCCACGCCGATTGCGGCGACGCTAAGACCGATCACAGCGACCCCAAAAGCCAGCTTGTTGTCGACGATGAGTGCGAGCCCAGCGCCGATTGCGGCGACGCCAGCACAGATCACAGCAAACCCAAAAGCCAGATTGTGGTCGACAATGTCTGCAACGCCAAAGCCCATCATGGCGACGCCTAAGCCGATTATGGCGACGCAACCGATTCCAACTACGGAATTGCGATCTCGGCTGAGCAGAAGGACAGCGATTGCAGCCGCGCCGATCGGCGCAGAGATACTGATGCGCCACAGCCAACCCAGTTGATCTCCAAAAATCGAGAAGGCCGCAGTAAGCAGCACGTAAGCACTCGCGAGGGCTGGAAAGCCATAGCGGATCAATGGCCGTTGTGCCCGGGGCTCGCGGAGCCCCAACCAGATCGCCAGCGGAAGAAGAATCGCGCCCACCAACAGAATCGCTGCCCAGCCCCAGTCAGTCTGTAGCTGTTGCACAACAGCGCCCGTAAGGATCGCCAGCAACGCTGGCACCAGTGGTTTCAAGAAAGCTGGCGGCTGGCCTATGTTCACAGACCGATTGTTTCCACCATCGTCGTCCCGCATGGCCCGTCTCGCGCTGCGCGCTCCCACAATCAGACCGTTGACACGTTAATCACGGTTCCCCGCCATCCGCTGCATATCCCGTACTACACCGCGGATGGCACCAGCGACGGTGATTGGCAGATTGACCTGGCGATCAGGTGATGGCACGCACGTAGTCACACGCTGACCGCAGACAGGCCCCTAGGCTCCATGCCCGGGGGCCTTTCTGTTTTGCTTCACCGCTCTAGCCACGCTGACAGCTCCGACTGTTTCAGCGCCTCCGGCGTTGACGGGGCCAGGAAGTGCTTCGGCGCGTTTACAGGGGCTCTCAGAGCCCGGCCTTTCATAGCCTTCTCCCGACGCCGCCTCTCCAACTCGTCCAGCGGGCCGGTTCTAAGCGCGCTGACCTCGCACCAGAGTACTGGTTACAGCCCGACCCGTTGGATTTGTGTCCGATGCACGCGGCCGAGGTGCGGGTAACAAATGGCTGAGAACAAGACGCCGGCCAACCGTCGTCAGGAAAGTTCTGCGCAGACGTCTATCTGGTTCCCCTCCTGCTTCAGCACCACTGTAAAACCGGTCTTCGGATCAAATGACAGCACCAGGCGGCCATTAATTTGGGTGGTTGACGGTCCCGCCGGGACATCGGACGGGAAGAGGAGGATGCCAACGTTACCCGAGAACTCCAGGAGCTGCGTCCCATCAGACTGTGTGGTCACTCGAAGTGCCGTGCCACGCGACGGGAAGGTCAATGACTCACCCGTGTCGAGGTTCGTATAGGTCACTGCACCGCTCTTCCCCGCCAGCAGTACGATCGGGTTCCCGTTCGGGTCCGTAAAAGTCTTTCGCTCGGGAGGAAATGCACCGCCGTCAAGGCCCAACGGGAAATCGCAAGCCTCTCCTGCAGGTAGCTCGATTTCGGCGGCGCTGGCCGTGCTGGCCGCCCCGCAGAGCAGGATCGCGGTGGCGAACACGGTCGCCGCTGCGGTTCGTAATCGCATGTTTTCCCCCGAAGATGATGCTGATGGTGCTGAGACTGTACTGGAAACCGGTCGGTCAAGTGCGAGCCGCGCGCCCCGGTGCTCAGAATTTTCTTGACCTGGTCAGCAACACCAATAGGCGAGTACAAGAGCGACAACGCCTCAACGGCTGCGTTTTGCAGAGACGGCACCAGCGGAGCTTAGCCGGTTCAGCCGACAGTTCCGCGCTGAATTTCGCTAGCCCGTACTCGCTTTCTCATGCATGATCAACGCCACCTGCCTGCCTTTATCGCGGCTAACTCAATGCTTGCGTTGCTGAGAAGGCGGGTTGCGTTGCTGATCACCTCGCCTAGCTTTGCTGGGCTGCGGCCAGCACGCGGGCCGCCGTCTCGACTTGGCGGATGTGGTAGGTCAGGTCGAGGCCAAGTGGGCTTGCGAGGTGGCCGCAGCCGGCCGCCATCACACATGCTCTTTCACGGGCCGCCCGGCGTCGGAAAGACGATGCTGGCCGAGCGTGTTCCCGGCTTGCTTCCTGATCTTGAAGTTCACGACGCGCTCGAAGTTTCAGCGGTCCACTCGCTCGCTGGGTTCAATCTCGCTGACGAACTGATCACCAGACCGCCTTATAGCGATCCGCATCATTCTGCATCGGTTGCCAGCATCGTCGGGGGTGGCCAACGAATGGCGAAGCCCGGTGCGATTTCGTGTGCCCATGCCAAAGTCTCATTAGGTTCTATGGGACGGGATGCGCGCGCCAGGTCCGCCAGGGCTTGCGGACCCCGCGCTTGCTACGCCCGGAGGTCGCCATGGCGGTCCAACGTACTCAAAGGAAGACAAGAGATCTTATTGCGAACCTAGTCAAGACG